>Ga0247806_10001668_pt1 | contig 10634 bp, 10 predicted proteins | sample UWRJL059202B1_FD_179935 | JGI IMG/M metagenome (GOLD analysis project Ga0247806, IMG submission 179935) | Plant litter microbial communities from Arlington Agricultural Research Station in Wisconsin, United States - UWRJ-L059-202B-1 | ecosystem: Environmental > Terrestrial > Plant litter >... | reverse complement strand
CGCCGGTGCGCAGAAAACTCGCCCGGCCGCCCAGAGCCGTGAGCCGGCGCAGCTGCCGGTCGGTGCCCGAGGTGGAGAGGGCGAGCAGTTCGAGGCCGTGGGTGGCGTCGTAACCGAGCAGGCGCAGCAGCCGGGGAGCCTGGTCGAAGCGGTAGAGGTACACCGGGGCCGACCGGGAATGCAGCTCCGCGACCTGCACGCTGGGAAACCAGAACGCATAGTCGCCGCCGAAGTCCACCTCGGCGCGGAGCGCCGGCAGGGCCGAGTACACCGCCCGCATGCCCTGATGTGAGCCGGGCGGGGCCTCGTCGAACAAAGACTGGATGCGCCGGATCGACCGCGGCAGGATGTCGATCCGGCCGCGGAACATCGAGCCCTCCCGGTCGTTGGTGCCGATGATCAGCGGCACCGGATGGGCGTGCCCCTGCCGGAAGGCGTCCAGGGGACGTTCGGGCAGGAAACTCCCGTCGACGACGGGAGCCATGCAGAAGGTGCCGGGGTCGACATCCGGGGTGCGCTGCTGCAGCACCAGGGCGGCGCGCACCAGGGCGGGCCAGGAGACGGTGTCGAGCAGTTCGGCGGCGGGGCGCCGCCCGCCGGCCAGCTCCGGCGCGCGGCCGTGTCGCAGCACCTCGATGAACTCGGCGGCCCAGCGGCCGGCCAGGGCGGGCGAGTACGCGGCGTTCGACGGCGGGCTCTGAGCGATGGCCCTGGCGAACAGGCCACGGGCGGCGGGCGTCGCCAACAGCGTCACCACGGCGTTGCCGCCGGCGGACTCGCCGATCACGGTGACGTTGTCCGGGTCACCACCGAACGAGCGGATGTTGTCCCGCACCCACTCCAGGGCGGCCACCTGGTCACGCAACCCGAGATTGCTCTCGAAGGTGCGGGTGCGGGTGCTGAACCGGCTGAAGTCGAGGTAGCCGAGGGCACCCAGCCGGTAGTTGAGGGCGACGTAGACCGTGCGGCCGCTCCGCACGATGGTCTGGCTGCGCTCCGTGAAATCCCGCGAGGACCCGGAGGCGTAGCCGCCGCCGTGGAAGTAGACCATCACGGGCAGGTTCGTCTCGTCCACCCGGTCGGCGGGCCGTTGCACGTTCAGGGTGAGACAGTCCTCGCCCATGCGGGTGCGGCGGCTGACACCCTTGAACTGGCTGCCCCGGTCCTGCGGGGCGACGGGACCGAACCTGGTGGCGTCGCGGACGCCCGTCCACGGGAGCACCGGCCGGGGGGCGCGGAACCGCAGCGGCCCGACCGGTGGGGCCGCGTAGGGGATTCCGCGCCAGGTCTGCACGCCGGCGGCAGGGCGGCTGCCGCGCACCAGGCCGCCCGTGACGCGCACCTGAAGGGGCCAGTGCTCTGGGGCGGATGCTGACTGCTGGGCCGGGGCGTTTTCCGGCAGAGGGCGGAACATCGTGTATCCCTCCTGCCCCGGTTCGTTCGCTCGGGGCCTGTCGTCTCCTAGCGATACTCCGGATTCGGTTCGAACCCGAAACGTTCGCCGGCATCCCACTCCTGGCGCAGGTTGCCGTAGGCGGGGATGCCGCGGTTGGCCTTGAGGATCGCGGCCAGGTGCATCAGGTTCCAGGTCATGAAGGTGGTGTTGCGGTTGGTGAACTCGTTGTCGGGACCGCCGGAGCCGGCATCCAGATAGCTCGGGCCCGGGCCGATCTCGCCGATCCAGCCGGCATCCGCTGCCGGCGGGATCGTGTAGCCGATGTGCTGCAGGCTGTAGAGGATGTTGGACGAGCAGTGCTTCACGCCGTCTTCGTTGCCGGTGATGATGGCGCCGCCCACCTTGCCGTAGTAGATGTATTGGCCTCTGTCGTTGTATTCGCCCGACATCGCGTAGAGCCGCTCGATGATGCGCTTGGTGACCGAGCTGTTGTCGCCGAGCCAGATCGGTCCGCCGATCACCAGGATGTCGGCGGCGGCGACCTTGTCGAACAGCGCGGGCCAGGCATCCGTCGCCCAGCCGTGCTCGGTCATGTCGGGGTAGACGCCGGTGGCGATGTCGTGGTCGATGGCGCGGATGATCTCGACGTGCACACCCTGCTCCCGCATGAGGTGCGCGCTGAGGGTGATGATGCCCTGGGTGTTGCTGATCTCCGGGCTGCGTTTGAGGGTGCAGTTGATGAACAGGGCGCGCAGGCCCTGATATTCGAACGAGGCCTGCGTGTTCCTGGTCGTGTGCGCCATGAGGGCAGTCAAGCACCGGCCCCCTGCCCCGTCTAGGCCGGTGCGGATGCCTCCCGGGCGTTCAATCCGTTCAATTGCGGACTTCCCCCCTTCGTTTCGATTGCGAAGGGGGGAAGTCCGCAAACGAAACGTTTTCAGGGCGCGGACGTCGGCAGCGCGGTGCGCGCCACGCGCGGGGCGAACCGCCGGGCCAGGAACAGCACCGGCACCAGCAGCGCCATCGGCAGGAGGAACGCCTGGGCCAGTCCGGTGGTGTCCGCGAGCAGGCCCACCAGCACGGCGCCGAGCACCGCCCCGGCGTAGTTGAACAGGTTGACCCTGGCGATCACCTCATCGCTGCGGGCCTCGTGCAGCTCGCCGGCGGCGCTGAATGCCAGCGGCACCAGGGCGCCCACCCCGAAGCCGGCCAGGGCGAAGCCGGCCACGGCCGCCCAGGTGCTGGGCACCGTCGCCACGAGCAGGCAGCCCAGGATCGCCAGCACCGTGGTGCAGACGGCCAGGACCACCCGGCCGAACCGGCGCACCAACACGTCGGCGCCGATGCGGGTGACCAGGATGGCGGCCTGGTACGCGGCGTAGCCGAGCGGGGCGATGGCCGCGCCGGTGAGCAGCACGTCGTGCAGGTACACGGTGCTCCAGGTGCTCACCGCGGAGTCGACGACGAACGCGGCCAGCACCACGGTGCCGAACAGGGCGATGCCGCGACCGGGCAGCTTGCCGTGCGGCGCGGCATCCGGGGCGGGGGCCAGCTTGGTCAGCCGGGGGTCGAAGCCGCGCACCCCCACGATCGCGATCGCGAGGGCCACGACGGCGCCCGCCACCAGGGCGATGCTCGCGTTGGCCGCGGTTCCCGCCACCGCCGACATGAGCAGGGCGCCGACGATGGCGGCGCCGGTGTACCAGGCGAAGAACCCGGCCATCACCGAGACGCCGACCCGCTGCTGCACGAGCACGCCCTGCATCGCGCCGGCGGCGTCGACGATGCCCAGGCCCGCGCCGTAGATCGCGAACGCGGCGACGAAGGCCGGCAGCCCCACCGGTGCGGCGATCAGCGGCAGGGCAACGGCCTCGAGCAGCAGGCCCACCACCAGGGCCACCCGGCTGCCCCAGCGCAGGGCGAGCCGGTCGGCCAGCAGGGAGCCGCCGGCGGCCGCCAGGCAGACCAGCAGCACGATCAGCGACACCACGGTGTCGTCGATGCCCTGCCGGCTCTTGAGGTTGGGCAGCGAGGTGACCACCACGGCGTAGCCGAAACCCTGGGCGGCGTAACTGGCGCTCACCGCCACCCGGGAACGCCGGATGCTGACCGGTGGGTGGATGATCGTCGGTGCGCTCATGCAGCGGCTCCAGTTCGGGGTGGTGGGAGCGCACGATGCCGAAGGCTTCGTGGGCAATCTCGAGGATGCGGGCGATGTCGCCCGGAGGTGAGGGCGGCGTTGAGGAAGCGGTTGTGGTGCGAGGTGAAGACCACTCCGCGCCGCACACCTTCGGCCACCCACTCCTGGTGCAGCATGAGCGAGTCGTCGTCGGCGATGCGGAGGGAGAATAGGGCCGGTGCACCGGAGGCTATCAGGGTGAAGCCGTTCTCCGCCGCTACCGAAGTCAGTTCGGTGCCCAACGTCTGGAACTGCGTCTGCGGCGGCGCGGCCTGGCCCTGCCGGCGCGAAACACCATCGGTCGACGGCGGACATGCGGCCGCGCCCTAACCTGCCCGAAACATCCGCCTCGTACGCTGTGAGATCTCGGCGGTCGCGCAGTGCGGCAGCGCCGATGGGAACGCCCAACCGGAAGGCTCTCATGGAGACCGAATTCACCCTGTCCCTGCCGCCGTGGCTGACCGCGCTGGTGCCGGGGCTCCCGCTCACGCTGCCGACCCTCGACGAGCGGATGGCGTTGGTGAACTCGCTGGCCGACCGCAACTACCGCGAAGGCAACGGCGGCCCGTTCGCCGCGATCGTCGTCGACGCCGTCACCGGTGAGCTGGTGTCGGTGGGCGTCAACGTGGTGCTGTCCTCCGGTGTCGCCGGAGCGCATGCGGAGATCATGGCGTTGGGGCTGGCGCAGCGCACCATCGGCTCCTGGGACCTGGGCGCCGATCCGGCCCGGCCGCTCGAACTCGTGGTCAATTGGCGCCCGTGCGTGATGTGTTACGGCGCCACCATGTGGTCCGGCGTGCGCCGGCTGGTCGTGGCGGGCTCCGGGGCCGAACTGGAGGCTCTCACGGGCTTCGACGAGGGCCCCATGCGCGAGGACTGGGCCGAACAGTTCGAGGCCAGGGGCATCACGGTGGTGCAGGGCGTGGGCCGGGACGAGGCGTTGAGAGTCTTCCGTGAGTACGGCGAGGCCGATGTGCTGGTGTACAACGCCCGTGGGGCCAGTTGACTGTCGGGCATGCCTCTGACCGGCCGCTGAAGACACAATCAGCGGCCGGCCACAAACATGTCGGGTGAGACGGCCTAGCTGTCGCTAGCCAGCCCGGTGGTCAGCCCCTGTCGACGACGCATCCCAGCGAGGGCAAGGAGTAGCAGCGATCCCAGCACGACGGGGATCAGGGCGATGGCCGCGAGGAACGCCGGGTTGGCCCCGGTGTGGGCCAGGACGGCGGGGAGGAGGCCGGCCGTCACGGAGGCCGACACTCCGCTCTGCACGGACGAGGTCGGGGTCACTCCGGCGGGGCTCACGGTGTCCTGCGGGTCGGTGGGGCTGACCGGGGTGACCGGCGTCACCGGGGACACGGGGACCACCGGCGTGACGGGGTTCACCGGCGCGACCGGGGTCACCGGCGCGACCGGCGTCACCGGAGTCACCGGAGTCACGGGAACCGTGGTGGTGGAGCCTGTCGTGGTGCTGTCGCCGATCACGGAGATCGCGTTGCCGCTGACGGTGATCGGGGCAGCGGCGTCGATGACGGCTTGGGTGCCGCCGAGGATACTGTCGCTCCCATTGGTGCTGGCGGCTTCCGGTTCTGCCGTCGTCGAGTCGGCCGGGGCCGTGGTGGTGGCGTTCGTGCTGGTCGAGTCTCCGAGGATGGAGATGGCGTTGCCGCTGACGGTGATCGGCGCAGCGGCGTCGACGACGGCTTGGGTGCCGCCGAGAACGCTGTCGTCTCCGCCGGTGATCGGAGCGGCAGCCGGTGCCGTTGCCGCCGGGTCGATCGGAACGGTGGTGGTGGCATCCGTGCTGGTCGAGTCTCCGACGATCGAGATCGCGTTGCCGGACACGGTGACGGGGAGGACGGTGTCAATGACCGCCTGCGTGCCCGACAGGATTCCGTCGGTGCCGGAAGTTTCGGGTGCTTCTGCGGCGTTGGCGACACCGGCGCCGATGGCCGAGAGGCCGCCGACGAGGAGGGCGCAGTACAGGCCCTTTTTGACGAACGAGAACATGGTTTTCACTCCTTGAATGATTGATGTGGTGCCTCCGAGGAGGCGGTGGTCGCGGTCTGCGAGAACTCAGCAGCGCGACCGATCAATCAGGAGTGGAACCGGGGTCGAACGAGGGGTTGGTCGGGGGCACGTCGCCGGCGACGGGTGACGTGTGGAATCTGACATCGGGCGCGGGGAGCAGTCCGGACGGCGTGGTGGTCGCAGGCAGAGGGCCATTGCCCGTGCCGGAACTGGTGATCGAGCCGCCGGGGGACGCGGGAAGCGCCACTGGCGCGAGCGGGGAACCGGATGGCGCTGCCGGAGCGACGGGCTCCGGTGTGTCCGTCATCGTGGCTGCCGCGGCGACCGCAGCGGTGCCCGAGTGAGGCGCGGCGAAGGTGGCCCCCGCACTGCCGAACGGGTTCGTCGCGGGAGCGGTCGACCGCGACAGCGCGGTCGAGGCGGAGCCGACTTGAACGTCGACCGGCGGGGCCACCACGCCGGAAGCGGGCACTGCCGGGCTGGCGATGCCGGTCGCGGCGTTCGGCTCGATCGCAGGGCCGACGACGGGCGTGACCACGTTGTCAACGACCGGTGTGACCACCGTGTCGACGATGGGGGTCACCACGGCGCCGGCCACGGGAGCCACAACCTCATTCACGACCGGCGCAACCACGGCGAGCACCGGGGACGCAATCTGGTCGACAATCGGTTCCAGAACGGGCTGGACAACCGGTTCGACGGCGGTGACGACGGGTACCACCACGGCTTCAACAGCGGGAACAGCGGCCACGACCTCGGTGACCGTCGTGTCGACGGTCGCCACGACCTCGGTGACCTTCACGGCGTCCCGCACCGGTTCCGGCACCGAGACGAGAACAGCCACTGTGCCGACGTGGCCGTCCACTGCGGCTACGACAGGTGCCGCCGGGTCCAGAATGCCGCCCAGAACGGAGTCATCGGTGCCGGCCGGACTGGCCACAGTCGGCTGGGTCGAGGCGGATGCCGATGACGCACTGGAGAGAATGTCCACGACCAGCCAGGCGAGGGCCACCATGATGGCGGTGAGTAGAACGCGGACGGGGAGCGTGACATGCGTCCCCTGTCGTCGCTCCACGTTCGTCACCCCCCGGTGTGTTCGTCTGAATGTCAGAAAACCATAGGATTCGCGCAAAGTCCAGCAATTGTGCACAACCAGGGCCCGTGGGCGCGGGGAAGAAAGGCCGAAACTGGCCGGTCCGCGGCGCCCGCGATTGCCCGCGAGGGGAGTTAACTATGGGGATGACTCCCAGCCAGCGGCGCATCCTCGTTGTCGCCATCCTGTCGTCATTCGTGGCGTTCCTGGATGGCTCCATCATCAATGTGGCGCTGCCGGCGATTTCCCGCGAGCTCGGCGGCGGGCTCGCCCTGCAGCAGTGGGTGGTCGACGGCTACCTGCTCAGCCTGGGCGCGCTCATCCTCGTGGCCGGATCACTCTCGGACACGTTCGGCCGGGTGCGGGTCCTGCGGGCCGGCCTGGTCTGGTTCGGCATCACCTCGCTGGCCTGCGGCTTGGCGCCCACCGGGGTGATCCTCGTGATCGCCCGGCTGCTGCAGGGCGTGGCGGCGGCCCTGCTGGTGCCCAGCTCGCTGGCCCTGATCACCTCGCGGTTCAGCGGGGTGGCGCAGGGCAAGGCCATCGGCGCCTGGACCGGCTGGACCGGCGTCGCCGGTATCGCCGGGCCCGTGTTGGGCGGGCTCCTGGTGGACGCGTCAACCTGGCGGTTGGTCTTCTTCATCAACGTCATCCCCATCGCACTCACCCTGTTTCTGCTGCACCGGGTGGAGGAGCCGACCCGGCCCGCCGCCGGCGCCCGGGTGGACGTGCTCGGTGCCTGCCTGGCCGTGGTGGGGCTCGGCGGCCCGGTCTTCGCCCTGATCGAACAGGGCCGGTTCGGCTGGGCCAACCCCGTGGTCTACCTGCCGATGGCGGTGGGGCTCGTCTCGTTCGCCGCGTTCCTCTGGTGGGAGGCGCGGGCGCCGCAGCCGATGATGCCGCTGGGCCTGTTCCGGGTGCGCAACTTCGCCGTGGGCAACATCGCCACCGTCGGCATCTACGCCGCCCTCAACCTGGGCTTCTTCCTCTTCGCGCTCTACCTGCAGGAGGTCGGCGGGTTCTCCGCGACCCTGGCCGGGCTGGCCGGCATCCCGGCGACCGTGATGATGATCCTGTTCGCCACGACCTTCGGCACCCTGGCCGGCCGGTACGGGCCGCGCCTGTTCATGACGGTGGGCCCGTTCGTGGCCGGCGCGGGATTCCTGGTCCTGCTCACCGCGGTGCCCCCGGTCGACTTCTGGCTGCACGTGCTGCCGGGGATCGTGCTGGTCGGTCTCGGTCTGTCCATCACCGTGGCGCCGCTGACGTCGGCCGTGCTCGGCTCGATCCACCCCGGCCAGGCGGGCATCGGGTCGGCCATCAACAACGCCGTGGCCCGCGTGGCCGGCCTGGTCGCGATCGCGATGACCGGCACCATCGTCGGGTCGGCCCTCGACGTCGCCGGCTTCCAGCGCGCGATGGTGGTGGTGGCCGCGCTGATGTTCCTGGGCGGCATCGTCTCCTGGCTGGGCATCCGCAGGCCCGTACCCACCGCGGAAGCGTCGGCCGCGGCCATCGGGGAGGCCGCCTAGCCATGGAACACCCCCGGGTGTTCGACGAGCCGGATGCCGCGCTGCACCGGTTGCGCACCGTGTGCCTGGCCTTGCCCGAGGCGGTCGAGGTGCTCGCCTGGGGGCGACCCACCTTCCGCGCCGGGAAGAAGATCTTCGTCACGGCCGGGGCGAGCATGGACCGGCCGCACAGCATGGTTTTCAAGCCGGACCCGGAAGAACGCCGGGCCCTCGTAGGGGATCCGCGGTTCTTCATCCCGCCGTATTTCGGGCCCGCCGGCTGGCTCGCGATCGATTTCGACTCGCCGCAGACCGACTGGGTTGAGCTGGCCGAATTGGTCGAAACGTCGTATCGACAGGTCGCCTTGAAGCGCCAACTCGTGCAATTGGACCGCCGCAGGGCCCCTGGCGCACCAGAGGGCTCTAAATAACTGTTATAGTTTCTAAGTTGTCTTCGAGGGTTTCGATCCTGAGGTCATCACTGCGCCCGTAGCTCAACGGATAGAGCATCTGACTACGGATCAGAAGGTTGGGGGTTCGAATCCCTTCGGGCGCACAGATAAAGCGGTCCACTTCGGTGGGCCGCTTTTTTGTTTCCGCGGCCGGCGCACCCGGCTGCGGGACGGATCCGATCCGGGTACTCTCCCCATTGCGTTTCCGCTGGCGGCGCATGCGTCGCAGTTGCCGGCGCGCTCGAAGCACTGACCCGAGATCTCAGGCCGAGGAGGAGCAGCAGATGAGCATCACCGAACCATCCGCCACCAAACCGACGGTAGTACTCGTACACGGCGCCTTCGCCGAATCCTCGAGCTGGAGCGGGGTGATCACCGGTCTGCTCAACGAGGGATACCCCGTGGTCGCACTGGCCAACCCGTTGCGTGGTGTCACCTTCGACTCGGACTACCTGCGCGACACCCTGACCGACATCACCGGCGACATCGTGCTCGTCGGGCACTCCTACGGCGGCACCGTCATCAGCGGCGGCGGGGCCGGCAATCCCAACGTGAAGGCTCTCGTGTTTGTCGGCGCTTTCGCTCCGGAGGCGGGTGAGACGCCGGGCGAGCTCGCCGCCAAGCTGCCCGGTTCCACCCTGGGCGACACGCTCACACAGGTGAAACTCACCGACGGCGGCGTCGACCTCTACATCCGGCAAGACGCGTACCACGCTCAGTTCGCCGCCGACTCGCCGGCCGCGGTCGCCAACGTCATGGGGGTCACCCAGCGTCCCATCCGGGAATCAGCGTTCGGCGAGGAATCCGGCGAACCCGCCTGGAAGACCGTGCCATCGTGGTTCCTCTTCGGGGCGCTCGACAAGAACATCCCGGCGGCCACGCACCGGTTCATGGCCGAGCGCGCCGGCTCACGCAAGACGGTCGAGCTGGCGGGCGGCTCCCACACCGTCGGTATCCCGGAAGCGGCCAAGGTCGTCGAGCTCATCCGCGAGGCCGCGGAAGCGAGCACCGGCACCTGAGAGCTCAACCACCATGACCCATCGCCATCTCACGGACGGAGCATCATGACCGAGTCACCCGCGACGCCGGTGAACCACCAGGTCGCGCACAACGCCGACGCACTCAGCGGAGTGCTCAAGCGCACGGAGATTCAACACGCTGCGTCGTCCATCCCCGGCCGGGACATCGTGCAGGTACTCACCGAAATCCCCGTCGACGTGTCCTCAGGCTGGCACCACCACCCCGGCGAGGAGGTGGGTTACATCGTCGCCGGCCGGGTGCGGATGGAACGGGAGGACGGGGACACCCAGATCCTCAACGCGGGTGACGGGTTCCTCATCCCGCCCGGCGTTCCCCACAACGCCACCGACCTGGGTCCGGACACCGGGCGGATGCTCTCCACTTACATCGTGGAATCCGGCCGCCCCGTCGCCACCCTTGGCCGGTGACTCTGCCAGAGGGCGACGGAGGTCTTAGCCCGGATGGCCTGGTGACCCGGCGATGCACAGGGACCGTCGCCGACGTGAGTGCTCGGCTGCGTGCCGAACTTGATCGCCGCGGCGTCCAGCTCTTCGCCGTCATCGACCACGCACACCTGGCGCGAGACGCCGGGCTTGAGCTGCCCGACGAGGCGGTGGTCATCTTCGGCAACCCTGCCGTGGGCACCCGCCTGATGCAGCTGAACGCTCGAGCCGGCATCGACCTGCCGTTGCGAATGCTGATCTGGGACGACGCTGGCACCACAACAGCCGCGTACACGCCCCCGGTCATCACCGCTCAGCGCTTCTCGTTGCCCGTTGACGACCTCCCCAACGACCGGCTCGCCACCCTCCTGGAGCAACTCATCGAGACCATCAGCTCGTGACGGCCCCTCCGCCCGCCGTGACAGGATGGGGAAATGAGCCGCTCCTCGGACCCTCGCACCTACGACCTCGACGAACTGCGCGGCCGGGTGCTCTCCGAAACCGGGGGA
>Ga0247806_10001667_pt1 | contig 10634 bp, 22 predicted proteins | sample UWRJL059202B1_FD_179935 | JGI IMG/M metagenome (GOLD analysis project Ga0247806, IMG submission 179935) | Plant litter microbial communities from Arlington Agricultural Research Station in Wisconsin, United States - UWRJ-L059-202B-1 | ecosystem: Environmental > Terrestrial > Plant litter >... | reverse complement strand
TTTACGTAAACAAGGTTTATGTATTAAACGGTAAAAAAGATTGGGAGCAATCCAAAAGAACAGCTTTCTTTTTAGTTGATGAATTACAAAAAGAATCTACAATGGTCAGAGTAAGTCCTACGCCTAGATTTGATTATTGGGATGATATTAAAAAAGAAATAATCTTATTATGAAATCAAAAGAATCGCCACTAAAAAGAATTAATCGAGTAATTGCTTTTTATCATTCAAGAGGACAGAATAGAGAGCGTGTAAATTTGGTTTATCGTAACGTAATAACGCAAAGATTATGAAAATAGAAGGTAAAATTATTCAAGATAGATTTATATATGAAAACACAGAAGATAAATTTGATGCCATTTATAAAAAACATCGAATTATAATTGAAAAAGGCTCTGAAACATCACAAGGAATACATATTTATTGGGTTGAATGTTTTGGAAATAAAAACGGAGAGTATAAATTTAAGGGTTGTGTAAGACGTTTAAATATGCGTGATGTCATTTTAGCCTTATTAGCCGATATTAAATTATGAATCACACTATAAACATTAAGCCGTTATCAGTTAATGAAGCTTTTAACGGCATGCGAACCAGAAGCAAAAAATACGACGCGTTTATAAAATCAATGATGTTTCTATTGCCAAAACAAATCGATTATCCTGATCCGTTAAATATTAAATTAGCGATTGAATTCGGTTTTAGTTCTAAAGGTTCGGACATAGATAACTGTTGTAAATCTTTTATAGATTGCCTGGTAAAAAAATACGGTGTTGATGACAGGTACATTTACGAATTGCACGTATTCAAAACAATAGTTCCTAAATCAAAAGAATATATTAAATTCAAAATATATTAACCCCTACCCAAAAATTGAGACTTATTTGAAAACTAAAAAGAACGAATGAAATGAGAAAGTGGAATTACAGGAATACGAAACTAAAAGAGTTTTTAAAGAAAAAAAGTAAACGTAAATTTACACCAATAAACTTTAAATATGAAACTCATACCGTAACAGGTTATCGAATCAATCGTAACGGCAAAATAATTTGAAAACTAAAAATAAATAGAGAAATTATGAAAAGAAAAAACGAACGCATATTTACTGATCAGTATTTTGGTATTTTTAAATGGTATCGGAAACTTAGAAAAAGAACTTGGTATAAACATGAATTTACGCCTGATGCATCAGAATTATCAGTTACATTTGTAGGCCCATTTTGGGCTTTATATGGAGAAATAAACAGATATTCAAAAGTAATTGAAGTAGAGAAATACGACTAACCAACCTTATTTTAAATAACATTAAAAAATTGAAATATGAAACATTATCCAACAAAAAAACAAGAAGAAGCATTTTTAAAAGTAGTAAAAGCTTTTTCTGATGCTAAAAAGGCAGGATTAGTATTTTATGGCAAAAGTGGTTCATTAGTAGCTTACACTAAAAACGCTGATAAATACAACGATGAAGTAGATTTTGAAGAAGCTTTAAGTGGTAATTACGGAACAGTACCTTTTTTAACCGCCAGAAGATGTATTTCAGATAGCGGAGCTGATGATTATGCGTGCTACAGAACTGAAGAAGACAGTGAAAAATATTTGTAACCCCTAAAACAGCTATTAACTATTAACGGAATTGGAAGATGAGAGAATACTTAAAGTGGTGGACGCTACTAGATAACGAAACAAAGAAAAACATAATGCACGAAACAGGAATTGTAAAAATAACCTACAGCGATATCAAAACTGTTTACGCTGAAAGGGGGAAATAAAATGTTAATTATATGTTAAATATTTAAAAAGTAATACAATGCATTAATAAACGTTGTATATTTGTCTCAGCAATAAAGCGGAAAACTAAAACTAAATGTTATGAAAAACTATAGCGATACAATTAAAAGCAAACAAGAAAAAACTCTAACTGCCAAAGGTTATTCTTTTGTTTGGAAATGTATTGATATTGTAGCGGATCAAAAAGGTTTATGTAGATATGATTCAAACCTTAAAGAAGTTAAGGAAAAAATTAAAAAAGTTTTAACTGATTTACTTATTGATAAAGAAATGAGTATTAATGAGATAAAAGAATTGATTAAAAGCAGAGCGTTTATAAAATAAAATGAAATAACCCAAACGCTCCAATAACAGGGGCGGTAAATAAAAAATAAACATGGCACAGATATTAAAACCAAACAGAACAGATAACCGGGGCGGATCAAAGCCAAAGACAAGTACAAAGAAGATGTTCTCTTTTCGGGTGGAAATTGAACAACATTCATTGCTTAAAGAAATAGCAATATACTTGAATAAGTTAAATAAATGTTAATATTATAAAATGTAATACAATATATCAAAAACATTCGTATCTTTGAATCATAATAATAAACCTAAAAAATAAAATTATGTACACAGAAGCGTTTTTATTCGTTGGCAACCTACTTCAAGATGGAAAAATAGAAGAAGTAGTTTTTAAGAAAAAAGGATTCAGAGTTAGATTCAAAGGCGAAAAACAATTGTTTCATTGGAAATACTCAGAAACCGCAATAATCGATTTTTTAGAACTTTACGAAACATTTTAAATTAAAAACCAATGCGGGTGTAAAATCCCGCTTTTAAAAACAATAGAAATTATGTTAATACTATCAAACAAAAAAGTAGAAAGAATCAGTACTGCAAAATCTGCATTGTACATTGTAATCGCAATATTAATCGTTTTAATTCCTGTCCTTATTTTTGGCGATGTATCGTAATGGAAAAATTGATATCAATGACTGATTTTGTTCTTAACGGACAACAAACAGCTGATTATATAAAGCTATATGATGGTTGTTTTAAATACGCAAACTTCCTAAAACAAAAACTTCAATTATGGATGTTCTTGCCTTGCAAACTTGTTGATGGTGTTTGGGTTGTTTTGGAAGAGCCTGAAAGCTTAAAAGGGTATTACGAAACAGATACAGAAGGAATGCGTCAAGAAGCTGTTTTGCGTAAAGAATACCAAGAAGCAAAATACAGGTGTATTTTTAATGTAACGCCTGAATTTGTTGAAAATAACATTTATGATGAAAACGGTTTTTTCTACACATTAGAAATAGTAGAAGATTTAATCGTAAGTCATAATAACTACAATTTAGAACTAACCCAAACTGCACAAAAACAAATATCATGAACTATAAATTCTCAGAATGCCAAACGCCTTTTACTAAGTGTTGGTGTGAAGCTGTGCCAGGTAGAATGAATAACCCGCATTGTAAAAGTTTGATGCCTAGTGTATCGATTCAAAGTGATATATTAACTTTTATTTTAGTAGCCGGAATATTAATATACATGTGGCGTATTTTTAAAAAATAAAAAAAAACTGTAATTATGGAAAAAGAATTAATTAAAATGTTGAAATTATTAACATCTGAATTTAAATTGGCTAAATCCGAAATTAGAATAAATAGAAATAAAGATGTTCAGAAAATGGGCGATAAATTAAAAGCAGGGGAATGCTCACAAGAGGAATATAATTTTTTAGTAAACTTATATAACAAAGTTACTGAGTACGATGAAAATATTATTAAAAAAGCTGATGAACTACTATTAAAAGCAACAACAATTTAACCAAGTAAAAAACAATGTTATGAATGCAAAAGAATTTTTAGAAATAAAATCAATAAAAAATATTGAAAATCAATTTTCAGAACAAGACATAGAACATAATACTATTTGTTTAATGGAGGATTATTCAAATTTTAAAAACGAAGAATTAATTTCTTTATTGAAAAAAATACAAAATTCAGGGTGTTTAAAAGGTTCTAACACTGTTGAAATGATTTCTTTAAAAATTGATTATTTAACCAAGTAAATTATTAGGAATGGAGCGATACGAAGGAGCGCAAGAACAACAGTATAGAAAAGTTTCTTATTACGATGGAAACGGGACTAAATACATTATAGAAAAAAATAAAGAAGGTAAATGGAAATATTGCTTTGGAGGAATAAGCAATAAAGAAGCTAATCATTTGCTTAATAATCCATCCCTAATTGAATCACAAATGAAGTCTTTTAGAATAACAGGATATTGTGTATTAGTTTTAATAGCTATCCTTGCGTTATTTTTTATGTTTCAGTAACAAAAACTAAATACTAATTACAAATAAATTAGATTATGAAAACAAGAGCCCATGTAGAATTATTACTAGGAAGAAAATTAAATGAAAGCGAGAATATTATTTTTAAGATGTTTAAAGATAACCCTAAAATATAGGTTCTCAAAAGATGATAACGGACAACTTAAAGCTGATTTAATAATTTATTAATAACAACCAAAACACTTTTAGTTACGTGTTTTTTGCTTTTTACGTTGGAAATTACTAATTTTGGGGTATTATGGGAGCAGGTAGACCAAGAAATATAGAATCACCGGAATCACTTTGGATATTATTCAAAGAATACGTTATTGATCTTAAAGAAAAGGAATCTGAATGGCTAAAGGTTCAGTATGTAGGCAAAGAAGGAGAGCGTAAAACTGATCCTTTTAAATTACCATTAACTTTCGAGGGTTTTAAACGTTATTGTTGGGATGTTGAAGTAGGTTCTATTGAACAGTATTTTACAAATCAAGATGAATTATACAAAGAATATATTGGTATCTGTTCGCGTATAAAAACGTCAATTCGAGAGAATCAAATATTAGGTGGTATGTTAGGGGTATTTAATCCTTCAATCACACAACGCTTAAATGGACTTGCTGATAGGTCAGATATTACTTCCAGAGGCGAGCAAATACAATCTAATACTAATTTAACTCTTACTCTTCCTGACGGAACTAAATTAGATGATTTTACAATATAATGAATTACGGAATAACACCAGTATTCTATAAAAATTACCAGGCGTTAAAAGCTAAAAACGCAGACGGTACAAGAAAATATAAATACATAATAAATACAGGCAGTTCAAGAAGTAGCAAAACATACTCGCTTATTGAATTGCTTCATCGTATTTGCGAGAATAACAAAGACTTTCGTGTTACTGCATGGCGTGATACTAAAAAAGACGCAAAAGATACTATTTGGAAAGATTTTCAAAAAGTACTTTCTGTTTCAGGCAGAATGATTTATAAGAACCGGAATAAAACAGAATCTTATTACGCATATCCTGAAAACAATACTACGTTCGAAATACACGGAGCAGATGATGAAGAAAAAGTGCACGGACTTACTCAAAATGTTTCTTGGCTAAACGAGCCTTATAAAATTTCCAAAGATACTTTTGACCAAATCGACCAAAGGAGCGATTTAATTTTTATTGATTGGAACCCTAAAAAATCACATTGGATTGATGATATTGCGAAACAAGAAAACTCTATAGTTATTCATTCTACTTTTCAAGACAATCCTTTTTGCCCGCCTGAGCAAAGAATTAAAATACTTTCTTATCAGCCATTAAAAAGAGCAAAGGCAGTTGAAAATAAACTAATTGATGAACACAAAGTTGTTGAATACGATTTCGATAAAAACGAACTTAAAATACCCGAATACCAATTAAAAGAATTATACCGTTGTTTATTAAATACAGAACAAAGAAGTGCTAATATAACCAAATGGGATATCTATGGATTAGGAGTAAAAGCAGAAAGGCCAAACAGAATATTTCATTGGAAACCGATCACTTATTCTGAATACCTTAAATTAAATGTTCGTACTTATATTGGGGTGGATTGGGGAAAAGTGGACGCATTCGGAATATTAGAAGCTAAATATTATGATGGTAAATTGTATTTACATGAGCTTAATTATGATTCTGAAAATAAATGGCAAGATAAATTAACGCCTTTGGAACGTCAAAACATGCAAGGAAAAGAAGAAGGATTTGTTACGTGGTTATTTACAAAACTTGGAATACCTCAAAACCATGACGTTGTTTGCGATAATAATAGGCCTCTCAAGATACTTGCATTACGTGAAGCAGGATGGGAAAGAGCGGTAGCAGCAATAAAAACAGCAGGATCTATTTTAGACGGTATTGATTTACTAGATAATCTAGAAGTATTTTACACTGATTGCTCTGAAAATTTAGAATATGAACAAGAGAATTATTCGCGTTTAGTTGATAAATATGGGGTCGTCCAAGATGAAGCGGAAGATAAGGATAATCATCTTTGCGATCCCGCAAGATATGTAGTGCTTCACTTACAAAAAGAAGGAATAATACAAAAAGTTTAATTATTGACGCTATTAGATATGTTTTTGGTATATTTGTGTAAATAATCTAAAACTATATTTAAAAATGAATCCAAGTCAAGAATTTAACGGCAAAACTTATTATTTATATCCGGGAGCTAAATATTACACTAAATCAAATAAAAGATTGCATCGTGTTGTTTGGGAATTTAGCAACGGCAAAGTTCCAAAAGGATATCATATTCATCATATTGATAATGATCGGTCAAATAACGATATAAGTAATTTGCAGATGATTTGCGGTAAAAAACATATTTCAACTCATGCTAAGATATTTCATTTATTAAACCCTGAATTTGCAAGAACAAACATAAGTAAACATCAACATGTTTGTCGTAAATGGCATGCTTCTGAAGAAGGAATAAAGCAACACAGGAAACAAGCAATTGAACAAGGATTTGGTAATTTAACATACGGAGAAAGGAAATGTATTGTATGTAATTCAGATTACACGGCTAAAACAAAGATTCAAAAAATATGCTCAAATAATTGCCGTGCTAAATTTAGAAGAGATTCCGGGGTAGACAATGAAATTAGAAAATGCATAAAATGCAACAAAGAGTTTTTGACTAATAAATATTCAAAAGTAAAAAGATGCGGGCTGAAATGTAATAATTAGAATAATTTAATTACATTTGCTTAAATAATAATCATTGATGCGATATCAAAGAGACGAAATTACTAATCAAAAGGCTATCCGTGTTATCATGGATGGTCTTTTTTTGCTTTTATTTTAAATGAGTTGGATCAGAAACATTTTAGGATTAGGCTATCTTGATGATTTAGTCACTTACGTCAATAGAGAACTTGACGGAAAAGCTAAGTATAATGACTATTCTGACGATGTAAAAAAGTTAGACGCTATATTCTCAAATCCTGCTGTGCTTAAAGTATTTGCATTACAATGTGATTTATTTAGCTTAGGAAAAGTTTACGTATACAAAGACGGTAAAGAAGTTGATAAAGACCCGTTCTTAGACATGATTAAAAAACCAAACCCATTTCAAAAAGAATCACAGTTCCTTTGGGACATGATGTTTTGGAATATGGTTGGAAACACATATGCTTATTGCGATTCTAAAATAGTAAGTGAAGATAATTTATTATACATTTTGGAAAACAATAAAATGGATTTTCCAAATGAAATGCGAACTTATCAGGATAAAATTGTTTTATCTAAAAAGCTTAGGGATAAGATAAACGACTTTCTTATTAACTATCGTTATGCAGATGGAACCGGAACAAATTTTCAATGGGGTAAAATAGTCCATACACCTGATTTAACAAATGGTACGGGTAATTGGTTTAGAGGTGCGAGTCGTATAGATGCGTTATTCAAGGTTATTTCTAACTCAGAGGCAGCAATGGACGCTTTAAATATAAACATTCGTTACAGCGGTAAATTTATGGTAGCTGGTCAAGCTGATCCGAACAATGTGACTCAGTTACCTATGGGTGAAACGGAAAAACAGGACATTGAAACTAAAATGAATGGACGAAAAGCAGTTCATGCTGTTAAGTCAATGATTGAAATTAAACGTTTTGTTGATAACTTAGCTTCATTAAAATTAGATGAAATACAATTATCGCAATACTTTTTAATAGGTACAATGTACGGAATTCCTAAAGATGTTTTAGAAGCTTTTAATTCCGGAACATATGAGAACCAGGAAAAAGCAAGAGGTGCGTTTGTAAGTTATTGCTTAGCTCCAAAAGGAAAGTTATTCTTTGAGGGGTTTGCTTCATTCTTTGGGTATGATTTAGAAGGGAAAGAAATTATCATTGATTGGGAACATCTTCCATTTATGCAGGTGTTCGCTAAAGAAAGAGCAGAAACAATTAAAGTTCAATCCGAAACATTACTAAACCTAATGCGTGCAGGTGTTGAATTAAAAGAAATAAACGAAATGTTAGATACTAACTTTACAATATTAGATTATGAAAGAGCAGAACGATCAACTCAAACAAGAAGTAATCAAACAAATACGTGAAGCAAAAGATCCAATGATTAAAAAAGTATTGGAAAAACGCTTAAAAGAAATTGATAAAACAGTTACAAAATGACATTAGAGGAAATTTTAGCCGACAAAGAATTAGCAATGCATAAAAAGAAATCAGAGATTCAAAAGTCTGACTTCTCTAATGTAATGCTTAATTCTGTTCAAAAAGCTTTTAATAGCGGTATTGAAAAACTGGAAGTATTAGTTTACGAAGCTGTTATAAAAAAGGATCGTAACGAATTTATGTTTAATCAATATAAATCAGGATACGTTTTGAATCATTCGGTTGGAATGAGATATTACAAATTACTTTGGTGCTACGACAACTCAGATTCAAGCTATACTCAAAACAAAGAGAACTACGATAAGTACTCAAAGGAGATACTTAACAAAGACGATTTAGGAGAGTATTTTTGGGCTGTTTTAGAGGCTAAAAACATAGAGGGTTCAGCAGTAGTAAAAGGATCTAATTTTTTAACGCCTGTTCTTTCTATTGAAGAAATAGACGAAGATACGATAAAAGTTAAATGTGCTATTTCTCCAAGTAATATATTGGATAGCCATAAAGACGTACATATCCCGGGATTGTGGAAGAAGTCTATAAGCGAAACCAAATACGATCTATTATTGCAAGAACATGAAATGGATTTCGATAAAGTAATTACTGATTCCGTTTCAGGATCATTAAAAGTATATACTCAAAATATATCTGTAAAAGAATTATTGAGTAAGTTAGAAAATAAAGAAGCCGGATTGTCCACTTCAAGTAATAAGCGAGCCGTCGAAGACACTCAACCGAGAAGAAAAACTTTTATTAATTAAACACATTAAAATTATGTTTGTTTACAAAACGGATGCCCAATTAGAGGCAATGTCGGCGGCAGAAAGAGATACTTATGCAACCGAAAAAAGAACACATGAAGCCGAATTGTTAGAAAAAGCAATTAAGGCTGGTAATTCTGCATTAAAAGCAGAACTTACAGAAGCTCAGAAAACTGAAATCGCTTCACAAATCGAAACTCTTAAAGCTGGTTTAGGAATCACTAAAGAGCAATTAGATGAGTTTAAAGAAGATCTAAGAATCATTAAAGAAAACCCAACTGCGGTTACAGGTAATGGTCAATTTGATTTAATGAAGGCTATCGAGGAAGGATTAAAAACATTCTTGCCACAGGTTAAAGAGAAAGCTTCTAACGCTAACAATCAGGCTTATGAGGTTGAGTTAACGATTAAAGCTCCTATTAACATGTCTACAGGAGCAGTTAGCCAACCTGTTGCAACGCCTATTAGCTATGTTGCACAAGACATTAGAAACTACGCTGATGATGTAAGAGCGCAAGAGTATATTTTAAACTACATGTCAGTAGGGAATACTTCACGTGCTACTATCGCTTATGTTGATAAATCACCAACAGAGGGAACGATGGCAATTACTGCTGAAGGAGCATTAAAGCCTTTAATCTCTATTTCTTATGTAATTAGATATTCTCAGGCTCGTAAAATGGCTGGAAGAACTAAAATTTCTGAGGAAGCTTTAGATGATTTACCATTTATCATGTCTGCTATTCGTAACGAATTAGCTTACCAACACTCTATAGGTGTTCAGGGGGATATTTTTACCGTTCTATCTGCATTTGCTCCGGCTTTTGTAGCAGGTACTTTGGCGGCTTCAACTGATACGCCAACTAACTACGATGCAATTAGAGCGGCTATTTACGCTGTTAAAATCGCTTCTAAAGGGAAATATATTCCTAATGCGGTATTAGTTGCTTCAAGCGATGTTTACGCAATGGGAGCTACTAAAGACACAACTAAACAATATGTTTTTCCTCCGTTCGTTATGCCTGATGGTACAACAATTTCAGGAGTAAGAATTGTTGAAGTTGCTGACGGAGTTTCAGTTCCAGCGGGTACATTTATTGTAGGTGATTTCAAAAAACTTCACTTAGAGAACTACAAAACATTTACTGTTAGAATTGGACAAGGTATTCAAGGAAGCGCAACAGCTGCTAATATTGTTTCTGATTTCGAAAGTAACATGTATACCCTTATTGGAGAATCTCGTTACCACTTATGGATTTACGAGAACGAAAAAACAGCATTTATTAAAACAACGTTCGCTGCGGTTAAAACTGCAATTGCGACAGCTTAATTATAAACATCATGGCAGACGAAAAAAAAGCAACTAAGGCAGAAATTGTAAAAAGCCAGGCTGATTACAAAGGAAATAGCCATTTCGATTTAGTAGAGGTTAAAATCATCAAAGATGGTGATTTCTACAAAGAGGGAGATATTGATAAAGTTCACCCTAGCGTTGCGGCTATTTTAAAGAAAAAAGGTTTAATTGGGGAATATGAAAAAGACGTTAAGAAACGCGATTCAGCTGCTCCAATGCTTACAGACCTTCAG
>Ga0247806_10001663_pt1 | contig 10641 bp, 8 predicted proteins | sample UWRJL059202B1_FD_179935 | JGI IMG/M metagenome (GOLD analysis project Ga0247806, IMG submission 179935) | Plant litter microbial communities from Arlington Agricultural Research Station in Wisconsin, United States - UWRJ-L059-202B-1 | ecosystem: Environmental > Terrestrial > Plant litter >... | reverse complement strand
GAGCAACAACTTCCTCCTTAGCTCAGTTGGTTAGAGCATCTGACTGTTAATCAGAGGGTCCTTGGTTCGAGCCCAAGAGGGGGAGCAACTTTTTTTAGCAAACATATTTACCTTTAAGGTGATTCCTTCTTAGCTCAGTTGGTTAGAGCATCTGACTGTTAATCAGAGGGTCCTTGGTTCGAGCCCAAGAGAGGGAGCTTTACAAAAAAGACTATCATTTATTGATAGTCTTTTTTTTTTGCCCAAAATTTACATAAATGAAGTTTGGCTTTCACTTGTGTTCCCTCAGCAAAAAAATAGTCATATTCGGGAAACTTCGAGATATGAAACAAGAAGCATTAGCGCAAGCTTTAGGAACTAACCAAAGCTATTTCTGCTATTGAAAACAGTGAAACAATTGATGATGAAAAACTGAAAGCAATTGCTGAAGTTTTAGGCGTGTCTGTTGAAGGAATTAAGAATTTCTCTGAAGAAGCGGTTTTAAATATTATTGGAAATACATATCATGATAGTAATGTCGCTAATGGAAATGCATATAGCTGTAATTTCAATCCACTTGACAAAATGGTTGAGCTTTTCGAACGTTTGGTTTTGGCTGAGAAAGAGAAAGTGGAATATTTGGAGAAGTTGTTGAAAGGGAAGTAGATTTTTTTAGAAATATAAAAGAAAGTTTTAACTAAAAAAACTTTTAAAAAGACTATTATTTTCATGATAGTCTTTTTTGTTTCCTCTATTTTTTCAACTTAGAAGTTCAACTTTCAATTAATCTAGCTATTTATGGAAATTCGTAAATTAATTTAAACTCAAAATTATACTTTACTAAAGTATTTTTATTAACAGCTTTTTTTAATTTTATTATCCGTAAAATTGTCAGAATTAATTTCAGTTTTAAACATCCATTACAAAGTAATTTTTAATCCAATTCAAATATGCCTTTTAATGCTAACATGGTTATAAATCATTCAAGTTATAATAATACGAATGTATTTTACGTAGGATTCGATTTAGGGAGATATCAAAATAATGAGTTAACAGAAATTTTAATGGATGTTATAGTAGATTTTGCTTTCGGTTATCATACAGGCATTTTAAAAACTTACAATAGAAAAATTTTAAAGGAAGCAGCTAAAGCAATATATAAAATAAATGCTTTTAATGAAGTTAAATGGGTATATGTAGATAATAATTCTGAACTTTTAGATTGTGAACTTAAAGCTGAAAAAAAATATTTGAAAAAGGGTGAATTTGGAGAAATGATACTTCATCTTTTATTACGTGATTTTTTTAAAACTCAGCCATTAGTCTCTAAGATTCATTTTAAAGACACAGACAATGCAGTAGTTCATGGATTTGATATTGTACATATAGGCAAAGATATTAATGATCCTCAAAGAGATTCTTTATATTTAGGAGAGTCCAAACTTTATTCAAGAAAAACTGGAAATGCAGGATCGTTCGGTGTAAATGACTTGGTTGATGATCTTAAACATCACTTTAAAACTGATTTTCTATATAGAGAAATTGCCTTAATAGGTAAGAAAAAAGATTCTTATACACCAATTGATGAATACCCTGATTTAAATACTAGGGAAGAATACGAAGCTTTTCTTAGTAAAAAAAATGATTGGTACGCTTTATTAAAGAAAGTAGAAAACAAAGAATCCAAATTACAAGATTTTTTTAAATCTGTCACTATTCCACTAATATGCACCTATCAATCAGATATTTTTAATGATTGTGATGATGTTAATTGTGATGATTTTCAAAACAAAATATCAGCAGAAGTAAAAAAACTGAAAGATGAATTTGATGAAAAGCTTAAACATTTACCAATTGAAATTGGAGAACCAAAAAAAACTGAACTAAATGTTGTCTTGCTTTTATTCCCTATTCCTAGCAAAAAAGAGTTAATAAAAGTTCTACATGAAAAACTTTTTAAAGAACAAGGATAGATGACTGAAGAAATTATAAATAGAATAGAGCAACAATCAATTTTAACTTTTGATGAAAGTTTTAATTATGCACAATATTGTTCATCATTATTAAACGATAGCAACTTTGAAAAAGAGGGTCGAAAAATCATCATTAATATTCTAAATAATTGGAACAAAATACACAGTTCTACTATTGAACTTTGGACTGATTTAATTGAAGCTGCGGGATTTTATCCTTATTTAGATAAGTATAAAAATCAATTACATTTTTCGAATTTACCTGCCCAAATTAGAAAAGAAATGCATATTTCTGATCATACATTTAAATACTATCATGATGAACAATATGAGCTTTCAAAAATCCTAAATAGTGGTAAAAATTTAATTGTAAGTGCTCCAACAAGTTTTGGAAAAAGCTTACTTATAGAGGAAGTAATTGCCTCTATGAAATTCAAAAACATTGTTATAATCCAACCAACATTAGCATTATTAGACGAAACAAGAAAAAAATTAATTAAATATACTGACTCATATAAATTAATAGTCAGAACATCTCAAGACTATAGCATTGAAAGAGGAAACATTTTTTTATTTACAGCTGAAAGGGTTAATGAATATGGAGTTTTTCCTACTATTGATTTTTTAGTAATCGATGAGTTTTATAAATTAAGTGGTAAAAGAGATGATGAAAGATCATCTTCATTAAATAATGCATTTCATTTTCTTCTAAAAACATTTAATCCAAAGTTCTATCTGCTAGGACCAAATATTGATGGAATAAGTGACGGATTTGAAAAAGAATATGATGCTGTTTTTTATAAAAGTCAATATTCATTAGTTGATTCTCGAGAAGTTAATATTTTTAAAGAACATGAAGGTAAGTTTGGAACTTCAAATGAGAAAAAAAAATACAAAGAAAAAGTTCTTTTTGAACTCTTATCTACAATAAAAGAACAATCAATAATTTACTGTTCATCTCCAAACAAGGTACGCCAATTATCAAAAAAATTTACAGAATATTTAATTGAAAATAATTTTACTCCACCTAATAATAATTTTACTATAATTGAATGGATAAAAGAAAATATAAGTAAAGACTGGGGAATTATACAAAATTTAATTTACGGAATTGGGATACACGATGGAGCCTTACAAAAACATATAACAAGTTCTATTATTGATTATTTTAACAGTGGACAAATCAATTATTTATTTTGCACATCGACAATTATTGAAGGCGTTAATACTAGTGCAAAAAACATAATATATTTCGATGAATTTAAAGGTTTGAAACCAAATGGTAGACCTAAGGAAATTGACTTTTTTGATTATTCAAACATTAAAGGTAGGGCTGGCCGAATGATGGAACATTTCGTTGGTAAAATTTATAATTTCAATAAACCTCCAGCAAATGAAAATATTATTGTTGATATTCCCTTTTTTCAGCAAAACCCTATAAAAGATGAAGTATTAATTCAATTATCTTCAGATGAAATATTATATCCTCATTCTGAGCAAGTATTAGCTATAAACAAAATACCTGAAATTGAAAAAACAATAATAAAAAAGAATGGAGTAAAAGTTCATGGACAAAAATCTATATTCAATACATTGAGATCAGAAATCAATGACAATTATTCATTGATTAAATGGAACTCTCCCACGTATATTCAACTTACATATGTAATTAATTTAGCTTGGGATAATTTAATTCTCGAAGGAGAATCTACAAAACCAATGACTAAAGCAAAATTAGTCAACTTGGTTTTTAATTATGGAATAAAAAAAAATATTCGTTTATTAGTTCAATCTAATTATGATTATAAAAAAACAATTATGACCAATATTAGTGATTCAGACATTAGAGACTTGGCGATTCAAGAAACATTCCAAATAATGAAACACTGGTTTGAATACAAAGTTCCTAAATGGTTATCTGTAATCAATGAAATTCAAAAATTTATTTGTCAAGAAAAAGGATTGGCACCTGGTAATTATATTCATTATGCAAATCTTATTGAAAATGATTTCATTAGAGAGAATTTAGCAATTTTATCAGAATATGGTATTCCAAATAGTGCAATTAGAAAAATAGAGTATAAAATCCCATCTCAATTAAATCAGGATGAAGTATTAAACTATATTAAAGCAAAAGGTATTCATTTAACAAAGGAATTACTTGAATATGAAAGGAAAAAAATAACAGACAATTTTAGATAAAAATATTTAGAATCAAAAAAATCAATTTAAAAAAAGCGCCACAAATATCTTGCAGCGCTTTTTTCATATCATTAAAAGAAAACTCTCTTAAACCCCCAACTTCTTAGCAATCTCAACAGGAATTCCCCCTTTGTTCACCATTAAAGCAGTAGTTTTATATTTCACAAAATTCTTAGTTACAAACAAGAAACCTTTATAGTCGTTTGTTTCTCCCCATGAATTTTTTACGATGTAATATTCTCTTCCGGTTTGATCTTTTGCAAGACCAATAATATGCATTCCGTGGTCGTCTGTTGTGGTATAGTTGTCAAACGCTGCCTGACGCATTTCTGGCGTAATTTCCGGCTCTGGTTTTGGTCCGTTAAACATGTCTGCTTTTTCTTCAGCCGTCATGTCGTCGAATTTTTTTGTTGGAACATACGCTACGCCATTTTTCCAGCTAAAGCTTTTTTCGCTTACGTCTGTTGCCCACGCTACTGTGTATCCTTTTTTCAACGCATTGTCGATAACATCCGTCATGTCGTTTACTTTTACGTTGTACACCTGATCAAATGACCAGTTGTCTGGCACCATCATGGTTGTTTTTTGGTAATATGGAGCTGTTGTAAAAGAGGACATTTCAACATAATCGTCTGGATTAATTCCTACCACTTCTTTAGCAAAAGATTGTGGCGTGTAGTTTTTTCCTTTATAGGTAAAATTATCCGGCACTTTTCCTAAATACGAATCGATAACGGCAGCATATGCTTTTTGCCAGTTGGGTGTTAATTCACCATTTGGGTTTTTTACAACAGCCGTTAAAAGACCTTCGATAAGCGCGGCCATTTCGCCAAATTTATTTTTATCGGTTCCGTAGTTTAGTCCTGTGTACACTTCTCTTGGTACGGCTCCGTATTTTTTATACATATTGGTTACGTCGTGCAATGCGCCTCCGTCACCCAAGGTAACAGCACCATGCATACGCACGTAATTAATTCCTTTTTCAACATAAACGTTTCTGGCAGAATAAATTTGAGACAATTCTACAGGCTGTTTTCCCAAGCGAATCATTTCTGACTCTAAAAATGAGTTTGTAGCATAACTCCAGCATGTTCCCGAAGAACCTTGTGTTTTTACTGAAGTGGTTCCCAGATTAATTTGTTCTGTGAATTTAAAGTTTTCTTTACTTTTATCACTTGCATTTAACTTTAGTGAGTTAACCAAAACGTCTTGCGCAAAAGAGCTGCTGACACCAACAAAAAAAGCCGATGCAACAAAAACTGATTTCAACGTAATTTTATACATAATCAATGATTTAAATAGGTGACTAATTAGTAGCCTGTATTTTATTTTTGTTACAAATCAATTAAATATTACATTATTTGTGTGTTGTTTCTCCGTTAATTTTTTCACAATCTTTTTGTTAAGCGATATAAACTTACAAAATCTGCAATAATAGTATTTGGTTTAAAATCAATAGATCTGCTTATTTTTTGTTTGCTTATTTAGTATTAATTTGCCTGCTGAAATAGTACCACATAAATCTAAAAATGTACGAGCTCCAAAAAGAGAAATACTTAGGCAATACCAAAAAGATATTCAACAATACGCAGGGAATTGCTGTGGTCGAAACAGAGTATCAAAGTAAGGTTTACGAGGGCTGGCATTCGCATAATAATGCGCACATTACACTTTTCCTAAAAGGCGGAACTACAGAAAAACGCAAAAACTTTAGCGAAACCCTGGGTGCGGGTTCGTTGTTATTTTATCACAGCGACGAATTGCATTTAAATCAGGACACGCTTTTTCCGTCTAAAAATATCAATATCGAAATTGAAGAAAATCTGCTGAAAGAACTTCAGATCTCTGAAGCTATAATCGAAAAATCAGTTCAAAATTCTACGCTGACCAAATTTTTAATTCTGAAAATTTTTAAGGAAAGTCTGGTCGCAGATGCTTTTTCCGGCGACACCATTAATATGTTGTTTGCGCAATTATCAAATTCAAATGCACACTCAGAACGCTTTGAAAAGAGTCCGTTTTGGGTAAAAAGTTTAAAGGAATTGTTGAACGATTGCTGGAATGAAAATCCGAATTTGCAGGATCTTGCGCAGGTTTTAAACCTAAATCCGATCACAATCTCGAAACATTTTCCCAAATATTTTGGCTGTACTTTGGGCGAATATATGCGCAGAATCAAAATAAACCGTTCGCTTTCGCTGATAGAATCTAACCAGACCAATTTGACGGAAATTGGTTTTCAATGCGGCTTTGCAGATCAGAGCCATTTTATCAGAACGTTTAAAAACCAAACCGGATTTTTACCTAAACAATTTCAAAAATTATAAGGCAGGCAAATTTCATTCTATTTTTTGATTTGGCGACGGCATACATTTGCTTCATCATAAATCATTAATCACAATTAAATGGAAACGCTTACTTTAAAACAAAGAACTTTTAATTCTCCAATAACCAAAATTATTCTTGCCTTACTTACTTTTATGGCGGTTGTTATTATTAGTCAACAAATTGCGGTAAAATTATTATCCTTAACTTCTATCGATAAAGACTATCGAAATCTTTTAAAAGGGCTTTTTGTTTCGGCATTATGCGTTTTTAGCTATATACTTTTCTTTAAAAAATATGACAAACGAACCGTAGCAGAGTTTGCCTCAAGAGGACTTGCAAAAAATCTTTTTGTTGGTGCTTCGGTTGGTTTTATTTTGCAATCGTTGACTATTTTCGTGATTTACCTTAACGGAAGTTACAGTGTTGTAAGCATTAATCCAATTTCGTTTCTCCTTATTCCGTTTGCCCTTATGTTTACAGTGGCGATTATCGAAGAGGTTTTGGTGCGGGGAATTATATTCAGGATTATGGAAGAAAAATTAGGAAGCTCTATTTCTTTGACCATTTCTTCTATATTATTTGGTGTTTTGCATCTGGCAAATCCTAATTGCACTTTGATTTCGGCAATATGTATTACGACTGCAGGTTTTTTAATGGGCGCTGCTTTTATGTACAGCCGCAATTTATGGATGCCAATCGCTTTGCATTTTGCATGGAATTTTACCCAATCAGGTATTTTTGGTGCGATCACTTCCGGAAATGAAAAAACAAACAGCTTATTACAGGCCAAAATAGAAGGCCCGGAGTTTATTACCGGAGGAGAATTTGGTCCCGAAGGATCGATTCAGGCTATTGTATTTTGCCTGATTGCCACGGTGGTATTCCTTTTTTTATGCCATACAGAAAATATGATTATAAAACCGTATTGGAAGAAGTAGTGTTTTCTTTAACCACAAATTTCACAAATTAGCACAAATTATATTAAAGTTCCCGGTACCTATTATCGGGAATTTTTGCTCTCTATTTTCTTTATTCTTTATTCTTGCTTCTTTCCTCTTTATTCTCTACTCTTGCCTCTTTCCTCTTTCCTCTTGCCTCTTTCTTCTTGCCTCTTGCCTCAACTATCGCATCCAGTTACTTCCAAAAACAATATAATACGCCCAGTCTTCAGGACCTTTTGCTACGTCGACACCCATTCGGAGTTTGAATTTTCGAGCCAGCAAATACCTGAAACCAGTTCCGTAACTATATACAACCGGTTTTGCAAAAGCCTGATCCCAATCGTCAAAAGCACTTGCCAAACCGCCGTAGCCCATTAAACTCCATCGTCGGTATACATCCCATCTAAATTCGGCTTCAGTAACCAGACTTGTTTTTCCCTGATATCTTGCGGCGGGAATGCCTCTTAAATTAATTCCGGGCAAGAGATAAAAGGGTGGTTTTCCAAAAGCTTGTTCGCCTTCGATTCGGAGTCCGCCAATTAACTTTTGAGTTACGGGATAATAGCCAATTGCCGAAAGATTGACACGCCAGGCATCATAATCGCTTCCTATCGCATTATCCGACCAAAAGAAATCGGACTGTACCCGTATTCCTTTATCCGGTGTAAAAATATTGTCGCGGCCATCAAACTGAAGCGCGCCACCAAACTGACTTACAGTGCTTTTTATATCTTTTACTGTTGCAAAAGAGGGTAGATTAAGTTCAGGAAGATTAATATCTGAATTCAAAAAAAGATATTGCGGACCAGCGCTCCATTTTGGATTTCTAAACTGCTTTAGCCATTGGGTATAAAAGACATACGATTTAAAGTTGAGTTTAAATTCTTTGTCGTTTCCGTTAGGTAAGTTTTCGTAGAAGGATAAATTCATATTTCCGTAGCCGCCCATAATGCGATACAGAATTCTTTCTTTTATTAAACTGCTGGAACGAAATGCGCCAACCATCCAGCTTTTGTTTCCGGTATACATTCCAATCGCTCCTGTTATATCCGGATTTACGAATCTTTTTTTACCGTTATCGTCAATTACAGGTGCATGTTTTTTTAGAAAAACGGGCACAATGGCACCGCCAATTCCACCCAAAGCAGGTTCAGTAATAACCGTTGGAACTACAATAAAACCGTGTGCATAAATAATATAATCGCTTAAATCGAATGCGCCATCCAGAGAATCTTTGGTTGTTATATGCGTTTTTTGTCCTGTTACAGTTTGAAATGAAAAAAAGCACATACCAAATATGAAAACTATTGTCTGAATAAATTTTCTTTTTTTAATAATAAAATCTGAAGGTGTATGTCTCATTTCAGGTAGTTTAAGATTTATCTTATTGAACAAAAAACATCCGCTCTTAATATTCTTTTATTTCTTTTTTCAGGCTAAACACATGTGCCAGCGTAAGGAAAAAGGTACTGCCCTGAAAACGGTTTACCGCTTCAAATTCAGAAATCCAGCGCAATCCTGCTGAAGTTTTAGAGCCTATATGAAAATAATTTACTTCTGCACCTATTCCTGCAATTCTGTCTTTTGCCGGTTCAAGTACCGTATTGCCAACCGGTATTTTGTCGAATGACAGCTTCCCTTGCAAATAATAAATTGCCCCTGCATTCAGTATTCCTTTTGGGGCTGTTTTTTCTGCATTCATCAAATAAAAAGTTTTTCCCAAACCACCTTCAATACTTAAAATATCTCCGGTTTTTATATCTGTATCTTTCTTTTTACCGTTTATTTCATATGCTGCCAGTACCGAGAAATGAAACGTTTTTTTATCGTTGAAGAATACGGTTGTTCCTGCTGAAAATTCATTCATAAACATTCCCAAACCTGCATTGTCAGAAGCGCCTGCCGTAAATTTTCCGGTAGGAAGGTACAATTGGTAACTGAATACAAAATCGGCTCTTTTGCTATGCCAGCCTAGCTGTACAGGCTGTAGAAACATATCTGTAAAAGCAAGTGAGTTTGTTGCATCGAGGGAATTTCCCTGAATGGTATTTGATGCAAAAGCCAATAAGATACTTGCACCATAATTTGCACCCAGGATTTTAAAATCGCTTATGTATGATGCGCCGGCTCCTGTTATAAACATTGTGATATCAGGATTTGCAATAGCTTTATCGCCGCTCGCATTGCGTAAAGAACAAGCCTCATAAAGATAACCCGGAACGTAAACGCTTAATGTATTTGCCGGTGCCTGGGTTCCCGATTGTAAACCCATCGCACCAAGAATATGCCCACCTTTGAGCTGCGCATTTCCGGTAAAATAAATGATCAAAAGAAAAAATGTAGTGATTATTTTTATTGTCTCTCTGTATGTAAATTTCGTTTTCATTACGCTCGTTTTAAAATTAATAAAACCTGAAAATTCTTAAATTTTATGAAGATTTTTTTAAATAAAAAGCATTTGTACATTCAGAATTAGTTCTTATTATTTTAAAATATTCTGACGGAGATTTGCCTGTATGTTTTATAAAGGCTCTAAAACAAGTGGTTCTTGATTTAAATCCAGATCCCCACGCCATGCCTTCAAGCGATAGGTCTTTCCATTCCGGATCGTTTATTTTGTCTTTAAAATATTCGATTCTTTTTAAGTTGACGTAATCCTGAAAATGAAGATTAAATTCTGAATTTATTAAGTTGGAAAGATGATGCACTGATATTCCGGTTTCATCTGACAAATCACGAATTACAAAATCCTTTTTCAAAAAGAGCTTTTTTGCAGAAAAAACATAATCGAGTTTTTCCAGATATTCCTTCTTTTTATCCGGAGTTAACTCTTTTACCACTGGCAGATTGTTTTTAATTTCTTTTGTTTTTACTTCTAAAGAATCATCAACTTCAAGATTAAAATCAAAGTTGGTTTCATTATTAAAATCGTAAAAAACCTGAGGCTTGAAATAAAGCCAGCCTACTGTAAAAACAAGCACTGCCGAAATTAAAATATAACAGGATAAATCAAGATGATTAACCTGACTGATCAAAAAATAGTGTACAAAAAGTGCCGAAAACAAAAACAGAATCATCAAATTATAAACTCTAATCCAGCTTAGTATTTTTACTCTTTTAAAGTGGTTTTCCTTAAATTTTTTCAAATCATAGTTTAATATCATCATCGTTTGGCAAAAAGCATAAAGGAGCCAAATAGTAAGACTTAACATCGAAAA
>Ga0247806_10001661_pt1 | contig 10649 bp, 17 predicted proteins | sample UWRJL059202B1_FD_179935 | JGI IMG/M metagenome (GOLD analysis project Ga0247806, IMG submission 179935) | Plant litter microbial communities from Arlington Agricultural Research Station in Wisconsin, United States - UWRJ-L059-202B-1 | ecosystem: Environmental > Terrestrial > Plant litter >... | reverse complement strand
GAACTGCACGCCGTCGACTGGCCCGAATGGGAGCCGCCGGAGGAGCTGTAAGCGATCGGTAACGCGCCGTTAACCGCAAGTTTTCACGGCCCTTTAACCATGTTGTGGCCAGATGGTCTGGCGCTGGTGCGCTCGGGAGAGACCGCAACATGACCGATATCTTGACCGCCATTGAGAGCGACGACTTCTGGGCCCGGGTGCGTGCGGCGCTGGCGGCGATCCAGCCGGTCCGCAAGGAACGGGCGCCGGCCTATGGGCATTCGGCGATTGCGCAGCTGATGGCGGCCAAGCCGCAGACCGGGACGCGGATCGACCAGGAGATCGAGCAGGCCTGGGCCGACTCGGCCGAGGACCAGGTGCCGATGAGCCTGGTCATTGTCGAAATCGACCGGATGAGCGATTATTTCACCGCCTATGGCAAGGACGCCAACGATGCCTGCGTGCGGGCGGTGATGCAGACCATCGCTAACGCGCTGCCGCGCGACGAGGACATGTGCCTGCGCATGGGCGGGCATCGTTTCGTGATCGCGCTGCCCGACATGCCGCTCAAAGCCGCCAAGGCCAATGCCGCGAAGATCGCCAAGGCGGTCCGCAAGCTGGGGCGGGCGCACAAGGAAAGTCACGCCGGCATCGTGACCGCCAGCGTCGGATTTGCCGTGGTCGATCCTGAGGGCGATTACGACAAGGGGCTGTTCACCGCGGCCATGGGGGCGTTGAAAAAGGCGCAGCGCAAGGGGCTGGGGCGGATGTATGGCGTCGATCTGCGGCCAGGTCAGGAGCGTCGGCGCAGGAAAGCTGCGGCCTGACGAAAGACCTGTCCGGCAGGTTGCCAGCCTGGCGTTGAGCCCCTAAGAGAGCCGTCCCTCGCGCGCCGTCCGGCCGCTTGTTCCTGATGGATGGTGCGCCATGACCCTTGCTTGCGGCCTCGATTTTGGCACGTCCAATTCGACCTTTGCGCGCATCGATGCGCAGGGGCACCCGCATCTGTTGGCGCTCGAGGACGGCAAGCCGACCATTCCCAGCGTGATTTTTTTCGGCTTCGAGGACGACAGCATCCGCTTTGGCCGCGATGCGGTGGCGGAATATGTGACCGGCGCCGACGGGCGGCTGATGCGCTCGCTGAAGAGCGTGCTCGGCACCGGGCTGATCGGGGACAGCACGCGGGTCAAGGCGCGCAGCTATGGATTTCTGGAAATCCTCGGGATTTTCATTGGTGAGCTGAAGCTGCGGGCCGAGGGCGAACTGGAGCAGGGCATCGACAGCGTGGTGTGCGGGCGCCCGGTGCATTTTGTCGACGACGATACGGCAGCCGATGCCGCAGCGCAGGGGCAGCTCGAAAGCGCGGTGCGGGCGCAGGGGTTTGCGCATGTGGATTTTCAGTTCGAGCCGATCGCCGCGGCGCTGGATTACGAGCGGCAGGTCACCAGCGAGAAACTGGCGCTGATCGTCGATCTGGGCGGCGGTACCTCGGACTTTTCGGTGGTGCGCGTATCGCCAGAGCGGGCCCGGGCGGCGGACCGCAGCGGCGATATTCTGGCGACGGCAGGCGTGCATATCGGCGGCACCGATTTCGACCGGCTGTTGTCGATGACCAAGGTGATGCCCGAGCTGGGGTTGGGGACCATGACGCGGGATGGCAAGCGGCACCTGCCGGTGGCGCCGTACTATGATCTGTCGACCTGGCACCGGATCAACCGGCTATACAATGCGCAGACGCTGCGGGACTTGCGGGGCACGCGCAACGAGGCGCAGGCGCGCGAGCGGGTCGAGACGATGATCGCACTGATCGAGGATCGGCTGGGGCATCAATTGGTCGGCGCGGTCGAGGCTGCCAAGATTACGCTGTCGGATGCTGATACGGTCGATTTCGGCTTTGCGGTGCGCGATAAGACGCTGGCGACGGTGATGAGCGTGGCCGATCTGGAGAAGGCGCTGGCGGCGTCGGTCAAGCGGATCGAGGAGACGATCGGTGAAACGCTGCGGCGGGCAGGGGTGGCGCTCGTCGATGTCGATAGCCTGATCCTGACGGGCGGATCGACCCAGGTGCCGGCGATTGCGCGGCGGCTGGAGGCGATGTTTCCCGAGGCGGAACTGGTGCGGACGGATGTGCTGGGGAGCGTCGGGCTGGGGCTGGCGCTGGATGCACGGCGCAAGTTCGGGGCCTGAGAGCGCGAGAAAGTTCGAGAAACTTATCCAGCTTATCCCCGCGTGACGGAGGTGGGGTATAGTTCAGTTATGGTCGGAAAAGTGGGTCAGGAGGCCTTGCGCAGGGGTTGCCGGCGACTGGTTCGGTCGGGAACCAGCTGGCTCGGGTAGCGACCGCGGATCGACTGGTTGAAGAAGCGACCGCGGGACTCGGCGTCACGCAGGGCTTCGTAGATGAATTCGGGCACGCCGGAATATTTGTAGCGGCGGCCCTCTGGGGCGAACCAGATCGACAGCTCTTCGATATCGGGTTTGTAGATGATGTGGCGGATGGCGGCGGACATCGTGTTCTCCCGTTTGGACTCCGCAGCCATGAATCCCACGCGATTCGATCAAGTTCCGGCTAATCGCCCGAAACGATTCACAAACGAGTCATTGCAATGAGAACGGCGCAGAAACCGGCAGACTTCGATTGGTCAGCGGTGCAGCTCGCCTATGAGACGCACGAACTGACTAATGTGGAAATCTGCCAGCAATTCGGCATTACCCAGTACCAATTCCGCTACCAGCGGGAGGGCGGTGGCTGGATCAGTCGTCGGGCCCGCGTGGTCAATCGTGCTGACCTGATCAATCGGATGCTCAAGATTCTAGAGCGACAAATCTGCAAACTGGAGGCGCCGATGACGGACGGTATCAACAAAAGTATCCAAATGCTGGGAGCCTCATCAAAGACGCTCGATAAGCTGATAGAACTGCGCAAGGACGCAGAGCCAGACGTAATCAGCCTCGAAGAAGACAGTCGCAACCGCGAAAAATTGGTCAAGCTCCTTGACGAACGCCAGCGTCGCTGAGCTCAGGGCCAGCGTTGCGCTACTAGCTCGCGACGCGGTCGACGCGAAACTTTATGATTGGAGCGAATGGGCCTATCCCCAACAGCTCGAACCCGAAGGCGATTGGACGACCTGGCTGTTCATGGGCGGTCGTGGCTGTGGCAAGACGCGGACCGGGGCGGAATGGGTGCGGGGGCTGGCAGCGCAGGAGGTGTCGCCGATCGCGCTGGTTGGCGAGACCATGACCGAGGCACTGGCCGTAATGGTGCGGGGGCCGAGCGGGCTGCTCAATGTGTGTCGGAATGACGAGCGGCCAAAATTGACCGGCTCGACATTGGTCTGGCCCAATGGCGTGGAAGCCATGTTGATGTCGGGGTCCGATCCGGACCGGTTTCGCGGGCCGCAATTTGCGGCGGCATGGTGCGATGAAGTGGCAAAATGGCCAAACGCAGAGGCGGCGTGGGACATGCTGCAGTTTGGTTTGCGGCTGGGCGATCGGCCACGGCAGTTGGCGACGACGACGCCGCGCTCGATCCCCTTGCTGCGCCGGCTGCTCAGCGATCCTCAAACGGTGCTGCGGCACATGACAACGCAACAGAACCACGCGCATCTGGCGCCGGGTTTCATGGACATGGTGGTCGGGCGCTATCGCGGCTCGGTGCTGGGGCGGCAGGAACTGGATGGCGAATTGATCGAGGATCGGCCCGATGCGCTGTGGCAGCGGGGCATGTTCAAGCGCTTCGCCAGCGGGACGGTCGAGCGGATCGTCGTGGCGGTCGATCCGCCGGTGACGGGGACGGTCAAATCGGACGCCTGCGGCATTGTCATCGCCGGTCGGTTGGGCGAGGGCGTGGTGGTGCTGGAGGATTGCACGCTGCGGCCTGCGGCGCCGCTGGCCTGGGCGCGGCGGGCGGTGGCGGCGTTTCATGCCCATGATGCCGATGCGATCATCGTCGAGGTGAACCAGGGCGGGGATCTCGTCCGCTCGGTGATCGCGCAGGTCGATGCCAACGTGCCGGTTCGCGAGGTGCGGGCCTCGCGTGGCAAGTGGCTGCGGGCGGAGCCAGTGGCAGCGCTCTATGGGCGAGGGTTGGTGAGCCATGCGGCAGGACTGACGGCGCTGGAGGATGAGATGTGCGCGTTCGGGGCGGACGGGAAATCTGACGGGCATTCGCCGGATCGGGTCGATGCGCTGGTCTGGGCAGTGACGGAGCTGGCGCTGAACGAGCGGCAGCCGCGGATCAGGCGGCTATGGTAAGGGTGATCAAGCGGTGGTGGGTTTGACACTCTGTTGGTGGGGGCGCAATGAGTCTAGTTGAGAACGAACGCACGAAACTCCTGGCCGGTGCCTTTGACCGTGCTTCGACAGCGTGTGTGACCGTGGGGTTGTTGGCGCCCGCCGCAGCACTCATCTATGGCGCCGGCGTAACGTCTATCCGACCTACGACATTGGCTATCAGCGCAGTGATTTGGATCGCGACAGCAATTGTGCTACATTTCTTTGCCAATCGCATTTTGGGAGGACTGAAATGACCTTCGAAATATTCGCCCTGTTCGTCTGGCCGATACTGATCGCCGCGATCGGCGGCGCGATAGCTTGGCTCTATATTTGGAACTTGAAACGCCACGACCGGCAGCATTCGGCCGAATAAGCTTTCGCTGCATCGCTGAATAATCCAAGCCCCGAGCGCCTGCGCCGGGGCTTTTTGTTTGTCCTTTTGAGGAAACCAAAACCATGCCGAACTGGATGAGCCGCCTGTTGGGCGGGGGCATGAACACGCCTGATGAACGCAAATCTTATGGCGGGCAGACGCTGCTCAGCATGAGCCAATTGGGTTCGGCGAACTGGAGCAACCGGGGTTTTGCGAGCCTCGTCAACCAGGGGTTCGCGAAAAATCCGGTGGTGTATCGCTGCGTGCGGCTGATTGCCGAGACGGCCAATCGGGTGCCGCTGGTGGTGCGCGAAAAAGGGATCAAGGTCGACGAGCACCCGCTGGCAAGCCTGATGGCGCGGCCCAATGGGCGCCAGTCGGGCGGGGAAATGCTCGAGGCGGTTTATGCCTATCTGCAGACTGCGGGGAATGCCTATCTGCAGGCCGGCATCGTCGATGGCGAGGTGAAGGGGCTGTTTGGGCTGCGGCCCGACCGGATGAGCGTCGCGGCCGGGAGCGACGGCTGGCCGATGGGGTATGATTATACGGCGGGGGGCCGCACGGTGCGGTTGCGGCAGGACAGCGAACCGGTACCGGGCGTGTTGCACATGGCGCTGTTTCATCCGCTCGACGATCACTACGGCATGGCGCCGCTGGAGGCTGCAGCGACGAGTTTGGATATTCACAATGCTGCCAGTCAGTGGAACAAGGCGCTGCTCGACAATGCGGCGCGGCCGAGCGGGGCGCTGGTCTATTCGCTGGGCGGGCAGAGCCTGACCGAAGAGCAGTTCGAGCGGCTCAAGACCGAGCTGGAACAGAATTTTTCAGGCGCGGCCAATGCCGGGCGGCCGATGCTGCTGGAAGGCGGGCTGGACTGGAAAACCATCGCGCTCTCGCCGCGCGACATGGATTTCATCGAGGCCAAGAACGCTGCGGCGCGCGACATCGCGCTGGCGTTCGGTGTGCCCCCGATGCTGCTCGGGATCCCGGGCGATAACACCTACGCCAACCTCGCCGAAGCCAACCGGGCCCTGTGGCGCCATACGCTGATCCCGCTGGTGGTGCGAGTGGCCGAGGAATTGAGCACCTGGCTGGCGCCGGCGTTTGGCGGGGCAGTATTGGTGCCCGATTTCGACGGAGTCGAGGCACTGGCCGAGGACCGGGCGGCGCTGTGGTCGCGGGTGGGGCAAGCAGAGTTTTTGAGCGATGCCGAGAAGCGGGCGATGCTGGGGATTTAAGCGGCGCGCGTCTGCCTATAGCCGGCGAGCAGGCCGCGCACGGAAATATCTTCGTCGATGGCTGCCCAGTGGATGCCTTCACCACGACCGATCAGACGCCAATTGGCACGGTCGGTATTGGTGGCATCACGCAGGCGGGGAAACCATTCCACGGGCACCGAAAGCTCACGGCCATCATCGAGCGTGACGTGCAGAACTGTTTCATTGACGGCGACGTCAATGGCCAGTGGCTCGGTCCTAAGCGTCAAAGTGGTCATGCCATGCCTTCAGTAATTCGTCTTGGTGGTCCACGACCAGTCGCCGGACAATACCCAGCTCGTGGGAGCGTACGCGCTGCGATGATGCCAGTTCTACCGGCGCAAGCCAATACTTGGCGAGTTTGTCGCCAAATTCAACGTGGATGTGCGGCGGCTCGTCATCCTCGCGGCTGAAGAAAAAGAACCGGTAGCCGTCGAGGCGAAGGATGGTGGGCATGGAAACCTGCTTACGGCTGAAACTTCCATGACCCTAAAGAACCCGGCACGCAAGAGTCTTGACCTACTCTGGAGTTTTTCATGACCGACCTGACGAGAACTGTGATCGAGCGGGGGGATTTGGCGCATTTGGCGCTGTTTTTGTGGGCGAGCGGGGCCAGCGGGTTGCTGGTCTGGAGCTTGAAGGAATTGGTGCGGGCCAATCGGGTGTTTTCCGAGTTCGTGGCCGAGATCGCCAGTTTGAATCGATTGTTCAAAAAAGGGGACTAACGCGATGGCCAACAAGGTGGAACGGGCGCAGGCGCAGGAGATTTTCCGGCAGTTGGCGTGGAATTTGGCAGGCACGCTGCAGGGTGCCAAGTCCCGGCAGCGGCCAGCGCTGCGGCCTTTGGGCAAGCGCTGATGGCGGCGATCGCGATCGACGCGGAGGGACGCTTTTCAGGCTATGCGAGTGTGTTCAACCGGCGCGACGCCGGGGGCGATATCGTGATGCCCGGAGCGTTCGCGCAGACGCTCAGCAGACGGCGCAGTCCGGTGCGGCTGTTGTTCCAGCACGATCCAAAGGAGCCGGTGGGCACCTGGGAAATCGTGGCCGAGGACAGTTTTGGGCTGCACGTGGCGGGGCGGCTGGTGCCGGGTGTGCCGCGCGCCGATGCGCTCAAGCGACTGATCGAGAACCGGGCGCTCGATGGGCTGTCGATCGGGTTTCGCACCGTCAGGGCGACGCGCGAGACCGGGGCCCGAAAGCTGTGGCAGCTCGAGCTGTATGAGATTTCCATCGTGACCTTTCCGATGATGGAGGACGCGCGGATCGCGTCCTCGAGCCTTTCGACCGGCGCCGCCATTGCGGCCGCCACCCAGACTATCCGCAACCACTAAGGGATATTTGCATGGACATCAGCAGTGACGGCCTTGAAACCAAGGCCGGCGCAGGGCGCGATATTGCCGCGCTCTTCGCCGATTTTTCGACCGCCTTCGAGGAATTCAAGGCGACCAACGACCAGCGGCTCGGCGAGATCGAAAAGCGCGGGTCGGCCGATGGCTTGCTGGTGGGCAAGCTCGACCGGCTGAACGCCGTGCTCGACGGACAAAAAGCCGCGCTGGACCGGGCTCTCGTGGACAAGGCGCGCCCACGGCTGGACGGCAAGGCCATGCTGGCCGAGGGCGAATACAAGGACGCGTTCTGCTCCTACGTGAAACGCGGCGAGGAGAAGGCGCTGTCCATTGGCGTCAATGCCGACGGCGGTTTCGTGGTGCCGGCGGAGACCGAAACCGAGATCACCCGGCTGATGACGGCGGTATCGCCGATTAGAGCCATTGCCGGGGTGCGACAGGTGTCGGGCTCGATCTACAAGCGGCCGATTTCGATTTCCGGCCCGGCCGTGGGCTGGGTCGGCGAGACGGCGGCGCGACCGACGACGGCCAGCCAGACGCTGACCGAGCTCAGCTATCCGACCATGGAACTCTATGCCATGCCGGCGGCGACCGCGTCGTTCCTCGACGATGCGGCGGTCGATGTCGGGCAGTGGATTGCCGACGAGGTCAACGCGGCGTTCGCGGCGCAGGAGACCACAGCGTTCATCACCGGCGACGGCATCAACAAGCCCAAGGGGTTTTTGACCGCAACCGCGGTGCCCGAGGCGAGCTGGAGCTGGGGCAACCTTGGGTATATCGCCACCGGTGCAGCGGGTGCACTGCCGGCGAGCAATGCCAGCGATGTGCTGATCGATCTCGTCTATGCGCTGAAGGCCGGGTACCGCCAGAACGCCAGCTGGCTGATGAACCGCAGGGTGCAGGGCGCGCTGCGCAAGCTCAAGGACGCCGACGGTAATTATCTGTGGCAACCGGCGGCGACGGCGGACGGCAAGGCCCGGTTCATGGGGTTCGAGCTGGTCGAGGCCGAGGACATGCCGAACATTGCGGCGAACTCGGTCTCCATCGCGTTCGGCGACTTCAAGCGGGGCTATCTGATCGTGGACCGCCAGGGGGTGAGCGTGCTGCGCGACCCATTCAGCAGCAAGCCGTATGTGCTGTTTTACACCACCAAGCGCGTCGGCGGCGGGATTGCCGATTTCGACGCGATCAAGCTGTTGAAGTTCGCCGTTTCGTAAAATCCCGCTTGCTGCCCCGCCCCCACCTCGCCTCCCCCTCGCGGGGGAGGGACCGCGTGGTGGGTGGGGTTGAGATTGTAGCTCAAGGCGCGATCTGTCCCTCCCCCACTTCTGGGGGAGGCTCGGTGGGGTAGCCCGCCAACAAACCAACAAAGGCAAAAATCATGATTTCCTATCTTCTCGCGGGGGCCGCGCAGGAGCCGGTTTCGCTTGGGCAGGCGAAGGCGTTTCTCAAGGTCGATGACGAGGCCGAGGACGGGCTGATCACGACGCTGATCGGTGCGGCACGGCTGCACGTCGAGGGTGTGACCGGCCGGGCGCTGCCGGCGCAGAGCTGGCGGGCGGTGCTCGACGATTGGCCGGCCAATGGATGGGTCAAGCTGCCGGTGGGGCCGCTGATCAGCGTCACGGCGATCACGGCCTATGACGGCGATGGCGAGGCTCACGCGCTGGGGCTGGGGCAGTTTTTGTCGGAGCCCGACCGCTTGATCGTGCCGCAGAGCGTCGCGGGGATGCCGGTGCTGCAGGAGCGGCAGGGCATCGAGGTCGACTTCGTGGCGGGATTCGGGAGCGAGCCCGAGGACGTGCCGGCAGATATCCGCCAGGCTTTGCTGGCGCTGGTGAGTTACTGGTTCGAGCATCGCGATGCGGTGATCGTGGCGGGCTCCGGCTCGGTGGTCCCGAGCGGGTTCGACCGGCTGGTGGCGCGCCACAAGCGGGTGCGGCTGTGAGCGAGACAGTCCCACCGGTCGGCACCATGACGGATCGGGTGCAGCTCAAGAAGCGGGCGATGACGAGCGAGGCCGAGGGCGGGCACGTGGCGCTTTATGTGCCGCTGGCCAGCGTCTGGGCGCGGGTGCGCTCGCTGAGCGGGCGGCAGGACGTCAGCGCCGATGGGCGCGGCGTCAGCATTTCCCATGTCGTGGTGCTGCGCTTCCGCACCGATTTGAGCCCGGGGGACCGGGTGGTCTATCGGGAGCGCAATCTAGACGTGGTGAGCGCTTCGGACCTCAACGGGCGGCGGGCGTATCTGAGCTGTCTGTGCACTCAAACCAGTGTCACGGGGTAGGCAGATGCACCCGATCCTGGCAGTGCAGGGCGCGCTGGTGGCGGCGCTGAAAAACGATGCGGCGCTCGTGGCGATGGTTGGCGATGGGATTTTCGACGCACCGCCGCTGGGACGGGCGGCGCCCTATGTGGTGATCGCGCGGCACGATGTGATCCAGCGCGACGCCGATCTGGCAGTGATGCAGGAGCATCGGATGCTGGTGCATTGCTGGGGCGATCAGCCCAGTCGCAAGGCGGCGCTGGGATTGGCCGAGCGCGTGGTGGCGGTGGCACTGGGGATCGGCGGGGTGAGCCAGGCCGAGCATGTCCGGACGGATAGTGTGATCGATGGCGCCTCTGGGTTGGCGCGCGCGGCGGTGACTTTGCGATTTTTGAGCGAAAGCTAGGCCCTGTCGGCGTCAATGCCGGCTGAAAAGCACGATCGGGAGACCAAAACTATGGCCGCACAGAGCGGGAAGAACATGTTGCTCAAGCTCGACCAGAGTGGGTCGGGGAGCTTCTTGACGGTGGCGGGGCTGCGCACGCGGGCGCTGGCGTTCAATGCGGCGAGCGTCGACACGACGGACCAAGAGAGCGCCGGGCGCTGGCGGGAATTACTCGCCGGCGGCGGGGTCAAGCGCGCGTCTGTCAGCGGGTCCGGGGTGTTCAAGGACGCTGCGTCGGATGCGCAGATCAGGGCGCTGTTTTTTGGCGGCACCATACGGGACTGGCAGTTGATCCTGCCGGATTTCGGGACCGTCCAGGGACCGTTCCAGATCGTGGCGCTGGAGTTTTCGGCCGATCACGCAGGTGAAGTGACGTTCGACCTGGCGCTCGAAAGCGCCGGGGAAATCGGGTTCACAGTGGCCTAGCAAAGTTCAACAGGAGCATTTTATGGCGATCACGCAACGGGGTGAGATCGACGCGGTCATCGGCGGCGAGCGGCTGACGCTGTGCCTGACGCTGGGGGCTTTGGCAGAGCTGGAGACGCGGTTGCAGGCGGGTGACCTGGTGGGGCTGGCCGAGCGGTTTTCGGGTGGTCGGGTGTCGGCGCGGGATCTGACGGCGATCCTCGGGGCCGGGCTACGCGGGGGTGGCAATGCCATCAGCGACGACGATCTGGCGCGGTTGAGCATCGAGGGCGGGCTCAAGG
>Ga0247806_10001660_pt1 | contig 10653 bp, 10 predicted proteins | sample UWRJL059202B1_FD_179935 | JGI IMG/M metagenome (GOLD analysis project Ga0247806, IMG submission 179935) | Plant litter microbial communities from Arlington Agricultural Research Station in Wisconsin, United States - UWRJ-L059-202B-1 | ecosystem: Environmental > Terrestrial > Plant litter >... | reverse complement strand
TCAGCCGATGTCGGTGGTGCGGCTGCCGGGGGTGCGCTTCCGGGTCACGGCGCATGAGCCGATCGAACTGGAGAAGACCGGCGACCGGCAGGGCGACATCGTCCGCGGCGTGCAGGCGATCACCAGCTTCATCGAGGATCGGGTGCGCGAGCATCCCGTGGACTGGTTCTGGGTCCACAAGCGGTGGCCGCAGAAGGTCTATGAAGCCCTGGAACCCGAGGTCTGACCCGCGTCAGACGTCGTGCGGACGATCCGTGGCCCGGCGCCTGGGGCCTTGGTACTCGGCGGTCTGAACCCGGCGACGATCCGGGCCGAAATAGCCGTCGGTCTTCACATAGGGGCGCGGGCGGAAGATCACCGCCTGGATGCGGTCCAGGATCGCCTTGGCGGTAATCGGCTTGACCACGAATTCGGTCACGCCCGCGTCCCGCGCCTCGTAGACCCGCGTCTTCTCCGAGTGGCCGGTCATCATGATGATCGGCAGATAGGGATTGGCGCTGTCGGGGCTGTTGCGGACCAGCCGGGTAAACTCGACGCCGTCGAGCGGGAACATGTTGAAATCGACGATCACCAGATCGACGGAATGCTCCCGCAGGACCTCAAGCGCCGCGGCGCCGTCGGCGGCCTCGCGCACCTTGCGGACGCCGGCGGACTGGAGAACGGCTGTTGTGATCGCCCTCATGTGCTGGTTGTCGTCAACCAGAAGGATCTGAAGGGAGGCGAGGGAAGACATATCGATAGCTTGGTCGGTCACGGCGAAGCCGTCGGAGTCCGGCAGGTCTAGGGCGGGATTCGCCCCCCGTCCATCACCGATCACCGTTCATCAGGACTGTAAACGGTTAAGCTTGCTCAGGTTTTGACCAGAAGCGACGGGTCGAGGTTGCGGTCCCGCCATTTCATGCGCCAGCAGAGGTGCGGACCGGTAGCCCGGCCGGTCATGCCGACGCGCCCGATCAGGTCGCCGCGCATCAAGGTCTGTCCCTGCCGGACCTCAAGCCGCGACTGGTGCAGATAGGCGGTGATCAGGCCCTGACCATGGTCGATCAGAACCAGACCGCCCTCGAAATGAAGCGCGGGCTGGGCCAGGGTGACCAGACCCGGCGCCGGAGCGCGGATGGCGGAGCCCTGCGGCGCGGCGAGATCGATCCCGTAGTGCGGACGGGCGGGCGTGCCGTTCAGCACCCGCTGCGCGCCCCAACGGCTGGTGACCCGGAAGTTCTCCAGCGGCCAGACAAAACCGTTGTGGAAGCCGTCCGTGTCGACCCGGCTGGCGAAGCCGTCGGTCTTGAGCACGACCTCTTCCCGGATGCGGGCCAGCAGGGCCGGGTCCGACGGCTCGACCGTCGCGGGCGGCAGGCCGTTGACCACCGTCGAGGGGAAGGTCCCCGGCGCGATGTCCAGCACCCGACGCGCCGAGCGTCCATTCGAGCGGGCCTCGATCTGGACGCTGCCCGGCGCCTCGCGGTCGAAGCCGACGATGAACCAGCCGTCCGCCGAGGCGGCAGTGAGGGACTCGCCATCGACGAAGACCAGCGCCCGCGGCCAGGTGCGGCCGATAGCGTGCCCGCCCTGAGTGAAACGGCCGGTCAGATCGAGGTCCGGACCGGACGTCTGAGCCCGGGCGGCTCCGGCGGCCAGAAGCGCCGCGCTTCCGGCGATCAGACCGCGCCGATGCAGCATCAGGGCTGCTGGCCGAGGCGCTGGAAGGCTTCTCCGGGGCCGGCGTAGGCCTCCTGCAAGCTGGCCGACCAGTAGCGCAGGGTTTCCAGCGGAATCGGCTTGCCGGAGACGGCGCAAAGCACCACGCGGCCGGGCTTCAACACGGCGAATTCGCCGTCGCCATAATGGAGGGTCGCCAGGTCGGCGGGAGATTGAGCCATGCCGATAGCCTAGCTTGAGCGAACACGGGGCGCCAAGACTTCGGCGGACCCTGTCAGGCCAAAAATGCAGAAACCCTGTCTTCCCGACACACCCGACACGGGTCAGGCGGGAAAATGCACTCACAAAAATGGAGTGCACATCGTGCACAAATTCGCCTGAGGCGGCGGATGTCGAAGCGCCTCAACCGGGGCTTAGAGCGTGTTTGATTGTCAAAGACCCGAAGAACAGCAGCCTAACAGGGCGATGCGTCAGGAATGGACGTACCTCTTCCTTCTCCCGATGGGAGAAGGTGGCGGGGCGGAGCCCCGTCGGATGAGGGTCGGCTGGTTCAGTCGGCCTTAGCCGCCACTCCGGTCTGCGGCGCGGCTCATCGCCGAATGCCGACGATCGACCCTCACGCTTTCGCCCAAGAACGACGGCTGCGCCGTCGTGGGCTCAAGCCCTCTCCCATCGGGAGAGGGACGCAGGGGGAGAGAAGACAGGGTCACCTGGCAGGATTTGGCAGGGTTGGAAGGTATCGGGAGTGTCGCCCTGTCAGGCCCGCTAGAACAGATCACCCTGTCCCGGAGGGGCAGGCCTGGGCTTCGCCGCCGGGCGCGGCTTTTCCACCAGCGCCGGGGACGCGGACGCCCCCTCCCCGTCGATCCGCGCGCCCTTCGATCCGTCGGCGAACACCAGGCGCACAGATTGCCCGTCGCGCAGCGCGGCGGCCGCGGCGATCATGGCGCCGTGCTCATCCTCGACCCGGGCGAAGCCGGGCTTGGGCCGTTTGGGATCGAGACTCGCCAGCGCGCGAGACAGCGCCGCCAGCCGGGTCTCGTCCCGCTCCAGACGGCGGGGGACCACCGCGCCCAACCGATCCCCCCAAGCGTCAAGGCGGGCAGCGCGCTGATCCAGTCGGCGGTGGAGCGGCTCGGGCGACAGTCGGCTGGCGATCTGCAGCAGGCGACGCTCGCGCCCCGCCACCGTCGATGACAGGCCGGCGCCGAGGCGGGCGGTCAGTGATGCGATCCGGTCGTCTTCCCGTTGCAGCCGCTGGCGCAGAAGGAGGGGGCTGAGACGACCCGAGGCGCTCGCGAGCTGGCGCTCATGCACCGCGACATTGCGGTGCAGGGCCGAGCCGAGGCGGCTACCGGCATGGTCGAGCCTTTGCTGCGGCAGGGCCAACAAGTCCTCTGGCCGGGCCGGCAGACCGCGCGCGGCGGCGCGCAGACGGGTCCGGCGGTCCTCGAGCAGACGCCCGCCCGCGCGCGCCAGACGGCGTTCGAAGTCGGCGACGGCGTACTGCAGATCGGCCAGCACCGGGGTCGCGATCTCGGCCGCCCCCGTGGGCGTCGGCGCGCGGCGGTCCGAAACAAAGTCGATCAGGGTGGTGTCGGTCTCGTGCCCCACAGCCGAGATGATCGGGATGGTCGCGGCGGCCACGGCCCGGGCCAGTGCTTCATCATTGAAGGCCCAGAGGTCCTCGACCGATCCCCCGCCCCGCGCGACGATGACGATGTCCGGGCGCGGAATGGGGCCGCCGGGCGCCATGGCGTCGAAGCCGCGCACCGCATTTGCGACCTGCGCGGCCGCGGCGTCCCCCTGCACCACCACCGGCCAGACGATGACGCGGCAGGGCCAGCGCTCGGCGATGCGATGCAGGATGTCGCGGATGACCGCCCCGGTCGGGCTGGTGATGACGCCGACCACCGCCGGGAAGGCCGGGATCGCCTTCTTGCGCGATCCCTCGAACAGGCCCTCGCCCGCCAGTCGGGCCTTCAGCCGCTCCAGCTGGGCCAGCAAGGCGCCCGCGCCGGCGGCCTCCATGGTCTCGATGACGATCTGATAGGAGGACCGGGCGGGATAGCTGGTGATCTTGCCGGTGACGATGACCTCGAGCCCCGACTCGGGCCGGACGCCCAGTCCACGTACGGCGCCCTTCCAGACCACGCCGTCGATGGCGGACTTGTCGTCCTTGAGCGTCAGATAGACGTGGCCCGAGGCGTGGTGGTTCACCTTGGAGATCTCGCCGCGCAGCCTCACGTGGCCGAACCGGTCCTCCAACGTGCGCTTGAGCGCGAACGACAGCTCCGAGATCGACAGGGGCGGATTGTTGTCGCGGGGCGCGGGCGGCTCTTCCGCCGGGCCTTCGAAGACGTAGGAGTCGTCAGTCATGCGCCGACACTAGCGACAGACCGCCGCGCCGGGAACGGCGCACGCGCACGCCCGTTCGCCTTTCATGGCCGCTGATCCACCCGACACCGATCCGAGCGATCAAGACCCGCGAGAGCAGGGTCTGCGCCGACGCAGCGATGCGCCCGCGGTCAGCCCTTGGGTCATCGTCGGCGGCATCCTGCTGTTGGGCGCGCTGGTCTACGTCGCGTCCGCCCTGCTTTGACCCCGAGGAGAGTTCATATGATCCGCACCACGCTTCTGAGCGCCGCCGCCGTCGGCCTGCTGGCCGTCGCCGCCTGCTCCGACAACACCACCGACGATGTGGTGCAACCGCCCGCACCGGGCGCCGCGCCCGCAGAGGTGAGCGAAACCCGCGCCGAAACCGCCCAGACCACCGCCGCCCTGGCCTTCGGCATGACGCGCAAGGAGCTGGAGGACGCCGATCTGGTGTCCGCCGACTTTACCGACTTGGGTGATGTGGAGACGCTGGTGCTCGATGCCTCGGGCGCCCTGACGCAGGTGGTGGTCGAGCTGGAAGGCCCCGGCGACCGCAAGGTGGCGCTGCCGATCGCCGATGTCCGGGCGATCGCCCACGCCAACGGCACCGAGAAGAACCTGACCACCGCCCTGACCGCCGCGCAGTTGGCCGCGCTGCCCGAATGGACGCCTCCACCCGCCGCCTGAGGCCGTTTAGAGGCTGTCATGACTTGACCGCCTTCGCAGGTGCGGTCATTGCGCGAGCATGAACATCCTGCTGGTCGGATCGGGCGGACGCGAGCACGCCCTGGCGTGGAAGATCGCCCAGTCGCCGCTGGTGAAGCGGCTGGTCATCGCCCCGGGCAATCCGGGCATGGAGAAGCTGGGCGAACTGCGCCCGGTGAAAGCGACCGACGCCGATCAGCTGGCGGCCTTGGCGCGCGAGATCCGCGCCGATCTGGTCGTGGTCGGTCCCGAGAGCGCGCTGGAGAAGGGTCTGGCCGACCGGCTGGCCGCGGCGGGCATCCCCTGCTTCGGCCCGACGGCGAAAGCCGCGCAGCTGGAAACGTCCAAGGCCTTCTCCAAGGCCTTCATGGAGCGCCATGAGATCCCCACCGCGGGGTTCGGCGTCTATGAGCGGCTGCACGAGGCGCGGCAGGCGCTGACGGTGTTCAAGCCGCCCTATGTCATCAAGGCCGACGGGCTGGCGGCGGGCAAGGGCGTGGCCATTTCGCCCACCAAACGCGAAGCCGAGCGCGAGATCGAATGGATGCTGGGCGGCCGTTTCGGTCAGGCCGGCGCGCGCGTGGTGATCGAAGAGTTCATGGACGGCGAGGAAGGCTCCCTGTTCGCCCTGTCCGACGGCCGCAACTATGTGCTGCTGGGCGGCGCGCAGGACCACAAGCGCGCCTACGACGGCGATCTGGGTCCAAACACCGGCGGTATGGGCAGCTATTCGCCCGCGCCCGTGTTCACGCCGGAACTGGTTGAGGCCGCCGAGCGCACCGTCGTGCGGCCGGTGATCGAAGGCATGGCCAGGGAAGGCATGCCTTATCGCGGCGTGCTGTACGCCGGACTGATGGCGACCACCGAAGGCCCGAAGGTCGTCGAGTTCAACGCCCGCTTCGGCGACCCGGAGTGTCAGGTGCTGATGATGCGGCTGGGCGGCGATATCGTGCCGATGTTGCTGGCCTGCGCCCGGGGCGATCTGAGCCGCGCGGTCCTGCCGGAGTTCCTGCCCGAGACCGTGATCTGCGTGGTGATGGCGGCGCAGGGCTATCCCGACAGTCCGGTGGAAGGCTCGATCATCCGGGGCGCCGAGCAGGACTTCGGGCCGCACGTGCAGGTCTTCCACGCCGGGACGAAGCGGCAGGAGGACGGGCAACTGGTCGCCGCCGGTGGACGCGTGCTGAACATCTGCGCGCGGGGCAAGGATATCGCCGAAGCCCGGCAACGCGCCTACGCCGCCATCAAGAAGATCGATTGGCCCGGCGGGTTCAACCGCACCGATATCGGCTGGCGGGCGCTGGAGCGGGACTGACGTCCCGTCGGACCCGGCGTCGCGCGTCGGAGGCGTTGCTATAAGGGGTTGTGCCTAAGCACTGATTAGTCAGGTTTTCAGAGAGCCGTGGGATGTGAGTTCTCTCTCCCCAAAGCCTCGGATCGCCCCATGAAAGCCCTGACGATCGGAAAACGCATCGGCCTGCTGACCCTGCTTGCGGTGGCGGGGTTGCTGATCGTGTTGGGTCTGGCCCTGATGCAGCTGAACGCGACGCTCAGGACGGAGATCGCGGATCGCACCCAGAAGACCGTCGAGGTCGCCCATAGCGTGGTGGCCCACTATCACGCCCGGCAGACGGCCGGTCTGATGACCGAGGCCCAAGCCCAGGAGGCGGCCAGGGCGACGCTGAAGAGCCTTCGCTATGGCGGCGAGGACTACTTCTGGATCAATGACATGCATCCCACCATGGTGATGCACCCGACCAATCCGAAGCTGGACGGGACCGACATCAGCCAGAACGTCGACGCCGACGGCGTGCGGATGTTCCAGAAGATGGTGGACGTGGTTCGCGCCGACGGCGCGGGCTTCGTCGCCTACCAGTGGAACAAGCCGGGACAGGAACAGGCGTCGCCCAAGATTTCGTTCGTGAAGGGCTTCGCGCCGTGGGGCTGGGTGATCGGATCGGGCGTCTATACCGATGAAATCGCCGCCCTGGTCGGCAAGGCCGCGCTGACGCTGGGCGTCATCGCGCTGTTGGCGGTGGCGGCCATGGGCGTGGGCGGAGCGCTGATCGGCCGGTCGGTGTCGCGGCCGGTGGTGGCCCTGTCCGGCCGGATGCGGGCGCTGGCTGCGGGCGACAAGGTCTCGGACATTCCCGGCCTGCAACGTCGCGACGAGGTCGGCCAGATGGCCGCGGCGCTGGAGGTGTTCCGCGAGGCCGCGATCACGGCCGAACGTCTGGAAGCCGAAGCCGTCGCCAACCGCAGCGCCACCGAGGCCGAACGCGCCGAGAACCAGCAGATGGCCGAAGCCGCCGCCCGTGAGCAGGCGGTGGTGGTGGCGGCGCTGGGCGAGGGGCTGGATCACCTGACCCGGGGCGACCTGACCTACACCCTGACCCAGCCCTTCCCGCCGCACTACGCCAAGCTTCAGTCGAACTTCAACGCGGCGATCGGCCAGTTGAAGGACACCATGTCGGTCGTGCTGACCAATGTGTCGGCGATCCGTTCGGGCTCGGGCGAGATCAGCATCGCGGCCGACGACCTGTCGCGCCGCACCGAGCAGCAGGCCGCCTCGCTGGAAGAGACCGCCGCGGCGCTGGATCAGATCACCGCCACCGTCAACAAGACCGCCTCGGGCGCCCGTCAGGCCTCGCAGACCGTGCAGGCCGCCAAGGATGACGCCGAGACCAGCGGCAATGTCGTGCGCGACGCGGTCGGCGCCATGAGTGCGATCGAGACGTCGTCGCAGGAAATCAGCCAGATCATCGGCGTCATCGACGAGATTGCCTTCCAGACCAACCTGCTGGCCCTGAACGCGGGCGTCGAGGCGGCGCGCGCCGGCGACGCCGGCCGCGGCTTCGCGGTCGTGGCCTCGGAAGTGCGGGCTTTGGCCCAGCGGTCAGCGGACGCGGCCAAGGAGATCAAGACCCTGATCTCGGCCTCGACCCAGCAGGTCAACGCGGGCGTCAATCTGGTCGGTCAGACCGGCCAGGCCCTGCAGCGGATCGTCAACCGCGTGGCCGAGATCGACGGCCTGGTATCCGAAATCGCCGCCTCGGCCCAGGAACAGGCCACCGGCCTGCAACAGGTCAATACGGCCGTGAACCAGATGGACCAGGTGACCCAGCAGAACGCCGCGATGGTCGAGGAATCCACCGCCGCCAGCCATTCGCTGTCGCAGGAGGCCGAGGTGCTGGCCGGGTCGGTGTCGCGCTTCCGGATCAGCGACGCTCCGGCGGCGAACCGCGCGCCCGCCGCCCGTCCGGCGGCGCGTCAGGCGCCGGTGTCGCAGATGAAGACCGTCGGCCGCGGCGGCGCGACCCTGAAGCCGCATGCGGTCGAGGACGGCTGGGAAGAGTTCTGAGGCTAGAGCCTCAGGCCCAGGCGAACAGCAACCGGCCTTCGCCCATGCGCTCGCGCAGGCGCGGCAGGTCGGTATGGGCCACCGAGAAGCAGCCGTACGAGCGGCCCAGCTTGCCTTCGCGGGCCAGGAAGTCCGGATCGGCATAGTCGGCGCCGTGGACGATGATGGCGCGTTCGCGGGCGTTGTTGTTGGTGTATTCCAGCCCGTCCAGCAGGACGTTCGGCCCCTGCTGGGCGCCCCAGCCGGCGCCGGCGGTGGCGTAGGCGCCGACCGAGGACTTGAAGCTTTCCGGGACGTTGGAGAAGGTCCGGGCGTAGCCGGAATGGTCGGGATCCGAGCCCCGACCATGGCAGGTGCGCATCAGGGTGACGGCGCCGCCCTCGAGATCGACCTCGTAGAGGCGCTCCTCACCCGAGAATTTGGTGAAGTCGACCAGATACATCCGGTCGCGCTGCGTAATCTTGTGGCCGTGGATGTCGAGCGCCGCCAGAGCGCGCTGCATCAACTCGGGACGGACCTGACCGCGGGGATCCAGCAGGCGGGTGGAGTTGAGCTGGGCCGTGATGGCCTCGGGCTCGGCGGGCGTCACGGCGATGCGCGGAGTCTGGATCGGAGGGGTCTGTGCGGTGGTCACCGGCGTGAAGACGCCGGTCGGCCGGGTCGACGCCGCAGAGGCGCAACCCGAGAGAAGGGCCGCACCGCCCAGGATGAATCCGCGTCTGGCAAGCCGCATGCGACGCCCCTCGCATGTTTCAGGAAGTGACAGTTTGTTTCAAATGCAGACGGGCAAGGCAACCTGAGCCTTGGCGTCGGGCTGTGAACAGGTAGGGTGTTCCGGGGACCGAGGGAGATTTCCGTGAAGACGATCACAGCGATGTTGGCGGCATTGGCCGCATGTGTGGCCACAAGCGTCGCCGCGCAAACGCCCGCGACCACGTCCGTTTCCCCAGACGCGGGAACCACGTTCGTCCAAGTGGGGCGACTTCTGGCCGATCCTTCCACAGGAATTGTGCAGCGCGATAAAACTCTCGTGATCAGAGGGAACCAGGTCGTCGAAATCCGCGACGGCTTCGTCGGCGACGGCCAGATCGTCGATCTGAGGGACGAGTTCGTCCTGCCCGGACTGATCGACAGCCACGTCCACCTGACCGGCGAGCAGAACCCGAATTCGCGGCTGGAGGGGGTGACCTTGTCCAGCGCCGACGAGGCGATGGTCGGCGCCCGCTACGCCCGCCGCACCCTGATGGCCGGCTTCACCACCGTGGCCGATCTGGGCGCGAGCAACGAGGCGATCTTCGCCCTGCGCGGCGCGGTGGCGCGCGGCGACGTGCCGGGACCGCGCATCATCGCCTCGGGCGCGGCGGTGTCGATCCACGGCGGCCATGGCGACGTGAACGGCTACCGCGAAGACATCATGCATCTGTTCACCGGAGAGAACATCTGTTCCGGCCCCGAGGACTGCATGCGCGCCGTGCGCCTGCAGGTGCGGGCCGGGGCCGACATCATCAAGATCACCGCCACGGGCGGCGTGCTGTCCAATACCGCCGCCGGTCTGGGCCAGCAGTTCTCGGACGAGGAACTGGCCGCCATCATCGCAGCAGCGCACCGCATGGGCCGCCAGGTCACCGCCCACGCCCATGGCGAGGACGGGATCAACAGCTTCCTGCGGGCCGGGGGCGACTCGATCGAGCACGGGACCTATCTGAACGACGAGTCGATCCGTCTGATGCGCCGCGACGGCGTCTATCTGGTCCCCACCCTGATGGCGGGCGACTTCGTGGCGCGCATCGCGTCGGGTCCGGACAACTTCTTCACCCCGGCCCAGACCGCCAAGGCGTTGCAAGCCGGACCGCTGATGCTGGACATGGCGCGCCGGGCGCATGACGGCGGCGTCCGCATCGCCTTCGGCACCGACAGCGGGGTTTCGGCGCACGGCGACAACGCCGGGGAGTTCGCCCTGCTGGTGCGGGCCGGACTGACGCCTCTGGAGGCGATCCAGACGGCGACGGTGAACGCGGCAGCGCACCTGCGTATCTCCGAACAGGCCGGACGGATCGCGCCGGGCATGCCGGCCGACCTGATCGCCGTCACCGGTGATCCGCTGAGCGACGTGACCACGCTGCGGCACGTCGACTTCGTGATGAAGGGCGGCGTGATCTACCGCGAAGACTAGGGTCCGCCCTGCCCTTCACCCGGCCCGCCCGAACCGCTATCTCGGGCGGATGACCCTTCCCAACGCCCTTACCGGCCTCGGCGAGATCGCCGGGGACTACGACATCCTGCTCTGCGACGTCTGGGGCGTGATCCATAACGGACGCGAGAGCTGGCCCGCGGCCTGTGAGGCGCTGACGCGGTTCAACCGCGAGGGCGGCCACGTCGTCCTGATCTCGAACTCGCCCCGCCCCGCCCCCGGGGTCATCACCCAGATGGATGCACTGGGTGTGCCGCGCGACAGCTGGAAGGCCGTGGTCACCTCGGGCGACGCCACCCGCGCGGAACTGGCCAGGCGCGCGCCCGGCCCGGCCTGGCTGATCGGCCCCGAGCGTGACGCC
>Ga0247806_10001659_pt1 | contig 10654 bp, 6 predicted proteins | sample UWRJL059202B1_FD_179935 | JGI IMG/M metagenome (GOLD analysis project Ga0247806, IMG submission 179935) | Plant litter microbial communities from Arlington Agricultural Research Station in Wisconsin, United States - UWRJ-L059-202B-1 | ecosystem: Environmental > Terrestrial > Plant litter >... | reverse complement strand
CGGCCGCTCTCGCGAACGTGTATCTCACCTTTGAAGGGCACCACCGTGAACCCCGTCGACACGCACTGCCCGTACTGCGCCCTGCAGTGCGCAATGACGCTCACGCCCACCGCCCCGTCCGGATCAACCCCGGGTGTCACCGCACTGCCCGCGGATGCCATCAGCCTGCCGGTCACCATCGCCGGCCGGGCCTTCCCCACCAACCGCGGCGGCCTCTGCAAGAAGGGCTGGACCGCGGCCGAACTGCTCGGCTCGGCCGACCGCATCCGCGAACCCATGCGGCGCCAGGCCGACGGCAGCTTCGCCCCGGTCTCCTGGACCGCCGCGCTGGACCTCATCGCCGACACGCTCCGCACCGGCCGGGCCGAGTACGGCGCCGACTCCGTTGGCGTCTTCGGCGGCGGCGGCCTCACCAACGAGAAGGCCTACCAGCTGGGCAAGTTCACCCGGCTGGCGCTCGGCTCCTCCCGCATCGACTACAACGGCCGGTTCTGCATGTCCAGCGCCGCCGCGGCCGGCAACCGGGCCTTCGGCCTTGACCGGGGCCTGCCGTTCCGGGTCGAAGACCTCGACGCGGCCGACACCATCCTGATGCTCGGCTCCAATGTGGCCCAGACCATGCCGCCGTTCATCGGCCACCTCGACGGCGCACGGCAGGCCGGCGGCCTCATCGTGGTCGATCCGCGCCGCACCGCCACCGCCCGGCTCACCGTCGACGGCGCCGGCATGCACGTGCAGCCGGCGCCCGGCACCGACCTGGTGCTGCTGCTCGGCCTCACCCACCTGGTTCTCACCGAACGCCTCGCCGACACCGACTACGTCGCCCGGCGCACCACCGGCTTCGACCAGCTGCGCTACAGCGTGGCCGGCTGGTACCCGCAACGGGTGCAGGAACACACCGGCGTGCCGGTCTGGCAGTTGCGCGACCTGGCCCGCCGGCTCGCCAACGGCCGGGGCACCTACATCCTCACCGGCCGCGGCGTCGAGCAGCACGTCGACGGCACCGACACCGCCACCGCCGCGATCAACCTCGCCCTGGTGCTCGGCCTGGTCGGCACCGCGCACTCCGGCTACGGCACCCTCACCGGCCAGGGCAACGGGCAGGGCGGCCGTGAACACGGCCAGAAGTGCGACCAGCTGCCGGGCTACCGCAAGATCACCGACCCCGCCGCCCGCGCCCACGTCGCCGCGGTGTGGGGCGTCGACCCGGCCAGTATTCCGGGTGCCGGCCTCCCCGCGGTCGAACTGCTGAACGCGCTCGGCCAGCCGGGCGGCATCCGCACCCTGCTCGTGCACGGCGCGAACGTCGTGGTGTCCGCGCCCGACGCCGACAGCGTTCGCCAGGGTCTGAAGAACCTCGACTTCCTGGTCGTCTGCGACTTCTTCTTCTCCGAGACGGCCGCCATGGCCGACGTGGTGCTGCCGGTGACCCAGTGGGCCGAGGAGGAGGGCACGATGACCTCGCTCGAGGGCCGGGTTCTGCGTCGCCGGCGCGCGCTCGAGCCGCCCGCCGGGGTGCGCAGCGAACTGTGGATCTTCCAGGAACTGGCCCGGCGCCTGGCCGCCCCCGGCGTCTACAGCGCCGACCCCGGCGAGGTCTTCGACGAACTGTGCCGGGCCTCGGCCGGCGGCATCGCCGACTACTCCGGCCTCGACTACGCCCTGCTCGATGCGGGGGAGCCGGCCTACTGGCCCTACCCGGCCGGATCCGGCGGTACCCCGCGACTGTTCCTCGACCGGTTCGCGCACGACGACGGCCGGGCCCGCATCGTCGCCGTGACACCGCGCGCAGTGCCGGCGCCGGCACAGACACAGGGTGCGCTCACCCTCATCACCGGCCGCCTGCTCGAGCACTACCAGTCCGGTGCCCAGACCCGGCGGGTGGCCGAACTCGCCACAGCCCAGCCCGAGGCGCGCATGCAGGTGCACCCGGCCACGGCCGCCGGGCTCGGACTCGTCGACGGCGGGTGGGCGGAACTGGCCAATGAGCGTGGCATCGTGCGGTGCCGGGCGCAGCTGAGCGTCGACATCCGGCCGGACACGGTGTTCCTGCCCTTCCACTTTCCCGCCGACCAGCGCGCGAACCTGCTCACCGCTGGGGCGACCGACCCGATCTCGGGCATGCCCGAGTTCAAGCGCACCGCCGTGCGGGTGCGGGCGATCGATGCGCCCGACCGGCCGGCCACCGACAACGAGAGGGTGATGGCGGATGCCTGAACTGACCAACGCCGCGGGCACATCCCCCGAACGCATCGTCGTCGTCGGCTACGGCCCCGTCGGTGCCCGGTTCGTCGACGAGCTGCTGCCGCTGGTCGAGGCCGGTCTGGCCGAGCTCACCGTCGTCGGCTCCGAACAGGAGCATGCCTACAACCGGGTGCTGCTGGCCGACTACGCCGTGGGCCGCACCGACCGCGACACCCTCGACCTCACCGACGGCAGCCGGGCGCGCGCCGCCGGTGCCACGATCCTCACCGGCACCAACGTCACGTCGGTGAACCGCAGCATCCGCACGGTCAGCCTCAGCGACGGCAGCACCGTTCCCTACGACCGGCTCGTTCTCGCCACCGGCGCCCGCGCCAACGTGCCCACCCTCGATGGCGTCAAACGGGTGCGCCGCGGCCTGATGAAGCCCGGCACGGATGCCGCCACCCTCGACTCCGCCGAGGCCCCGCTGCCGCGCGGCATCAGTGCGCTCCGCGACCTCGCCGACGCCGCCACTGTGCTGGCGGCCGTGCAGGCCGGCCAACGCATCGTGGTGCTCGGCGCCGGCGTGTTGGGCATGGAGATCGCGCTCGCCGCAGCGGCCGCCGGCGCCCAGGTCTGCGTGGTCTACCACGGCGAGATTCCGATGAACCGCAACCTCGACCGCGGCGCAGGCTCCGTGCTCACCCGCAGCGCCCGGCGGGCCGGGGTGACCATGGTCAACCATGCCCGCGCCGAGAGCGTGCTGTTCCACCACGACGACGACGGCGTCGAACGTTTCGAGGCCCTCATCTGCGCCGACGGCAAGCAGATCAGCGGCGACCTGCTGCTGCTCTCCTGCGGTGTGGGCGCCCGCACCGAACTGGCCCACCTGGCCGGCCTGCCCGTGTCCACCGGTGTCCTGGTCGACGAGTCGCTGCGAAGCTGGGCGGATGCGGCGGTCCACGCGATCGGGGACTGCGCGCACGTGGCCGCCCGGCCCGCCGACGCCGACCTCGGCGCCGCCTGGAACGGTGCCCGGATGGCCCCGCCCGGCGGGCCCTCCGGCCTGATCGGTCCGGGCTGGCGGCAGGCCGACAGCCTCGCAGCACGGTTCACCGCCGAGATCACCGCGGGCATTCCCGCCGGCCGGGGTGCTGCGTTCCCGTCGAGGAGCACACCGGCGGTGCCGGCCGGGATCGCAGACGGGCACGGGGCCGCAGGCACCCCCGGGAGCGTTGCGGCGGGCGGCTCCGCCACCGTCGCCGCGGAGCTGTTCGTCGCGGCCGCACCCGGCGCATCCGTCGTGATGCTCAAGGCCGAGGGCATCGACGTGGTCGCAGCCGGCGACACCGCCGCCGACCCGTTCGACGTCGACGACTCCGCTCACGCGCACGGCTGCGCCGGGGAGCCGGCTCCGCTGGCCGTGGCGCAGTGGGCCGACCCTGAACACGGCCGGTACGTGAAGATGGTCACCCGCGGCGGCATCCTCACCGGCTTCGTCTGCGTGGGCATGCCCCGCACCGGTGCCGAACTGACCCTGTTGTTCGAGCGCGGCAGCGAACTGCCCGCCGACCGCTCGGTGCTGCTCAGGTTCGACGGACCCGACTACGACCCGGCCACCGCCGGCGACGCCTTCGCGCCGGAGTCCACGGTGTGCTGGTGCAATGGCGTGACCGTCGAGGCGATCACCACCTCCGCCGCGGCGGGCAACGACACCGTGGCCTGCATCGGATCAGCCACCCGGGCGGGCACCGGATGCGGCGGCTGCAAGGGCCGCATCGGTGAGGTGCTCGAGCGCTTCGCCGCCCAGAGCGTGCCCTAGCTGCACGCCAAGCCACCCTGCGCCGATCGTCCGTCCGCCGCGCCGGCCCAACGAGCCACCCTCTGCCGAGCCGCCCTCCGCCCACTTGCTTCGAAGTGCCCCATCAGGGCGTCCGAAGGGGCACTTTGGCGCACCTCGCCGCAGCACCCTTCGCCGCGCCGTTGCCTGCTTTCCCGCGAGTTGCCTCACAGTGCCCCTTCAGGGCGTCCGAAGGGGCACTTTGGCGGAAGTCGGCGCAGCACCCTTCGCCGACTTGCTTCAAAGTGCCCCTTCAGCGCATCCGAAGGGGCACTTTGGCGCAACTCGCCGCAGCCTCCGTCGCCGACGTGCCGCACAGCACCCCCGGCCGAGCGCCCTCTTCGCCCAGAGTGTGCCGTGAACGGCCCCGGGTCCTTGCCGTGAGCCGCGGATGCTGATAGCCCTGAAGGGGTAACTCCAGTGTTCTCCGGGCCACGGCGCGCAGGTGCCGGGCGGTCCCGGCCGGCGAAAGGGATACCCAGGATGACGCCCAAAAAAGTGACCACCAACCCGGCGGCGCGCGAGAAGAGCCCCGTGCACCTGGACGACACCGACGAAGCCGGCGAGTCCACCCTCGAGGTCGGCTCGCCCAAGTCCTGGGCGGCGGGCCTGCCCGGCGTGCTGCACTCCACCATCCCGGCGGTGGAAGGCATGGGACTCGGCCGCAGCCGCAAGACCCTGCTGGCGATGAACCAGAAGGACGGCTTCGACTGCATGAGCTGCGCCTGGCCGGATCCCACCCACCGCAAGACCTTCGAATTCTGCGAGAACGGGGCCAAGGCGGTCACCTGGGAGGCCACCCCGATCACGATCGGCAGCGACTTCTGGGCCGAGCATCCGGTCAGCGACCTGCTGGGCCGCTCCGAATACTGGCTGGGCATGCAGGGCAGGCTCACCGAGCCCGTGCACAAGGCCGCGGGCGATGACCACTACCGCCCGATCAGCTGGGCGGAAGCGTTCCGGGTGCTCGCCGACAAGCTCAACGGCCTGGACTCACCCGACCAGGCCGCCTTCTACACGAGCGGCCGCACCTCCAACGAGGCCGCGTTCGCCTACCAACTGTTCGTGCGCGCCTTCGGCACCAACAACCTGCCCGACTGCTCCAATATGTGCCACGAATCGTCGGGCTGGGCGATGGGTCAAACCATCGGCATCGGCAAGGCCACCATCACCTACGACGACTTCGGCAAGGCCGACCTGATCATCGTGATGGGACAGAATCCGGGCACCAACCACCCCCGGATGCTGACCGCCCTGGAGGAAGCGAAGGAGAACGGTGCCGAGATCGTCGCGGTCAACCCCATGCCCGAGGCCGGCCTGAAGCGTTACAAGAACCCGCAGCGGGTGAAGGGCATCATCGGGCACGGCACCGGCATGGCCGACCAGTTCGTGCAGGTGCGGCTCGGCGGCGACATGGCGCTGCTGCAGGCGGTGTCCAAGCGGGTCCTCGCCGCGGAGGCCGCGAACCCGGGCACCGTGCTCGACCACGACTTCCTGCGCGAGCACTGCCAGGGTCTCGAGGAGCTCACGGCGCACCTCGCCCAGGTCGACGAGAAGGCCGTGCTCGAAGCCACCGGGCTGCGCGCCGCCGAGATCGACGAATTGGCGGCACGGTACCTGCGGGCCGAGAAGGTGATCATCACCTGGGCGATGGGCCTCACCCAGCACAAGAAGGGCGTCGCCACGATCAAGGAGATCATCAACCTGCTGCTGCTGCGGGGCAACATCGGCAAGCCCGGCGCGGGCGCCTCACCGATCCGCGGGCACAGCAATGTGCAGGGCGACCGCACCATGGGCATCTGGGAGCAGATGCCGCCGGCGTTCCTGGATGCCCTCGAGCGGGAGTTCGGCTTCGACCCGCCCCGCGAGCACGGGGTGGACTCCGTCGGCACCATCCGGGGACTGCGGGACGGCCAGATCAAGGTCTTCATGGCCCTCGGCGGCAACCTGGTCGGCGCGATCAGCGACACCCAGGCCGCCGAGGCTGCGATGCACGGCGCCGAAATGACGGTGCAGGTCTCCACGAAACTCAACCGTTCGCATACCGTGGTCGGCGATGAGGCCCTGATCCTGCCGACCATGGGCCGCACCGAGATCGACCGGCAGGCCACCGGGGAACAGTTCGTGTCGGTGGAGGACACCGTGTGCGCGGTGCATCCGTCCTGGGGCAAGGTGCGCCCGGTCGCACCCAACCTGCTCTCCGAGGTCGCCATCGTAAGCCGCCTGGCCCGCGCCGTGCTTGGCACCAAGGTGAACGTGGACTGGACGGGTTTCGAGCGCGACTACGACCTGATCCGGGAGCACATCTCGCATGTCGTCGCCGGCTGCGACGACTACAACACCAAGATCCGCCGTGAGGGCGGCTTCCTGCTGCCGAACGGGCCCCGCGACTCCCGCACCTTCCCCACCCCCACCGGCAAGGCGATGCTCACGGTCAATGACCTCGAACGGCTGGACCGGCCCGATGGCACCCTGATCCTGCAGAGCCTGCGCTCGCACGACCAGTTCAACACCACCATCTACGGCCACGACGACAGGTACCGCGGCATCAAGAAGGGCCGGCACGTGGTGTTTGTCAATCCCAACGACCTGGTCGAGCTGGGCTTGGCCGACGAGCAACTGGTGGATTTCCATGGCGTCTACGACGACGGCGTCGACCGGGTGCTGCACGGGTTCCGCGCGGTGTCGTATCCCATCGCCCGGGGATGTGCGGCGGCGTACTACCCGGAGGCGAATGTGCTCGTTCCCCTTGACCAGGTGGCGGAGGGCAGCAACACCCCGGTGTCGAAGGCCGTCATCGTGCGGTTGGCAGCGGCGCGCACCGTCGAGGCGGTGCCGACCGCGTAGGCACCAGGTCGGCGCGGAGGTCGGCGGCTGCCGGAACGGCGCCTGCCGCACCGGCGGCTACTGGGCGGTGTTCGCCCAGCCGTCGTCGGTGCTGCCGTCGCCGGTTTTCCGGATGGCCGCTCTGGCCACGTCGACGGCGCGCTCCACGGCGTCGGTCGCGGCCTGTGTGTCGGAGGTGCGCGTCATGCCGGCCGCGTAGCCCACCAGGAAGGTGCTGATCGGTCCGGCGTCAGGGCCCACGGCGCGGGAGGTATCGGCGGCCAGCCCGAGAAGCAAGGCGTAGTCGACCTCGAGATCGAGGATCTGCAGCGCCTGGGTCAGCCGCCGGCTGTGATCGTCGAGCCGGTCGTTCAGCCGGTCGTCGGGCCGGTCATCGTCGGATGCGGGGGCGTTCATGGGTCTCCTTCTGGCCGGGTGTGACAGGACCTGCGCTCCAGAGATAGCACCGGACCGCTGCCACGGCAATCAGTCGGCACGCGCGGTCAGCGCCGCACCGGCCGCCGTGCGCGAGGGCCGTTTGCAAGGACAACGGTCGATGAAAAGGACTCTCTGGCCGATCCGGTCCTTGCAATGTCACTTCTTCCTTTTTGGGAGATGCTGTTCTGGTGAGCCCAGAGCCGGTCAGGATGAAGCCATGCGAAGCATCGAGTTGACCTTCGACCTGACCACAGAGGCCGCCTTCCGCGCGGAGTGGACGGCGTTGCAGGAGGCCGGGCTGCCCAACCTGGGCCGACACCAGGGCACCAGTAACCGGCCGCACCTCACGCTCGCTGCCGGGCCCGGGCTCCAGCTGACGGATGCCGTGCGGGCTGCGTTCGAGCCCGCACGGGTTGCCCTGCCCGTCGAGCTCCGGGTCTCCGGACTGGTGCTCTTCCGGGCGGGACCCGGCCGGTTCGTGCTCGCCCGCCCGGTGGTGATGACCCGGGCGTTGCTGGAGCTGCACCGCTTAGTCCTCCAGCTGGCTCCCGGTGCGGTCGAGCTGACCCAGCCGGACCGCTGGACGCCGCACGTCACCCTGGCCCGGCGGCTCGGCGCCGAACAGGTCGGTGAGGCCCTCCGGGTGCTCGGAGAGCCGCCTGCGGCCGGGTCCTGCGTCGCCGCCCGGTTCTGGAACGGCGAGACGAAGACCCTCACGGCCCTGACGGAGGCCGCACCCGGGTAGCTACCAGGGCAGCGGAAGCGTGGCGACCGGCTCGGGGGCGCACGCGCCGCCGGGCGGAACCACGGCCACACCGTCGGCCTCGGCGAGTCCGCGCAACATGCCGGAGCCCTGCCGTGCCGTGGGCACCGCGCCCTCGTCGGTGAGCCGGTACGCCACCAGACGCGTCGACCCGCTGAGGTTCGCGATGTCGTGGGCGAGGGCCACCCGGCCCAGGGGCCGCAGCGGGCGGCCGAGCATCCCGTCGATCAGAGGCACGCCCAGGCTGGCCAGAACCAGCATCGCTGCCAGCGGGTTGCCGGGCAGGCACAGCATCAGCCGGCCATCGACCAGACGGGCCACCATGACCGGGTGGCCGGGCCGCATCCGCACCCCGTCGATAAGCACTGTCGCCCCGAGAGCAGTCAGGGCCCCACGTACGTGGTCGGCCGGGCCGCGGGCGCTGCCGCCGGTGCTGATCACCAGCGCCGCCGTGCTCGAACGGATGGCGTCGATGGTCTGACCGAGGTCGTCCGGCAGCCGCCGCAGCGCGCTGAGCCGCACGCCCAGCCCCGTCAGCAGGGCCGGGAACTCGGGGGAGTAGGCGTCCCGCACCTGGCCGGGACCGGGGATGCCGGACTCGATCACCTCGGTGCCGAGCAGCAGCAGCTCCACGGTCGGCGGCGCCGTCACGGTGAGCGTGTCGTGGCCGGTCACCGCCGCCAGTGCCACCCGCGGAACCGTGAGCAGGCAGCCGGGCTCCAGCATCCTCTCGTCGAGTCCGCACTCCTCGCCGCGGGCCCGCACGTGCTCGCCGGCGGCCGGTTCGTCGGGGCCCGTGCCCACCGAGCGGATCAGGACGGGCTGGGTTCCTGCTGTCACGGCGGGGGCGAGCTGCCCCTTTTCCGAGCGCAGGATGCCGTGGGTGCCGGCCGGCACGCAGGCGCCGGTGGCGATCGGCCGCGCGGTCCCCGGTGCGAGGGAGGTGGTCGTCGGCGGGTCGCCCGCCAGGATCGGGTCGCCCAGGATCCACGGCGCGGCACCGTTGACGGCCCAGCCGTCCATGGCGGAGGAAGCGAAGCTCGGCAGCGCCGTCAGCGAGCGCACCTCTGCCGCGAGAGTGCGTCCGACGGCCTCGGCGAGCGGCACGATCTCGGTGCCACCTGGCATCCCCGCGCCCCACCGGTGCACGGTGGCCCTGGCCTCCAGCCACTCCATCAGAGGACCACGCCGCCGGTGCCGGATGAGCCGGAACGGGCCGAACGGCCGGTGTGGGTCAGGGGCATAGCGGACTCCTCGAGGATCAGCGACGACAGGGCGCCTGGGTCAAGGCTAGCCAGTCACTGCTCCGCCCGCGGCCTGCGGGGCGGCTCGGTGACGGCGGGAACGACGATGCCGAGCCTGGCGGCGTCGGCGGGGGTGTCGACATCCTCGCCCAGGTCGTCGGGAAGGCGGAATTCCCGCAGGGTGAGGCTGCCGATCAGACTCATCACCGAGAGGTTGTCCGCCGGTTGGCGCCCGGCGGAGGCGACCAGCGCCGCCCGTCGGTAGACGGCGAGCAGGGGTTGGCGCCGCCCGTCGGAGTCGACGCTGATCAGGCCGTCGACGGGCGGGGCGGCCACGGTGTTCGTCGACGTGGCGCCGGCAGTGCCGATCCGGTCGAGCTCGGCGAGCAGGAGCGCCACGGCGGCGTCGGCGTGCACGAGGTCGCCGGCGAGGACCATGACCCAGTCGGTGTTCTCGCCCGATCCCGCATCGGCGCCGGCGCGCGAATCACCGGCCAGCGCCGCCAGGCCCGCCGCGATCGCCGCGGCCGGACCGCCCCAGCGCGGCCTCTCGACCGTGCGCAGCACAGCATCGGGGAGGTCCGCGTCGGATCCGACCACGCAGGTTCGTTCGGCTCCGGATGCTGCCGCCACGACACCGTCGAGCAGGCTGCGCCCCCGCCAGACCAGTGCGGTCTTGTCGATGCCGCCCAACCGCCTGGACCTGCCGCCCGCGACGATGAGAGCGTCCCAGCGCGGCCCGGCATCGTGTTGCCCGGCATCGTGTTGCCCGGGACCCTGTTGCCCGGCACCGTGCATCCCGGCACCGCCAGGCCCGGCGGCAGCGGCCGGTGGGGGAGAGCTCTCGGGGCGGGGCATTCCGGTGGGGTCCTTGCGGTTCGGGCCGCGCAACACGCGACCAGATCAGGCTACTCGCGCGGGCACGACAAAACCGGGACCGGGCCTAGGCCCGATCCCGGTTCTGTCACTGACCGTCTCGGTCTGAGTTCACTCGTCTGAGTCCACTCGTTCTGAGTTCACTCTTCTGGGCGCGCTCAGTCCTTCAGGTAGCCGTTCGGGTTCAGCACGTACTTCGTCGCCGCACCGGCATCGAATTCGGCGTACCCGCGCGGGGCATCCTCGAGGCTGATCGGCTGTGCGTGCACGGCCTTGGCGATCTGCACCTTGTCGTGCAGGATCGCCATCATCAGCTGCCGGTTGTACTTCATCACCGGGCACTGTCCGGTGGTGAACGACAGCGACTTCGCCCAGCCGGTGCCCAGGCTGATCGACAGCGAACCCACCTTGGCCTCCTCGGTGGAGGCGCCAGGGTCACCCGTGACGTAGAGCCCGGGGATACCGAGCGCCCCGCCGGCCGCG
>Ga0247806_10001657_pt1 | contig 10661 bp, 8 predicted proteins | sample UWRJL059202B1_FD_179935 | JGI IMG/M metagenome (GOLD analysis project Ga0247806, IMG submission 179935) | Plant litter microbial communities from Arlington Agricultural Research Station in Wisconsin, United States - UWRJ-L059-202B-1 | ecosystem: Environmental > Terrestrial > Plant litter >... | reverse complement strand
CCCGGAACCGACGAGAAGCAGAAGACCGCGCTTGAGCAGTACGGCGTGAATCTCACCGAGATCGCCAAGAGCGGCAAGCTCGACCCCGTGATCGGTCGGGACGCCGAGATTCGGCGGGTGAGCCAGGTGCTCACCCGGCGCACGAAGAACAACCCGGTGCTGATCGGCGAACCCGGCGTGGGCAAGACCGCCGTGGTGGAGGGCCTGGCCCAGCGCATCGTGGCCGGCGACGTGGCCGACTCGCTCAAGGGCAAGCAGCTCGTCGCCCTCGACCTCGCCGCGCTCGTGGCCGGCGCCAAGTACCGGGGCGAGTTCGAGGAACGGCTCAAGGCCGTGCTCAAGGAGATCAACGACGCCGACGGCCAGATCATCACCTTCGTCGACGAACTGCACACCCTGATGGGCGCCGGCGGCGGCGAAGGCTCGGTGGCCGCATCCAACATGCTCAAGCCCATGCTCGCCCGCGGCGAACTGCGCCTGATCGGCGCCACCACCCTGAACGAGTACCGCGAATTCATCGAGAAGGATGCCGCGCTCGAACGCCGCTTCCAGCCGGTGCTGGTCGACGAGCCCAGCGTCGAGGACACCGTGGCCATCCTCCGCGGCCTCAAGGAGCGCTACGAGGCGCACCACAAGGTCTCGATCGCGGATGCCGCGCTCGTCGCCGCGGCCTCGCTGTCGAACCGGTACATCACCGCCCGGCAGCTGCCCGACAAGGCCATCGACCTCATCGACGAGGCCGCCAGCCGGCTGCGGATGGAGATCGACTCCTCCCCGGTGGAGATCGACGAACTGCGCCGCAGCGTGGACCGGCTCAAGCTCGAGGAACTCGCGCTGAAGAAGGAGAAGGACGACGCGTCCAAGGCGCGGCTGGAGAAGCTGCGCGGCGACCTCGCCGAACGGCAGGAGAAACTCGGTGAGCTGCAGGCCCGCTGGGACAAGGAACGCGCGTCGCTGAACCGGGTCGGCGACCTGCGCAAACGCCTCGATTCCGCCCGCAGCCAGGCCGAGGTGGCCGAACGTCGTGGCGATCTGGAGAAGGCGTCCCGGCTGCTCTACGGCGACATCCCGGTGATCGAACGGGAACTCGCCGAGGCCGAGCAGACCGAGCAGGAGGGCCCGCGGATGGTGAACGACCAGGTCGCCGCCGAGGACATCGCCGCTGTGGTCGCCGCCTGGACGGGCATCCCGGTCGGCCGCCTGTTGCAGGGCGAGACCGAGAAACTGCTGCACCTCGAGGGTGAACTCGGGCACCGGCTGATCGGCCAGAAGCAGGCCGTGCGGGCCGTCGCCGACGCCGTGCGCCGGTCGCGCGCCGGCATCTCCGACCCCGACCGGCCCACCGGTTCGTTCCTGTTCCTCGGCCCCACCGGCGTGGGCAAGACCGAGCTGGCCAAGGCGCTCGCCGAGTTCCTCTTCGACGACGAGAAGGCCATGGTGCGCATCGACATGAGCGAGTACGGCGAGAAGTTCTCCGTCTCTCGCCTCGTCGGCGCCCCTCCCGGCTACATCGGCTACGAGCAGGGCGGCCAGCTCACCGAGGCCGTGCGCCGTCGGCCGTACTCGGTGATCCTCTTCGACGAGGTGGAGAAGGCACACCCCGAGGTGTTCGACGTGCTGCTGCAGGTGCTCGACGACGGCCGCCTCACCGACGGGCAGGGCCGCACGGTCGACTTCCGAAACACCATCCTGGTGCTCACCTCCAACCTCGGCTCGCAGTACCTGGTCGACCCGACCCTGAGCTGGGAGGAGAAGGAGCAGGCCGTGCAGCAGATGGTGCGGCAGGCGTTCAAGCCCGAGTTCGTCAACCGGCTCGACGACATCGTGGTGTTCTCCGCCCTCTCCACCGACGATCTCGCCCAGATCGTGGAGCTGTACGTGGACCGGCTGCAGCGCCGCCTCGGCGAACGCCGGCTCGAGCTGGCGGTGACCCCGGATGCCCGTGCCTGGCTCGCCGAGCGCGGCTACGACCCGATTTACGGGGCCCGGCCGCTGCGGCGGCTGATGCAGACCGAGATCGACGACAGATTGGCCATGGCGCTGCTGGGCGGCACCATCCGCGACGGCGAGACCGTTCTGGTGGACCTGGCGGAGGACGGCGAGGCGTTGAGCGTGTCGGCCACACCGATCGGACACGCCTGACCCGGTCGCCCGAAATTCCCATAATGGGGGACATCGGGTTGTGGACCTGCTTGAATTCAGGGGAGGGCTGGCAACTGCGCCTGTGACGCCTCACCGAGACCGAGGATCGTCGACTCATGCAGCTAGCCGAGACACCCGTGCCGGAGGTCGGGCCGCGGACCATCCGGGAGTTCCCGTACTCACAGATCCCGTTCCTGGCCGGCGTGGCGGTGCTGCTGGGCTTCGTGCTCGCCGGGGTGCCGTCGGCGCTGTTCGAAACGGGCTTCCAGGTCGGACTCGGCCTGCTCATCGTGGCGACCCTGCTGGGCATGTTCGTGCCCTGGCAACGGCACGGGCACCAGTGGCTGGTCATCGTTCCGCTGCTCGACGTCGTGGTGGTCGCGTTCCTTCGCGACGGGGTGCGTGAGACCTTCCCCGCCGTGGGGATGCTCGTCGTGCTGCCCGTGCTCTGGCTGGCCTACGGTTTCGCCTGGTGGGCGCTCGGCCTGGCCCTGATCGGTGCGCTGTTCGTCAGCGCCTTCCCGCTGGTGCAGGCCGGCGGCTGGCCCACCGAAGCCGTCGGCTGGGGCTCGGTTCTGCTGCTGCCCACTATCACCGCGTTCATCGCGATCACCGCCCGCATCGCGGCCAACGCGCTGCGCGCTCAACAACGCGAACTGGTGGCCGTGTCCGCCGAGCTGCGCACCGCGCTGCTGGAGACCACGGATCGGCAGGCCACCTTCGAGGCGGTCATGGAGACCGTGGACGCCGGCATCGAACTGTACAACCCGCAGGGCGAGGTGATTCTGAGCAACGCCGCCGCCCGTGCCCTTGCCGTGCGCACCGACTCGGCGACCGGCTCGTACGGCCGGGATGCGTCACTGGTGTTCGACGTGGACCGCACCACCCTGGTCGCCCTGGACGATCAGATCGCCGCGCGGGCCATGCGCGGCGACCTCGTTGCCGGACGCGTCTACTGGGTCGGCGGCGACGATGACCAGAGCGCCATCATCGCCTCGTCCGGTGTGGTCGAACGCGAGTCAGGGTATCCGCTGGGCACCGTCGTGGTGGCCACCGACGTCACCCCGCTGGTGGAGGCCATCGCCGTGCGGGACGACTTCCTCGCCACGGTGTCGCACGAGCTGCGCACCCCGCTGACCTCGATCATCGGCTACCTGGGCCTGATCGACGCCGAGGCGCTGGGCATCACCATGGAGATCAGTGTGATCGAGCGCAACGCCGAGCGCCTGCTGTCGGTGATCGCCCAACTCCTGAGCGCCACCGACGGTCAACCGCCGATCCACCGGGTCGAGTCCGACCTCGGCCAGATCCTGCGCGCGAGCCTGGACACGGCCCTGCCGCGCGCGCAGAGCGCCGGTGTCACCATCAGCGCCCGCGACGACGCCGTCGTGCGCGCCGACATCGACCCCGTCGCGATCGAGCAGGTCATCGACAACCTGCTCACCAACGCCATCAAGTTCTCGCGCGAGCGGGGCACCGTCACGCTCAGCGTCGACGACGACGGCACGGATGCGGTGCTGCGGGTCTCCGACGACGGCATCGGCCTCAGCGCCGAGGACCAGCGCCAGGTCTTCGACAGGTTCTTCCGCGCCCGCAACTCCACCGAGCTGGCCATCCCCGGCATGGGGCTGGGGCTGGGCATCGTGCGGGCGTTTGTGAAGGCGCACTCCGGCACCGTCGAGCTGACCAGCGCGCTGGGCGAGGGCACCACAGTGACGGTGCGGCTGCCCCTGCGCGAGACGGCGCGCCAGGCCGAGTTCAGTCAGTAGTCGACGCGTCGGCCGAAGGTCCGTTTGGCCCGCGGCCGGGGCGATGCGAATGCCTCGGTGCCCAGCCGCATCAGCTCGTGCGGCTGCAGCCCGGCGGTGGCCGCGAAGTCCTCGAGTGAGGAGAACCCGCCCCGCTTGCCGCGTTCGGTGATCGCCGCCTTGGCCAGGCCACGGTCCATTCCAGTGAGCTTGGCCAGTGTGCGCTGGTTGGCGGTGTTGACGTCGACGAGCTCGGCGGGGGCGACGGGCGTCGCCACCGCGGCCGGCCGGGCCGCCGCCTCCTGCGCGCGGCGTTCTGCCCGAGTCGGCCGCCGCGGTGCCACCGCCGGTGTCGCCTCGTCGACGTAGTCGGACCTCGAGGTGCCGCCGGTGCCGAGCAGCCGCTCCGCTTCCTTCGGAATCGTCGCCGCGCGAGGGCGCCGGCGGGCCGGGGCGGCGGTGGCGGCCCGGCCGCCGGGCCGGTTGCCCCAGACTGTGAGGCCGTTCTCCCGGCGGCCCCAGAGCATCAGCAGCCAGGACTGGTTGAGGATCAGGCCGTGCAGCAGGATCACCAGGTAGAGGGTGCCCTGGGCGATGTCGCCGGCGGGGTCCTCCGGCAGCTGCGCCACGATCGCCGCCACCGCGTACACCCCGGCGATGATCGCCCAGGACCGCCGGCGGGCGACGGCGGCGAGCACCCCGAATGCCAGCCACGCCGCCCCGCCGGCGGGTACGAGCAGGAGCAGCAACCACGCGCTCATGCCCAATCGCCAGTAGACCGACGGTCCCGTCGCGGTCGCAGTTGTGGTCATCGGATCACTACGCCTGGGCGCGGACGTTCAGCACCATGGTCACGGTGTCGTCAGCTTCCCTGGTCTCCGAGACGAGATCGAAGCCGGAGCCGTCGGCGCGCTGACGGATCTTCTCGGCGACGGCGTGCTGCACCATCAGCGCATACTCGGCGTCGAGGCGCTGCAGCAGCTCGGTCGCACTGAGCACCGTGACGTCGGCGCCCTCCACGTGCGCCTCCCAGACCCCGTCCTCGGTGAGGGTCATCGTCAGCGCAACACCGTCGACCTCGGCCGTGACGCTGGTGCGCGACACCGTCACGCCCGAGGCGCCAAGGTTCGTCAGGGCGTCGGCGAGCAGCGTGCTGTCCTTCATCCGGGTGCGCACCCGGATCTCTCCAGCCCCGGTCGCCGGGTCGGAGCTCCGCGCCGTGACCGCCGCGCCGAGTGCGCCGACGCCGCCCGCCGCGGCGGCAGCGGCCAGGGCGATGGGCAGAAGGATCAGGGTGACACTCATGCGAGTCTCGCTTTCGTTCGGGTTCGGTCACGACTGGGCCGGTCCTGGCGGGGACCGAGGTCGTGGAGGAGTGCGTCAAGGGCGGCGTCGTCGGCCCAGCCGTTCACGTCGATCCGGCCGTCGGGGCGGATGCGGATCTCCACCCGGTCCAGCCCGCCCTCCTGCTCGATGCGGGCGACCTCGGCGGCGTAGGCGGGGGTGAGCGCGCGGATGCCCTGGTTGGTCGAGCCGAGCCAGGGGCGGATGGCGTCGGGCCGGTCCTGCAGGTAGGGTCCATCGATGAGCAGGTCGGTCGCGGCGAGCAACCGGGCGATGTCCGTGCGGCCGGCCGACCACCCGGTGAGCGAGTCGAGGGTGTAGCCGGAGAACGTCATCACGGTGAGCCCGGCGGCCCGGAACGCCTCGGCAATCGATGCGAGCGCCGCGGCCTGGTCGAAGGGTTCGCCGCCGAGCAGGGTGATTCCCTCAACGCCGGCGGCGACGGCATCCGCCACGAACCGGTCGGCGAGGTCGGCCGTGTTCTCGAGCCGGCCGCCGATCTCCGCCCAGAGCTGCGGGTTGAAACAGCCTGGGCAGTGCACGCTGCAGCCCTGCACCCACAGGGCCGAGCGGAGACCCGGGCCTTCGGCGGCGGTCGCGGCCAGGAACCGCGACCAGCGGAGCTCCTCGCCGGGCTTCGCTGGGGGCAGACTGGTGCCCAGGAGCGTTCTGCCGGGCAGGGTCACCGGGCGCCGTCCCAGTTCGTCGCGGTGCTCTGCTGCTCCGCGGCGACCTGGCCATAGGCATCCGTGAACGAGGACTCGGTGGTCTGGGCCTCGAGCATGTTCTCGAGCACCGCGATGTAGTCCAGGCACTCGTTGCCGTACATGCCGATGGTTTCGGCGTGCACGCTGCCGTCGGGCCGAACCTGAACGATGAGCTGCTTGTCTGTCATGGGGTGTCCTTAGCGGTCGACGGGGCTAGAAATCAACGGTGCGGCCGCCGCGGCGGCTGGAGAGGGCGGCGCCGTCGGTCGCGGCCGCGCCGACCAGTGCGTCTTCGTCAGCGTCGATGTCCTCGCTGCCCGTGGCCCGCACGGCACGCACCTCGGCCCAGGCGCGGATGGCCTGCACCTCCTCGGCCTGGGTCACGGCCAGCGGGATCATGTTGGTGATCGCCAGGCTGAGGTCGCCGACGGTCACCTTCCGGCGCCCGGCGAAGGCCTCGTAGAGCGCCACGATCACGGCCTGCTCGATCTCGGCACCCGAGTAGTTCTCGCTCACCGCCACGAGGGCGTCGACGGCGGTCGCGTCGATGGCCTCGAGCCCGTTGCCGGCGGTGGCATTCGAGGCCAGCTGGATGCTCCAGATGGCGCGGCGTTCCACGGCGGTGGGCAGGTCGACGAAGAAGATCTCGTCGAACCGGCCCTTGCGCATGAACTCCGGCGGCAGCGAGTCGATGTTGTTGGCCGTCGCGACGACGAACACCGGATGCTGCTTCTCCTGCATCCAGGTGAGGAAATAGCCGAACACGCGGGCCGTGGTGCCGGAGTCGCCGGTGCCGGTGGTGTTGGAGAAGCCCTTCTCGATCTCGTCGACCCAGAGGATGCACGGGGCGACGGCCTCGGCCGTGGCCAGGGCGGTGCGGAGGTTCTGCTCCGAGGAACCCACCAGGCCGGAGAAGATCCGGCCGATGTCGAGCCTGAGCAGCGGCAGGCCCCACGACGCGGCCATCGCCTTGGCGGTGAGGGACTTTCCACAGCCGGGAACACCGGTGATCAGCACACCCTTCGGGGCGGGCAGACCGAACTGCTCGGCCTCGGCCAGCCAGGAGCCGTCGCGCCTGGACAGCCAGCGCTTGAGGTTGTTCAGGCCGCCGACGGAATCGAGGTCGAGGGTCTTCGTGACGAAGTCGAGCAGGCCGGACTTGCTGACGATCTGGCGTTTCTCGTCGAGAACGACGTGGGTGTCGTTCGCGGTGAGTTCGCCGTCGTCGACCATGGCCCTGGCGAAGGCGTTCTCGGCCTCCGACATGGTGAGTCCCCGAGCGGCCTGCACGAGGGCCTCGAGGGTCTTGGCGTCTGCTCTCACCCTGATCCGGCCCTCCCCGGACGCGTTGTTCTGGATCATGGTGGTGAGCATCGAGTGCAGTTCGGTGGTGTTCGGCAGCGGAAACTCGAGCAGGTGGGCGAGCTTGTCGAGTTCGGGCGGGATGGCGCGCACCGGGGCCGTCACGATCAGCGCCCGCGCGGCATCCGCGTGGCGCAGTTCGAGCACGGTCTCACGTACCTTGCGGATGATGAGCGGGTCGCCGGGGCGTTGTTCGGTGCCGAAGTAGGCGTGCAGGTCGCAGAACACGAAGACCGCGTTCTCGGGGACGCCCACGATGTGATCGAGTGCCCGTGCCGGCGTGTTCGTGTTGGTGATGCCCTTGCCGTCGGGCCCGATCAGCCCGGTGGCGCTGGTCCAGGTCCACACCTCGCGGGGGCGCCGGAGCGCCTGGGCGGCGCGGGTGATCTCCTCGAGGGCGCGTTCCTCCTCGCTCGTCTCGATGTACAGCAGCGGCAGGCGGGCCTTGAAGGCCTGGTCGAGCGTCTGGGCGAAACTCATCAACGGGTGCTTTCTGTTGTGGTGGGTGCTGTCGTGGTGAGCGGTGCAGGTGTCGGGGCGTCCGTGGCCAGTTCGTCGATGTCGATCGACCAGACCCCGCGCCCATCGTCAACTTCCACTGTGAAGTACACGGCGTCGGTGGGGTCCCACGACAGGCGTTGGTCGACCCAACCCGAATCAATGATGGGCTGGTCGGACACACCGCCCGTGGTCTGGACGGTGACGATGAAGATGCCGTCGCCCTCGTGGACGAAGCGGGCACTGGCAGCGTCTCCCCGGTAGGCGAGGAAGACGTTGGCGGTGTCGCTGGCGAACCCGTCCGAGATCTCCCTGAGCGCCGCCTTCTGCAGGGTGATTCCCCAGGACCCGTTGCCGCGCACCCAGAGCTCGAGGTCGCGCTCGCCCGGTACGACGAGTGCCGTGTCGCCCTGGCGGTGCAGGGACGCGACGGCGTCGGGCCGGCCACGCTGGGCCTCGGGCAGAGCGAGGTCTTCGGGTGAGGTGACGAAGAGGTCGACGTCGTTGTCGAAGGTGAGGATCACCTGGTACGGGGCCTGATCGTGCTCCTGGCGGGGAATGCGGATCAGGCCGCTTCCGTCGTCGCTGTACCTGTTGCCGCTGGCTTCGATGATGGGCGGGTCGTCCATCTCCCACGGGGCGTCGTTGTCGCTGAGGAGCCCGAATCCGTCTTCGTCGAGGCCGATGTCGGAGTAGGTGTTCAGCGCGCCGGCGAAGAGGACCATGGCACCCCACACCCACACCCACGCCGAGAAGGTGCGGATGCCTCGGCGAGCGGTGCGCGACACCGAAAGATCCGTCAGGCTCACGGTGCGTCTCCTCCCTCGGCAGGGGCATCCGTGGCCAGTTCGTCGATGTCGATCGACCAGGCGCCGCGCCCGTCGTCGGCCTCGACGGTGAAGTACACGGCGTCGGTGGGATCCCAGGACACCCGCTGGTCGACCTCGCCGGACTCGATGATGGGCTGGTCGGAGCGTTCCGCGGTGGTCTGGATGGTCACGAAGAAGATGCCGGCGCCCTTGTGGGTGAACCGGGCGCTGAGGGCGTCGCCGTGATAGACGAAGAACCCGTTGCCGGTTCCGCTGGCGAAGCCGTCGGTGATCTCGGCCACCTCGGCCTTCACCAGGGTGAATTCCCACGCGGTGTCGCTGCGCACCCACAGTTCGAGTTCGACGTCGGCGGGGATGATGAGCGCCTCGTCGCCGGCGTCGTAGAGGTAGGCGATGTTGTCGGGATAGCCGCGGTCGTCGTCGGGCCGGCCGATGTCCATGGCCTCGGTCACGAAGAGGTCCACGTAGTCGTCGGTGCGCAGGTTCACCAGGTACGGGTCCTGGTTGTGCTCGGCAAGGGGGATGCGGATCAGGCCGCTGCCGTCGCCGGAGTAGGTGGTTCCGTCGGGCTCGAAGACCGGCGGGTCGGCGACCTCCCACGGGTTCTCGCCGTCGCCGAGCATGCCGAAGCCGCCGTCGCCGAACCCCACATCGGCGTACGTGGTGAACGCGCCGATGCCGAGGACCACGGCGCCCCACACCCACACGTAGACGGAGAAGGCGCGAATGCGGCGACGAGCTGTGCTCGACACTGTGACGTCAGTCATGCTCAGTGCGTTCCCTCCCCCCGGATGTGCGCGATGCAACAGTCACAGACTACTGGGGAGAGCCGCAGCCGACCCCGGCCGAACCCAGGGGCGCCGCTAGCCCAGGGCGTGGTCGAGGTCGGCGAGGAGGTCGCCCACGTCTTCGATGCCCACCGACAGGCGGATCAGGCCCGGCGCGATGCCCAGTCTGTCGCGCAGCTCCTGACTGAACGAGGTGTGGGTCGACGTGGCCGGGTGCAGAGCCATCGACCGGGTGTCGCCGATGTTGGTCATGTGGCTGATCACCCGCAACCGGTCGAGGAACCGGCCGGCGCCGGCCTCGCCGCCGCGCACGGTGAAGGAGAACACCGATCCGCTGCGGCCGCCGTAGAGCCGTTGGGCGAGGTCGTAGGCCGGGTTGCCCGGCAGTCCGGCGTAGTCCACGCTCTGAACACCCGGATGCTCGGCGAGCCACGCGGCGATGGTCAGCGAGTTCGCGAGGTGCCGCTCCATCCGCAGCGACAACGTCTCGATGCCCTGGTGCAGCAGGAACGAGTTGAACGGTGACAGGGCCGGGCCGATGTCGTTGACGACGGCCTCCCGGGTGGCGCGTGCGTACGCCGTCCGGCCGAACTTCTCGGCGATGGAGGGCAGGCCGCCGGTGGACTGGGTGATCAGCGGGTAGGGCCGGTCGGCCGCCGCCCAGTCGAAGCTGCCGCCGTCGACGATGGTGCCGGAGATCGCGGCGCCGTGGCCGCTGAGGAACTTGGTCGAGGAGTGCACGACCACATCCGCACCATGCTCGAACGGCCGGATCAGGAACGGCGACGCGATCGTGTTGTCGACCACGAACGGGATCCCGTGCCGCTTCGCGACGGCGGCCACCCGGCCGATGTCGACGATGTCGTTCTTCGGATTCGGGATGGTCTCGCTGAAGATGGCCTTGGTGTTCGGCTGGATGACGCGGTCCCACTCGTCGTCGTCGAACTCGTCCCAGACGTAGTCGACGGTGACCCCGAACCTGGCGAAGCTGCGGCCGAAGAGGATCCGGGTGCCGCTGTAGATGCTCGCCGTGGAGACGATGTGCTCGCCCGACTGGGCGATGGAGAGCAGCGCGGCGGTGATGGCCGCCTGGCCGGAGGCGACCACGATGGCTTCGGTGCCGCCCTCGAGCGACGCGATCCGGCGTTCGGCGACGTTGCCGGTGGGGTTGCGTTGCCGGGAGTAGATAAGACCGTCGGCCTCGCCGGCGAAGCGGGCCCGCGCATCCGCGAACGAGGCGAA
>Ga0247806_10001656_pt1 | contig 10665 bp, 8 predicted proteins | sample UWRJL059202B1_FD_179935 | JGI IMG/M metagenome (GOLD analysis project Ga0247806, IMG submission 179935) | Plant litter microbial communities from Arlington Agricultural Research Station in Wisconsin, United States - UWRJ-L059-202B-1 | ecosystem: Environmental > Terrestrial > Plant litter >... | reverse complement strand
GATTGCCTTGAATCAGTCCACTCGAATGTTCTTTACCGATAAAAAGCATAATGGCATTGCCATCCTCATCCGTTTTGACTGCGGCATTGAACCGCCCGAACTGAAAATGAACGAGACTGGAAGGCTCGTATTTTTTACGGAGTTCTTTTAATAATTTATCACCAATTTTCATGATTTCGGCCGAAAGTAAAAATATGTCTCGAAAAAATCAGCAAGATAAGGCGATCAACTATTTTGCCAAACCATAGATGAAGTCGCTTACCTGATGTTCGTGGACAAGCCGCTACGATTAAATATATACTGAGTCAGAGGGTTCTCAAACCGGCAGCTATATTAATCACAATTCCGTAAAAGTGGTCGGCTACTACTGTGGCTTAATTTTAACTGTTCGTCGGTGAAATATAACAATTCATCAACATGGAAAATTCTTATAAAAGACGTCAGTTTCTTCATCATCTTGGACATGCAGCCTTTGCGGTTCCTTGTTTAAGCGTTTTATCTCTGGATGCCGCAGCAAGCAATTATTTATCGAATGCTCAAAGGGATGAAAACGATTCGTGGCAATCTGAACCCAGGAAGTTAGGTATAGCACTGGTTGGTCTTGGTAAATATAGTGAAGGACAACTGGCTCCGGCGTTGCAGGATACGAAACTTTGCAAGCTGACGGCAATCGTGACCGGAAGTCCTGAAAAGGCTCAGAAATGGAAACAGAAATATAATATTCCTGACAAAAATGTTTATGATTACAAAAATTTCGATAGCATTAAAGATAATCCGGATGTAGATATTGTCTATGTCGTTTTACCAAATGCCATGCACGCTGAATACACGGTGAGGGCTGCCAAAGCCGGGAAGCACATGATTTGCGAAAAGCCAATGGCCGTTTCTGTTAAAGAATGTCAGGAAATGATCAAGGCATGCAAGGATGCCAACAAGCTCCTTTCAATCGGGTATCGCCTGCATTTTGAGCCACACAATATGACTATGGCTGAATTCGGAACACGTAAGACCTACGGAAAAGTCAAAAAAGTAATCGCTCTGGACAGCCAGGAAATGGAAGCAGGCGAATGGAGGTTGGATAAGCAGCGTTCCGGCGGAGGACCTTTGATGGATCTTGGCATTTACTGCGTACAGGGAGCACTGTATACAACAGGCGAACTGCCGGTAAGTGTGACGGCGAAATTTGGCAAAAATGAAGATACAGAAAAATTCAAAACGGTCGAGCAGTCGATTTCTTTCCAACTACAATTCCCTTCCGGAGCGCAGGCAGATTGTAACACAAGTTATGCAGACAAGCAAAATCTATTACGGGCAGAAGCCGAAAATGGATGGTTTGAACTTTCACCAGCCTATGCATATGATGGTTTGAAAGGTAAAACTTCAAGAGGTCCGCTGGACATTATCAACGTGAATCAGCAGGCTTTTCAAATGGATGACTTTGCGAGTTGTGTACTTAAAAAGAAGAAAAGCAAAGTGCCGGGGGAAATGGGGATGCGGGACGTTAAAATTCTGATGGCTATTTACGAAGCTGCCGCAACCGGTAAAAAGGTTATGTTGAAAGATCTGGTTTGATTTAAATCAGATTTGAGCATAGAAATCATTAATTCAATATAAATAGGGGAATTACCGGGATTATTGCAGAAGTCACAACCGTATTGTATATTATTGCAATTAATTAGTATTCAATTCCAAAGTTAGCCTCCTGAATACCATCTGGGAGTTATGAGGCTGACCCTGCACTGCAATATTCCCTAAACTCATGTCAAAAAATATAGCTCCATCAGAAAAATCGGGATCAGAAAAGAAACCGGTCCCGATTGTTGCTATTGGGGCTTCTGCTGGCGGGCTGGAAGCAGTTACTCAGATTTTCGAGAATCTTTCGCCAAGCACCGGAATGGCATTTGTTTACATTCAGCATTTATCCCCAACGTACGAAAGCCGGTTGTCAGAAATTCTGAGCCGGGTAACGAAGATGGCTGTGTTCGAGGCAGAGCACCAGATGGAGTTGAAACCAAATACTGTTTATATCATTCCGCCGGACAGAGACATGGAGGTGGAAAATAACAGACTGGAATTGGTAACCAGAGAACCCAAGCCGGTTTTGCATATGCCTATTGACCGTTTTTTTATATCATTGGCAAAAAGGGAAAGGGAAGGAGCAATCGGGATTATTTTGTCAGGGATGGCGCACGACGGAACTCTGGGACTTAAAGCCATTAAAGTTGCCGGAGGTATCACGCTTGCTCAAAATGAAACTGCCAAACACCTGAGCATGCCACGTTCCGCTATCGCGGAAGGTGTTGTGGACCTGGTACTTTCACCATTGGAAATAGCAAAAGAACTGGAACGTTTGGGAACACAGGCCGACGTTTTAAATCTTGCCATTTTAGATGAAGAAAGTGATGATTCCGGAACTGCGGATGAAGATTTAAAGCAAATCCTGCGTTTTCTGAAAAGGGTGGTTGGTGTTGACTTTGACCATTATAAAATGTCAACAATTCGTCGGCGTATCGCCAGACGAATGTTATTGTATAAATTGGAGACGCTTCGTGAATATGTCATTTACTTGCAGCAATATCCTTCGGAAGCGGAAAATCTGTATAATGATCTGCTCATTAATGTGACCAATTTTTTCAGAGATTCCGAGGTTATGGAATATTTGAAAAAGAAGTTGTTTCCCCAGATCATAAAAAATAAAACTTCCGAACATACAATTCGTATATGGATCCCTGCATGTTCGACCGGGCAGGAGGCATATTCTATCGCCATGATACTGATTGAGTTGCTTGGAGAAAATTCGCCTTTAACGATCCAGATCTTCGCCAGCGATCTGAGTGAATTTGCCATCGCCAAAGCACGTCAGGGATTGTATTCAAAGAGTGAAGTTACCGACGTTTCGGCAGCAAGACTGCAACGGTTTTTTACGATACGTGATGATAAATATGTAATTAAAAAATCAATTCGTGACCTTTGCGTTTTTGCACCGCACAATGTTTTAAGAGATCCTCCATTTTCAAGACTGGATTTAATAAGCTGCCGGAATTTATTGATTTATCTGGACACGGTGTTTCAGCAAAAAATAATGGCCACTTTCCATTATGCCTTAAATCCGGACGGATTATTACTTCTTGGCAATTCGGAAGCGGTCGGAAGTTCGGTTTCTCTTTTTTCTCAGGTTGATAAAAAACATAAAGTGTTTCTGCGAAAAAGTCGGGAAACCGGCAAAGCAACTTTTGATATGAACATTCGCCGGAATGTGGAAACGCGTTTGGGAAATGTAAAAAGCTCACCTGTTCAAAAAACGGGAAGTCAGTTGCCTGCGCCGGCGAGGGATCTGGATAAGGAGGTCGACACACTGTTACTGAAAAAATACATTCCGGCATGTATTGTCGTTGATCAGGATTTGGAGATTATTCAGTTCAGAGGATCGACAGGGCTTTTTCTTGAACATGCGCCAGGGAAAGCGAGTTTTAATTTACTGAAAATGGCACGTCCATCGCTCGTTTTTGAGCTTCGGAACGCGATTCACAAAAGCCGGAAATCAGGAGAAACGGCCAAGAAGGCCGGCTTGGAAATGAAGGTGAATGATAAAATTCACTTCGTTAATATTGAAGTGGTCCCACTGCGAAGTTTTGAAGATCAGTTCCTGTTTTTAGTTCTTTTTGAAGAGATTACAGTACAAACATCTGTGGAAGAGAATAGTACTTTTAATTTTAAGGATGATAGGATAAAACAGTTGGAAATGGAGCTTTCTGCACTTCGGAATGATATGCATTCGATCATCGAGGAGCAGGAAACCAGTAATGAGGAGTTGCAGTCTGCGAATGAAGAAATTGTCAGCAGCAATGAAGAATTACAAAGTATCAATGAAGAACTGGAAACCAGTAAGGAAGAAATTGAATCGACGAACGAGGAACTGCTGACCATTAATCAGGAGCTTCAAATCCGTAATGATCAGTTGACCGAGGCCTATGGTTATGCCGAAGCTATTTTCAGTACGATCGGAGAGGCAACTTTGTTGCTGGATAAGAAGTTGCAGGTGAAAAGTGTGAATAAAGCATTTTATAAGATCTTTCACGTCCAGGAAGAGGATATTGAGGGCAAAATGTTTTATGAACTGCATAAAGGGCAATGGGATATTGCGCGGTTACGCCAGTTGCTGGAAGAGGTTATTACAAATAACGCACATATCAAAGCCTATGAAGTTTGTCTGAATTTCGCGGGGATTGGTGAAAAAACGATGCTGCTTCATGCAAGAAAGGTGGTCCAGCACGAGCGGAAAGAGGTGATACTTTTGGTTATAGAGGATATCACAGAACAGCGACGTGTGCAACGTATGCTCGAAGAACGTCAGGCCTGGTTCCATGATATGATTGACCATGCCCCTGCATTGATTTGGGTGACGGGGCCCGAGGGAAGAATTAATTTTTTAAACAAAGCTTTTCTGGAATTCTCCGGATTAGAGAACCAGCATAATCCGGACCTTAGTTTTGCTGATTTAATTCATCCTGAAGACCGCGATCATTATGACCGCACATTTGCTGAAAATTTCGAAAATAAAAATATATTCAGCATCGAGTATCGGTTGCTAAAAAGAGACGGCGATTATCGCTGGGTTCTGGAAACGGCGAAACCTATGTTTTCACCAGAGCGGAAATTTACTGGCTACATTGGAAATGGTACGGATATTCACCTTCAGAAAACGCTTTCTGAGCAGTTGAATTCGCATGTTCAGGAAAGAACCCAGCAATTAAAGGAAACCAACGAAGAGCTGGAAGTATCTAATAATCAGTTAAGAACGACAGCTAACAGGTTGCAAAGTGTTCTGAACGGCGTTCCTGCGGCCATCACACTAATGGAAGTAGTTAAAGAGGACGGAATTGACTCGGTGACAGATTTTACAACCTCGATTTATAATGATAAAGCGTTGGAATTTAACGCACAAACTTCTGAGGAAATAATAAACCGTTCATGGCTCGAATCTCACCCTGACCTGAAAGCCTCAGGCTTGTTTGATCTTTGTATTCAAGTGCTTGATACCGGTGAGCCGGTTTACAAGGAAATTCCGGATCCGATGCCCGGGAGTAATGAGCATTTCGCTTTTTTCATCACACGACAAATTGATAAAAATGGAGTGGTTGTTACCATTCTCGACATATCAGAGCGAAAAGGTGCTGAGGTCAAGCTCATGCGCATGATGGAGAATCTGCAGGCAGTCCTGGACTGTTCCCCCGGTTCTATCAGTTATCTCAAACCTATTTATTCTGACTCAGGTGAAATTGAGGATTTTCGGTTGGAAGTTTGCAACCAAATCTTTGCCAGAGAGTTTCATAAACCTTTGAATGAGCTGGTCGACAAGCGGGCGACAGAATTATTCTCGGCTGCTGATGTAGAAAAAATGAGGCACGTACTGCTTACCGGTGAGCGATCCTATGAAGAAACATATTCGGGCATGGAGAATAAATGGTTGGGAATAACAACTATCAGACATGAAAGCGGTGTTGTCATGGCAGGCTTGAACATTACGCCATTGAAGGATGCAGAAGTTCAGCAAACGAAATGGATTCAGCAACTGGACGAGTCGCATGAAATGATTCAGTCGCTGAAAATAATGCGGGAATATATCAGCCACCGTGGCGAATTCCTTCGGGCAACTTCACATGATCTTCGGGGAACATTCGGGATCATTATGGGAGCGACGGCCCTACTGAATCTCATGGACACAGAAGAGGAACGAAGTAAATCTCTGGAAATGCTGCAAAGAAATTTGCGTCAGGTCACTTCCATGTTAAATCAATTACTGGACTACTCCCGCCTGGAAGCAGGAGAGGAAAAAATAGAAATTACAGTATTTGATGTATCAGAGCTTTTATCGGGGTTATGTGAAAGCATGGTTCAGATGTCCAGGGATAAAGGTTTAGAATTAAATGTACAAGGTCCGCCATCACTGTTTATTGAAAATGATGCCGTCAAAATCAGAAGAATTGCGCAGAATTTAATTATTAACGCATTGAAGTACACGGAAAATGGTGCAGTATTTGTGCGATGGGGAGTGTCGGAAAGTGTTGAAAATCAAGAATCAAGCAAAAACTGGTTTTTGGAAATTGAAGATACCGGGGAAGGTTTGTCTACAAGCCTTGTTTCCAAACTAACACAGCTGATGCGCGATGAAGAAATAGATACGCTGGGCTTATCAAACTCTTCGACAGGAGAAGGTATCGGTTTGTTTATTGTAAAACGATTATGTGAATTATTGGATGCGGAGCTCATAATTGACAGTAAGATCGGCGAAGGCACTTTGTTCAGGATTTCCTTTCCGGCGATATTACAGTAAAGCAACTGGTTAGCCGCAACTACTTAAAAGCAATTTGTACATCGCTTTGTGGGATAATTACCTTGATGTTTCTCCCTGTTCCGGATAATTTTGTCAGACGTCGAAGGATTCTTTTTTATTTATTTCACCTAAATAAAATAACAAAATGGCAAATATTATTCTCACAGGAACGAGCAGTGGGTTTGGTCTGCTTACAGCAAAAACGTTGGCGCAAAAAGGACATACCGTTTTTGCTACCATGCGTAACGTGCAGACAAAAAATGCAGAGGCTGCAAAGGCTTTAACTAATTGGGGATTAAATGAAGGCGCGAAAATTATTATAGTCGAGGTGGATGTTTCCAGTGATGAGTCTGCAAAAAATGCTTTGGAAAATATTGCTTTACAAACCGGTGGCAAAATTGACGTATTGATTAATAATGCAGGGACCGGGTATATCGGTTTAAATGAAACCCTAAGCTCGGAGCAGACGAATCAGATTTTCCAGATCAATGTGATTGCTGCGGATCGAATGATTAAAGCGGTTTTACCGTATATGCGCAAAAGAAAAAGTGGCTTGATTATAAACATTTCAAGTGTTACCTCACGGCAAAATATTCCTGTTATGGGAGTATATTCTGCAAGCAAGGCAGCGATTGATGCCTTGTCGGTTAGTTATCATTACGAACTGAAATCTTCTGGCATTGATGTCTCCATTATTCAGCCAGGCGCTTACCAGGCCACTGATATAGTGAGCAAGCAAATGATTCCTGATAATCCTGATGTTGTAAACCAATATGGCGAGGATATGATCAATTACACAAAAGCGGTTTTTCAATATTTCGAGCCGACCGAAGAAAGCAGGAACCCTCAGGAAGTCGCAGATCTGATCGCAGAAATTATCGAAACTCCAAAGGGTGAAAGAGCTCTTACTAATCTCATCGGTGCGGGGCCGCTTGGCGAGGCTATTTCAGATATCAATAACAGTATTCAAAATTTGGTTGAAACCATACTGGCAGCCCGCGGTGTAGAAGTGTAATTGGTAACGTATTGGTTGATATTGTTTTAAGAAAACTTTGTTAAAGTTCCGGTGTTAAAGCGTAACAAAAGTGATTCTTTATAAATTTTTCTATATTATGAAAGAACACAGATTATTATACCTATACATTTTTTGTGTTCAGTAATTCCACTAAGCCGTTTTACTATTAGATGCCCTGGAACCTGAATAATTTCAACGGTAATTTATCTAACATCGATAATTTTTATTTAAGTATATGATTATTAATTCATTGTGAATATTGAGGCTGGGATATTTGGACATCTCCCGGTGCTTGATATTATTTTCTTTCACCGTTTGCATGTCTCCCATCATATCAATCCGGAAGCGCTTTTAAATAGCTTTGACAGTAAGGAATAGTCAACTTCCTGCCCTTGTTTTATCGTTGCAGTTTTTCTGTCGGGACTAGTCGTTGAGGCAAAAAATCCTTTTATATCTTCGAGCGCACCAGCATTAAATATCACGAAAGAAACCTTATCCTTGGAGCCCTGGATCACGGCTGCGTAATGACCGTTTTTCAGGTAATGTGGTTTCCCATATTGCAGCCTTTCTTCGACATTGGGAATTACGTCAAAAATCAATTTTCGCAGAGCTTTTGAAACCTCAATCTGCCATGGCTGTAATTTTTCAATGTATTGAATTACTTCCGGATTCATATGCTATATTATTTTATATTTCTGTGGATAAATATCTTCTCTAACTCGTTCAGACGTAGAATAACAACACGTGTCTGGCTTTTATTTCCTGCTTTCCAGATTCTCCTTTATTCGGGCTTTTACGATCTTTTTGACCAGTTCTGCCGGAAGCGGGTTATCTACCGTAAACCTTATGGTACCGACCGATGTGCTGAAATCTTTTAGTTCTTCCTTAAAATTGTTAACTGTATAGTCGTTCCAGGTATGGAGCGCACAATGATTTTTTGAAGCTTTAAAGGCAATAAGCAATTTACCATGATATTTATAAGCGGGTATACCATAACTGATTAATTCAACAGCTTCCGGGGCAGTTTTACGGATTATGGATCTGATCTTTTCCAGTAAGCCGCAAACTTCATCACTTTGAAGAGCCATGTAGTCGTCAATGGTCTTGATAGAAACGTTCATGCTAGAAATGGTTTATCTCCGGTAGAGTTTGTTAAATTAATTAAACAAATGTAGCCTGAAACTGAGATTAACATAGGGGGTGTTAACGACAATTTTGGGGGTATTTTCTGCCAACAGAACGAATGTAGTATGGAAAAATCAGCTCACGCAAGCTTGGACATCATCTGTTCCACTCATATCAGGTCAGATCAAATTCAAAGACTGTGTATTGTTTTCTATTCTATATCAGAAAGCCGCCTAAAATCTTTTTTGGGCGGCTTTCTGATATAATAAAAACGTGACTAGTTAGCGTCTGAGTCCAGACCGTTTATTTTCCGGGATGTTACAATGGAAATTACCCAAAGGACAAGAATTCCTATCAGGAGATAAAAAACTTCCTCTTCCCGTTCAAGACGCAGGGTAGATATATTCATCGTCGTAATTAATTTAAATACTTAAAGAACGTTTCGCAAGCTTTTAGAACTGAATAAAACTGTCTTTGTTAAAAACAGAGCAATTATCAGGTCTACTTTGGCATTAAGCTATCTTATTTTATTTGAGATCGCAAAATAAATTACCCAACGGCTGGTAATATATCTGTTTAAATTCTCGCCCTGATTTTTGAGAAAACGTAAAGGGCAATTACAATTATCAACAGGATTACAACGCTGTCTTCTCTGTCGGTACGCAGCATGGATTCATGCATGTTATTTCTGAATGTTTGGTAAATAATTCTTTCGAATGATACGTCAGAATTGCTCGAAAGTCACTATACATTACAAGAAATGGATTGAAAAGTGTTTTCCGATTGGTTACAGTTTCCAGCTTAATTCGCCATTCATCCATGTTTGTTCGTATAGATCGTCTGGTTCAGTTGAATACTCAGTTTGCTCTTTCTCATAAAAAGAATTAATAGCCAGTCCATCGGGACAGGTTGTCTTCTTGTCGCCGGGAATATTAAAGTCATATAGTGACATGACGAGGCCAACGGGAAGGGAATTTTCAAAAATGTTTTTCATGACTAACAGATCTTAAATGTTTGTAATTACAGTTCATCAGGCTCCAAATCTCAAAGGTGTTGTTTAGTGATTTGTAATGAACTCATATGTGGGACAAAATTATAGCAAATCATTCCCGCAACTATTACCGTTTACTTAAAGAATCGCCGTTAAAAAATCCTATTTATCAAAAGGCAGATGCAGCAGTGCTAATTGATCACAAAATTTCCGGTTAAAAAAATCGAGGTTGTGAATGTTTACTTAGAGCTCCCGGTCAAATATCAATTTTTTTGTAGAAATTTGGGAAGATACTTTTTACCATGCGAATTAACAGACTATTGAAATTTTATATACCAGTCTTTTTGCTTTTACTGCTCCTGAATACAGGGTATGGACAAAGGAGTGAGGGGAAAATCCTTGTCAATCCCAATATTTTTTCCGGACTTCTGAATAGTCAAAATCAACGTGTAATTTTGGGTGGCTCACAGCGAGCTGACCGTGAAAAGGAAAAGGTCAGGCCTAATATTATTTTCATTCTCACTGATGACCATCGCTGGGATGCGCTTGGCGCCATGGGTAACAGGATCATTAAAACTCCAAATCTTGATGCGCTTGCAAAAAAGGGTACACTTTTCAGAAAAGCTTATGTAACTACTTCTATTTGCTGTGTCAGCCGGGCCAGTCTTTTATCAGGCCAGTATCAATCCCGCCATAAGATTAATAGTTTTGATATCTGTTTTAATAAAAAGGCGCTTGATAAAACTTATCCGGCATTGCTCAAAAATGCGGGTTACAAACTCGGTTTCATCGGCAAATTTGGTATCGATGATAATAGACAGCCGGATTCTCTTTTCGACTACTGGGCCAGTGCAAAAGAAAAGCAGCCAATCTATGAAATGGTCAATAAAAGTGGAAAAATTATCCACCACACAGATAGTGTAGGTAAGGATATCAAACAATTTTTAAACCAGTTTGCCGATCAGGGACCGTTTTGTTTATCGGTGAGTTTTAAAGCTCCTCATGAGCTGGATGGCCGGCCACCGACATTTCCTGTTCAGGAACGGTATAAGAGTTACTATCAAAATGTCGCTGTTCCCGAGCCCGTTACAACCGATCCTAAATATTGGAATAGTTTTCCGGAATGGTTTAAATCAGACAAAAATATCGCCCGCGACCGCTGGAAACCTCTATTGTCGACGCCAAAACTTCGCCAGGAAA
>Ga0247806_10001653_pt1 | contig 10687 bp, 8 predicted proteins | sample UWRJL059202B1_FD_179935 | JGI IMG/M metagenome (GOLD analysis project Ga0247806, IMG submission 179935) | Plant litter microbial communities from Arlington Agricultural Research Station in Wisconsin, United States - UWRJ-L059-202B-1 | ecosystem: Environmental > Terrestrial > Plant litter >... | reverse complement strand
CTCGAGCATTTTGCCCGATGCCACAGCCTGGCCTGTTAAGCCCTCGCCTATTGCAAAGCGTTTTCTTTCATGGCTGGCGATGTAGCTGTATCCGGATGATACCACGAGAGAATTATCTTCCAGCAAATACAGTACACCTGCATTACTGTTTGTGTAAACAGCAAGGTATTCTATAATATCGTTAGTAAGTGTTTCAATGCTTTTTTCGCCTATCATTACCTGGTTAAGCTCTGCAATACCTGATTGTTTCCACTCATTATCAGACAATGATTTAAAGGAAGTATTAAGTGCAGCAGCCATGTTGTTTAATGAAACCGCTACGCTACCCAGAGCATCGCCCTCACTATCTTCTACCCTAACATCATAATTACCCTGAGCTATTTGTTCGGCTAAACCACTTATAACACGTATTCTTTCGGCAGTTTCCTTGTCACTTTTTTCCAGTGCAAGCTGCAGTAAAACACGCGAGTTAAAATCTTTTAATATCCTTAAAAAGAATAGTCCACTAATAAATAACGCTACAATTGCTGCAATAACTATAAGTATAGAGCTATAAGATCCATAATCTTTAGATATGTTTACCCTTTCTGTAAGCAGTCCCTGCTCCTGATTTTCCATGCGCTTTAAAATAACACGCATTTCGTCCATTAAAGTTTTTCCGGTATCAAGGTCTGCAGCAAGAGATAATTGCCCTCTTCTCTTTTCATCAATTCGAAGTTGCAAATATTTAAAAAACTCTGCCATATATGGTTTTAACTGCTTCATATTTGACTGTTGCTTAGAATTATCGATAGTTAATTCCTCTACATTTGCAAAATATGAGGCAGCATCTTCCTCGGTGTTCTTATACTGGTCTAAAAATTCGGAATTACCGGTAACTAAAAAGCCACGCATACTGGTTTGTGCATCTACCAGTTCTGAGCGGCCTGCGTTTATATTATAAATAACTTCCTGCGTGTGGTTTACCCATTCGTTGCTTTCCAGCAAGCTTCTTATACTTACAAATGAGGCAATTGAGCTTACAAGAAGTATAAGCATTGATGCCCCGGAGCTAATTATTAAATTCCGTTTAAAAGTACCGTTCATGCAGTTATTTTACTAATATTATTATTGTTTTTTAAGGCTAAAGCGGCAGTATTATTATAAAACTTGCACCGTTGCCATCGTGGCTTTTAGCCGTTATTATACCATTATGTTTCTCTACAATCTTTTTAGCTATAGCAAGGCCTATACCTGTACCTTCATAGCTATTTCGATCGTTTAAACTCTGAAATATCTTAAATATTTTGTCTAAATAGAGCTCATTAAAGCCTATTCCATTATCGGCAACAATAATACGACAATAATTCCCTAAAGACCTAACGGGACTATTAAAATTTTTATCGCTTATCCGTTCGGCAGTAATAGTAATTACAGGGTTTAAATCTGGCTTTGTAAATTTGAGGGAGTTACCAATTAAATTTTGAAACAACTGCCTTAACTGGCTTGGCACCCCCGATATTGCCGGTAGGTTCTCTATTTTTAATTGCGCTCCTTTTTGTTCTATAAGGTAATCAAAATCAGACAATACCTCTTCTAAAACATCATTCAACTTAACAGTTTCGGGCAATACATCAGACGATAGCCTTGAATAATCCAGCAAATCAGTAATCAGCTTGCCCATTCTTTCCGATGATCGCACCGTGCGGTTTACATAATCAAATGCCTTTTCGTCTTTTACTAAATAGCGTTCTTTTATAATTTTTATAAAGGTTTCTATTTTTCGCAATGGCTCTTTTAAATCGTGCGATACTACCCAGGCAAACTGTTGTAGCTCGTGGTTGCGCATTTCCAGCTCCTCATTTTTTTCGCTTAATTCTCTGGTACGCTCAGCTACTTTAATTTCAAGGTTTTCCTGGGCTTCTTTGCGTATTTCTATTTCTTTAGAGAGCAGGTCGCGAATATCTTTAAGTTCATTTTTTTGCTCATAAAGCTTTAAAAACGTCTTTACTTTTAAGATAAGTAAATCAGGGTCTACAGGCTTGGTAATATAATCTACCGCTCCGGTTTCATACCCTTTAGATATGTATTTTTTTTCTTTGCTTATAGCCGATAAAAATATAACGGGAATATCTTTAGTCCTGCTACTGCCGGATAGTGCTTCTACAACTTCAAAACCATCCATGCCGGGCATTTGCACATCCATTATTATAAGCGAATAGCTTTTTTTAAGGATCATCTTTAATGCCTCCTCGCCCGATTCGGCAGAATCAGCCTTAAGATTATGTAAATCGAGTATTTTAACCAGAGGGATAATATTCTCCCGTTTGTCGTCTACTATAAGTATCATAAGGTATTGTTACATGTAGTTTTTACTTGTGATATACCATGTGTTACAATACTTTTTAAGGCGTTGCAAAGCTGGGCAAAATCGGTTGGTTTTTCCATATAATAAACTGCGCCGTTATCAAAACATTCTCTTTGGTAAGCCGGCGAGCATGAGGTAGAATACATTATAACCGGAATATCTTTTAAAACAGCATCATGCTGCATTTTTTTAAGGCAGTCTATACCATTCATTCTTGGCATGTTAACATCCATAAAAACAAGGTTTGGCATTATTATAGCGCCCGATTGTAGTTGCTCTAATGCATCAATACCATTAGTAGCTATATGGCATAATACGGTAGCATCGGCCACACTAAGGGCCTCAGAGAAAAGCAGCTGATCGTCCGGATCATCGTCTACTAAAAGTATTGTTTTATATGTTCGATCCACAAGTTCAAAAATATAAAATCATGTGTTAAATGCTTGTTAATTTAGGAAGTGAATATTAATATGTTCGGCAAAAATAGTGCGAAACGTCATTAACACAGCTATATCATTAAAATATAGACTGTTAGGGCAATTTTATAACATTTATTATGTAGCTTTTTTAATTATTTGGGTACAATGAAAATTTTATTAGTCTACTAAAACTATAGGGTTTGTATTTTTTAAATATTTTACTACATTTGGCACCATTAACCAGCGCAGTAAAAACAATGAAACACAATTATCTTAGCATACGCCTCAGCATGGCATTTGCACTTTTTTTAATAACCTTTAGTACCCTGCCCCTTTTTGCCCAGGATCAAATTGTAGAGATAACAGGGATTGTAAATGATAACGAAGTTAGAGGCCCCCTGCCCGGCGTAACTGTTATTATAAAAGGCACAACAACTACCACAGCAACAAACGAGAATGGTGAGTTTTATATTAAAACAAACATCAGGTATCCTTTTACACTGGTATTTTCGGGTATTGGCTTTAAATCTCAGGAGCTGCAGGTTCTATCGGCTCAAAGTAAAATAGCCGTAGCCTTAAATACAGAGAATACCTTGCTTAACGAAGTGGTAGTATCAGCCTCCCGTGTAGAAGAACGCATCCTGCAATCGCCCATATCTATCGAAAAAATAGATATTAAAGCCATTAAAGACAGCCCCGCGCCTACTTTTTATGAGGCATTAGATAATGTAAAGGGTGTGCAGCTACTTACATCAAGCCTTACCCTTAAAGTACCTAATGCACGCGGGTTTAATGTACCTAATAACTTTAGGTTTATGCAGCTTGTAGATGGTGTAGATGTTCAGGCAGCTACGCTGGGCGTGCCACTTGGTAACGCTATTGGCCCTACAGAGCTTGATATTCAAAGTGTAGAGATTACCCCCGGGGCGGCATCTGCTTTATATGGCATGAATGCTATTAACGGCCTTGCAAGCCTGCAAACACGCAGCCCGTTTACCCATCAGGGGCTTAGCCTTTACCAACGCACCGGTGTTAACCATGTGGGTAACGACGAGAAAGACCCTGCCCTGCTTACCGAGTTTGCACTGCGATATGCAAAGGTTTTTAAAGAAAATTTTGCTGTAAAAATTAATGGATCTTTTTTTAGGGGAACAGACTGGATATCGAACACTCTAACCGACCAAAACCCTAATAACCTTGCCACAGCAAACCCTACCGTAGCTTCGCTGGATGGCGCAAATAACCCTGCTGCCGATTTATGGAATAACTATGGCGATGAGCGTAACAACAGAGTTACTGTAAATGCAACCGTAGATGGTGTTGCTAAAACATATAATGTATCGCGTACCGGTTACCTCGAAAAAGACCTTGTAGACCCTACAGTTACTAACGTAAAATTTGATGCCGGAGGTTATTATAAAATAAAAGACAATCTTGAGGCATCTTACGTATACCGTTATGGCCTTATGGATGGGACTTTTCAGCGTGGTAATAAAATAAGGCTGGAAAACGCAGTGGTGCAAAACCATAAGATAGAACTTAGGGGCGAAGAATTTTATATTCGCAGTTATGCATCGCTCGAAAGTACCGGCGACTCTTACAACCTTAAGCCTCTTGCCGATAACCTGGATCTTACCCACGCCAGTAATACCAATTGGAAAAATACATTCCAGTCGGCGCTGCAAAACTCTATTAACAGCGGTACTGCATTGCCACAAGCTTTTGAAGAAGCCCGTACAATTGCCGATGCCGGCCGTGCAGAACCGGGTACTCCCGAGTTTGAAGTTCTTAAAAACACCATTATAAAAACCAATAACTGGGATCATTTAAACTCCGGTGTTGCCGGTGCTCCTGCAACAGGTGGTGCCTGGTTAAAACAAAAATCGGCTTTATACCATGTAGAAGGGCAATATGACCTCTCTAAATATGTGCAAATATTTGACCTGCAGTTGGGTGCAGATTACAGGCAATATCTTGTAACCCCCGATGGAAATAACTTTGTAGATTTTGCACGCCCCGTAGCAGAACGAAATATTGCCCTGCCCGATGGTAGTTTTGGCGACAAACAGCGTTATGAAAAATATGGCATTTTTGGACAGGTTACCAAACGATTTTTTGATAACAGGCTAAAAATAAACGCTTCTTTGCGTGCAGACCGTAACCCCGAATTTGACACTAAGCTAAACCCAAGAATAGCAGTGGTATACTCTCCAAAAGAGAACCACAATTTTAGGGCTTCCTTTCAAAATGGTTTCCGTTTCCCGTCGTTGTTTGAGGCTTTATCTTTTGTAAACAATGGTAATGTAAGGCGGGTAGGTGGCTTGGCGCGGGTAAACCAGGGAATTGGTTTCTTAGAAAACTCGTATACCCTAACTTCTATAGATGCTTTTAATGCTGCCGTAAATACTGCTGTAGATGCCGGTAGTCCGCGCACCCAGGCGGCTTTAGATAACCGCAATATTCTTGTTAAAGCTAACCTGCCGGTAATGAAACCGGAACAGATAAACTCTTTCGAGATTGGTTATAAAAGCGTTGTACTAAATAATTCGATATCTATAGACTGGGATGCATACCTAAATATTTATGATGGCTTTTTAGGCCAGGTAGAAGTTGCCGTTCCAAAAAATGGTGTAGTAGGATCTGATGCTTCAGTAACAGATATGCTTACCAGATCTAATCAGGATCGTTACCGTGTATTTACAAATAGCGCCAATAAATATAAAAGCTATGGCTCTACATTTGGTATAAAATATAACTTTTACGAAAATTACAATGCCGGCTTTAACGTAAGCTACAATGATTTAATAACTAATAGTAAGTCGGATATTTTTCTTACATCATTTAATACACCTAAATGGGTAACAAACCTTTCTTTTGGCAACCGCCAGGTAATTAAAAATGTAGGTTTTAATGTTACAGGCCGCTGGCAGGATGCTTTTTACTGGGAAAGCACATTAGCAAACGGCGATGTACCTGCTTATGTAACGCTTGATGCCCAGGTTAATGTTAAAATACCGTTTATTTATGCTACAGCAAAAATAGGCGGAACTAACATTCTTAACAACAGGTATTATCAGTATGCCGCGGGCCCTACCATAGGCGGATTATACTACATAGCATTAACCTTTGAACTTGCCAATTTATAATATAGGTTACTACGAATTCTTTTTTGTTTGTTTTGTAAAAGGCCTGCCTGTAAAAGGGCGGGCTTTTCTATGCTCTTAGAGATAATAATTGCAGTAAATAAATTTACCTATGCTATAATCTCATCTATACGAATGCCACATCATGTATTGATGTATACAGTAAAACAAAAAAAGCATAAAAAAACCGCCATACTGATTGCTCGATAAGGCGGTTTGTATTTACAATATAAAAAAATTAAGCTTTTTTACGTGCTATAACTTTCTGTACAGCTTTAATGATGTGTTCAGCATCAAGGCCATATTTTGTCATAAGCTGTGCAGGAGTTCCGCTTTCGCCAAAACTATCATCTACAGCAACATACTCCTGTGGTGTAGGGTTGTTTACAGCAAGCAGCTGAGCAATACTGTCACCAAGGCCACCAAGCCTGTTATGCTCTTCGGCAGTAACCACGCAGCCTGTTTTAGCTACCGATTTTAATACAGCTTCAGCATCAAGAGGTTTAATAGTGTGTATGTTAATAATCTCAGCATCAATACCCATTTCAGCAAGTTTCTCGCCAGCTTGTATAGCTTCCCATACTAAGTGGCCTGTTGCGAATATAGATACATCTGCACCTTCGTTTACCATCCATGCTTTACCAATTTCAAACTTCTGGTCGGCATCAGTAAATATTGGCACTACAGGGCGCCCAAAACGCAGGTAAACAGGACCTTCATACTCTGCAATTGCAATAGTAGCGGCCTTTGTCTGATTATAATCGCATGGGTTTATAACAGTCATGCCCGGAAGCATTTTCATTAAACCTATGTCTTCTAATATCTGGTGGGTAGCACCATCTTCACCAAGCGTAAGGCCTGCATGAGAAGCACATATTTTTACATTCTTGTCAGAATAAGCTACCGACTGACGGATCTGGTCGTAAACCCTTCCTGTAGAAAAGTTTGCAAACGTACCTGTAAAAGGTATTTTACCGCCTATAGTAAGGCCTGCAGCAATACCAATCATGTTAGCCTCTGCAATACCTACCTGTACAAAACGCTCAGGAAACTCATTAATAAAGTCCTGCATTTTTAAAGACCCAACAAGGTCGGCACATAAAGCTACCACCTGGTCGTTTCTTTTACCTGCTTCAAGAAGGCCATCGCCAAACCCGGAGCGGGTATCTTTTTTATCTGTGTATGTATATTTTTTCATTGTAAATCAGAATTGAGTAGTTAGTATTGAGTATTGAGATGAGATACTTACTTTATAGGTTAAAGTCTGATATCCCATATCTAACATCTCAAGTCTAAATTAATAATCTCCAAGAGTTTCTTCAAGTTGAGCTAATGCCGTATCAAGCTGGGCATCGTTAGGCGCTGCACCATGCCATTTGTGGCTTCCCATCATGTAGTCTACCCCATGACCCATACCTGTTTTAAGCAGGATCATAATTGGTTTACCCTGGCCTGTAAGCGATTTTGCTTCTTCAAGAACTTTAACCACCTGTGCCATATCGTTACCTTCGCTTTCAAGAACGATCCAGTCAAAAGCAGCAAATTTAGCTTTAAGGTCGCCTAAAGAAAGTACCTGGCTTGTAGGCCCATCTATTTGCTGTCCGTTATAGTCTACAGTACAAATAAGGTTATCTACCCTGTTATGCGGAGCAAACATTGCAGCTTCCCATATCTGGCCTTCCTGTAGCTCTCCATCGCCATGAAGCGTGTATACTATAGATTTGTCGCCATTAAGTTTTTTAGCTAAAGCAGCACCAATTGCAACGCTCATGCCCTGGCCTAATGAACCAGATGCAATGCGAACCCCCGGTAGGTGTTCATGCGTTGTAGGGTGGCCCTGCAAACGCGAATTAAGCTTACGGAATGTAGCAAGCTCTGATTTATCAAAGTAACCGGCATGTGCTAAAACGCTGTAAAATACCGGAGATATATGACCGTTAGAAAGGAAGAACAAATCTTCGCCATAACCATTCATATCAAAACCTTCTTTGCGGTTCATAACCTCAAAATAAAGGGCAACTAAAAAATCAGCACAACCAAGAGATCCACCCGGGTGGCCACTCTGGCAGCTGTGTACCATGCGCACTATATCGCGGCGAACCTGAGATGCTACGCTTTCTAATTCTTTTATATCGTGTTTCATAATATATTATTTTGCTGAAGCCGCTGCTTTGGCATGGTCTGCAAGAAATTGTGCAAGGCCATTATCTGTAAGCGGGTGTTTAAGTAATGCTTCGATAGCGCTAAGAGGACCAGTAATAACATCGGCACCAAGTTTAGCACAGTTAATAATGTGCATTGGGTGACGTACAGAAGCCGCAAGGATCTCGGTTTCATAACCGTAGTTGTCATAGATAAGGCGAATATCTTCTATAAGCTGTAAACCATCTGTAGAGATATCATCAAGACGGCCTACAAAAGGAGATACATAAGTAGCACCTGCTTTTGCAGCAAGCAATGCCTGACCCGCAGAGAATACTAAAGTAACATTAGTTTTAATGCCTTTTTCAGAAAAATATTTTGCTGCTTTTACACCATCTTTAATCATTGGCAGCTTTACTACAATGCGCTCGTGCAATGAAGCAAGCTCTTCGCCTTCGATTACCATTTCGTCAAATGTTGTTGCAATTACTTCGGCACTCACATCGCCATCGGTAATATTACAAATATCAACATAATGTTTTAGTACCCTGTCTTTTCCGCTAATACCTTCCTTAGCCATAAGTGATGGGTTTGTTGTAACACCATCAAGTACACCAAGTTCATGCGCTTCCTTAATTTGGGCAAGGTTTGCCGTGTCAATAAAAAATTTCATATTGTTATTTTTAGGTTTGTTCTACCAAAATGTAATGTAAAGGCCTGCAACGCATAGTAGTGTTACTACTATAAGAGCCAGTGTAGATGGTGCCACTTTAAACATAGCAGTATCCAGTTCCAATCCTTTCGGGTTAATTTTAGGGCCTGCAAGGCTCATAGTTACCATCATAACCATAGTAAAGAAGAATGCCCAGCCCATACAGATAAGGAACGGAATTTCGTAATGGCCGGATACGTTTTTATAAGCTGTCCAAAGTATTGTTTCAGGACCAAATACATCTACCGCATAGCTGTTAAAGAAAACAGAAAGTATAAAACCTCCTACTACACCGGCAACGGCTGCTGCGCCTGTAGTACGTTTCCAGAACATACCCAATAAGAATACTGCAAATACACCCGGGCTAAAGAAGCCTGTATACTTTTGGATAAAGGTAAATCCACCTTCGCCACCTATTCCAAGTGCATCATTCCATGTTAGAGCCACAGAAAATATGATTGCCACAAGGATAGCAATGCGCCCCATAACAACAAGCTTTTTCTCTTCTGCATCTTTGTTAATGTACCTTTTGTAAATATCTAATGTAAATATTGTAGATATACTATTTGCCTTTCCTGCAAGCGATGCTACAATAGCTGCTGTAAGCGCTGCAACAGAAAGACCCTTTAAGCCCGTTGGTAAAAATCCAAGTATGGCTGAATATGCGTTATCTGCCTTGAAGGCTTCTCCTACACCCATTTCTGCCTGAAGACCACCATTTTTGTATAATACATAAGCTGCGATACCAGGAAGCATTACAATTACAGGCATAGCAAGCTTCATGAAACCTGCAAAAAGGATCCCTGTACGGGCGGTTTTAAGGTCGGCACCAAGGGCACGCTGTGTAATATACTGGTTACAACCCCAGTAGTTAAGGTTCACGATCCAGATACCTGCAAAATACATTGCTATTCCCGGAAGCATAAGATATTTATTAACCTCTGCCTGTGTTGCATTAGGTCCCGGTTTATCTCCCATTAGCTGGAAGTGGTCGGGAGCGTCTTTTAACATGGCTTTAAAACCTGCTATTGCATCGCTGCCAAGGCCAAAATGCTCACTCACAAGTGTTAATGCTATGTAGGTTGTAGCAAGACCGCCTATTACAAGTACTACTACCTGTATAACATCGGTAAAGCCTATTACCTTCATACCTCCCAGTGTGATCACTAAAGAGAAAATCGCCATAGCGATTACGATTGCGTGAAAATGCTCCGGACCCGCCATATTAGCTATAGCGATTGCGCCAAGGTATAATATAGAAGTAAGGTTTACAAAAACGTATAAAAACAGCCAAAAGATAGCCATAATAAGGCTGGTAGTCTGGTTATACCTGTTTTCAAGAAATTGTGGCATTGTAAATATCCTGTTTTTAAGATACACAGGGATAAACCATACAGCAACAATAATTAGTGCGACTGCAGCAAGCCATTCGTAAGCCGCTACTGCAACACCAACCACAAACCCGTTACCGCTCATGCCTATAAACTGCTCTGCAGATATGTTAGAAGCGATTAACGAGGCACCGATGGCCCACCATGTTAATGAACCCTCGGCTAAAAAGAAATCTTTTGAGTCGGATACTTCCCCTTCTTTTTTCTTCTTGCTCTTATAAATATAATATCCGTAACCGGATACCAGTAAGAAATAAACAATGAAAATAACATAATCTATTGTAGAAAACTTGCCCATAACTTTAAAATAAGTTTTGTTAAAAAGGCCGCAACTTTACATTGCGGCCAGGGTTAAAATGCTATTTGTAAGCAATATCATTCCATCTAAGTTCGTTTCTAAACTCGCTTAAACGCGTATCTTTACCAATAAGTAAGTATTCAATATCTGCCATATCTGCAAAATCCTGTAGCAATTCTGCCGAAAGGTTCTGACTGTATGCCGTGTGGTGGGCACCACCACCATATATCCATGC
>Ga0247806_10001652_pt1 | contig 10688 bp, 10 predicted proteins | sample UWRJL059202B1_FD_179935 | JGI IMG/M metagenome (GOLD analysis project Ga0247806, IMG submission 179935) | Plant litter microbial communities from Arlington Agricultural Research Station in Wisconsin, United States - UWRJ-L059-202B-1 | ecosystem: Environmental > Terrestrial > Plant litter >... | reverse complement strand
AATCCTGAATAAAGCTGATGGCATGCATGGGGTCCGGCTCCTTAGTGATACGCATGGCTGTCAGCCCAATTCCCACACCGACGTGAGGCAATTCAGCTACTGCACTGCAAAATTCTGATTAATTTGTAAGAAAATACCCGCTCCACGGGCTTTTGCAGGTTAACACTGCGCATTCATCGGTAAAGCCGGTGCAATATATGGAAACAGATGGACGCTCAGCGTGACGGCATCTGGCTATCAAGCGTCCCGATAACTGTTCATGCAACGCTTGAATCAATGAGCACCGCCATAAGGTGCGACCTCTGAACCGCCTTGATCGTGAGAACGCTATGGAACCCGGAAACGCCCAGCTGTCGATGACCGTATTGATGACACCGGACATGGCCAACTTCTCTGGCAACGTGCACGGTGGCACCCTGTTGAAATACCTTGATGAAGTCGCCTACGCCTGCGCCAGCCGCTATGCAGGCCGTTACGTGGTGACGCTGTCGGTGGATCAGGTGATTTTCCGTGAACCCATTCATGTGGGTGAGCTGGTGACCTTCCTGGCCTCGGTCAACTACACCGGCAACACGTCGATGGAGGTCGGCATCAAGGTGGTCACGGAAAACATCCGCGAGCGCTCGGTACGCCACACCAACAGCTGCTTCTTCACCATGGTTGCCGTAGACGATCAGCGCAAACCGGCCAGCGTTCCTCCGCTGGAGCCTGAAAGCCTGGACGCCAAGCGCCGTTACATCCAGGCACAACAGCGCCGCCAGATCCGCCAGGAACTGGAAAAGCGCTATCAGGAAATCAAGGACGAGACGCTTTAAGTCTCAGGCGTAAATTCAGACCTGTGGGAGCGAGCTTGCTCGCGAAAGGGCCAAGGCATCCACATGCTGGATGCCTGAAACACCGCCTTCGCAAGCAAGCTTGCTCCCACAGTTCTTGTAGCGCACCCAAAACCGTAGGAGCGACCGGGATGGCGCTCCACCTTGCTCGCGAAAGCGGCAGCGGCAGCGGCAGCGGCAGCGGCAGCGGCAGCGCATCCACATCATGGGCGCCTGAAACGCCGCCTTACCAGGCAAGCTTGCTCCCACGGATCACATCTATGACGCAGTGGCTTACAACCTGACCGCCTCAAACCTCACCCGTGGTTGCGCAATGCGATCCTGGGCGCGAACCAGTTCCAGTTCGTAACTGCCGCAAGCCTGAGTTTCCAGCAGCACTTCGTGAACGGCAGCGGCGGCAAACTCGAAGGCTGCCACCAGATCATCCCCCAGCCGCACCCGAGCCAGGAACAACCCGGACGTCAGATCGCCCACGCCCACTGGCTGGCGCGGAAAGGCCAATAGCGGGCGGCGCAGGTGCCAGCTGGCATCGGCCGTCACCAGCAGCATTTCAAAGCCTTCAGCGGGCTTGCCGGGGTAGTCCAGGTGTTTGACCACGATGGCTTTCGGCCCGCGCGCCAGTAAAGCGCGAGCCATGCCCACACAATCGGCCAGCGAATCAGGCTTGCGGCCGGAAAAGCTGTCCAGCTCCAGTTGATTGGGGCACATGAAGTCCGCCACGGCAGCGGCTTCATCGAGCAGAAAATCGCTGACTTCGGCAGGCACGATGCAGCCTTTCTCCGGGTGGCCCATGACCGGATCACACAGGTACAGCGCCTTCGGATTGGCAGTCTTGATCCGCGCCACACCCGTCAGGATCGCCTGCCCTTGCGCCGCACTACCCAGATAACCGGACAACACCGCATCGCAGTTGCCCAACTCGCCAATGGCAGCAATGCCTTCGATCAGCGCAGGAATCTGTTGCGGCGCCAGTACATCGCCCGCCCATTGCCGATACTGGGTGTGATTGGAGAACTGCACGGTATTGAGCGGCCAGACGTTGACCCCGACCCGCTGCATGGGAAAGACCGCAGCGCTGTTACCCGCATGGCCGAAAACCACATGGGACTGGATGGCGAGCAAATGGGGTGTACGTTTCATCAAAGGATCCTGAACACGATGCAAATGCAGTAGTGAGAAATTTAAGTCGCGCAGTATGGCTGCAAATCCTCAGAGACAGTTAAGCTGGTGGCACTTTGTTGGAGTACCTGCTCATGCTGACCCTGGGAAACATGTTTGTTTTGATGCTATTCGCCGCAGGCGGCGCATGGTGGTGGCATTCCCACGGGTTGCGCGAGCGTGCGCTGGAGCGGGTCAAGCAACACTGCACGCGTCTGGACCTTGAGCTGCTCGATGGCAACGTCGCCCTGCGCAAGCTCACCTTCGCCCGCGACTCCCAAGGCCGTAAGCGTCTGGCTCGGGTGTACAACTTCGAGTTCACTGTCACGGGCGAGCAGCGCCACCCCGGTACGATCACCATGTTTGGCGCCCACAGCGCACAGATCGAACTGGCGCCCTACCCGTTCGAAATGAAAACCCCACCGCCCAGCGCAGAAATCATTCAGTTGAGCCAGTGGCGTCAGGAACATAACAAGTGGAAGCAGTGAACCTGTAGAGCTGGGTTTGGCAAGCCCCACAAGGATCTAGAGCAAACAAGCCACGAGCTGTGCCTGCAACTCAGCTTCATCCTGCGGGCTGGCAAAGATCAATTCCAGCCGCGAATCCTTCCGCCATTCGCTGGCTTGCCAGTTCAACGCAGCCCCTTCAAGCGCATTGCCCGAAAACCAGCCATCTGCGCTGTGGATAACCAGTTTGGCCCGCTGCCAGCCCACGCCCTGCAGCCAGTTTTCAATACGTGCCAGCGAAAAACGCTGACCCGGGTGCCAGCGCCAGCCAATACTCCAGCCCTCATGTTGCACCTGACTCAGACAAATGGGCTGACGTGGATCAGTCCAGACAGCCGCAATCTTGCCAAGACTTGGGGGCAGGGTCAGCTTATCCACAGACAAGCCGCCCTGCTCAGCACTGTGTACAACGCCCGGCAGCTCAGCCAGAGGCATCACGCCCTGATCCGTCCACAGCAACTGCTTGTCGGCAGGCAGTCCTTCGCTGATCTGCTGTCGAATCACGGCATCGAGCTCCGCAGATTTGTTCAGGACCAACAACCCTGTCTGAGCCAGGGCCGATTGCTGGCTCGGCGGTAACGGTTTGCCCGCGGCCAGTGCCGTGGCATCCAGCACCATGACGCTGGGTTGCACGGTCAATACGCCCAGCCATGGCGCCTGGTTCAGTTGCTCGATCAGCTGTGCGGGATGCCCAAGCCCGGAGGGCTCAATAAACAGGCGATGCGGCCTGGCCTTGCGCAACAGCCGCCCCAGACCAATCTGAAATGGCGCACCGTTCACGCAACACAGGCAACCACCAGCCACTTCACCAAGTGCGATACCATCGGCGGCCGTGGTCAGCAGCGCGGCATCCAGGCCGATCTGACCGAATTCATTGATCAGGATCGCCCACCGTTCATCCGCCGGTTTCTGAGCCAGCAGGTGTTTGATGAGGCTGGTCTTGCCTGCCCCCAGAGGTCCGCCGATGACGTGGGTGGGGATGTTTTGCAGCATATGGGTCGCTTGTGAGGGTCGCGTTGAAAACCAGGATATTAATCTGTATGCCGCTGTTGCTGGCGGTGCTTTCCAGCCAGGTGTGGGCACAAGCCTGCCTGGTGCACAGTCAGGCCGAGCGCCTGGACGTCAAAGTGTGCCAGCAGAACAAGACCATCCCCGCGAAGCTGTTCCACGATGGCTTTTGCCAGCCACAACTGGCCGGGCAGAAAACGGAAGTGAGCTTCATGGAGCAATGCCCGACAGGTGCTTTCGGCGTGTGCAGCAACGCGCTGGTCGCCAATATGCCCTATCGCGAAGACATTCACTATTACGGCATCGCCAGTGATGCGGCTTATCTCAAGCCGTTTTGCGAGGGGCAGAGTCAGGGGAAGTGGTTGAAGCCGTGAGGTTGGAACCTGTGCCTGTGCCTGTGCCTGTGCCTAAAACTGTGGGAGCGAGCTTGCTCGCGAAAGCGATGTTCGACACGCCGTGATTTGGCGGTTATACGGGCTTATTCGCGAGCTCGCTCCCACAGGGATCGCATTTCAATCAGATATTCGCGTCACTCATGCCTTCACCCCAACCAATCCAGACTCAACAGCAACCGCCGTTCATCCCGTTTGGGTTGGGGTGAGCGGTGGATCAGGCCATGGCCTTCGTTGCCGGTCCAGCGCTCGCCCTTGAGCAGCGCCACATCGCCACAGTTGATCTGCTGAATCTTCATGAAATCCTGCGGTTCGGCGAGCGGGTTGCCCAATTGAGTGCGATCCATCACACCCTCCTTGAGCCACTGGCTGCCGATCCCGGCGTAGGTGGTGATCAAGCGCACAGGCACATGATCCACATGGAAGCGCGGGCACATCGCTTTATCCAGTACCCGCAACCGTACACCAATGCACTTTGCTCCCAACAGGCAGGCATAAGCGCTTATTAGCCAGCTAACGTCCGCGATAAAACCAGCATAGCCTTCAAGATCAGCATATGCCGAGGCAAAGCCGCGAAGCTCAGGCAGGGTCTCATCGTCCTTGATGTCCAGGGTCATGGATTCGGCCAGCGGCTCATTCAACGCCAGCAGCAGCATGCCGAAATCTTCGATGTGTGCCGGGAGCTGCCGCTGCCAGATGGTCAGGTTCACATCGTCTTCCAATACTCGGCTGAGGATCGCGGGCGTATCCCCTTGCACCTGACGGACCACTGGTCGCCAACGCATCGCAGGTGCCAGCATCACGCGGCCTCCTCTTCATGCCACGGTCCGAACGGATCAGGCAGCAGGCGCCAGGCATCGCTGCCGATGGCCATCTCGGCGTCGGTCAGCAGGCAGTTATCCAGCTCTGCGGTGAGCTGGGCGAAGTCGATGTTTTGCCCAATGAACACCAATTCCTGGCGGCAATCGCCCGTCTGCGCCGACCAGTTACTTTTGATTGCGCCAACGCTCTCTTCGTCATCCGGCCACTGCGCCTTGGGCACGAAGCGCCACCAACGCCCCGCGAAACCATGTCGCATCAGGCCGCCCGCCTGTGACCAACTGCCCGCGTCCTGATGTTTGCTGGCCAGCCAGAAGAAACCCTTGGAGCGCAGCAGCTTGCCGTTGGTCCATTCGCGATCAATAAAGCTGAAGAACCGCTCCGGGTGAAACGGCCTGCGCGCGCGATACGCCGTGGACGCAATGCCGTACTCCTCGGTCTCCGGCACGTGATCACCCCGCAATTCCTTGAGCCAGCCTGGCGCCAGTGACGCCCGCTCGAAATCAAAGCGACCGGTGTTGAGGATCTTCGCCAAGGGCACCTGCCCCATGACCATCGGCAGAATTTCAGCCTGAGTATTCAGGCGCTGCAGGATGGCGATCAGCTCCTGGCGCTCGCTGGAGCTGATGAGGTCGATCTTGCTGATGAGGATCACGTCGGCGAACTCGATCTGTTCAATCAGCAGATCAGTGATCGAGCGCTCGTCTTCCTCGCCCAGGGTTTCACCGCGGGTCGCCAGACTTTCCGCAGCCTGGTAATCAAGGAGGAAGTTCACCCCGTCGACCACCGTGACCATGGTGTCCAGCCGCGCCATATCGGCCAGGCTTTTGCCCGCCTCATCGCGAAAGGTAAAGGTCTCGGCCACTGGCAACGGCTCGGAGATGCCCGTGGACTCGATAAGCAGGTAATCGAAACGCCCGTCCTGAGCCAGCCGGCTGACTTCTTCGAGCAAGTCTTCACGCAGGGTGCAGCAAATGCAGCCGTTGCTCATCTCGATGAGTTTTTCTTCGGCGCGGTTCGGGCTGACATCACGCTGAACTTCGCTGCCATCGATGTTGATTTCGCTCATGTCGTTGACGATCACCGCCACCCGAAGGTTGTCACGGTTGCGCAACACATAATTAAGCAGCGTACTTTTGCCCGCGCCGAGGAAGCCGGACAGCACAGTTACAGGAAGACGGTTGGGCATCGGGATTCTCATCAGGCTCACGGGCTCGTTTGCAAGGTTCGAAACCTTGTTCGTATGGGCATGGGTCAGCTGACGACAAGCATCAGCTGTCTCGCTCGCTTATGTTATAGTATAACAATGCGCGCTTGCCAATGCTTCGATGAGGATTTCTATTTTTATGAAACTTGCGACACTTCCCGACGTAGCGGCGCAGAACGCTCATGAGACGTTGCAGCTGGATTGGGTGGGCATGTGCGGCATTGCCTTGCCCGTGCTGATTGATGACCAACGTGTACAGGCCAAAGTCGATGCGGGTGTGAGCCTGGATGACGGCGCATCGCGGGGCATTCATATGTCACGGCTGTTTCTGGCGCTGGAGATGCTGGAAACCGAAACGCTCACGCCCGGCCTGCTGTGCCAGCTATTGCAGCGTTTTCTCGATACCCATGAAGGGCTATCGCAGAACGCATACGTCAGCATTCATGTCGATTGCCTGCTCAAACGTGCCGCATTGATAAGCCCCGTCGCGGGTTGGAAAGCGTATCCAATCAGCATCTTGGCTAGCATCAAAAACGGAATGTTCCACGTGGAACTAAAAATTGACGTGACCTACTCCTCGACCTGCCCTTGCTCCGCGGCCTTGGCGCGTCAGTTGATTCAGGAGCAATTCGCCGCTGATTTCGCCGACAGCACGCTAAAGTTCGATGCCGTCCATGCCTGGCTGGGCAGCGCGAATGGCATTGTCGCCACGCCCCACAGCCAGCGCAGCACTGCGCATCTACATGTGCAACTGGACAGGTTTTCGCAGGGTTTACCGATTATCGAGCTGATCGATCAGGCAGAAGCCGCGCTGGGCACAGCCGTGCAAACCGCCGTGAAACGCGCCGATGAACAGGCTTTCGCCTTGGCGAACGGGCAGAATCTAATGTTCTGTGAAGATGCAGCCAGGCGACTGCACGGTGCGCTCAGGCAAAACGCGTGGCTCAAAGGCTTCGACGTGAAAGTGGTGCATGCGGAAAGTCTCCACGCCCACGATGCCGTGGCACACAGCAGCTGGCGTGGATGACGATTTAGCCGTGGAACATCAGGTGCGTGGCTGAACGTTGCCGCATTGTTGGCCCAACCAGATGGCGCGGGTGTCCATGCTGCCTTTCTGTTGTTGGCCGGTGGCGTTAAACGTGCCGATCACGTTGGTAGTGAATTCACGATCACTCAAGAACTGCGCCTGACCGCTGCCTTGGGCTTTAGGGCAGCTGAACGTGAATTTCCAGTTCTTGCCATTACGATCGGTGATCCGCTGGGTGCAGCCCGACTTTGGATCGGTCAGCGGGATGTCATCGCTTTTCACCTGCGCCTGGGTCAGGCAGAAACGCACGCCCTTGCCCGCCAGCGTAATCCCCTGCTTCTGAAGGTTCTGCTCAACCATGGCGCGCTGTTCCGGCGGCAGGTTGTTGAGCTGCCCAAGGATCATCTGCAAATCGGGCATGGCTTGCCCGTCCACTTGCATGTTGCTGGACGTCAGTTCCCAGAGACCTGGCTGCAGCATCTGCGCCTGTGCAAACGGCGCGGCCAGGCAACACACTAAAGCGAAGGTGGCATTTTTCAGGTGGAGCGTGGTGGGCAGCTTCATTGGGGAATCCTTGTTCAACCGTTACGGGCAAGGGCAACCGAATGCAGTTGCCGACAGTGAAGGCTTAGACGACAGATCCTGTCGCCAGTTGCACGACGAATAAAATAGCGACAATCCGAACCGGGTGTGGTCTGTTTAACAGGTCAGGAGAGAGGTTACGCATGGATTACCACAGCCCGTATTTCTTCGGCTACGTGATTGGCTTCATTCATTTGCTGGGCATCGGCGCTGCTATCCACGCGCTGTTGACCGTCCGCACCGCCCAAGGCGCCATTGCCTGGGCCATGCCGCTGTTGTTCATTCCCTATTTCACCCTGATTCCTTACCTGGTGTTTGGCCGCAGTTCATTCGACGCCTATATCAAGGCTCGTCGACAGGCCAACCAGGAGATGCGCAGCGCCATCAGCGATATGAACTGGCGCCCATGGATTGAGGAGGCAGTGGCTGCACGCCGCTCCGATGCCTATGCCTCATTGCGGGCGATGCCCAAGCTGGGCCACACCCCGGCACTGGCCAATAACGAAGTGAAATTGCTGATCAATGGCGATGACACTTTCGCGGCCATTTTCAGCGCTATCAAGGCAGCCAGGCAGACGGTGCTGATTCAGTTCTTCATCATCCATGACGATGAACTCGGCCGACGCCTGCAAAACCTGTTGCTGGAAAAAGCCGCTGAAGGCGTCGCGGTCTACGTGCTTTACGACCGGATCGGCAGCCATGCCCTGCCCGGCAGCTACAGCGACACACTGCGCGCCGGTGGTGTGCAGATCAAAGCCTTCGCTACCCGTGGCGGCTGGCTCAATCGCTTCCAGATCAACTTCCGCAACCACCGCAAAATCGTGGTGGTCGATGGGACCTATGGTTTCCTCGGTGGGCACAACGTCGGCGATGAATACATCGGGCTCAAGCCGCCGCTGGCGCCGTGGCGTGATACCCACGTGCAGGTCATCGGCCCGGTGGTGGCTTGCCTGCAGGAATCGTTCGCCGAAGATTGGTTCTGGGCCACGCGCAAACTGCCGCCCTTGAGCCTTCCCGACTCCTTCCCGGAAGACGGGGTGCTCTGCCAGCTGTTGGCGACCGGTCCGGCGGACAAGCAGGAAACCTGTTCGCTGTTTTTCGTCGAGGCCATCCATGCGGCTACCGAACGCGTCTGGATCACCAGTCCGTACTTCGTGCCTGACGAGGCAGTCTCCGCCGCGCTGCATCTGGCTGTTTTGCGTGGGGTCGACGTGCGCCTGCTGCTGCCGTCGCGTCCGGATCATTACGTGGTGTATGCCGCGTCCAGCCTGTTCGCGTTCGAGGCCGTGCGCGCCGGGGTACGGGTGTTTCGTTACAAGCCAGGCTTCATGCACCAGAAGGTGGTGTTGGTGGACAGCGAAATCACCGCCATTGGCAGCGCCAACCTGGACAACCGATCCTTTCGCCTCAACTTTGAACTGATGCTGCTGACGGTGGACAGCGACTTCGCCCGGGAGGTGGAAAACATGCTCAACGACGACTTCGCCCTGGCCCACGAAATCTCAGTTCAGGAAAGCCGCGAGACGCACCACCTGCAGCAGCTCGGGATGCGAGTTGCGCGGTTGATTTCACCGATTTTGTAATCACGGCTGGATACAGCACCTGTGGGAGTCCCCCCGTCGCCCGGACGCGGCGCTGTCGCGCAGCAAACACAGGACCTGTGGGACGACCGGGGTGGCGCTCCACCTTGCTCGCGAAGGCAATGTTGCTGCCGTCAGAAATACATGCTGATGTTCCGGCCTCTTCGCGAGCAAGCTCGCTCCCACAGAAAATCATTTCAATTCAGACAATTATTTTATGTTTGATGGGAGCGAATTCATTCGCGAAGAGGCTAGGACATCCGCTGCATCTTCATCGGCAGTGACATTGCCTTCGCGATTGAATTCGCTCCCACAGGTCAGCTGCCCGCTTGCGACTTATCGGTAAATATCCTCTCGGGTCCACGGTAAATCATGACCGCCGTCAGACCGGGGTTTTACCGCCAGTATCTGATGCAGATTGATCCAGCCATGGGCGAAGGCATAGGCGCAGCCCGCCAGGTATAGGCGCCAAATGCGCAGGGTCTGTTCAGGCACCATCGCCGAAGCCTGTTGCAGATGGTTTTCCAGACGCGAACTCCAGTGCTCCAGAGTCTTGGCGTAATGCAGGCGCAGGCTTTCAACATCCACAACCTCCAGCCCCGCCTCACTGATCTCGGCGCTGATGCGTGAAACATGGGGCAGTTCGCCATTGGGGAACACATACCGGCCGATGAACTCTCCGGCGCCCCGCCCCACCGGACGCCCGTCAATATGCCGGGCGGTGATGCCGTGGTTCATCACCAGCCCGCCTTCCCTTACGGCGCCAAACAAACGCTGACTGTACGTCTCGAGATTGGCGTGCCCGACGTGTTCGAACATGCCTACGCTGACCACCTTGTCGAAACGACCGTCCTGCGGCAGATCCCGGTAATCGAGCAGTTGCAGATCCACCTGCCCCTCAAGGCCTTCGGCTTTGACTCGCTCGGTCGCCAGGGCCAGTTGTTCCCGGCTCAGGGTGATGCCGAAAACCCGGACCCCATACTCACGGGCCGCGAAGCGCGCCAGACCGCCCCAGCCACAACCCACATCCAGCAGATACTCGCCCGGCTTGAGGCGCAGCTTGCGGCACAAGTGGTGGAATTTATCCTGCTGGGCCTGCTCAAGGGTTTCATCGCCGGTCTTGAAGTAGGCGCACGAGTAGACCATCTCCTTGTCGAGCCACAGCTGATAGAACTCGTTGGACAGGTCGTAATGGTAGGAAATGGATGCGGCGTCTGTGGCTTTGTCGTGCTGGGTACGAACCGGCGTCTGCGCGTCTTCATCTTCCACCAGGGCCTGACTCAGCTCGTCGCACACCCTCACGACTTCGCTGATGGAGCCTTCCATCTCCAGCCGTCCTTCGACAAATGCACTGCCCAGTAAGTCGAGACTCGGGTGAGTAAATTCGGATACCAGATGCGGATCTTTGACAAAGATGGTGACACTGGGCGCGGGACCCAGATCCAGTTCATGCCCGTCCCAGAGTTTGAGACGCAACGGCAAGTGGAGCTTTTGCAAGGCCGGTGGAAGTTGCGCGAGCATTTGAGTAAACCCCCAATGATCAAGAAACTCGAAAAAAGGGTAGTTCAAAATCGGT
>Ga0247806_10001651_pt1 | contig 10688 bp, 10 predicted proteins | sample UWRJL059202B1_FD_179935 | JGI IMG/M metagenome (GOLD analysis project Ga0247806, IMG submission 179935) | Plant litter microbial communities from Arlington Agricultural Research Station in Wisconsin, United States - UWRJ-L059-202B-1 | ecosystem: Environmental > Terrestrial > Plant litter >... | reverse complement strand
GCACCTACGGCGGCAATAACACCTACATCCCGATCAAGGTGAACATGGCCGGTGTTGTGCCCGTCATCTTCGCCTCGTCGCTGCTGTACCTGCCGGCCCTCATCGCCCAGTTCAACCAGCCCGCCGCCGGCGAGGCGCCGCAGGCCTGGGTCACCTGGGTGACCAACAACCTCACGCAGGGCAGCCACCCGCTCTACATGGCGTTCTACTTCCTGCTCATCGTGGGCTTCACCTACTTCTACGTCGCGATCACCTTCAACCCCGAAGAGGTCGCCGACAACATGAAGAAGTACGGCGGGTTCATCCCCGGCATCCGTGCCGGCCGGCCCACCGCCGAGTACCTCGACTACGTGCTGACCCGGGTGACCCTGCCCGGCGCCCTGTACCTCGGCCTGATCGCGCTGATACCGCTGATCGCCTTCTCGCTGATCGGTGCCGACCAGAACTTCCCGTTCGGTGGCGCCAGCATCCTGATCATCGTCGGCGTCGGCCTGGAGACGGTCAAGCAGATCGACTCGCAACTCCAGCAGCGTCACTACGAAGGGCTCCTCCGATGACCCGGCTTCTCGTGATCGGTCCCCCCGGGGCCGGCAAGGGCACCCAGGCGGTTCGCCTCGCCGAAGCGTTCGGCATCCCCGCGATCTCCACCGGTGACATCTTCCGTCACAACGTGAAGACCGAAACCGAGCTCGGCCTCAAGGTGAAGGCATTCATTGAGGCCGGCAAGTACGTGCCGGACTCGCTCACCAACGAGATCGTCGCCGACCGCCTCACCGAGGCCGACGCCGAATCCGGCTTCCTCCTCGACGGCTACCCGCGCACGACGGACCAGGTGCTCGAGCTGGACCGTCTGCTCGACGCCGACGGTGAATCCCTCGACGCCGTGGTGCAGATCGTGGCCGACACCGACGAGGTCGTGGCTCGCCTGCTCAAGCGCGCAGCCGAGCAGGGCCGCGCCGACGACACCGCCGACGTGATCCGGCACCGTCTGGACGTTTACGAGGAGCAGACCGCTCCGCTGATTGACCTGTACGACAAGCGCGGCGTTGTCGTGACCGTCGACGGCCTCGGCGCCGTCGACCAGGTCACCGACCGGATCGTGGCCGCGCTGGCCGAGCGGGGCCTGCACGCCGTGGGCCCGACCGACAGCTTCGCGGGCGCATCCGCCTGATCGCTCAACCCGGGCACCGGCCTCTGGCCGGTGCCCGTTCCTTTTGTGTACGACGAATTTTAGTTTGCAGGTATCCCCGTGGCATTTGGTCGCTCCATCTACAAGTCCCCGGCGCAGATGCGCCTCATGCTGGCCCCGGGCCTGGCCACCGCCGCATCGCTGGACGCGGCCCGCGCGGCCATGCGGGTGGGCGTGAGCACACTCGAGCTGGATGCCGCCGCTGAGGCCGCGATCGTGGCGCTGGGTGGCAGTTCCAACTTCAAGCTCGAGCAGGGCTACTTCCACACGGTGTGCGCCTCGGTGAACGACGACGTCGTGCACGGCATCCCCAACGCGCGGATCCTCGGAGCCGGCGACATCGTCTCAATCGACAGCGGAGCGGTCATCGACGGCTGGAACGGCGACGCGGCGTTCACGTTCGTGCTGCCGGACCCCACCCGCCCCGAGATCGTCGCGGAGCGCGAGGAGCTGTCCCGGGTGACCGAGCAGTCCCTCTGGCACGGCATCGCCCGGCTGCACACGGCCCGCCACCTCAACGAGGTCGGCGACGCCATCGAGGACTACATCGAGTCGCAGGGCAGCTACGGGATCCTCACCGACTACGTCGGCCACGGCATCGGCCGGTCGATGCACGAAGCCCCGCCGGTGTTCAACTACCGGGTGCGCCAGAAGGGCCCCGACGTGAAGCCCGGGCTCGTTGTGGCCATCGAGCCGATGGTCGTGCTCGGCGATATCGAGACGTACACCCGCGATGACGACTGGACCGTCGCCACCAGCGACGGCAAGGCCGCCGCGCACTGGGAGCACAGCGTGGCCGTGCACAAGGACGGCATCTGGGTGCTCACCGCCGCAGACGGCGGCGCCGCCGGGCTGGCCCAGTTCAACATCACCCCGGTCCGCCCCGCCTAACCGGTCGTTGTTTACGTAAAGGCGGAGATTCTCGGGACACGCCGCATCCGGTGGCCGGCTTAGCGGCGTGTGGGGAGTTTCGCCGCCTTTAGTGACGTGCAGACTGGGCGTCCGCGTCATAAAGGCGGAGATTCTCGGGACACGCCGCATCCGGTGGCCGGCTTAGCGGCGTGTCGGGAGTTTCTCCGCCTTTAGTGACGCGTCGAGCCCGTGCGGGGGAGTGTGGACAGCACCACGGCGACCAGGCGCTCCGGCGCAAGGCGGGCTACCGCCGCCGGGCCGTCGGCGCGCAGCAGCAGCGGCGTGGTCACGAGGGCGATGGTGAGGTCAGCGGCCTCCTGGGCGTCGTGGCCGGGCTCGAGCTCCCCACGGGCGGTCGCCCGGTCGAGGATCGCCGTGATGTGCGCGGTGGTGGTCCCGACGATCTCCCGCTCCAGGATCGCCGCGATGGCCGGGTCGTGTGCGCCCTGGCCCACGAGCGTCTTGAGCACCACGCCGAGGGTGCCGCTGAGTGCGGCGATCTTGTTGCCGATCAGCACCCCGAGGTCGCCGGACAGGGAGCCGGTGTCGTCGGGGCTGAGCGAGTCGGCCACGATCGTGTGGGCAGCGGATGCGACGAGGGCCTCCTTGGACGACCAGCGCCGGTACAACGACGCCGTGGAGACCCCGGCCCGCCGGGCGATGGCCGCGGTGGTGAGAGCGCCGTAACCGTGCTCGGCCAGAAGGGCGGTGGTGGCGGCGATGACGGCGGCGTCGACCCGCACATCCATCGGGCGTCCGCGGGGACCGACGGTGCTCACGGGGTGAGCGCGGCAGCGGGGGAGACCGGCCCGTCGACGCCGGGCAGATGCTCGCGCAAGTGCATGGTCTGCAGGTTGGCGACCTGCTCCTTGCTGCAGCGGCCGTAGGTGGGGTGCGGGTGCAGGGCGCCGTCGAACGCGGCCAGCCGGTCCACGGTGGTGCGCAACAGCACGATCGCGTCGAGATCGGGCATGCCCTCGTCGAGTTCTGGCGCGCCGGAGACCGGGGCCGAGAGGTTGTGCCGCATCGCGCCCCGGTTCAGGAAGAGGTGCTTGACCGCGCGACCCACCGTGACCCGCAGCGACGCCGGGGCCAGACGTGGGTACCCCGTCATGGAGTAGCCGATGCTCTGCGCGGCGTGCTGCACGGTCTCCGAGAACGTGTAACTGCCGCGTGGGCTGAGCAGTGGGTCTCCCGAGCCGTCCTGGCGCACCCGGGCCTCGAGGGCATCGACGAACGCGACGAGCGTGGTGAGGAAGGTGCCGGCATCCGGGGTGTCGGCGGGAATGGCGTGCGGCGAGGTCATGCCCCGAAAGTACACCAATAAAGAAACGAAAGCGAACTGTTTCGTAATAGGCTGTGGTCATGGCAACCACACTCGACTCCGCCGCACCCGCCCACCCGAACTCGGCCGGCATCGCGCCGAGCGCAACCCATGCCGTGCAGCGGATGCGCGACGGCTTCGATTCCGGCCGCACGCGGCCGATCCAGTGGCGGCGCGCCCAGCTTCACGCACTCCGCCGACTGCTGATCGAGAACCGGGTCGCGCTGCGGGATGCTCTGCACGCCGATCTGCACAAGAGCGCGACCGAGTCGGACCTGACCGAGATCGGCATTCTGGTGCGCGAGATCGACCACACCCTGCGGCACCTTGGACGGTGGCTCCGGCCGCGCCGGGTTCCGGTGCCGCTGGTGGTGCTGCCGTCCACCGCGCGCATCCTGCGTGAACCGCTCGGCGTTGTGACCGTCATCGCGCCGTGGAACTACCCGGTGCAGCTGCTGCTAGGGCCCCTGATCGGGGCGATCGCCGCCGGGAACACGGTCGTGCTCAAGCCGAGTGAGCTCGCCCGGGCGACGTCCGCGCTGATCGCCCGGCTGGTGCCCGCCTATCTCGACCGCCACGCCGTGGCCGTGGTTGAGGGCGGAATACCCGAGACCACCGAGCTGCTCGCCCAGCGGGTGGACCACATCTTCTACACCGGCAACGGTGCGGTCGCCCGGATCGTGCTGCGGGCCGCGGCCGAGCACCTCACCCCGGTGATCCTGGAGCTCGGCGGGAAGTCGCCGGTGTGGGTGGACGACACCGCCGACCTGGCCAGCGCGGCGCGACGCATCGCCTGGGGCCGGTTCGTGAACGCCGGGCAGACCTGCGTGGCGCCGGACTATGTGCTCGCCACCCCCGCGGTCGCCGCACGGCTGGAGCCGCTTCTGGTGACGGCGATCACCGACCTGTACGGCGCCGACCCGCGGGCGAGCGCGGACTACGGCCGCATCGTCAACAACCGCCAGTTCGACCGGCTGACGGGCATGCTCGGTCAGGGCCGGCTGGTGACGGGCGGGCAGGTCGACGAGTCCACCCGGTACATCGCCCCGACGGTGCTCGCCGATGTGGATCCGGGCTCGCCGGTCATGACGGAGGAGATTTTCGGGCCGATCCTGCCGATCGTGACAGTGTCCGGTCTGAACGAGGCGATCGCCTTCATCGCCGCGCGGGACAAGCCGCTGGCGCTCTACGCCTTCACCCGCAGCCGCGCGGGCGAGCGGGCGCTGATGCGCCGCACCTCGTCCGGCGCCGTCGGGCTGGGGGCGCCCATGTCACACCTCATGGTGCCGGGCCTGCCGTTCGGCGGGGTGGGCGCCAGCGGCATGGGCAGCTACCACGGGGAGCGGTCGGTGGCACTTTTCAGCCACGACAAGGCGGTGTTGCGCACCCCCGCGCATCCGGATGTGCTCGGTCTCGTCGCGGCGCCCTACGCACGCCGCCGCACCCAACTGGTGCGCCGCCTGGTCTCTACCCTGCGCCGGTAGCCGGCACCCCCCAGAAGGGCCGATTTCCTCGCCCTGAGGCGCGTCGAACTGTAGGTTTGAGCCGGAAGAAGGTGCTGATCTCACATGACTCGACCATGGAATTCACACTCACACACAACGGCGGATGAATCTGCCGTCTTACCTCTCCGCAGGCCCCACCGCGGCATCACTCTAAGTGCCGCGCTGAGCGTTATCGTCTCAGCGATGCTCGTTGTCGGATCCGTGGCGCCCGCAAGCGCAAGCATCCCGGCAGACGTCACGACCAGTGCCAAGAGCGAATCAGTCGCCGGCACGGCCCCGGCAGCAGAAAACACGTATCTCTACAAGATCGTGTATGACTCGACGATCTACGAGCTCGTGACGAATCCAGACGGCACTCAGACGCCGGCTCCGCTGAGCTACGAGAAATGGCGGGACGTATACGGTTTGCGCACTCCCGAACCGGCGGCGACGGATTTCGTGAAATACCCGTGGTCGGAGACCGTGTACGCGGTCACCTTCTGGCCGGGCGGGGAGAGCAACTGGCTGTGGACTCCGCTCACGTACCCGATGTGGGAGGCCGCAAAGTTCCCGACCCCGCGCATCGCCGGCTGGATCAAGGACAGCTACTTCTACAAGTGGGCGACGTCGGAGGAGCTGTTCGTGGAGGGCACCGACGGTGTGAACCACAAGCTTTCGTACAAGGAGTGGGCCAACTCCGGGTTTCGCGCCTTTTTCGTTCGCGCCGATGAAGGATTCATCAAATTGTCCTGGGCGCCGGAGCTGGCGAGAATCTCCAGTCTCGGCAGCGGCGCAGGCCGTCCTCTGGGCTACGCGGAGTGGCAAGAGGAGGGCTTTCCCACCCCTCTGGTCGTGCAGCGTGTGGACAATGACGTGTTCTATCAGGCCTGTGACAGCACGGACATCTGGTACGCCGGGCCCGGCATGAACCGCCGGGTCTCGTTCCAGGAGTGGCGGGCCGCAGGATCCCCGACACCGACCGCCTGCCAGCGCTGAGTCATCGCACAGGCCGCAATAGTTGCCAGTTCGGACTTCTGCGTCCGGTGCGCCGGACGCAGAAGTCCGCTTCGGGAACAGTTGCGAGCGGGCTAGGCGTCCATGACGTGGACGAGCTCGTCGATGAACGAGGCGAAGTCCACGGAGCGTTTGATCAGGCGCTGCACCTCGACGCGGTCCGCGAAGACCTCGACGAACTGGTCGAAGACGGCCTGGAAGGTGCTGCGGCCGGCGGCGCTGAAGGCGATCAGCGCGACCACGTTCACCCGGTTGTCGCCCCAGGCCATCGGTGTGTCATTGATCACGATCGCGATCGAGGTCTGCGTCGCGCTCATCGACATGGCGTGCGGCACCGCGAGGTTATCGGTGAAGGCGGTCGACGACATCAGTTCCCGCTCGATGGCGCCGTCGACGTAACTCTGGTCGATGACGCCCCGCGCCATCATCCGCTCACCCAGCGCGGTGATCATCGCCGTCTCGTCGGCGGCGTAGAAGTTGCGTGAGAACAACGACTCGTCGAAGAACTGCAGCAGGTCGTCCTTGAGGGCGGCGCGGCGGCGCATCCGCCGGACCCGGCTGGCGTGCTGGCGGATGCGGTCGACGTCGTTCTGGGTGAGGAACGGCTGGATCACGATGATGCCGTCGCCCGGCAGCTGCGGGTCGATGGTGGTGAGCACCAGGTCGGCGTCGAGGGAGTCCCAGGCGACATCGGACCGGGTGATCACCGCGACGACCTCGAGGTCGTCGCCGAGCACCCGTTCGATGCGCTCCCGCAGCAGCACGTGCATGTCGTAGTAGTTCGGGCACACGATCGCGCAGGTCACCAGCTCCACCCGACGGGTCTGCTGCTCCAGGTGCGCGCCGACGTGCATCGCGATGTAGGCGATCTCGTCGTCGTTGATGACGATCTGTTCAGCCCGCTGCAGTTCACTGGCGATGTAGACGGCCAATTCGTAGATCAGCGGATACGACGTCTTGATTGACCGGGTGAGCGGGTTGCGGGAGTACGAGCGGTCGTGGGCACGGTTGATCAGGTTGCGCACGTGCAGGGTGAGCCGCACGATGAAATCGTCGTCGTCGAGGTCGACGAGGTACTCCTGGCTGGCCCGGTCCACGATCGCCCGCATGGCGACGAGCTCTTCCGGGCGCACATAACTCTCGATGAGCGTCTCGGCCGGCTGGTCGTGGCCGGGCGTGATCACCCGGGTGGTGAGCAGGAACGCGAGATAGGCGAGGTCGCCGCCGCCCAGGCACACGTCGAAGTGCTTCATGATGAGCCCGGACAACGCGGTGGCCAGTTCCGACGGCGGCTCGGTCACGGCGGGTGCGGGGGAGAGGTGCTTGGTGACCCGGTCGATCGCGATGGCCACGTGCAGCAGCACGTTGTTGATGCCGTACTCGTTGATGAAGTAACCCTGGCCGTCGAGCAGATCGATGAGGTCGGTCTTGAACGCGCCCAGGCTGTCGGCGCCGGCGGGGCCGGAGGTGAACTCGCGCTGAATGGTCTCCAGGTCGATCATGCCCCGGGCGCTTTCCTCGCGGAACATGCGGCTGAGCAGCTTCCGCCGGTCCGTCTCCGACCCGGTGAGGGTGACGATGCTGCCGTGCCGCACCAGGCCGAGCCCGCTGTCCGGCAGCATCAATCGCACCCGAGCCAGGTCGGCTTCGATGGTGGAATCGCTGACGAAGTTCTCGGCCGCGAGCTCATACACGTCCAGGCCGTCGGCCGCTTCGGTGAGGCGGCGCACCAGCTGCGACAACCGTTGCTGCGGAGTGTCGGCATCGCTCTCGCGCACCCGTCCCCGGGTGGCGGCGGTGTAACTGACGAACTCGTCGCGGTTGAGCCGATAGCCGGCGGTGCCGGACTCGATGACGGTGAGCGGATGTGCGGCCGCTTTCACCGCGGTGACGTAGCTGCGCACACTGCGCGGCGTGACGCCCAGGCGGTCAGCAAGTTCGCCTGCCGTGATCCAGCTGGATGTCTGGGACAGGAAGTCCAGCATCCGCGTCTGTTTATCACTCATCGTGCGCAACTCCATCGTCTCAAGAGTAGTCAAGCAGAGTGCGGCCCGGACACGGTAGAACACTGGAGTGTTTCCGCACCCTGCGGAAAAGGCTCTGGTGGCGCCGGAAGAACCGGAGGAGGACAGTAGACCTTGCAGTCAAAGGATCGATGAAAGGAAAGAATCAATGAAGATTCTCATCGTTTGTGGAGCCGGGGCATCGAGCGCATTCGTTGCGCACCGGGTGCGCGTCAGCGGCAAGGAACGTGGGCTGACCCTCACGGTCGTCGCCGGAAGCGAAGCCGACCTGCCCGCCTCACTCGACACCATCGACGTCCTCCTGATCGGTCCGCACCTCGCCCCCCGCTTCGAGCGCATCAGTGCTCAGGCGAAAACCCGGGGCATCGGGGTGGCACTGCTGCCGGCTTCGGTGCTGGCGGCGCGGGACGGAGACCTGGCACTCGGCCTGGCCGAGACTGCCGAACACGAGCGTTCCTGGGTCTGACCGAACCGGTCAGGCACCACCCGAGATTGATGGCCGGCGATTGCCGGTCGCCCGCACCAAGCCCGCGCCTCACCCGAGGCCCAGGTGACAATCCCGCACGATGGAAAGGCTGGCGTAGACGATGGCTGAGCGCACCGTACTGATCGGATCGACTCACGGGCTGCACGCTCGTCCCGCGAAGCTCTTCACGAAGGCGGCAGCGGCCGCCGGCGCCCCCGTCACCCTGCAGAAGGGCGACGGCAAGCCCGTCAACGCCGCCAGCATCCTCGGCGTCATCTCCCTGGGCATCAACCACGGCGACAGCGTCACCCTCAGCACCGCCGGCGACAACGCCGAGTCGGTCCTCGACGAACTCTCCGAGCTCCTCCTCACCGACCACGATGCGTAAGCGGGTCCGGTCATGATCGAACTGCAGGGAATCGGAATCGGCCAGGGCGTCGCCATCGGCCGGGTGCTCCGCATGCCCGAACCGCTGCCTGAACCCGTCGATTTGCGCAGCGTCCTCGAGCCGGCCGCTGAACTGGCCAGGGCGACAGCGTCGATGCACGCGGTGGCTGAAGACCTCGAGGCTCTCGGTGACCGGGCCGGTGGAACCGCGCAGGAGGTGCTCGAAGCCCAAGCCATGATGGCTGAGGACCCCACCCTCGTCGACGAGGTCACCGCCCGGCTGCACAAGCACCAGACCGCCGAACGGGCAGTGTTCGAATCCTTCGCCGCCTTCCGGGACCAGCTGGCGGCCCTGGGCGGCTACCTCGGCGAACGCGCCGCGGACCTCGACGACGTCGCCCAGCGGGTCATCGCCGACCTCGCCGGCCTGCCGGCCCCCGGCGTGCCCGACCCCGACGAACCTTTTGTGCTCGTCGCCCGTGACCTCGCCCCCGCCGACACAGCGGTGCTCGACCTCGACAAGGTGCTCGGTCTCATCACCATCGACGGCGGCCCCACCTCGCACACCGCCATCCTGGCGCGCGAGAAGTCGATCACCGCGGTCGTCGGCGCCCACGCCGCCACGCAGCTCACCGACGGAGACGAGGTCATCGTCGACGCCGCGAACGGCGTGGTCCTGCTGACCCCCAGCCCCGAACAGCTCGACGAGGCCCGCGCCCGCATCCTGGCCCGCGCGGCCCGCGCTCTCGCCCCGATCGGCCCCGGCCGGCTGAAGGACGGCACCAGTGTGCCGCTGCTGGCCAACCTCGGCTCCGCCGACGGTGCCGCCGCGGCCGTGGCCCTCGGCGCCGAAGGTGTGGGCCTGTTCCGCACCGAGTTCCTCTTCCTCGAAGCTACCTCCGCGCCCACCGTGCAGCAGCAGCGTGAACAGTACGAGCGGATGCTCCGCGAATTCCCCGGCCGGAAGGTTGTCGTGCGGGCGCTGGACGCCGGCGCGGACAAGCCCCTGGCGTTCCTCAACGACGCCGCCGAGGAGAACCCCGCCCTGGGGCTGCGGGGCCTGCGAGCCCTGCGCGCCAGTGAGGACATCCTCCGGGAGCAGCTCACCGCCCTCGCCGAGGCCGACGCGGCCACCGACGCCGACCTCTGGGTGATGGCGCCGATGGTGGCCACCGTGGAGGAGGCCGCCTACTTCACCGACCTCGCCCACGAGTTGGGACTGAAAACCGCCGGCGTCATGGTGGAGGTGCCGTCCGCGGCGCTGATGGCCGACCGCATCCTCGCCCACACCGACTTCGCGTCGATCGGCACCAACGACCTCACCCAGTACACCCTCGCGGCCGACCGGATGCTCGGAAGCGTCGCCGGTTTCCAGGACCCGTGGCACCCCGCCGTGCTGCGCCTGGTCGGCGAGGTCGGCGCCGCCGGCGCGCGCCTGGGCAAACCCGTCGGCGTCTGCGGCGAAGCGGCGGCCGACCCGCTGCTCGCCGTGGTGCTCGTGGGCCTGGGCGCCACCACCCTGTCGATGTCGGCGTCGGCCCTCGCCGACGTCCGCGCTTCCCTGGCCGACTTCACACTCGAGCAGGCCCGGCACCTCGCCGGGGCTGCATTGACCGCCGACGGCGCAGCATCCGCTCGCGCCGCGGCAACCGCACTCGCACTCGCACACACTCACCCCAGCAGCACCCCCGATGGCGCGGCCCCTACCGTGCCGACCACCCCCGAGAGAGGTATACAGAAATGACGACGACGTCTGTCACAGAGAAGAAGGGCGCGAGGGTCCACGTTCAGGCCTTCGGCACCTTCCTGAGCGGCATGATCATGCCCAACATCGCGGCGTTCATCGCGTGGGGCATCATCACCGCCTTCTTCATCCCCACCGGCTGGA
>Ga0247806_10001649_pt1 | contig 10701 bp, 12 predicted proteins | sample UWRJL059202B1_FD_179935 | JGI IMG/M metagenome (GOLD analysis project Ga0247806, IMG submission 179935) | Plant litter microbial communities from Arlington Agricultural Research Station in Wisconsin, United States - UWRJ-L059-202B-1 | ecosystem: Environmental > Terrestrial > Plant litter >... | reverse complement strand
TAGTTATTTCCAAAATACAGGGGCTCTACCCATCACAAATATCTTTAAGTTAGGTTTGGGTCTTCGGGTTCATTTATAACCCGGCTTATCGCGATAACCCCATTCCTGGTGCTCTGGTAATTCGGGGTAATCCGTTTTATCGGTAAGTACCACATAGACCATTAAGGCGATTAATAATGGGGATAAGAAAAATAGAAAAGCAACGATCGGGCCTGGTCCCCACAATTGAAACCAGGTGATGTAACCGACCAAAAAGAAGGTTACTACAATTACCGAAATAACTGATTTATTCATAGCATACTTTTAAAAGTTAACAGTGTAGGTGCCCGCCTGGTTTCCTAAATCTGCGAATAAGTGATGCTATCATTTACCCTTATCCTCCTCGGGATAATCGTAATTAAGGAGGAAGAATCTCCCACAGTCCTAAGTAAACCATAGTTCAAAATAGGTAGCGTAACTAAGTAGACGCACTACCTCAATATGCCTTTTAATTGCCACTTATTTTGACCAAATAATATTTGGCGCCCGATTTACTGCTGATTTAATGAAAGATTTAATGCTAATATAATTAGTATTAAATCAAACTTATATTAAGTCGAATAAATTCGGGGCATGCAATTTATTTTCAACTTACTCACTTAATATATGTATTTAACTATAGCTGATAAATAACTTATAATCAGTAAATAATGCTATTTATATAAATATAATATTTATGCATTTTAACCGTGTTATTTATCCATTAAATCTTTGTGTATAATTAAATTTGGTAAACATTCTGGTCGCCTTTCTGTTGTTTTATCAATCTACTGAGAATCAAAAAACATGAAATTATGGCATTAAAAATAAATAAATGGTATGTGGCTTTAGCCGTCGGAGCCATTGTTATCAAACTATCAAGTTGCTCATCCATACCCAAAGGCGCAGTTGCTGTACAACCCTTCGATCAGAAAAAATACCTTGGAAAGTGGTTTGAAATTGCACGTTTAGATTTCAAGTTTGAAAAGAATTTAAACAATGTTACCGCCAATTATTCGATAAAAGAGGATGGTAAAATCCGCGTGGAAAACAGGGGATATGATTACAAGAAAAATGAATGGAAGCAGAGTGTTGGAAAGGCGAAGTTTAAAGGCGACCCTAATATTGGCCGCTTGAAAGTTTCTTTCTTTGGACCATTCTATTCACCCTACAACGTGCTGGCTGTAGATGACAATTACCAATATGCATTGGTTGCCGGAAAGAACCTGGAGTACCTGTGGATTTTATCGCGTGAAACAACAATCCCCGATAACATTAAATCAGCCTACCTGCAGAAAGCAGAAAGTCTGGGTTATGATACCGGGGATCTGGTATGGGTAGAACACAATAAATAATTACAACTGGCGTGGTTTAAAAGTATCAGTTTTAACCACGGCTTTCAATTCCTGTAAGATGGTATACAAACCAAAATTGGTTCTATTGACATAGATAAAATGCTTTACACCGCGTGCTTGTTTAAACTCGGGCATTTTAGCGATCTTCTCGCCGTAGGCATACAGTTGTTCAAAAAATTCTGGCTGACTGAAGTCAAACGTAGTGCTTTTATAAGGCTTCGCAAATAATTCAATCATCTCCCGGTAGGCATGATAGTAAAACTCCACCTGTGCTGGTGTATCACGCTCATGAATCATTTCTAATTTTCGAAAGGCCTCCAGTGTCTTTTCTTTATCGTGAATGACATCAGTAGAAATCAGGGAAAAGAAAGGGTAGTAGAAGTCATCCGGCATTTCTTTAATACAGCCGAAATCGATCACACCGAGTTTCTCATCAGGCGTAATCATGAAATTTCCCGGATGGGGATCTGCATGTACTGCACGAAGTTCATGTTGCTGGAAGTTATAAAAATCCCATAAAGCCTGCCCGATTTTGTTACGTAGTTCCTGCGTAGGGTTAGTCTTCAGAAATTCCTTCAAGTGTAAACCTTCCACCCAATCCATCGTAATCACTCTTTTTCCTGAAAGCTCAGGGTAATAAGTAGGAAATACCACGTTATCCAGGTCTTTGCAAGCCAAAGTAATCTCTATTGATCGTTTTACTTCCAATAAATAGTCCGTTTCTTCCAGCAGGCGTTCTTCCACCTCTTTAATGTATATGTTCAGCTCCCTTTCGCTCATGCCTAACAAACGGAAGGCAAAAGGCTTAACAAGCTTCAGGTCTGAAGAGATACTGTCGCCTACGCCCGGATATTGAATTTTAATGGCTAGTTTCTTCCCATTCAGCTCCGCTTCATGTACCTGGCCGATGGATGCGGCGTTGGTGGACGTCAGCTTAAATTTGTCGAAGACTTGCTCTGGCGACTTCCCTACATTTTTAGTAAAGGTTCTTACAATTAGTGGTCCTGATAGCGGTGGCGCATTGTATTGGGACTGGGTGAATTTATCTACGTAAGACTTGGGCAGGATATTCTTGTCCATGCTCAACATCTGAGCAATCTTTAAGGCGCTTCCTTTAAGCTCACTAAGTGATTTGTAGATATCAGTAGCGTTGTTCTCGTTCAGTTCGTCCCGATTGAGTTCGGGGTTAAATAACTTTTTAGAGTAATGTTTGATGTAGTTGCCGCCAATTTGAAACCCTGTTTTTACAAACTTCGCAGATCTTTCTGTTTTGGTGGTTGGAATGGATTCTTGTTCGTTCATGCTCTGTACCTCATTTTTTCTTGTAGTTTTCCATTTCTGGATAGAAACTTTCCGTATTCGAACAGGTTGTCAAGGGGAGAGCGCTGAAATAAATCAAACGTCACGTTAATACCGCGTTCTATCGCCTCGTCGGTCTTCTCGAAGCCATCACTGTCGTCTGTAATCCAAAAGTTCAGGATAAAGGCGAATTGCACCCATAAGGCATCTTTGTAACGCTTAGTCAGGAACTTCCGATCAGCAAGTTCACCACTTTCAAGCCCTTCATTAATGATGTTTGTCGCGAAGTTTTCAAAAATAGGTTGCACGCCCGATAACACCGTGGGTGTGGCTAACTGTTTATGATCTTTTAAAGTATAAATCACAAAACTTCGTTGTCTTTTCAATACCTCTACATAGCTGTAAAAGAAAGCCAACATTTTATCTCTGGACGAGTATTGCGTCCAAACTTCTTGTTGCTGTATGGTATCAATGGTTTCAATGGTTGAATCTGCCCAGATTGTTTTTTCAATACTTTCAAAAGAGGCAAAGAACTGGTAAAATTCTACTTCTGTTATTTTAAGCTTCTTCGCGAAAGTGTAAACAGATTTCGGCTTTTCATCATGTGTGAGTACATAATCAACATAGCCATTTCTTATTTGCTGAGACGTTGCCATATTATATTTATTTATATAACGTAAATAAGGTGCATTTAGTTCTTTTGATATTTCTGTTAACTTTGCGGCCAAACGACGCAGGAACATGAATAAAGCAATTGAACTCATTCAACAAGACATTTTAATAGTTAGACAAGAAGTAATTAATCATCCGGTGTATGCCGTTATTAACGATTTGAATGACATCAGGATCTTTATGGAACACCATATTTATGCCGTATGGGACTTCATGTCTCTGTTGAAATCCCTGCAAATTAACCTCACCTGTACCACAATCCCTTGGTTCCCAGTGGGAACAGCCACAACCAGGTCTTTAATCAATGAAATTGTTGCTGGTGAAGAATCTGATGTGGACGAAGACGGCGTAAAAAAGAGTCACTATGAAATGTACCTGGAAGCCATGCAGCAATGTGGCGCAAATACAGCTCATTTCGAAGACTTTATCGAGGCTTTAAAAGCTGGTAAAAGCAGGGCAGAAGCTTATGAGCTTGCACAGGCGCCGGCTGCTGCCCGCGAATTTGTAGACTTTACTTTTGACCTTATTGCCGGTAACCAGGTTCACCAACAAGCCAGCGCCTTTACTTTTGGCCGGGAGGATTTAATTCCTACTATGTTTTACGCCATCATTGCAGATCTGGACCGACGTTTCCCTGCTCAACTATCGAAATTTAAATATTACCTGGAAAGGCATATTGAGGTAGATGGCGACCACCACAGCCACCTGGCTTTAGCAATGACGGCAGAATTATGCACAGACGACCATTACTGGCAAGAAGCACAGGCTGTTGCACTGGCATCCTTGCAGCAGCGGGTCAACCTGTGGGATGGCGTTTACCAAAAAATAATGGAAAGTCGTTAGATCATTTTCTGAGCCACCATGTAATCTTTCGCCTGTTCAAAGTTTAAAAATAAACGGTCTGCCTGGTGCAAGCTGGCATGTTGTTGTTCATGCCTTTGAATGGCATAGCAGGTGAGCTCAGCCGCTTTGGCTGCTTTCAAGCCGTTAACGGTGTCTTCAAAAACCAGACATTCATCTTTTTCCAGTCCCAATTGTGCCCGGCATAAGTTATAACATTCCGGATCGGGCTTGGAGTGTTTAACATCATCATTCGTGATGATCAGGTCAAAATACTCCCTCAGGCCATTTTTCTTAAAGATCGCATTCACCTCGTTTCTATTGCTTCCTGTAACCAGGGCCATGGTTAATGACGTATCGTGGAAGAAGTCAAGTATTTCTTTCGCATAATACATCAGTGGTACTTCATTTTCTTCCATTCGACTGATGCTTAAATGTTCGCGCCTGCTAATCAATTGATCAAGCGGCGTTTGAAGCGCATACTTATTTGATAAGCTAAGTGCATTTTGTGCAAGCGGTATCCCTGCGTAATCTTTCAGCCAGTCGCTATAAGTGAGGCATACGTCCGCTTCTGTTAATATTTCATTCCAGCATTCGAAATGGAACAATTCTGAGTCAACCAGGGTGCCATCTAAGTCGAATAATATCGCTTTTAATTTCATGTATAAACAATTAGGTGTCTTAAATTGAGATGTTGTAATTACGTATTGTTGTGGAAAACACGTAATTATCAATTAAGTTAAACTTACTATCATGAATCCTGTTTTCCAAACAATTAACTTGATTTTTTAGCGGATAAAAATTTACGAAAATTATGGTAAAACGATTTTTAATGATCTTTGCTTTAGCAGGAATTGCTGTTGCGGGATGTAATTCTGACACAAACAGTACCGATAATTCCGATTCATTAATTACAGATACCTCCATGGTGGATACGGTAGCTACTGATTCGGCAGCAATGGTAGACAGTGCGGCAAGAACAGACACCATCGGTCAGGGTGGCGGAAGTAGTGCTGGCGCTGGTGGCGGCGGTGGTACAGGAGGCGCTGCGAGTGGTGCTGGTGGTGGTGGCGGCGGTTCAACGAGCGGTGCCGGTGGTACTGGTACAACAGGTGGTTCTGGAACTACAAGTGGTTCAGGTAGTACCAATGGCTCAGGTACTACAGGTGGTTCTGGTAGTGCTACAAGTGGCGCTGCGAATGGTTCTGCAAGTGGTGCCGGTGGTGGTGCTGCTGGTGGTTCTGGTAATAATTAACCATAAGATATTAAAAAGGCCGTTATTAATAACGGCCTTTTTAATGAAACTAATGTTTGCTTATACTTTGGTAATTACACCACAACCTACACGCGGACCGGAGTTGCCTGTTGGTTGTGTTTTATAATCGTCTGTTCCTCCATGAACAATGATGCCACGTCCAATGATGGTTTTAATTTCATCACCATCTACGGTCCATCTGTCGGTTGTAACAGAGATTGTACCATGACCTTTACTATCCAGTTGAATATTACCTATATCTCCGGCATGTGAAGCTGCTGAGTCCCATTTACCATGTTTCTCTTTTGTCGGATTCCAATGTCCATGTGCATTTTCGCCCATGTTACCACAATCACCATGTTCGTGGAAGTGAACAGCTACTGTACTGTCTGCACGGGCAGCATAGTTAATTTCCAGGTCCATCCGTATTTGTCCATCGTCTAATTTGAAGAACCTTGCCGTCCCCATGTCCTTGGAATCTGCTGTGGCTGCTAATTTAGCCGAGGCTACTTCAGTGCCCATCGTTGCGGTATCGACGCCTGTAGTTAGGGAATCTGTTCCAGCGGTTTGGGTATTTTCGTTATTTCCGGAACAAGAAGATAACACGGTGCCAGCAGCAAGTAGTGCAATAAAAAGATAATTTTTCATATTTTTTCTCTTAAGTAATTTTAGCATAAACAACTGGAACTTCGTATAGTTTGACTTACATTAAGAAACCTATGGTTTTGATTCCGGTGCCTGAGGTAACGCTTTACGAGGGATCTGTGTAGCATGCTCAGAGGTATGGTAAACAAACGAGGCCACAATGGTTGCCGATCTTTTCAGGGCTTCAGCGTCCAGGCGATCGTAAGTATCCTGATTAGAATGGTGGGTCCGTGTACCATAATCCATTGGATCTTGTATAAACTGGAAACCTGGTATTCCAACGGCGTCAAAAGCTAAATGGTCTGTACCACCTGTATTACCCAGGGTTACGGTTTTTGCACCTATATCATGAAACGGGCTTAACCATTCTTCAAAGATAGGTTTTACAGCTTCGTTACCTTGCGTATAAACACCTCTGATGGCTCCGGTACCATTATCAAGGTTATAATAAGCACTTACTTTCTTTTGGTCTTTCGTTAACACCATCGTTTTAGGGTCACCGAAGTGTTTCGCTACATAACCTCTAGAACCGAATAAACCCTGTTCTTCTGAGCTCCATAATACCACACGTAAGGTGCGTTTAGGCGCAAAATTAATGGCTTTCAATATACGCATGGCTTCCATCATCACGGCAGATCCTGCTGCGTTGTCGGTGGCGCCGGTTGCGGCATGCCAGGAGTCATAGTGCCCGCCAATAATTACCACTTCGTCTTTCAGTTTTTTATCCGTGCCTGGAATCTCGGCAATTACATTGTAACCTTGAGGATCTTCTGCATAAAAAGATGTTTTGATATCAGCTTCTAACTCTACAGGATGCCCTGCACGTAATAAACGCAGGATATGTAGGTAATCTTCTGCAGATACCTCCAGTTCTGGTGAAGCTGGTTTGGCGTCTAGTGCATAAGAAGCGCCGTTGCTGGTAAACAGTGTACCATGGTTTCCACGGGCAAAACTTAATAGTAAACCTACATTTTCTTCTTGCAAACGTTGTGCAATGGCAACCCGGTTTGCACGCTGGCGCATCATGGCCGTCATGGCTGCTGGTGCAGCTGCTCTCCGCTGTCCGCTGCCCTGCAGGGTGGCCGCAGCCATCGCCGTTAAGGTAGAATCCGTATGTAGTATAGCATCTGGTTTATAGGAGTTTTTTAAAGGCTGGATGCTGCTTTGATCTAACATCACTATTTTACCGGCAAGTTTGCCTTTATATTGATCTAGATCACTTACCGTATCGGCTTTGATTAAGATAACGGCCGACTTAATAGGGCCGTTGGTGCCAGTTGTCCATGCTTTTGGTGAAGCGATAATGGCTTTGTAAAAAGGAGCGGTAGTAGCTGCATAGTACTTGTCAATTTGCCAGCCTTTGCCAAAAGTACCCCAGGCTTCCAGGCGCGCGTTTTTTAATCCCCAGTCGGTAAATTGCTTTATCGCCCATTCCTGTGCTTTTTTCAACCCAGGTGAATTAGAGAGGCGGGGACCAAGAACATCGGTCATCTGAAAAGCAATATCCATTACTTTAGAGTTTTCCAACCCTTCTTTTCTGATTTTTTGAACGGCAGCCTGGTCTACTTTTTCCTGTGCAATTGCAGAAACGAAAAGACCTACGACCAATAATGTTGCAGTAAATTTTTTATTCATGATAAGTTGTTTGTTGATTAAAGCCTGAATTTAGATTTAAAAGTTACAATAAACGCTTGTTCACTATATTTTTACATGATGAAATGCCCTGCAACTGAAATTTTGGCATTTCTGACTTTTATTCAATCTGTCATGATTTCCATCACTAAGAAATTATTTCAGTTTCCTATCCTGATAAAAGCATTGATTATAGGCAATTATGGATTGGCACAAGGCTTGAATAAGCCTAAATGGATTTGAAAGTTAAGTTAACTGATGTATTGATTTCTAAATTAAAAAGGAGGATTTGTTATGTCACTTATTAAATTTAACAACGGGACAAAAGAAAATAACTTAAACAAAGGATTCAATGATATTTTTGAATCCATGTTCCAGGACACTTTTATGTCAGATCGTTTAATGTCTAAAGTTCCTGCGGTAAACATTTCTGAAAACGAGGATCACTACCATATTGAAATGGCGGCTCCCGGTTTAACTAAAGACGATTTCAAGATCAAATTAGACAGAAATTTATTAACTGTTTCTGCAGAACAACAGCATCAACATGTTGAATCAGATAAACAATACAACAAACGCGAGTTTAGCTATAGCTCCTTTGTGCGTTCTTTTTCGCTACCAGAAACAGCGGATGATGCGGGAATTGAAGCCACATATTTATCTGGTATTTTGACAATTTCGGTAGCGAAAAAAGAAGAAGCTAAACAAGTGGTTCGCCAAATTGAGGTTAAATAATTTAATTGTTAATTGCTTTCAAATCTCCACGCCTGTATCCTTTCAACAAATGATACAGGCTTTTTATTTTTACCAGCCCTAATGAATCACTTATTAGATCGTTGCCAGACTGCAAAGGCTAGCTTGCCGAATAAGTAAGGACTAAAGTTTTTCTGACGAAGAATTGGATTGCCCGCTAAAAAACAGAATCTCCGGTTTTTTGTTTAACAAGAAAACTAACAATATGAAAGATCAAGAAAACGACGACAGACAAAATCAAGAAGATGTGATACCAGGAAGTGCACTGGATAAAATTGTATTAGATCCTGAAAAAGAAAACTTACCGGATACCAATGGTACCGGATCAAATAAAGAGGTGTTTACTGAAGGCTCTGTGGTGATTAAAAAGGACGATAAATAGTGTTCTACCACTAAGCTTATGAAAAATTTACGTCAATCCCTGATTGCCCTGGTGGTTATAGCTTTTCTTGCTGCAGGAACTTATTACGCCACGCGTCCAAAGGTTCAGAAAACCGACTCCCTGGCCACATTAAATAAGGCTTTACATAAACAAGAGGTAAATTTCATATCGGCAGCCCGAGCGGTAACCCCTGCAGTTGTGCATGTGAAGACTACCTATGAAACGGCTGCTGATCCTTATGAATCTTATTCCAGAGGCGGACAAACGGCCATAAAAAGAGGCTCAGGTTCTGGCGTGCTTATTTCTGCTGATGGATATATTGCTACCAATAACCATGTGATTGAGGATGCAACTGCTATTGAAGTGATTTTGCCCGACCGCCGCGTTTTTACCGCTGAACTTGTTGGGCGCGATCTTAACACGGATCTTGCCCTGCTTAAAATTAATGGTAAGAATTTTCCTGTGGTTGGTTTTGGTAATTCTGACCTGGTAGAAGTAGGCGAGTGGGTATTAGCGGTAGGCTATCCATTCTCTTTGAATACCACCGTAACTGCAGGGATTGTAAGTGCTAAAGGTAGAAGTATAGGTATTATTAATAGTGCTCAGCCTGGTTCCTCAGCAGCCTCTAATTCGGCGATAGAATCATTTATACAAACCGATGCAGCCATTAACCCTGGTAACAGTGGTGGTGCTTTGGTAAATACCAGCGGGGAGCTGATTGGTATAAATACCGCTATTGCCTCCATGACGGGGAGCTATGCAGGTTATGCCTTTGCCATACCTGTAACCCTGGCAAAAAAGATCCTCGATGACCTGAAGAAATTTGGTAAAGTAAAACGTGGCGTGCTTGGCGTTTCATTTCCGGCACCATCTGCCGAAGATGCTTATTTAAAACAACAAGGAATAAGTCCGGGTAGCATTACAGGGGTCATTGTGATGGACATCCAACCTAAAAGTGCCGCTGCGAAAGCGGGTCTAAAAGAGGGTGATGTATTGCAGGGCATAGATGATGTGACCATCAATTCATCTGCTGATTTCTCAGAGCGAATTGCCAGACGCCGTCCTGGTGATCAAATAAAACTGGATTACCTGCGCAATGGTAAGAAGAATAGCACAACGGTGACGCTCGACAGTGAAGAAGCAATGCAAAAAATTAGTGGAAACTCGCTTGAAGAGATTTATGACAGACTAGGTGCAACCTTTGCACCATTAAGTCCGACGCTAAAACAGCGCCTGGAACTTAATGGTGGCGTGGTGGTGACTGATGTGCGCCGGGGCGGTTTTTTCAGCCAGATTGGAATACCAACAGGAACGATTATCGCTTACATCAATGGTAAGGAGGTTAATACACCGGCTGATATTGAGCAAGCTTTAATAGCTGCAAGCAACAGCCGTGTGCAGGTATTTGCCATTGCACCTGATGGATCGCGTGTGGTATTTGAATTATTATTAGGTGCGTAGAATTTAATTTGAAATAAGCCTGCTAGAACCGGAAGAAGGCGGCAATGATGCTTTCTTTCGGCATTTGGTCTTTCTCCAGCACATAAACGCTGCCTCCATTTTTAATCGTTTGTACAGCAGCCTGGTTTAACAGACATTCATCTCCTGCTTGCTTTTGTTTATGAATTTCAAGCTGGTTATCATCTTTATTGAATTTGCCCCAAAGGTGCTGATCTTTTGTAATGAACAGGTCAGACACTTGTGCATAATAACTGGCAGGAACCACTTTTTCGGGCATTGATGAGGTGGCTGCAGTGGCTATTTGGCTGTAGTAATTTTTCAAAGCCACTTTCACCTGTTGCTCGAAATAAGGAGCCAATAACTTTTTTGCCTTTTCGAAAAGCACATGT
>Ga0247806_10001648_pt1 | contig 10702 bp, 9 predicted proteins | sample UWRJL059202B1_FD_179935 | JGI IMG/M metagenome (GOLD analysis project Ga0247806, IMG submission 179935) | Plant litter microbial communities from Arlington Agricultural Research Station in Wisconsin, United States - UWRJ-L059-202B-1 | ecosystem: Environmental > Terrestrial > Plant litter >... | reverse complement strand
GACGCCCCCGCGCCGACTTGCCGCCCTGACTGGTGGTGTGGGTCTGGCGGACCAGAGCGTCCGGCAGATAGTCGAGCCCGGCGTCGCGGGCCAGTGGCCGGGCGACCTCGGCGGCCTGGTTGAAGCGCCGGGACAGCAGCCGCCAGCGGTGGAGCGGCACGGGCGCCACCGCATCGGCGTCCGCCAGCAGAGGCGCGGCGGCACGGCTGAGCCAGCGCGCGAAGAGGGGCGCGAACGGCTGGTGGTCCCCGTGCTTGAACTTGAGGATCAGGCCCCGTGACGCCTCGTCATAGAGGCAGGCGGCCCGGGCGCGCGCGAAGGCGTAGGGCTGGGCCAGACAGGCGGCGCAGCGTTCGGACGCGAAGACCCCGCCGTCCATCTCGAAGGCCGCGCCGCAGCCGTCGCAGACCGGATCTTCGAGAAACACCACCCGGTTCCAGGCGTCGGCGGTCAGACCTGCGGAGGCGGTGGCTTCCGGGCTGTCATGGGCCAGCGGCGGCAGTAAAAGATCCGCGACGCCACGCCCGATCTGACGGCCGAAACCGGCGGCGGCTTCCCATCTCCCGCGCCAAACCCCATCCTGAAGGCTCATGAGCTCCTCCTCCGGTCCCCCCGTCATCTTCGACAGCCAGCGCCGAACGGCAAGGCTTGAGCGCAGCGAAAAGCGTTTCGCCAACGCCGATTTCCTGCATGCACGGGCGGCGCAGAACGCCGTGGACAGCCTCGATGCCCTTCTGCGCGACTGGCCGGAGGTCGCGGACCTGTCAGCGCATCCGGGTCCGTTCGCCGAAGCGCTGAAGGACAGTCACGCGGCCGGACGGGTCGGCCCGGTCAAGACCGTGGGCGATCGGGGGACGCGCGCCGCCCCCGGCCATGCGCCGCTGGAGCTGCCGGACCAGTCGCAGGACCTGATCGTCAGCCTGATGAGCCTGCACTGGGCCAACGACCTGCCGGGCGCGCTGAGCCAGATTCGCCGGGCATTGAAACCCGACGGCCTTTTCGTCGGCACCCTGCTGGGCGCGGGCACGCTGAAGGAGCTGCGCGCCGTACTGACCGAGGCGGAACTTGAGCAACGCGGCGGGGCGCAGGCGCGGGTGTCGCCCTTCGCCGATGGCTTCGACGGCGCGGCCCTGTTGCAGCGGGCCGGGTTCGCCCTGCCAGTGTCGGACGTTGACCGCCTGACGGTGCGCTATCCGGACCTGTTCGCCCTGATCTGCGACCTGCGCGCCATGGGCGAGACCAATGTGCTGGCCGGAAGCGGCCGCCCGCTCACCCGCGGCATCGTCGCCCGGACGGCGCAACTCTATGCGGAACGGTTCGGCGAGCCGGACGGCCGCATCCCCGCGACCTTCGAAATCGTCCATCTGGCCGGCTGGGCCCCGCACGAAAGCCAGCAGAAGCCCCTGCCTCGGGGATCAGCGAAAATGCGGCTGGCGGATGCGCTGGGGGTGAAGGAGCAGACGGGCGAGGAGTGATCTCGCGGGCTTCAGCCGCCCATCGCCGAGCGGATCGCGTCCATGGCGCCGTTGAAAACGCCGCTTCCGGTCGCGCCGAAAGCCGTCAGGGCCGACAGGATGACCAGAAAGATCAGGGCGATGATCAGCCCGTACTCGATGGCCGTGGCGCCGCGCTCGTCCAGGAGGAAGCGAGTCAGGAAGCGTTTCATCGGCGCCTCCCTTTCCGGACGGCTAGAGCAGATCGCGCAGCCAGGCGATCAGGGGTTCGTCCGCCGGAGGCATGGGATAGTCCGGAAGTTGGGCCGGACGCACCCATTTCAGGCCCGAATGCTCACGCGCCTGCACCACCCCCGACCAACGTCGGCACAGGTACAATGGCATCAACAGGTGAAAGGACTCGTAAGCGTGACTGGTAAACACGAAGGGCGCCAGGCAGGCCTCGTTGACGTCGATGCCCAGCTCTTCCTTCAGTTCGCGGATCAGGGCGGCCTCGGGCCGCTCGCCCGGCTCGACCTTCCCGCCGGGAAATTCCCACAGCCCGGCCAGCTGTTTGCCCTCGGGCCGCTGGGCGATGAGCACGCGGCCGTCGGTATCGATCAGGGCGACGGCGACGACGAGGACAGTTTTCACCGGCTCGGTCACGAGCGATAGTCGCCGTTGATCTCGATGTACCGCTTGGTCAGATCGCAGGTCCAGACGGTGGCGGAGGCGCGACCCGAGCCGACATCGACGGTAATGTCGATCTCGGCGTTCTTCATATAGGCGCTCATCCTGGCCTCGTCGTAGGTCTGCGACGGGGCGCCATCGACGGCGGCGACATTCGGGCCGAACTTGATCGCGAGACGGTCGCGGTCGACCGGCTCCTCGGTCTTGCCGACGGCCATGACGACCCGACCCCAGTTGGCGTCCTCGCCGGCGAGGGCGGTCTTCACCAGCGGGCTGTCGGCGATGGACTTGGCCAGCTTGCGGGCCGAGGCGGGGCTGGCGGCGCCGTCCACGGTGACCTTGACGAATTTGGTCGCACCTTCGCCGTCACGGACCAGCTGGTGCGCGAGGTCGAGCATGACCTGGTCCAGCGCCCGGCTGAAATCCTTCAGGCGGCGATCGCCGACCCGGCCGATGCGGGGCGCGCCCGAAGCGCCGGTGGCGAACAGCAGGGCTGTGTCATTGGTCGAGGTGTCGCCGTCCACCGTCACACTGTTGAAGGTGGTGCGGACGTGCAGGCCCAGCAGCGCGCGCAGCACGGCGGGCGAAATGGCGGCGTCGGTGACGATGAAGGCCAGCATGGTCGCCATGTCCGGCGCGATCATGCCCGAGCCCTTGGCGATGCCGGCGATGCGGACGGTATGCCCCTCGATGTCGCACTCGGCGTACGAGCCCTTGGGGAAGGTGTCCGTGGTCATGATGGCCTGACCGGCGCGGGCCCAGTTGTCCGCGTCCAGCCCGGCCTCGATGTCGTGCAGCCTGGCGGCGATCTTGCGGTCGTCCAGCACCACCCCGATCACGCCGGTGGAGGCCAGCATCACGTCACGCTGGCGGCAGCCGAAGCGTTTGGCGACCTCGGAGGCTGTGCGCCGGGCCGCGTCGGCCCCGGCCTTGCCGGTGAAGGCGTTGGCGCAGCCGGCGTTGACGACCAGCGCCCGCACGTCCTGACCGCCGTCCTCGACGCCCAGATGGCGCTTGCACCAGTCGACGGGCGCCGAGCCCACCTTGTGACGGGTGAAGACCCCGGCGCAGGTCGTGCCGCGCGCGAAGCTGAACACCACCAGATCCTCGCGCTCGTGCTTGTAGAAGCCCGCGCGGGCAGTCGCGATCTCGACCCCGCCGATGGGCGGAATGGTCGGGAAAGGCACGGCCAATGGCGACACCTGCAAGCCCGGCTTGCCCGGCGCGGCGGCCGGAGCGGACGCAGTCCTGGACGAGGTGGTCGCGCGCTTGATCGCCGTGGTCACCGGCTCAAGAGCCTTCTCAAACGCCTGTTCGAGCTTCTGACCGGTCGAACCCCGACCGGTGGGAGTGGGCGTCTTGCTCATCGGGCCTTGGCGGGAACAGGGGTGGCGGGCGCGGCCGGGGCCGGTTGTTGGGCGGGAGCCGCGGCGGGCGGCTGGCTTCGGGGCGCCGAGGCGGGCTCCTGCGAGCGGGCGGCGTCGCCGTTCAGCAGAACCTCGACAGCGGCCTTGCCGCGCAGTTCCTCCAGCAACTGGCGCACGCCTTCATAGGTCAGGTAGCGCACGATCTGGGGGCGGGCCTGATCCATGGTCGGCGGGGTCTCGCGGCGGCGGTCCTCGACGCGAAGCACGGCCCAGCCCCCCTCGGTCTGGAACGGCCCGACGGTCGAGCCGGCGGGCCGGTCGCGCAGGGCGTTGCGGTAGGCCTCGGGCATGACGTCCAGCGTCGAATAGCCCAGATCGCCACCCGAGAAGCGGGTGGCCTCGTCGACGGAGCGCTCCATGGCCACCGCTTCGAAGGCCGCACCCTGTCCCAGAATTCCGACGACGGCGTCCGCCTCCGCCCGGGTCCGCGACAGGATCAGGCGGGTGCGAACCTCTTCCGAGGTGCGGGCCAGATTCAGCTGGCCCTGATAGATGGCCTCGACGGCCTTGTCGGAAATCTTGTCGTTGACGACGGTCTCGACCAGCATGTCGCCGAGGATGCGCTCGCGGGTGGCGGCCAGGCGGCGCTGGGCCAGCGGCGAATTGTCCAGACCCCGGCGTTCGGCTTCGTGCGCCAGCAGCTTCTGATCGATGACCTCGTCCAGCACGCGGCGGAACAGGTCCGACGACACATCCAGCGGTTCACCCTCGCCCACCAGCCCCTGCGCCACCGCCTCGCGTTTGACGTCCGAGGCCCAGATGGTCTCTTCCTGGACCTTGGCCACGGCGCGGTCGCCGGGCTCGGGCGGACGGTCGGAACCCCCGCCGCGACCGCACGCGGCGACCGTCAGCGCAAGCGCCATCAGCAGGGGAAACAGGACGCGGGAAGGCCTCATGCAGGCGCGCTCCGTCTGCGGGCGGCGAAAGGCCCTCGCGTTGACAGGGATAAGGCCGGTGCTTAAGTCCCGCCTGCGCCCAAGTCGAGGGGTTTTCGATCGTTCGCGCGGCCCTCGCGCGCGCCTGTTTCAAGGGCGCACCGGGCCGTCGTCGCCGGATCCCCTCGGCGGCGTACGTTCGCCGCCCCTCCGGGACCTCGTACCAGAGCCATTTGTCGCTCGCCCGCCTTCGGATCCTCCATGCTCGGCTTTGCCAAGAAGATTTTCGGCTCCTCCAACGACCGCAAGGTCAAGGACTTCATGAGCCGCGTCCAGAAGATCAACGCGCTGGAGGCCAAGTACGCCGCCCTCTCCGACGACGAACTGCGGATGATGACCGACACCTTCCGCGACCGTCTGGCCGCGGGGGAAACGCTCGACAAGATCATGAACGACGCCTTCGCGGTGGCCCGTGAGGCCTCCAAGCGCGTCCTTGGCCAGCGTCAGTACGACGTGCAGCTGACCGGCGGCATGATCCTGCACGACGGTGGCATCGCCGAAATGCGCACCGGCGAGGGCAAGACCCTGGTCGCCATCGCCCCGGCCTATCTGAACGCGCTGGGCGGCAAGGGCGTCCACGTCATCACCGTCAACGACTATCTGGCCCGCCGCGATGCGGAATGGATGGGCCGCGTCTATCGCTTCCTGGGCATGGAAGTGGGCGTAATCGTCAACGGCCTGTCGTCGGGTCAGCGTCAGGCGGCCTATGCGGCCGACATCACCTACGGCACCAACAACGAGTTCGGCTTCGACTATCTGCGCGACAACCTGGTCTATGATCGCCGCGAGATGGTGCAGCGTCCGCACAATTTCGCGATCGTCGATGAAGTCGACTCGATCCTGATCGACGAAGCCCGGACCCCGCTGATCATCTCGGGCCCGACCGAGGACCGTTCGGACCTCTATGTGACGGTCGATGCGATCATCAAGGACCTGATCCAGGACAAGACGACCTACGACCTCGACGAGAAACAGCGTCAGGCGCTGCTGACCGAGGAAGGCTCGGAACTGATCGAGCAGCTGATGGAAGAGCGCGGCCTGTTCGCCGAGGACACCACCGGTCTGTACGACGCGGCGAACATCACCCTGGTCCACCACATCAACCAGGCCCTGCGCGCCAACACCCTGTATCAAAAGGACAAGGACTACATCATCAAGGCCGGCGAGGTCATGCTGATCGATGAGTTCACCGGCCGCATGATGCAGGGCCGCCGACTGTCCGAAGGCCTGCACCAGGCCATCGAGGCCAAGGAAGGCGTCAAGATCCAGCCCGAGAACCAGACCCTGGCCTCTGTGACGATCCAGAACTATTTCCGCCTCTACGAAAAGCTGTCCGGCATGACCGGCACGGCCGCGACCGAGGCCCAGGAATTCCTCGACATCTACAAGATGGACGTCCTGGAGGTGCCGACGCACCGCCCGATCCAGCGCATCGACCACGACGACGAAATCTTCCGCACCGAGGCCGAGAAGAACCTCGCCATCGCCGCTCTTATCGCCGAACGTCACCTGGCGGGCCAGCCGGTGCTGGTCGGCACGGTGTCGATCGAAAAGTCCGAGACCCTGTCCGAGCTGCTGAAGAGCTTCGTCTACAAGGTCGAGGTCTCGCGCACGCCCAAGGCGGAGTTCGCGGACAAGCCCAAGGATGCCGAGAAGATCGGCGATGCGGCCTATGACATCGAGTACGAGGTCAAGCTTCGCGGCATCCCGCACAGCGTCCTGAACGCGCGCCAGCACGAGCAGGAAGCCTATATCGTCGCCGACGCGGGTCTGCCCGGCGTGGTGACCATCGCCACCAACATGGCCGGCCGCGGCACCGACATCCAGCTGGGGGGCAACCTCGAGATGCGGATGCAGAAATGGCGTCAGGACCAGCGCAACCTCGCCATCGAGGTGACGCCGAAAGCCGAAGCCGCCAAGGAGGCCGAGTTCAAGGCCGACATCTCGGCCCAGAAGGAAATCTCGCTGGCTGCCGGCGGTCTGTTCGTGCTCGGCACCGAACGCCACGAAAGCCGCCGTATCGACAACCAGCTGCGCGGCCGGACCGGCCGTCAGGGCGACCCGGGCACTTCGAAATTCTTCCTGTCCTGCGAGGACGACCTGCTGCGCATCTTCGCCGGCGACCGTCTGGACTCGATCATGAAGTCCTTCGGCGTGGCCGAGGGCGAGGCCATCAGCCACCCGTGGCTGAACAAGGCCGTGGAACAGGCCCAGAAGCGCGTCGAGACCCGCAACTACGACATCCGCAAGAACCTGCTGAAGTACGACGACGTCGTGAACGATCAGCGCAAGGCCGTGTTCGAGCAGCGCCAGGAGTTCATGGACTCCACCGACCTGTCGGAACTGGTCGACGAGTTCCGCTCGGACGTGATCAACGACCTGGTCGAGAAGCATATGCCGCCCAAGGCCTATGCCGAGCAGTGGGACATCGCGGGACTGGACGAGAAAGTCCGTTCGACGCTGGGCCTGGAACTGCCGCTGGCGGAATGGGCCGCCGAGGAAGGCGTCTCGAACGAGGAGATCGAGGAGCGCATCGTCGCCGCCTCGGACGCCCGCGTGGCGGAACGTCTGGCCATCGTCGGCGCCGAACAGATCCGCAACCTCGAACGCCAGTTCCTGCTGCAGATGATCGACATGCAGTGGCGCGAGCATCTGGTCCAGCTGGACCACCTGCGCGGCGTCATCGGCCTGCGCGGTTACGGCCAGCGTGATCCGCTGAACGAGTACAAGACCGAAGCCTTCAACCTGTTCGAAGGCCTGCTGTACGAGCTGCGCCACAATGTGACCCGCTGGCTGATGACGGTGGAATTCCGTTTCGAGCAGCCGCCGGCGATGGAGATGCCCGAGTTCCAGGAAATCCACCTGAACCCCGGCACCGGCGAGAACGAGATGTCGAACCCGCTGGCCCAGTTGCCGGAAGGTGTGCTGGAAGGCGACGCCCGCTCGCGCCTGCCGGTCGACGTGCTGCCGGTCGGCTGGGAGCGCACCGCGCGCAACGCCGACTGCCCCTGCGGCTCGGGCCGCAAGTTCAAGCACTGCCACGGCAGCCTGATTTAAGGGCGCTACCACTCGGTGAATGGATGGGAGGCGGGTTCGCGGAGGCGGATCCGCCTCTTTTCTGTTGGGCCGCCGGACGAACCGGCTAAGGTCGGGCATGAGCTACAAGAGCCTGTTCACCCGCGCCCTCGGTCTCGATCCGGATCGACTGCATTTCGCCGCGCACAGCCACCACCTGTGGCCCGACGCCAGCTTCGACGCGCAGGTGCAGGCTTGGGTCGAGGCGAACAGGTTCGCCGACCGGAAATGGGACCTGATCTTCGGCGACGTCATTCCCGAGGCGCAGAAGCATGTCGCGGCGGAGCTAAACCTGCCCTCGCCGGACAGCATCGTCTTCGCCACCAATACCCACGAGTTCCTGCTACGCATCGTCTCCGGCGTCGAGACGAAGCCCGTCCGCGTCCTGTCCTCCGATGGTGAGTTCCACTCGTTCCGCCGTCAGGGCGAGCGCTGGGAAGAGGCGGGCGAAGCCGTCATCACCCGTGTGCCCCTGCATCCCTTCGACACCTTCGAGACCCGGTTCATCGAAGCCGCGCGCGGCGGCGGCTTCGACCTGATCCTGATCAGTCAGGTCTTCTTCCGCACCGGGCAGGTGTTCGGCGGCATCGAGGCGCTGGCCGAATTGGCGCGACCCGAGGGACCGTGGGTGGTGGTCGACGGCTATCACGGCTTCATGGCCACCCCGACCGACCTGTCGGGCGTGGCTGATCGCATCTTCTACGTTGCCGGCGGCTACAAATACGCCATGTCGGGCGAGGGCGCGGGCTTCCTGTACGCGCCGGACGGCTTCTGCCCCCGCCCGGTGATCACCGGCTGGTTCGCCGAGTTCGGCAACCTGACGGGACCGCCCGAAGGCGTTCAGTACCGTGAGGACGCGGGCCGTTTCTGGGGCGCGACGCTGGAGGCCACGCCCTTCTACCGCTTCAACGCCGTGCGCCGGATGCTGGACGAGACCGCGCTGACGACAGCGGATGTGGCCACCCATGCACGCGGCCTGATGCAGACCTTCCAGACTGCCGTCGAAGCCGGAGACGCCGGTCGGCTGAACACCGCCGATCTGATCAATCCGGTGGCCGGAGACGCCGCTCGCGCCCGTTTCCTCGCCTTCCGCCATGCGGACGCGCAGGACTGGCGCAAGCGGCTGCTCGACGCCGGTGTCGTCACCGACGTGCGCGACGACGTGATCCGCTTCGGCTTCGGCCTGTATCAGGATGAGGCCGACGTGGAGCGGCTGATCGCGATCTGCAATCGGGTGCTGTGAGCCGCGACGGGCTTACCAGTCCCCCAGCCCGGGGCAGTTGCCGATGGGCGTGGCGATTTCGTAAGGCGAGAACTCGCCGGTCACCAGCGGCGTCATGATCGTGGTGTTGCTGAGGCAGTACTGGCGATAGCCGCCGACCACCTCGGTGTAGGTCGCGTCGCTGTAGAAGACGACGTCGTAATAGATGTTCGTGGTTTTGGCCGAGGCGACGCCGGCGACGGCGGCAGCGGCGACGACGGCAGCGCCCAGAATGGTGGCGATCTTCATGGCATCCTCCCTTTGACGACCGCGCCCATGCGCGGACGAGAGGAGGCTAACGCGAAACCGGCGCTATCTGGGCGTGTTTATTTATTCAGATTCTCAACTTAAAGTGAGCTCGTCTCAATAGAAGGTGGTGTCTTCCTGCTGACGCGGTTCCGGCGCCTTGCGCGGCGCGGGGGCCTGTGTCGGACGCGCCGGCGCCGGGGTCGCAGCCGGCGGCGCGACGCCGGGCTGTGCCGGCGCCTGACCGTTGACCGGCGGGATCTGCGGCAGGCTGGGGTACGGCAGGGTCTGGGCCGCGGGTCCGCCGTCCGGATAGGGCAACGGCGCCGCCTGACCGTTGGCGTCCACCGCCGGGACGTCCGGCGCGATGCGGTCGGGCGCGTCCAGATCGTCGCGGATGAAGGTCCAGGAGCGGGAATCCGAACAGGCGCAGGCCTTCATGAAACCCTCGCGGTCCCGCCAGATGATCAGCGGGTAGCGCGTCTGCAGCCCGGCCTCGCTAAGGTTGCGGGCCAGCTGGCCAACGAAGTCGCGCCCCGCGTCGACCACAGCGCCCCGCGCCAGATTGCCGTCGGCGGACGGAATGCCCGCCGCGGTCCAGTTGTTCACCGGGGTGGCGGTCCAGCGCTGGTACAGCACCCAATCGCGCGTCAGCCACAGCTCGGCCACGGTGGCGCGCTCGGCGGCCGTGGACTGCTGCAGGCCCTCACGGTCGGGGCGGGCGAAGACCAGAATGCGGGTCTCGACCCCGGCCGCGCGCAGCTTGGGCGCCTCTTCTCGCTCGAAGCGCTGCATGGCCGCGCTGTCGCGATAGCCGATGACGTACAGGGCCTGGCCGCCGCCGCCCGCCGAAATCCACGAGCTTTCGTCCAGCAGGCGCTGGATTTCACCCTGGTTGCGGGTGACCGTCACCGGCTGGAACCGGGCGTAAAAATTCCAGTAGGCCCAATAGCCGCCGCCCGCGAGGGCGAGGCCGATCACGGCGGCGAGGGCGGACCAGACGAAAAAGCGACGCATGCGGGGAGGCGCTCCAGCTTCACTGTGCGAACAGGTTAACGCCTAACACTGAAAAGCGCTGCCGCGAACGCCGGAAAGGGGATTCTCGGGCACGACCGGCTTCCTGCAGGGTCGCGTCTTCCCGCGCCTGTAAGTCGATCACCCGGCGCTAGATGGCCGGCGGGGCGGCCATGCATCGCCCCAAAGCAAAACCGCCGGCCCCCTTCGGGACCGGCGGCTCTGTTGTCCTGGCCTACCGCCTTCAGCCTGGTTGAGGCCGAGGGCTTCGGATCAGCGTCCGGGTTTAGCGGAAGTTGATGCCGATGGTGGCGCGACGGTTCAGCGGCTCACGAACGCCGTCGGCGGTCGGGCGAGCCAGCTCGGTTTCACCCTTGGCGTCCAGCGAGATCACGCCGCCGTTGACGCCGGAAGCGACCAGGGCGTCAGCCACGGTGCGCGCACGGCGGTTCGACAGGCCGATGTTGTACGCCGCGGAACCCGAGGTGTCGGCGTGGCCGACGATCAGGATGCGCGTCGGAGTGCCCGACTTGGCGTAGTTGGCGGCTTGCGTGACCACCGACTGGGCTTCAGCCGTCAGTTCCGAGCGATCCCAGTCGAAGTAGACCACGAACTCACGGG
>Ga0247806_10001645_pt1 | contig 10713 bp, 9 predicted proteins | sample UWRJL059202B1_FD_179935 | JGI IMG/M metagenome (GOLD analysis project Ga0247806, IMG submission 179935) | Plant litter microbial communities from Arlington Agricultural Research Station in Wisconsin, United States - UWRJ-L059-202B-1 | ecosystem: Environmental > Terrestrial > Plant litter >... | reverse complement strand
AGAGCGGCAATTGGGGGAAGGCCAGCACGAACTCGACGAATTTTTGCGTCCAGCGATCGAAGCGCCCGCCGAGATAGCCCGAGGTGATGCCCACCATGGTGCCGACGACCGTGGTCAGCAGCGTCACCACGAGAGCAATGGTCAGCGAGATGCGCGAACCGACGATACCGCGCGAGAGAATGTCCCGGCCGAACTTGTCGGTGCCCAGCAGGTGGAAGGTCTTGGCCGGGTCGGTGGCGCCAAAGAAGTGGATATTGGCGGGAATAACCCAGAGCAATTTGTAGGGGGCGCCCTGGACAAAAAAGCCCAGTTCGGTCGGATTCTCATAGTCCGGCCCGATGATCGGCTGGTAGGTGATCGGGTCGAGCTCGCCGCCATCGCTGAGCGGATACACCACTGGGATCAGCGAGAAACTGCCATCAGGCCGGCTGAAGCTGATCGTGTCCGGCGGGGCAAAGCCGATGTTGGTTTGCTTGGGATCCATCGGGGCGAAGAAATCGCCGAAGATCGCCACGACGAGCAGCAGCACGACCAGCACCAGCCCGATCATGCCCATCACCGACTTGCGGAACCTGCGCCACACCAGGCTCGGATAGCTCTCATTGTTGGCGTAGCGCGGATTGATCACCTGCTCGGGGATCACGTCGGACTGCGACTCGATGGCCGGGGTCGGCATGGCAGCGCCGGCGTCGGCGGGCAGGGGGATCGACTGGCTGAGGATATTGTCGTTGTCGCGGTTCATCATGCGTCTCCCAGCCGGATGCGGGGATCGAGGACGGCCAGCATCATGTCGGAAATAATGTTGCCGATGATCAGCGTCGTCGCCAGCACCAGCATGAAGGTTGCGGTGACCCACACGTCGCCGACGGCCATCGACCCGGTGATGGCGGGGCCGACGGTGGCGAGACCAAACACGATGGCAACCTCGATTTCGCCGGTCAGCATATAGGGCAGCACGACGCCCTGATACGCGACCAGCGGATGCAGTGCATTGGGCACGGCGTGCTTCATTACCACTGCGCTATGGCTGAGGCCCTTGGCGCGTGCGGTTTCGACATATTGCGCGTTGAGCACGTCGAGCAGATTGGCCCGCATCACGCGCATGTTGTACGCAAGGCCGCCAAAAGTGGCGATCGCGATGATCGGCCAGACGTGCTTGAGCAGGTCGACGAACTTGTCCCAGCTCCAGGGCGCTCCGCCGTAGCGGGCCGAGAAGAAATTGCCCACGTCCTGCACGCCCATGCGGAAGACGAGGATGTAGAGGATGACGATCGCCAGCAGGAACCGGGGGATGGTCATGCCGAGAAACGAAATGACGCCGAACAGCGTGTCGATCCACGAATACTGCCGGGTGGCGGCAATGATGCCCATCGAAATGCCGATCACCGATGCCAGGATATGGCAGGTCAGGGCCAGCAGGATCGTGGCAGGCAGGCGCTCGGCGACGACAGCGCCGACAGGCTTGTTGAAATACAGCGAGTGCCCGAAATCGAAGCGGGTGATGATGCCCCAGAGCCAGTTGAAATACTGGACCGGCAGCGGATCGTTGAGGCCATTGGCAGCACGATAGGCCTGCGCCTGGGCGTCGGCGGCTGCAAACGAAGCGCCGCCCTGATTGATGGCCATGGAGCGGATATAGTCACCATAGTCGCCCGGAGGCGCCTGGATGATGGCGAAGGTGACGACGCTCAACAACAGCAGAATGGGGATCGCCGACAGGATGCGCGATATAAGGAAACGGATCATCTGGAGCGGCTCTCAAATGGTCTGGGGGTGACGAGGGGCCGAAGCCCCTCGTCGGGAGGTCAAGAGCTTAGTTGCTCTTGATGGGTGCGTTGCCGACGCCGGGGGCGCCAGGCAGCGTGTCGGGAAACAGCTCGTTGGTGGACTGCTTGTCGGCTGGTACGAACAGGCGTTCGCGGATCAGACCGTCTTCAGCCCAGTTGAACTGCAGGATCGGCGTGCCAGGAGGCACATTGGCGAAGCGCTTGTTGATGATCAGCGCACCGGGATACTGCGTCAGGCCGATGCCATAGACGTTCTCGGTGAACAGGTGCTGATAAGTCTTCATCAGGGCGATGCGCTCATCGGCGTCGGCGGTTGCCACGAAGGCGTTCACCGTGTCGACCATCTCCTGCTCGAATGGCAGCAGATCCTGCGTGCCATCGGTGCCGGCGCGGTGACCACGGGAAATCTGGGGACCGGTCGGGGCCAGATTCTGCGTGTTCTGCACGACGGTGATCAGCTCGGAGTCGTTGCGGCGCAACGTCCAGTCGAACTTGCCGGCAGCTTCGTTGGCGTCGCGCTGATTGCCAGCCTGAGACTGCGAGATGACGCGAATGCCAAGCCGTTCCATCTGGGCGACAACGCCTTCGGCCAGGCTCTTGTCGGTCTGGTAGTCGATGGTCGAGAGCATGGTGACTTCGACGTCAGCACCGCCCAGTGTTTCGGCGGGGTAGTTGACGAAGCCATTGCCGTCTGTATCGACGAGGCCGATCTTTTCGAGCAGGGCTTTGGCGTCTTCCAGCGAGTACGGATAATAGACCGTGGAGTCCTTGTCGTAATAGCTGGTTGGTGGCATCAGCCCGCCTGCGTAAGGCGAGGTGAAGGGGCCGCGGACCAAAGCTTCGCCCAAAGCCTGACGATCAAGCGCATAACTGACCGCCTTGCGGAAATCGAGATTGCGGTTGAGCTCGCGGACAGCTTGTCCACGCGCATCTGGTTCGCCCCAGCCATTGGCCGAAAGGTTCGGATAGACCGAATAGGAGATGGTGCGGGCACCAAAGGCTAGACGGGCAGGAGCGGTGTCTTCAGCCGAGCGGCGCAGGGCTTCGACGAAGCTTTCCGGCTGCTCGAGGTTGGACAGATCGCCCGAGCCGGCTACAGCCTGCACGTCGCGGTCGGCCCAGGTCGACAGGCGATACTGAACTTCGTTGAGGTATGGCAACTGATTGCCGTTCTCGTCGACCTTCCAGTAGTAGGGATTGCGGCGCATCGCGATGATGTCGTCGGCGCGATACTCGACCGGCACCCACGCGCCCATCACGGGCATGTTGAGGAATTCGGGCGGGAAGGCATTCTTGAACTGGTCGTAAGTCGCGCCATCCTTGTAGGCCGGATGCTCGGCCTTGAGGATATGGCTCGGGCCGGGGCAGAAATTGCCGTAGGCCATCGAGTACAGATACTGGGTCGGACGAACCTCCTTGAAGGTCCACTTGACCGTATAGGGATCGACTTCCTCAAGCGTCGTGCCGACACCGAAGGTTTCAGGCGAAGCGCCGTTGAGGGGGGTGACCTGCGGATCGACCAGCACGTCGTTCCAGTAGAACATGACGTCTTCGGCGTCGAACGGGTCGCCGTCGGACCATTTTGCGCCTTCGATGAGGTGCATGGTCAGCTGATGGCCGTCCTCGGACCATTCCCAGCTTTTGGCCAGGTTCGGCAGGGGCTCGAGTTCTTCGGCCTTGACCTGGAACAGGGGGCCGGTGCGCGTCAGGCATTCGGAGAGGCCGATATCGATGCCGCCCCAGCCCTGCGTCTGGCCGGCGCTATAGTTCCAGCCCTCAGGCCGACCGCCGATGACATGGCGCATCACATCGCCATAGACGCCGACGCCGTCGGGCATGTTGCCGGTCTTGTAAACCAGCGGTTCCTTGGGCAGGCGCTCGGCAACCGGCGGCAGCGTGCCGGCATCGACGAAGGCCTTGACATAGTCAGGCTCGTGATACTCGGGCAGCGCCTTGAATTCCTGGATGTCCGCGATGCCGACAAACGTCGGAACCTGCTGGGCATCGAACTTCGGTGGATCGGGCGGCGTGGTCGGGGCGACGGTCTGGGCCTGCGCGGCCAGCAGGGAAATACCCAGCATGAGGCCTGCCCCGCCAAGGGCATAAGCGTGTGTTTTCATAAATCCTCCCGTAGCAACGGTTGGGCTGATCGCCACAGGCTGGACACTCCGTTCCGGCCTTACTCCGTGCTGACGCCTAAATTTGTACGCCTTGCCATGGCCGATACAATCCGGAATGATAGAGACTTATTCCGGTTTCCTAAGATATGAGCCGCTTTGTATGGTAGATCTGATCGACTCCACGCGGACCCAGCGCCGACCCGGTGCGCCAAAGCCGACGCCGCGTCCCGATCGCAGCTTCTATTCGTCGGGCAAAGCCTTTGGCCGGTTCGGCATTCGCTCTTTTCCGCCCCAAATCATGGCGCAGCCGCATAGCCACGGCCATATCGAGTTCAACTGGCTAACCCGCGGACGAATGGATTATGTCTTCGATGGCGGCACCTGCAGCGTCGGCTCGGACCGGCTGGTGGCGTTCTGGGCCGGCATTCCGCACCAGACGGTGGCCCTGCATGACGCGGCCGAAGCGCGCCAGCTCAATATCTACCTGCCGATGGATGCATTCCTTGAAATGCCGCAACTGGGCCGCCTCACCGAAACCTTGATGGGCGGCGGCGTCATCGAGCTGAACCCCGATTGCATCGGCCTCGAAACGCTGGAGCGCTGGCATCAGGACTATCGCAGCGGCAATTCGTTGCGTGCCGACATCGTGCGCACCGAAATCGGCACTATGTTTCGCCGCGCCGCCATAACCGGCTGGGACGTGCTGCTCCCCGCCTGGGTCGAGGAAGGCATGGGGAGCCGGACCCGCACCGGCTCGCCCGTCCGCTACGTCGTGCGTATGGTGCGCCATATCGTTGAAAACATCGCCGACCCGCTCAGCGCCGAAAGCATCGCCGAGGTCGTGGGCCTCCACCCCAACTACGCGACAAACCTGTTCACCAAGGTGATGAGCATCCCGGTGCAAAAATTCGTCATCCGCATGCGCCTGATCCGCGCCCGCTCGCTGCTGTTCGACGGCAGCATGTCCATCGCCAACGTGGCGTTCCAGTCCGGCTTCGTCTCGCAAACCCAGTTCTACGAGCACTTCCGCAAGGCCTACGGCATGACACCGAGCCAGATGCGACGGGATACCATCGAGGGGTAGGGGCCTTTTCAAATTGAGGCCTGCAAGTCATATTAGAGCTATGACAATTACGCTGAATATTCCTGATGACCTGCATGCGCGCGTGGACACCATCGCGCAGCGTACTGGGTTATCACCATCTCAAGTTATCTCCGATGCTCTTGCCAACGGATATTCCCTGGAGTGGCAGGAACAGTTTCTCGACAAGGTTGCGGCTGGGATAGACGCGGCTGATCGGGGCGATTTTGCCAGTGATGCCGATATGGCGCGAGTGCTCAACAAGTACCGCCCTGCTTGATGCTGGTCAGGTGGACCAGCCTGGCCTTGCGGCATATCGAGGACATAGAAGACTATATAGCCTTGGACAGTCCAATAGCTGCTTACCGCTTGATTGTTGATCTTGTCCAGCGCACCGACCAAGGCCTTGCGGCCACGCCAGAAATGGGACGCACTGGCCGAGCAAGAGGTACTCGCGAGTTGGTATTCGCGGATTTGCCCTACATTGTGGTCTATCGCATCACAGACGCGGTAGACATTCTGGCGGTCGTCCATGCTGCCAGAAAGTGGCCTATGTCATTCAGTTGAGTTTTGCCGCCCAGCCATTCGAGCGTAGCTCTCATCGCCTTCTCGGCTCAAATCGCGCCATTGGCGCGATTTGCCCAGTGGGACGCCTCTAAGTATTAAACTTGAACAGCATCACGTCGCCGTCCTTGACGACGTATTCCTTGCCTTCGTCGCGGGCCTTGCCGGCTTCCTTGGCGGCGACTTCGCCACCCAGCGTTACGAAATCCTCGTAGCCGATCGTCTGGGCACGGATGAAACCGCGCTCGAAATCGGAGTGGATGACGCCCGCTGCCGCCGGAGCCTTGTCACCCTTGTGGATGGTCCAGGCGCGGGTTTCCTTGGGGCCGACGGTGAAATAGGTCTGCAGGCCCAACAGGGCATACGCCTCGCGGATCAGCCGGTTCAGGCCCGCTTCCTTGAGCCCGAGGGAATCGAGATACTCGGCCTGCTCGGCGTCCGGCAACTGCGCCAGCTGCGACTCGATTTCGGCCGAAATGATCACCACGCCAGCGTCATGCTGCTTGGCGTAATCCTCAACCAGCTTGCTCATGGCATTGCCATTTTCAGCCGAGCCTTCGTCCACGTTGCACACATAAAGGGCGGGCTTTGAGGTCAGGAGCTGCAATTCCTGGAACGCCTTTTCTTCCTCGGCATCGCGCTTGACGAAGCGGGCCGACTTGCCCTCGCGCAGCAGCACCAACGCGCGATCGAGCAGGTCCAGCGTCAGCTTGGCTTCCTTGTCACCGCCCTTGGCTTTTTTCTCGACGCCGTTGCGGCGCTTCTCGAGGCTTTCGAGGTCGGCCAGCATCAGCTCGGTTTCGACGACTTCGGCGTCGGCCAGCGGATCGACCTTGTTGGAGACGTGGATGATGTTGCCGTCTTCAAAGCAGCGCAGCACATAGGCGATGGCGTCGCATTCGCGGATATTGGCGAGGAACTGGTTGCCCAGCCCTTCACCCTGCGAGGCGCCTTTGACGAGGCCCGCGATGTCGACAAAGCTCATGCGGGCGGGCAGCACGTTGACCGATTTGCCGATGCGCGCCAGATTATCCAGCCGATAGTCGGGCACCGACACTTCGCCGACGTTCGGCTCAATGGTGCAGAACGGGAAATTGGCGGCCTGGGCGGCTGCTGTGCGCGTCAGCGCATTGAAAAGGGTCGACTTGCCGACATTAGGCAGGCCGACGATGCCCATCTTGAAACCCATGGGAAATGCTCCGGAAACTGTTGGCCCCCACTTGGTTCGGATCGGCCGAGATGTCAATGGAAGCCGGTGCAGACGAGCTGCCCGATGGGTTCAGCTGATGGGCAACTTGGCAAAGCCTTTGACCAGGATCGGCCCGGTCGGGCGACCCGTCGGCGAGCCGGGTGCAGGCTCAAGCGTGATCTCATAAAGCTGGCCCACCTGGGGCGTCGGCAGGCTCGGGCCCGCAAGCACAGTATCGCGGGTCGTCGGCAGGGTGCCCAGCGAAACCGGGCCGGTGGCCACATCGGGCAGGGTCCATAGCTGCAGCACCTTGCCCTCGGGCGCCTCGAAATCATCGAGCGGCAGCAGCCGCACCGAGTCGTCCGCAAAAGCCTCGATGATCACTGCCGGGCTGGCATCGGCTTCGTTCAGCAGCACCGCGATGATCGTCGGCGCCGGGGCGGTCTGACGCATGGCTCCCACAAGATACCCAACGCCCAGCGCGACAACGACACCGGCCGCCAGCGGCAGCCATTGCTGCACAATCGCCGATCGGCGACGGGGCACCAGCGGCACGATGTTCGCACGCTCCGCTTGCGGCGTCTCTATCACGCGGGCTTCGATTTTGGACCATAGATCGGGGCTATAGCTGCCCGGCTCGACAGTGAAATCAAGTGCGCCCATGCGCTCGGCGAACTGCCGCGCCCACTCGCTAATTTCGTCATCGTCGCGACAGGCTGCCTCGAATGCCTGCGCTTCCGCCGGGTCGAGCAGCCCCAAAACATAATCGCCCACCGCCGCCAGTTTTTCCTCGCGCGTCATGACAGGCACTCCTGTAGCGCTATGGTGCCACGGCGGATCCAGGCCTTGACCGTCCCGAGCGGCGCGTTGAGCGTCGCCGCGACCTCGCCATGGTTGAGCCCGGTGACATAGCACAACAGGATCGCGCGGCGTTTCGGCTCGTCGAGCTGGCTCAGGCAGGTCTTGAGCGCGTCGCGTTCGGCCAGCGCATCGAAGGCCCCCATGGCGTCGATGGTGCGGTCGCCGATTGCGGCCAGCGTTTCGCCATCGTGATAATCCGTGCGGTTGCCATCGCGCAGCAGGTTCAGCGCCCGGTTACGCACGATAGTCGTGAGCCAAGCCAGGGCATTGCCGCGCGCGGCGTCGAACTGGCCGGCACGCTGCCACACCGCGACGAAGGCGTCCTGCACCACCTCCTCGGCCAAATCCTGACGCCGCACGATGCGCCGCGCAATTGCCACCAGCCGCCCCGCCTGGGCGTTGAACAATTGCGCCAGCGCCGCGCGGTCGCCATGCGCAATGGCCTGCAGCAGGAATTGGGGGTCGGTGGCCTCGGTCAAGTGCGGTCTCTGGCTTTGCTCATGTCCTCAATACACGCGAGGAACGCTTCTGGACGCAACCGGAAATATATTTTGATCCGCTGCATCTGCCGGCGATTGCCGCGGGTAGAGCCCTTGTAACGGCGCTGCAACAGCCGCCGCTCTTCACGAGGAGACTTCCATGTCCAACTTGCTTCGCACCACGCTTTTGGCCGGCACGGCCCTTGGCCTGTTGTCCACCGCTGCCTTTGCCGCCCCTGCGATCGGCCTTGCTGGCGACACCACGCTCGTCATGTTCGACACCGAAACCCTTGAAGCCTCTGCGACGATGGACGTCACCGGCGTCGACGCGCTTGCAGGAATCGATTTCCGTCCCGCCGACGGCATGCTCTATGGCGTATCCAAGGCCGGCGAGATTGTCACCATCGACACGACGACAGGCGCCGCGACCGTCAAGAGCACGCTGTCCGAGGCCCTGCCGAGCTATGACGGTGCGATCGTCGACTTCAACCCGATGGCCGATCGTCTGCGCCTGATGGCTGCGGACGGCACCAATCACCGCGTCAACGTCGATGATGGCATGGTGACTGTCGATGGCTCGCTCGCCTATGAGGACGCCGACATGCACGCCGGCGAAACCCCGGCGATCGTCGCGGCCGCCTATACCAATTCGGTCGGCAAGCCCGAAGCCACCAAGATGTTCGACATCGACGCCACCATCGTCGCCCTGATCCAGCAGACCGCCCCCAATGACGGCACGCTGGCCGCCATCGGCAAGCTTGGCATCGACGGCGCCGACAAATATGCCTTCGACATCTCGTCCACGGCAGACCTCGTCAACACGGCCTATCTGGTGGCGGGCTCGACGCTATACACGGTCGATCTCGAAACCGGCGCAGCCACTTCAGTCGGCGAACTGACCGGCCTCGACGGCACCATCACCGATATCGCGATCATGCCATAAGGTTCGATACTGCCCAACGCAGAGTGTCATCCCGGGCTTGACCCGGGATCCATCTCGAGATTTCAGGATGGGCCCGGATCAAGTCCGGGGGGCACCGAGGGAGTGGACTGACCAGCGTATTGCAGGGGCGTTCAGTCGCCCTTGCCCAGCAATTTCTTGAGCATTTCGGCCATCGGCCCGCTTTTGGGCACTTCAGCCTGAGGCTGGGCTGGTCGTGCCTGCCGGATATGGCTCTGTTTGGTCGATGCCGGCTTGGGTGCAGGTTTCGCTTCTGGCTCCGCCGGCTTGATCGCCAGCGCCAGCTTGTTCATGAAGCCGTTGTCGTCGCCCGCAAGCAGCAGCCCGATATGCTTGCCGATGCCATCGAGCAGCGGCTCCAGCCAGGGCTGATCGGCCTTGGCGAAATCGCCGAGCACATGATGGGTGACGTTTTCCTTGCCGGGATGCCCTATCCCCAGCCGCACGCGCTTGTAGTTGAGCCCGATCTGCGGATCGATCGAGCGCAGGCCATTGTGCCCGCCATTGCCGCCGCCGATCTTGACCCGCACCTTGCCCGGCGTCAGGTCGAGTTCGTCATACAGCACGACGATGTCGGCCGGCTCGATCTTGTAGAATTTGGCGACCTGCTGCACGCTGTCGCCCGAATGGTTCATGAAGGTCTGCGGCTTGAGCAGGATCACCTTCTCGCCGCCAATGCTGCCTTCGGCCAGCACGCCCGAGTGCTTGCTGCGAAACTGGGTAATGCCGTGCTCGCGCGCAATCGCGTCCAGCGCCATGAAACCGATATTGTGGCGGTTGCCCTGATATTGCGCGCCGGGATTACCAAGGCCAACAAGCAGCTTCATCGAACCACACTCCAAAAACAAAAGAGGCGACCCTTGGGCCGCCTCCAGATAAATTACGAGCCCGGTCCGATTACTCGGCCTTGGCGTCGCCTTCGGCAGCGTCTTCAGCAGCCGCGTCGTCTTCAGGCTCTTCCAGCGATGGCGGCACGATGGTCGCAATCGTCAGATCGTCTTCACTGCTGTGATCGGTCGCACCGGCCGGCAGCTTGATTGCCGAAATGTGGATCGATTCGCCGATTTCGAGACCCGTCAGATCGACGGTGATCTCTTCGGGAATGTTGTCGGCAGCGACGGTCAAGTCGAGCGTGTGGTGGATGATGTTGAGCGTACCGCCAAGCTTGAGGCCGGGGCTTGCGTCTTCATTGATGAAGTTCACATGCACCTGGACGTTGATCTTGGAGCCCTTGCCGACGCGCAGGAAATCGACGTGCAGCGGGAAATCCTTGACCGGGTCAAGCTGGTAGTCGCGCGGGATCACGCGGTGCTTGGTGCCATCGACGTCGAGCTCGATGATGTGGCTCAGGAAGCCGCCAGCATAGATATGCTTGAAGACGTCCTTGTAGGCGAGGGCGATGGTCACGGGGGGCTTCTTGTCGCCGTAGATAACAGCAGGAACGAGTCCCTGACGACGCATTTCGCGAGCGGCCCCCTTGCCAACTCCGTCACGCGCCTGTGCACTGAGCACTTTAGTTTCAGCCATGGAAAAATCCACTCTGGTTGGTGTATGGCGTCATCACAACGGCATACGCACCCGTCCTCCAGGGGTGACGAGCGCTTCATGAGCGCGGCTATAGCCCAAAGGGTGGTGTGGGGCAAGGGCGCTCCAGCGGCGAGACCCTAGTCG
>Ga0247806_10001642_pt1 | contig 10718 bp, 9 predicted proteins | sample UWRJL059202B1_FD_179935 | JGI IMG/M metagenome (GOLD analysis project Ga0247806, IMG submission 179935) | Plant litter microbial communities from Arlington Agricultural Research Station in Wisconsin, United States - UWRJ-L059-202B-1 | ecosystem: Environmental > Terrestrial > Plant litter >... | reverse complement strand
TGCTCGTGTGGATGCAGTCGCGGGTGGGCGAGCATGTCGCCCAGGCGCTCGAGTCCCGCCGCAAAAGCCTCGGGCGGCAGTTCGAAGAAAAAGTCTGTGCGGCGCTCGCCGGTTTGCGCATTCAACTGGCCGCCCTGACGTTGCACGTAGGCCATCAGCCCATCGCTGGCAGGAAATCGTTCGGTGCCAAGGAACAGCAAGTGCTCAAGGAAATGCGCCAGGCCAGGCCAGGCCAAAGGCGCGTCGTGGCTGCCGGCGGCCACCCGTAACACGGCGGCACAACGTTTCAAACCGGGCGCATGACGCAGCGCAAGCCGCAGGCCGTTGGCCAGGGTTTCGTGGTGGACAAGGGGGTGGATCGGCGCAGGCATGAGCACTTCCGCTACTGGGTAAGTGCTCATGCTAGCGAAAACCTTGGGTCAGCGCTTGTTCAGCGCGTCGTAGAGTGCTGGCCGACGATCGAGGAAATAGCGATTGGCGGCGCGCGAGTCGAGCATCAATTGGCGATCCAGGGTGCCGACGATCAGCGCTTCATCGAGGCCAGCCTGGGCGATACGGCTGCCATCCGGTGCGGCGATGCTGCTTTGCCCGCAGTAGTGGATCTGCTCTTCACTGCCGCAGTAGTTGGCGTAGGCCACGTAGCACTGGTTCTCGTAGGCACGAGCGCGCACGGTGACGTCCGCGATGAAGTCGAAGGGGATCATGTTGGCCGTCGGCACCAGGATCAGCTCGGCTCCGGCCAAGGCCAGGCGCCGGGCGTTCTCCGGGAACTCCAGGTCGTAACAGATCAAAAAACCGAGCTTCCAACCGTTGAGCTCGACCAGGGGAAAGTCGTCCTCGCCGGCGCTGAACATCGAGTGGTCGAGGTCGCCGAACAGGTGGGTCTTGCGGTAGTTGCACAGGCGCTCGCCCTGCGCGTCGATCAACTGCACGGCGTTGTAGATCTGCCCGTCCTCGGCACGCTCGGGGTAGCCATACAGGATGGCGACCCCCGAGGTTCTGGCGATCTGGGCGATCTGTTGCGCGGCTTCACCGTTGTACACCTGGGCCAGGACGTTGACCGCGTCGACGCCGATGTTGTAGCCGGTCAGGAACATTTCCGGAACCACCAGCAGGTCGGCGCCCTTGGCTTCTGTCGCGAGCTGCTGCAGGCGATGCAGATTGGCGGCAACGTCGAGCGGCAGCGGTGGGCATTGGTACAGGGCTACGCGCATTTCGGACTCCTCTTACTCGGGCAGGGCGATTGGCCCGATTTCATTGAACACATCACCCGGGCCCGGGTTCTCGGCATGGGTGCTGCCGCCGAAGTGATTCATGATGCCCCAGACCGCATTGAGCGAGGTCTGCACCGCGCCTTCGACCCAGGCCGGGGTCCAGGATACGTCATCGCCGGCGATAAAAATCCCGCGCTGCTCGGCCGGCATTTCCTGCTGCATGAAGTGCGCGTACATCCGCTGGTTGTAGCGGTAATGGCCGGGCAGGGCGCCTTTGAACGCGCCGAGGAAGTGCGGGTCGGCTTCCCAGGACACAGTAATCGGATCGCCGATGATGCGCGCGGCGATGTCGACTTTCGGGTAGATCTTCTTCAGCGCATCGAGGGCCAGTTTCACCCGTTTTTCGATCGGCTGCGGGAGCATTTTCAGCGCGTCGCTCATCCAGGAGTACGACAGGCAAATCACCCCAGGCTTGTCATCGCCGTTGTCGAAGAGGTAGGTGCCACGGGTCAGGCGATCGGTGAGGGTCATGCTCATCAGGTCGCGGCCGGTTTCCGGGTCTTTGTCTTTCCAGAACGGCCGGTCGACCATGACGAAGGTCTTCGACGACTGCATGTAGCGGGTGCGGTCCAGGGCCATCCACATCTTTTGCGAGAATAGCGATTCTTCGCACTCGATCTGGGTGGTCAGCAACCAGCTTTGGCAGGTGGTCAGCACCGCCGCGTACTCGCGGGTATCACCCCAGTTGTCGGTGACGCTGAAGCGCCCATCGGCAGCGCGGGCGATGCGCTTGACCCCGGTGCGTGGCGCACCGTTGTGCAGCGAGCTGAGGCTGGTGCCCGCTGGCCAGTGCGCACAACGTTCCGGCACATGACGCCAGATACCCAGCGGTACTTGTTCGACGCCGCCGACCACCAGGTGCTGGTGATCGTCGCAGTTGGTCATCACCACGCGGAAGATTTCCAGCATCGAGTTGGGGAAATCCGAGTCCCAGCCGCCCGTGCCGAAACCGACCTGGCCAAACACTTCGCGGTGGTGGAACGACAGCTTGGCGAAGGCTTTGGAGGTGGCGACGAAATCGTAGAAGGTGCGGTCATCCCACAGCGGCACCAGGGTGTTCCACAGCTCCTTGAGGCGCGGTACGTCGCGGTCGCGGATCGCTTGCTGGATCTCGCCAAAGCGCGAACCGTCCTCCAGGGCGTCAGCCCAGGCGTCGGCGACTTCCTGGAATAGCGCGGGCAGGTCGGCGAGTTTTTGCGCGTAGTGGGTCTGGCCTTCCAGGTCGATGACCGTGCTGCCGGAGGCCGGCGTCAGCGGGTTGGGGAAGGGCTTGGTCTCAAGCCCCAGCTTGTCGACGTAGTGATAGAAGGCGGTGGACGACACCGGGAAGCGCATGCCGCCCAGTTCGGCAATGATCCCCTCGGCACCTTCGAAGGCTTGGGAGCGCAGGCGCCCACCCATTTTCGAGGCTTCGTAGACGACCGGTTTCAAGCCCAGCTTCATCAGCTCATACGCCGCCACCAGCCCGGCAATGCCGGCACCGACAATCGCCACTTCCGCGCCGTGGTTGTGCGCCGGGATGCTGCCCAGGCCGGCCGGGTGTTCGATCCAGTCATCAAAGGCGAAAGGGAAGTCAGGACCGAAGATGGTGACCGGTTTTTTACCGTCTGCAGGATGGCGATTGTTGTTGTTCATGGCTGACCTTGCTGGCGACTCGCACGTGGTGCTGAGTATAGGAAAAGACTGTCGCCATTCTAGGGAGCGTAGTGCACGTTAATAAGACGCAAAGTGTCGTCGTTTTGCATGGTGATGCTTCGATATGACGAATATTCTGGTCAGACTGGCTGGCCGCGGTCGATCTTGCTGCTGAGGATGATCGAGGTGGTGGTTTTCTCGACGCCATCGACGCTGCCGATCTGGTCGAGCAACTGGTCCAGTTGCTCCGGCGACTCGGTGCGCAGCCAGGCGACGTAATCGAACTCACCGCTGACCGCACAGAGTTGCTGGACCTGGGCCATGCTGCTCAGGCGGCGCAGTACTTCCTTGCCGGAGCGCGGCTGCACGGTGATGCCGACATAGGCCTGCAAGCCCCCGTCGACCACTCGCTGACCGAGGCGCACGCCGTAGCCGGTGATCACCTTGGCCTTTTCCAGGCGCGTCAGCCGCGACGTCACCGTGGTGCGCGCAATGCCCAGTTGCCGGGCGAGCATGGCCACGCTTTCGCGGGCGTTGAGCTGCAAGGCGGCGATCAATTGGCGGTCGATTTCATCGAGCGCGAGGGGGCGAGTGTCAGGCAAAACGGCTTCTCCAACAGCACAGGTCAGTGGGCGTGCATGTTACAGCACATCCATGTCGGCGCTGGGGGGACAACTGCGCCCTTTAAGGTCTCATTTGAGAAGGGTTCTGAGGGCCGGGAGATCGATTCTCGGAATCACACTGTCGGGAATCCGCGAGCTGCTGGACAGGTTATACACGGCGAAGTTTTCCCCCATGACTTTGTTCGACATCAACTTCAACGAGGGAAGAATCCGCGTGTGGAAATGCTTGTCGAGGCCGCAAGGGGAGAGCACTGAGCCTGTGGTTTCATAAAAACGCCCGGTGGACTGATTCAGATCGACCCCCACCAGGAACACTTTGCTGAAGCCCAGGTGGTGGGCCAGTTGCAATGCCAGATAGGCCACCGTGCGGGCATCAAAAAAACCATCACTGAGGTTCTTGCTGAAGCCAATACTCTTGGCCCGTTGCCCGATGGGCGCACGGCTTTGCACCAGGTTCTTGTTGCGCCGGAAAAAATAGTCGAGCCAGGTTTGTTTCGGGGCACGTTTGAGCGTGAACAGTTTCCCCGCCGGGTGCACGTTTGTGCGGCGCGCATACTCTGCCCACAAGGCAACCCGTTGGCTGATTTTCATCGCATGGGCAAAAAACTCAGGCTGCTGGAGCGGAAAGCTCATGTCGGTGCAAACGTAGAAGTGCGGCCGGATGGCCGTCTTGCTGAACAGCGAGATCGCACCATTCATGGTGATCATCGGGATGTGAGCGAATTCTTCGATCGGGAAGTCCTTGGCCGAACTGCCCGAGGCGATAATAAACACAGCGCCGCTCTCGGTGTGGCGACACTCTTCGAAATCACGCACATGACTCAACCTGGAGTCTACTGCTGGATGTGCCTGAACTACTTCCATGTCCGATGTCCGCTAGGTATGCCATTGACTGTATTGATGTTTTTTTATACGCCCGGAAACGGGATCAGTCGCGGCTGATTCAAGCACGGAATGACGCCCACAACTCTCAGGCTCGCCAGGCAGGCAAGGCTCGAATCTAGCAAATGCTGAGTGATGTGACCAACCCCTAAACGCACGAATGGGCAGGCGGTCGCAAATAGCTGGGAAAGCTGTTGCAGGGAACGAAGGGCGGGGAATATTGAGGGTATGAGCAGCTCCGCCAACGCCGCCTGAATCGCGGGCTGACCCAAGCCCGCCTCGCGGCCCTGGCGGGCATCACTCGACAGAAGGTTATCGCCATCGAAAAGGGTGATCTGTCGGTGGGCATGGTCGCTTATGCGCGAGTCCTGGGGGCTCTGGATGGTGAGTTCGCTATAGTTCCGGCCGCCATGCCGACGCTTGATGAAATCCAGGGAGTGTTCGACTGATGAGCAATGTACTGCGAGTTACGACACCTGAAGGTAGTAGCGGGAAGATCCTGGGCAGTGGTGGGGACTATTTGTTTCGCTATCACGAAGATGCCAAGGCGCAGACGGCGATCAGTTTGCTAATGCCTGTGCGCCTGGATGAATACCGCCACCGTGGACTTCACCCGATCTTCCAGATGAACCTGCCGGAAGGTTACGTCCTGGAACAGTTGCGTAATCGCTTGGCTAAGGTGGCCAATGTCGACCCCATGTTGTAATTAGCGCACCCAACCTGCCAAACCTCGTAGCCGGTCTGGCCGCGAGGGGTGTTTTCATCACCCAAATCTTTTCGCAAAATTTCAACGCAAAGCCCGCCGGCGGGAGGGGGAAAAGTGCGTTCCTTCGATCTTTTTTCTTTGGGCGTGTTTTTTCCTGGCGCAGAGGTGTTGTGAGCCTGTGTTGGGCTTGGTGCGCAAAGTTGTGAGGCGTCACAGTTAACGTGTGGATTGTGTGAAGGACAGTCGCTTGCAGGCTTGCCAAAAAGACTTTTTTGCCTCAACGTAAAGACTAATGTCATTACAGTGAGGGCCATCCCATGGCATCCATCAATGTCCGTATCGACGACGACCTCAAGGCGCGTGCTTACCACGAGCTGGAAAAACTCGGCGTCACCCCGTCTGAGTTGATGCGCCAAGCCTTGCAGTACGTGGCAGAGCGCGGTCAGCTACCCTTCAAGCCCGTCCTGATGACCGAGGACGATGAAGCCTTGATCGCTACGGTGCGCGAGCGACTGGCTGCTCCCCAGCGGGTTAAGGTTTCACTAGATGACCTATAGCCTTGAGTTCGATGCGCGGGCGTTAAAGGAGTGGCACAAACTGGGGGATACCGTTCGCCAGCAACTCAAGAAGAAACTGGCTACGATCCTGGTCAATCCGCGTATTGAAGCCAACCGTCTGCACGCGTTGCCCGACTGCTAGAAGATCAAGTTGCGTAGCAGCGGCTATCGGCTGGTTTATCAAGTGATCGACCAAGAGGTCATGGTGTTTGTGGTGGCCGTTGATAAGCGCGAGCGTGAGCAGGTTTATCGTAAAGCGGTTGAGCGGTTGAGCTAGCGAGCACCGCACATCTGTAAGCGAAAAGCCCACCGAGTGGCGCAATGCTGTTCAGTTAAGGGAGCGTCACACTTTGTAGGAGCGAGCTTGCTCGCGAAGAACTCAAAGACGCCGCGTTTATACTGAACACACGCGTTATCGTTGACGTTTTTCGCGAGCAAGCCGCAAGCGGGCGCTCGCTCCTACAAAAGCATCGCACTCCTTAACTGAACAGCATTGCACCGAGTGGCGGGCTCTGGTGACGAGCGCTTCACAGGTGGGGAAGGCAGTCAGGAACTTCATGTGCGAGCGCGATGCTCCACTAGGAATCCTGCGCAATTACAGGATGGTCAAAGGCACAGGGGTTCAACTTAGAGTTGACCCATCCATGAAGGCTACACAGGTGCAGATGACACTCTAAGATAGGGCGCTGCTGGAAGTTTTTGGATGGCTCAAACCGCGACTGGCTGCACGTCTCGGTCATCGGGGAGGATGGCCTGTAAGGGTGGATATCCCGTAAGCACACCCACCGGTTGCTGCAGTAACTGTACTGATGTGGACGTTTTGTGGACTTCCTGGCTTGTGAAAAATGTGCAGTTTCAACCGACCGGAAAGGCGAAAGCCGCGCAATGCGCGGCTTTCTTGTTTGGTGGGCCCACACGGACTTGAACCGTGGACCAAAGGATTATGAGTCCTCTGCTCTAACCAACTGAGCTATAGGCCCTCAGTAGGCCGCGGATTATAGCGATGGTTTCTCGGCTGTGCTATCCGAAAAGTCCGAAACTGCGATACGAAGGAAGGTTGCGGCGAATTCGTCGGCGGGCAGGGGCAGGCTGACGATGTAGCCCTGGATCTGTTCGCAGCCTTCGCCGGCGAGGAACTGCTGTTGGGCCTGGGTTTCCACGCCTTCGGCGATGATGGTGAATTGCATGCTGCGGCCAAGGGCGATGATTGCGCGGACGATGGCCACGTCGTGGGGGTCGTCGGGCAGGCCGCGGACGAAGGACTGGTCGATTTTCAGGTAGTCCAGCGGCAGGCGCTTGAGGTAGCTGAGGGAGGAGTAGCCGGTGCCGAAGTCGTCGATGGCCAGTTGCACTCCCAGGCGTTTGAGTTGGTGCAGGACTTCCAGGGCTTCTTCGGCCTGGCTCATGATGAAGTTTTCGGTGATCTCCAGTTGCAGCAGGCCGGGTTTGAGGCGGTTGTCCCTGAGCAGTTGTTCGATGCGCCCCAAGAGGTTGGGCTGGCGCAGTTGGGCGCCGGCGAGATTGACCGAGAGTGAGCCGAACCCCTCGTAGCGCTTGCTCCATTCGTGCATCTGCAGGCAGGCCTGTTCCAGTACCCAGTCGCCGATCTGCAGGATCATGCCGTTTTCTTCGGCCAGGGAAATGAAGTGCTCGGGCGGTACATCGCCGAAGGTCGGGTGGTGCCAGCGGATCAGCGCTTCGGCGCCGACCAGGCGTGGATGGTTGAGGCTGATTTTCGGTTGGTAGTACAGGGACAATTCGTTGCGTTCGATGGCGCGGCGCAGTTCATGTTCCAGGGCTATGCGCTCGCTGGCCTGGGCAGTGAGGTCGCGGGTATAGCTTTCGACCCGGTTGCGGCCTTTGGCCTTGGAGCGATACATGGCCGCATCGGCGTTCTTGACCAGGGTGGCGACGTCGCTACCGTCCTTGGGATAGAGGCTGGTGCCGATGCTGGCGCTGATGAAGAACTCATGTTCACCGGCCTGGAACGGCGCGCCAAAGCAGTTCAGCAGCTTGTTGGCGATGTTGTCGGCATCGCTGGCTTGCTGCAGGCCCGGCAGCAGGATGATGAACTCGTCGCCGCCCAGGCGCGCCACGGTGTCGATGTCCCGCAGTTGCTCCTTGAGCCGCACGGCGATGCCCTTGAGCAGGAGGTCGCCGACTGGATGCCCGAGGCTGTCGTTGATGTGTTTGAAGCGGTCGAGGTCGAGAAACAGCACGGCCCCCAGGCCACCCTGTTCACGTTGGCCGTTGAGGGCTGTCAGCAGGCGGTTTTCGAACAGCGTGCGGTTCGGCAGGCCGGTCAGCGGGTCGTGGTGGGCCTGATAGTCGAGCTTGGCCTGGGCGTGCTTGAGGCTCGAAATATCGGCAAATACCGCGACGAAGTGGGTGATGAAGCGGTCCTTGTTGCGCACCGCGCTGATGGTCAGCCAACTGGGGTACAGCTCGCCATTTTTGCGCCGGTTGGAGATCTCGCCCTGCCAATGGCCCTCGGCGGTCAACTGATGCCACATGGCCGCGTAGAAGGCGCTGTCGTGCAGGCCCGAGGCCAGGAGCCGGGGTGTGTGGCCTAGGGCTTCGGTCTCGCTGTAGCCGGTAATCTCGCTGAAGGCACGGTTGACGGCGCTGATGTGCTGCTGGGTGTCGGTGATCAACACGCCCTCGGCGGTGCTCTCGAACACGGTGGCAGCCTGTTGCAGTTTTTCCTGCATCAGGTGCCGCTCGGTAATGTCCCGGGCGATGGTCAGCATGCATTCTTCTTCGCCGATCGGTAGCGGTCGGCTGGACATTTCGCAGAGGCGGATCTGCCCGTCGTTGCGCCGGATGTGGCAGGTGAAGTCGCGCACGAAGCCGTCGCGTTTGAGCAGGTCGAGCATTTTGCGACGCTCATTGAGGTTGACCCAGATCCCCAGGTCGAGGGTCGAGCGATCTAGAGACATGGCGCTATTGAAACCGGTGATGCGGCTGAACCCTTCGTTGACCTCTATCAGCAGACCGTCGCTGACCCGTGAGAGCAGCAGGCCATCAGGTGAGGCATGGAAGGCCTTGGCGAACTTCTCTTCGGAGGTCTGCAGTTGCTGTTGGGTTTCCTTGAGCTGGCTGATGTCCCGGACCACCACCACCAGCGCTGGTGTGGTGTCGAGCTCGAAGGGCTCGGCGGAGATCAGGCCGGTGAACACTTGGCCATTGCTGCGGCGAAAGGGCATCTCCAGGTTGCGAATGCTGCCGGCCTGCAAACGCTGCAACAGTCCCGGGCCGACGCCGGCAATGCCCCAGATGTTCAGATCGGTGGCAGTTTGTCCCACCACTTGTTCGGCGCTCAGGCCGATCTGCTCCTCGAAGGCCTCGTTGACTTCCAGCAGGCAACCGTCGGACAGGCGCGCAATCACCAGGATGTCCGGGCACTGCTGGAACACCGAGGCAAACTTCTGCTCGGAGAGGCGCAGGGCTTCTTCGGTGCGCTTGGCTTCGCTGATGTCGATCATCAGGCCACGCATGATCGGCTCGTGGCCGTGTTCGATCAGACTGACGATGTCGCGTACCCACAGGCAACGCCCGTCGGCCGTGATCACTCGGTAGTCGAGGCTGTGATCGCGCCCGGCCAGCACTTCGTGATCGCAGAAGCTCTGGGCCCGTGTCAGGTCGGCGGGGTGAATGATGTTGCGCCAGAAGCCGGGGATCAACCAGTGGGACAGGGGGTAACCGAGTAGATCTTCGGCGTGGGGCGACACGTAGCTGTAGGTGAAGTCACTGATACGTGCTTCCCAGGCGATGGCGGACAGGCTCTCCACCAGACCGCGGTAATGGTATTCGCTGCTGCGCAGTTCCTGTTCCAGGGCGACCCGCCGGGAAATTTCCGAGCTCAGGCGGCGATTGATGCGGATCACCACGGCGAGAATCGCGATCAGCAAGCCCACACCGGGCAGGCCATAGATCAACAGGTCGGACCAGAAGCCCCGGTGATCGAGGACGTTGCCTACCCAGTGCTCCTGGATGGCGCTGATTTCCCCGGGGCTCATGTCGGCCAGCACTTTGTCGAGGATGCTTACCAGCAGTTTGTTATCCCGTGGCACAGCCATCGCCAGTTGGTAGCGATAGGGGGTTTCGCCGCTGACGTAGAGCCCATCGAGCTTGAGTTGGCGCAGGCTCCAGACACTGGACGCGAGGTCGCCGACAACCGCGTCGACCTCATCGGTAGCCAGGGCCTGCAGCGCCGAGCTGACATTGGGCAAGGGCACCAGGTTGAGATCGGGGTGCTGGGTGCGCAGCAGTTCGTGCGGGGCGTAGTTTTCCACCACGGCGATTTTCAGGCCGTAGAGGTCCTCAAGGTTATGGGGCTGGGCGCCTCCCACATGGGCCAGGATAACGATGGGGAAATCCAGGTAGGGTCGGGTGAAGGCCAGGTAGTTCTGGCGCTCGGGGGTGGACATGATGCCGGGCAGCAGGTCGAGCTTGCCCTTTTTGACCTGGTCCAGCACCTCGGTCCAACTGACCGGCTCCACGGGAGTAACCTTGACGGCCAGACGATCGCGCACGACGTTGATGTAGTCCGCCGCCAGGCCCTGGTAGCGGCCTTGCTCGTCACGAAACTCGAATGGCGGCCACGACGCGTCGACGCCCAGGCGTAACTCTGGATGAGCCGCCAGCCAGCCACGTTCTTCGTCATTAAGAGTCAGCGCGCCAGCCGTTGCGGTCCAGGTCATCAGCGACAGTAGCAGCACGGCCGGGAGTCTGGGCATAACGGTCTCGTTATGGCTTGGGGGGGAATGTTTCGAGTGTAGACGGGCTGGGCGGCGGGAGCGATGTCGCGAGGATTTAATCTGCATAAAGCAAAACCCCCGGCAGGGCCGGGGGTTTTGTGATCACTCGTCGAGGAAGGAGCGCAGATGCTCGCTTCTCGTCGGGTGGCGCAGCTTGCGCAGCGCCTTGGCTTCGATCTGACGAATCCGTTCACGGGTAACGTCGAACTGCTTACCAACTTCCTCGAGGGTGTGGTCGGTATTCATGTCGATGCCGAAACGCATGCGCAGGACCTTGGCTT
>Ga0247806_10001638_pt1 | contig 10746 bp, 6 predicted proteins | sample UWRJL059202B1_FD_179935 | JGI IMG/M metagenome (GOLD analysis project Ga0247806, IMG submission 179935) | Plant litter microbial communities from Arlington Agricultural Research Station in Wisconsin, United States - UWRJ-L059-202B-1 | ecosystem: Environmental > Terrestrial > Plant litter >... | reverse complement strand
CAACGAGACCTACACGACGCATACGCAAACCAACAAGCCGATCAGTAAAAATGGTTTTCTGTATATTTATACAAGCAACGAAACGCCGAACATAGATGTGTTCTTTGATAATTTGCAGGTAACAAAATGGGTAAGTATGAAAACGAATCTGATTATAATTTTTATAATTTTTAGTTTCAATTGTTTTTCACAAGAGTTTTCGCTGTGTAAAGTTGCTAAAAATAATTCTGTCTTTAGAATATATGAGTATGATGCTATAGGGCATTACCTAAAAATAAATTTGACCCTATATAAAAATGGTCATTTCAAATACGAATTGTCAGCCTTTAATAGAAATCTTTTTAGTGAAGGAAAGTGGGGAATCTCAAAAGATACTTTAACACTTAATAGTAATTTGAAAAACGGGCATATACCAATAGAGTTGAAATATATTAATGATTCGCCCAAGCTTATAAATGGGTTTAAAATTGGGGTGGTTCAAAATAAGAAAGGAGTAGATATGGAAGATGGTCTAGTCGCAGTAAATAATGATACAATCAAATGTACCCCTTCTTATGGATTATGCGATTACGAATTCAAATCTATTGACAGCATTCGTGTTTATTTCGAAAATGGGTTAACTGCTTCATGGATAAAAGTTAATAAGCAGCCCTATACACAAATAATCCCTGTAATACTAGTTGACTTTAAGCTCGACTCATATGAAGTTCTGGATAATGTAAAATATTTGGTAAAGCGAAAATCAATAAAGAGTTTTAGGTAGAAAAATATAATCCTGGTAATATGAATATACCTTGTGAAATTAAGAATAACTGGGCCTGAAATTATAATAGTTGTTCTTGCATCAGTTTTGATTATTCTAAATCTTGATGATCTTCGAAACGTATTTATAAACGAAGGAGAATATCCTTTTGGAAGTGAGTTTTTCAGTTCCTATTCTATTTATAGTTCTAAATTATCGTATGTTGTCTATAATATCGCTTCTACATTGGTATTAAGCATTACAATTGTAGCTTCTATCCGATGGGATAGAAAGATATTACTTACATGTATTTTGGGCGATATTGTTTTATTTCTCTATCCAATTTTTACTAATGAGTAATTTATTCTTCCTGCTAATTTCAGAATACGAGTTTGTGGAATGTTCATAAGAAAGACAATTTTTCAGCCTACGCCCGATTGTAGCGTAAAGCCCGAAGTGAAGCGCAGCGCAATGAGGACTTGCAGCGAAAAGCGGGACTCTGCCCGGGAGGATGCAAATGCTTCACGTACAAATTTTCCTTTTTATTTTTTAGAGAGCAACTTATAGAACCGTTACTTCCATCAACTTATGCTATGCGCCATAGCAACCTCTCCAATGGCAAAGTAACGGCCGGCCAACTCACCGGCGCCGGTGTGTTTATATGGGGCATCAGCAGCTTTTTAACCAGCCAGGGCAGCAGCGGCAGCAAACCGAAAGCCTACCTGAACTGGATACTGTTTGACGAGCAGTTTAACTACGTAAGCAGCAGCAGTGGCTTTGAAGCGGTAGGAAACAATAACACTTATACAACACATACACAATCGAACCTACCGGTATCGAAGAATGGATTTTTGTATATTTATACAAGTAATGAAACGCCGAACATAGACGTGTTCTTTGATAATTTACAGGTAACGCATACGAGGGGGCAGGTATTGGAAGAAACGCATTACTATCCTTTTGGGCTGACGATGGCGGGGATTAGTAGTAAGGCGGCGGGGGTGATGGAAAATAGAAAAAAATTTAATGCTGGCAGTGAATTACAGAGTAAAGAGTTTTCTGATGGTTCAGGCCTCGAATGGTATGCAACGAATCTTAGAAGCCTTGATCCACAATTAGGAAGATGGTGGCAGATAGATTCCAAACCAAATAACGACGAGAGTCCCTATGCTTCAATGGGAAATAACCCAATATTGAAGAATGACCCCATGGGAGATACTGCGCGTTATAAATCGGCTGATGAAGCACTTTTATGGGGAGCTCGAACATTATTAAATAGTAAGCTTAACGGGTTATATAAAGTAGAAGTAAAAACTGTAAATGATAAATTAGGATATAATTATGAAGTGACAATTGTTAAAACAAAAGATTATGATGCTAAAAAAGAAACTTCAGAAATAAAAGAATTTGTGAAAGAGTTCAATACTATAGCTAATAGCAAACAAGTTATACGGCAAGAGATTGTAATGAATGATCAACAAACAGTTGTTGGTAGTTGGTTAACAGGCAGGGTCGATTTGGCTGATGTGTTTGCTTTCGATAGGCAAAAAGGTGGGCCATCTTCTTTGTCCGTATATATGCATGAGATGAAAGAGCAGCAAGAGAAGGCCAAATTAGGTCTATTACCTAATCAAATGGGCACTGTTGATAAAAGTGGATTTCCTACTCAATATACGCCTCCTCATAAACAAGGAATAAATGCAGAAAATAGAGTATCCGGTACAACTAGGCATGAGAACACTGGTGTTTTTACCGATAAAACTGGTAATAAAATACAAGTAAATCTAGTTCCTCAGCCAGATGGAAGTGTAATTGTAACCAAAACCCCAATTCCTTAAAATGAAATATTTACTTATATTATTTTCGTCTGTTCTTTTATCACACTGCAATGACAATTGCCCTATTGATAAAAGATTTAAAGAGAAGTTTGATGCTGAGATTAATGTGTTAGCAATACTGAAATCACAAGGGATCACTCAAAAAAATACTTTGGAAAAAATTAAAATTAGCAACGAGACCTTATTACAATTAACTGGGCATAAGGCAAACTTGTCATTCGATTATACCGTTACATATTCGGCTTCAAATTTTGAAAGCGATTTTAAAGTTTGGAATAAATGGTATGAAAATAATAAATGTAATGTGAAGGAAGCGGACTTTGATAAAATAAAAAATAAAGTAAATCTTGAAATAAAATAGCAATAAAGATTTCAATGATGGAGTGAATTAAAGAAAGATAATTAAGTTGAATAGCATTCGGAATAAGGATTTATAGAATGTTCACAAGAAAGATAACACTTCCAGTCTACGCCCGATTGCAGCGTAAAGCCCGGAGTGAAGCGCAGCGGAATGAGGACTTGCAGCGGAAAGCGGGACCCTGCCGGGGAGGATTCGAATGCCCCACGTACAAATTTTCCTTTTTATGACCTGGTTTTTTTAATGCCGGAATATATTTAGTTATACTGTGCCTCCATGCAGCAATGCATTCATAACTCATAACCCATCATTCATAATTATTTTAAAACCTCGGGCACCGCACATCATCCGCATCGGTTAGATCACTGTCGCGGTGCTTTTGGTACGTAAGCGACAATTCAAAACCACCCCTGCCTTTGCTGGCGGACTTCAACTGGGAGATGTTGGCATCATAACTGAACGCAATGCTCACCGGTTTAGCTTCGAGCTTTACCACGGGAATGAACGCATCGCCCCAGCGCAGGTAACCGCCGCCGTGGATCAGGTACTTATCGCTCTCCGGGTCGCCGAGGCGTTTGGAGAACAAGGCGCCCACCATGGTTTCCTTGTACGGCCCCTGGCTCGAATAGTTGGTTTCGATGCTGAAAAAACTTTGTTCGCTGATGTTCATGCGCAAGCCCGCCGAGCCTACCCACTTGGGGATCATCTCGTAATTGGGATTGCCGTAAAAGGATACCTTGGTGGCTTTGTTGAAATGGTGGTAAGCAAGGCCGAGGTATAAATTATCGTCTTTGTTTTCGCCGAGTTGCATGTTGAAACTCATGCCCACGCTGGCATCGAGGTAAGAATAGGAATTGCGCAGGTTGGTTTCCCCATCGGATAAATTGGGGTTGAAGCCCGTGCCGTCGTACTGGCTGTTGGTGGTGATCTTGCTGCGGTCGATCCGGCGCTGCACCCAGCCACCCATGAAGCCGAGCGACAAATACATATTCCTTTCCGTGCTTAAAGATTTGTGGTAGTTGAGCGCGGGCAACACGTGCGTTGCGGAAAGAGATACGGTGCCGGCCTTGTCGTATAAGATCTGCGCACCGATGGTAATGAAGTCATCCTTCTTGCCAATGGGCCTCTTGAATTCCGCGTTCAGCGAACCGGTCTGGTACGCATTCGTTACGCTGTTCCATTGCGTACGGTACACGCCCTGCAGCCGTATGTCGCCGCTGAACAGTCCTGCCAGCGCCGGGTTGCGCAGCAAAGGCGTTTCAAAGAATTGCGAAAAATGGATGTCCTGTGCACGCGTAGCCAGCGCCGGTACTAAGAGCACGAGGATAATAATTTTTTGTAAAAGTGGTTTCATTGTATTCGGATTTGGACCTCACCCCCAACCCTCTCCCGGAGAGAGGGGAGTTAGCAAGATTTCGTTTTCATTTTTTTAGCATACTGTCAATTCTTGTTGGCCGTTGCTCAGAGACCGGGCGGCGGAAAGAGCTTTCGATTCATAATTCATAACTCATAATTCATAATTATCTTATCAACGCCACATCGCCCTTCAACGTCAATATCGTTGCGTTCTCACATTCTACTTCCGCGGTATAAACAAATACATCCGGCGGTAGTTTTATTCCATTGTAATTACCATCCCAGGCTGCCCGTACATCATTCGGCATGAAATCATTTTTATTGAACACCACTTCGCCCCAGCGGTTGAAGATGCGGAGCGACTTGATCCTGAACAACCCGGTCCCTCTTGGATAAAACACATCGTTCACACCATCGCCATTGGGTGAAAAAGTATTCGGTATAAATACATTGGCGCCACCGCACAATACGGATACCGTAAGGTTATCATTGGCCCTGCAACCGCCGGCATTCACCGCTTCTACAAAATAAGTGGTGGTTGACCGCGGCTTCACGGTAACGGATGGAAAGTTACTGATCACGATGCCCAGCGTTGGTGTCCAGTTAACGGCGATCACATCATTGGAAACGATGGGTGTTAATGTAATGGATTCACCTGCGCTGATCGTTTTGTTGCTCCCGGCTTCCACGGTTGGATAGTTGTACACTTTCACGGGTATGAAAGCCGTATCGCGGAAGCAACCATGGTCGTCGGTACCGATCACGCGGTAGGTAGTACTTACCGAAGGTGTAGCGGTAGGAATGGGCGAAGTGGTGCTGCTTAGCCCGGTGGACGGGCTCCAAGTGTAGCTGTAAGCGCCGGTGGCATAAAGTTTCAGCGATTCGCCCCTGCACAGGGTATCGCCACGACTGTTGTTCATCACGAAAGGTTGCTGCACGCGTACCAGCACGGAATCATAATTTTTACAGCCATGGATGGTTTCGCCGGTAACCTGGTAAACCGTGAGGCTGGTGGGCGAAGCAACCGGGTTGGGACAGTTGGTGCAACTCAATGCTGTAGCAGGCGTCCAGGTATACGTATCGGCACCCGTTGCCAGTAAAGGCATACCGGAGCCGAGGCAAACCAGCGTATCCTTTCCTGCATCGACGGTAGGAATGATAAAGGCTTCTGCATTGGCATTCACCGTATCCCTGCAACCGCTGCTGTTGGTAACGATGAGTTGTACGGGATAAACAGCGGCCGTGTTGTACACCTGCGGCGGCGGGTTTTGCCCGTTGAAGAAAATATTATTACCGAGGTTCCAGTTCCATTCAACAGCGGAAGTATCCGTTGCCACATTGCCGCTATACGTAACCGTTAGTGGGGTACAACCGTTGGGCGATTGTATTACGTTGGCCACCGGCGATGCCACGATCTTTACGGGGTTGGGCTTTTGAACGGTATCCTTGCAACCGCTGAGCGTGGTCACGATCAGCCTGGGGTAGTAAAGGCCGGGCGCATTGTAAAAATGCGCAGGGTTTTGCGCCGTGGAACTGTTGCCGTCACCAAAATCCCATTCATAACCGGCGATGCCGTCGTTGCTCGTGGAAGAATCGGAAAAATTAACGAGTCCCTTGTCACACAACACGGGCGATGTAAAACCAAAATTGGCAACAGCACCTTTTACCCTGATCGTATCCGGGCCGGTGATAGGTACCTGGCAACCGGCCGCATCCACAAGTATCATCTTGGGTACATAGTTGCCGGGAAGCGTATAAGTATAAGTGATCACCGAATCGGTCGTCGGCAAAATATTACCATCATTGAAATCCCATACAAAGGAAAGCCGGTTGAGCGTTGTAGCCGTCAGGGTTACGGTTAGCGGGCTACAACCAGTTAGTGGTGCATAGGTAAAGTTGCCTTGCGGGCCGCGTACCACGATGTTCTTTACGATCTCGTCGGTACATCCACCGGTACTTACGATCGATAGTTTTACCGGGTAAGTACCGGGGTAAGAATAAAAGTGCGAAGGATTATCGCCCTGCGTAGAAGTACCATCTCCAAAATCCCAGGTGACGGATATAGCGTTCAAAGAAGTGTTGGTAAAATTAACGATCAGCGGCGGGCAACTGCTCACGGAATCACTCATGGCAAAGCGTGCCACCGGCGATGCGATGGTGACCGTTTTTACCAGCGTGTCGCTGCAACCGTATTGATCAACGACCACCAGTTTTACTGCATAAACGCCGTCATTGTTGTATTGATGCACCGGGTCTTTATCGGTGCTGGTGCTGGCATCGCCAAAATTCCATTGGTAAGTAATGGAAGGACCCGAAGAGGCATTGCTGAAAGCAACCGGCTTGCCGGGGCAGGATACCGTATCGGCCGTAGTAAACGCAGCGATCGGTTTTGAAACCGTGAGGGCGGCCTGGCGCAACACACTGTCAACACAGCCCTGGCTATCCGTTACTTTTAAACGGATGTCGTACACACCTGCGGTGCTGTATTGATGTATAAAAGGCGGTGCGGTAAATACAACGGTATTGCCATCGCCGAAATTCCAGGTCCAGTTACTGATCGCGTGCGTGCCATCGGTGGTGGACAAATCGTTGAACAGGGCGGGCGCCAGCGAACAGGTACCCGCTGCGGGAATGTTGAAAGCGGCGGTGGGGCCGTCTACCCTGATGTGTAAAGGTTTGATGAGCGTATCCCTGCAACCCAATACATCAATGATAATGAGGCGAACGGTATACGTGCCGGCCGTTGTATAAATATGTGTACTGTTCTTACCGGTGCCGGTAGCGCCGTCGCCGTAATTCCAGTTGTAGGAAGCCACATCCTGGTTACGCAAAGGCTGTGCTTCGAAATCAACGGGCGTATTGCGGCATATGATCCGCGCAGATTCTGTGAAAGCCGCTTTTTCAACTACCAGTTGTACGGGTACCGTTCTCGTGTACTCGCAACCGGTAGTATGGTTCTTTACAGTCAGCGTTACGGTATAAGTTCCCGTGGCTGCATAAGTATGCGTGGGACTTTGAACGGTGGACGTATTGCCATCACCGAAGTTCCAGTTCCATTCGTCGGCGCCGATGGATTGATCGTTGAATACCCTTGTTAAAGGTGCGCTGCAGGTAAACTGCGGTGAGAAGGCCGCTATCGGTGGTTTGATGTGTACGTAGTTGTTGAACCGGATGGTATCTGCGCAGCCTTCGTTCCATACAATAAGCCGGATGTTGAAGTAACCGGTATCCTGGTAAATATGCGTTGGGTTTTGCTGGTTGGAAGTACCGCCGTCACCGAAAGTCCACAACCAGGCCGTGATCTTGCCGGTGGAAAGATCAGTGAAATTTACGGGCAGCCAGGCGCACACATCGCGCGGCGTTGCAATAAAATTGGCTGCCGGTTTGCGACTGGCTACGATGCCTTTGTCAACCGTTACCGTATCCGTACAACCGCTGGCAGTAGTGATGATGAGCCGGATATTGTAAACGCCTTCGGCAAACGTATGGGTAGGATTGGCTGCCGTGGAACTGTTGCCATCGCCAAAATCCCATTGGTAACCGGTTACAGGGTCGTTGCTCTTGACAGTAGCCGAAAAAGTATGGGTGAGGGGTGCACAATTACTGTTAGGTAAATTATCGATCGTTGCTACCGGGGCCTGTAAGTTAATATAAGCCGTGCGGGTAAGCGTATCGCTGCAGCCATTGAAGTTGGTGGCGATGAGCCTTACTGTATAAGTACCAAAAGCGGTATAAATATGTTGCGGGTTGATGCCGGCGCCGGTATTGCCGTCGCCAAAATCCCATGCATAATTAACAGCGCCCGTACTTTGGTTATTGAAATTTACAACTAACGGTAAGGAGCAACCGCTCAAAGGGTTGGCGGTAAAAGCGGCCGTTGGCGCAGGCAGCACGATGATACTCTGCGTTACCGAATCGGCGCAGTTGCCGAACTGTGCCACCAGCTTCACGGTATAAATGCCGGGCGTAGCGTATGATTTTACAGGGTGTAGCGATGTAGCAGTCGTATTGTCGCCAAAGGTCCAAAGCACAGAAGTAGGCATGGGTGCCGAGGTGTTGATAAACGTAAAACTTTTGTTCACGCAAACCGAAGCAGGTGCTGTAAAACCAGCATCCACGATGCCGATGGTTACGGCGTTTGTTTTTATTAATGTATCCGTGCAGCCGGTGGTATTGGTAACGATGAGCGTTACCGTGTAAGCGCCTGCGGCATTGTAGGTATGTGCCGGGTTGATGGCCGTAGACGTATTGCCATCGCCAAAATTCCACTGGTAGCTGAGCGTACCCGAACCGGTGGACGTATTTTGAAAACTGATGGTAGAAGGCAGGTCGCAGTTGGCGGGCAGTGTATTGGTAAACCCTGCCTTCAGGGCCGCCCCGGTTTTAATGTACTGCGGTTTGGTGATGCTGCTGATGCAACCGAAACTGTTGGTCACCTGCAACGAAACGTTGAAGTTGCCCGCGGTGGTATAGGTATGCGATGGGTTGGGTGCTGTAGAAAGATTGCCATCGCCAAAATCCCATTGTATGTTTTGGATGCTGCCGCTGCCCGCTGTGCTTTGGTTGCTGAAATCAACCGGTAAAGGGATGCAGCCGGTGAGGGGCGTGCCGGTAAAGGCGATCACGGGCTTTGCCTGCACGGTGATGTACTGGGTTTTGGTGAGCGAATCGGCATTGCCTGCGGCGTTGCGGATCACGAGTTTTACGGTATAAGTGCCGGGATTGAAATAAGTAGTAGCGGGGTTTTGCAGGGTAGAAATGGTGGCGTTGCCAAGGTCCCACCTCCATTGATTGGGATTGCCGGTGGATTGATCGGTAAAGCTGACGATCAGGGGTGCACAGCCCGATAAAGGCGTGGCCGAAAAAGCCGTTGAAAGCTGCGCCGATGAACTAAAGCTTAAAAAAAAGGGTAACAGCGCTAATAGGAGCCGGGTAGCGACCGCATAGGTGGCAGTCATTATGCTTGGTTTTTTATGAATGATTGGATAGACTATACTTATAACTGAAAAAGAGACCAGAAATTGCCCCTGTGTAAAAAATAAATATAGCGGTAATACAATATTGAAGGCATTAAATGAACGTTACCGGCTACCGGGAAACCGGTATTTTTAAAGCCTGGGCGGTAATTTTAAGCAGGCGGACCTGCATAACTTTTTGAGTATCCTTAACTTGCACGTGCCCTGGCTGCCGCGGATCCTGAAGCATGAATGTGTAATCCTGAGTGCCGGGGCATCATCACCCAACAAAACAACCTGCATTATATGAAAAGCAACAGCACCAACACCCTCATGCTCCGCGTGGCCATGGCCATTATCCTCCTTACGCACAGCGTTTTCGGTATGTTCGACAATGGCATCAATAATTTCGGCAATCTCTACCTGAACGAAATAGGATTTTCACCGGTAGGCGTTCCGTTGGCCTGGGCCATCAAATTATCCCATGTAGCAGCCGCTATATTGATCCTGTGCAACCGCTATGTAAAAATTGCCGGTTTCGTTACCATCGCCATCTTCATCGCCGGTATCATCATGGTGCATTACCCGGAAGGCTGGTTTGTAGTAGGCGGCGGTCGCAACGGGGTGGAATATAATTTCCTGCTGATCGTGGTGATGCTCACCATTATGTTCCCGAATGGTTTTAAGAGCAGCAGTAATGCAAACAGGATGACATAGTAACCGGGATTTATTTTAGCCATTCCTTCATCTGTACGATCCTCGAACTGCTGACCACCAGTTGATCCGTATTGTCTTTCAGTAAAACGGTATAATCACCGCCTTCGCGGATCTTAATGGAGCGGATGGAATGGATGTGCAGGATATCCGAACGGTTGATGCGAAAAAAAAGTGCCGGGTCGAGCTGGGTTTCAAGCGCCGATAAGGTTTCTTCCACGATGGGATATTTTTTATTGCCAGCGAGGTAGGCAAAAATAGTACCGGCTGCAATACGGAAGAATTGTACTTCTCCTACATCGATGATGAACACTTCGTTGTTGACGCGAACGGGGAAGCGCTTTTTATATTCGAAGCCGGGCTTGTTTTGCTGCAGCAGGGTAGAGAGTTGCAGCAGGAGTTCATTGTCTTTCGTCAATATCCTTTTAAGCGTAGCTACTTTATCCAGCGCGGCGTGTACCTTTATTTCCGTTAGGGGTTTCAGTAAATAGTCGATACCGTTGTGCTGCATCGACTCGCTCCAGAACCGGTCATAAGCAGTGGTAAAAACGATCACCGATTTCAGTTCTATTTTCTGCAACGCCTGCAACGCGTTGCCATCCCTTAATTCGATGTCGCAGAATACAAGGTCCACCTGGTCGTTGCCATCCAGGTATTGCAAGATCTCTGCACAGGTGCTGTACACGCCTGTTACTAACAACGGCAGCCGGTACGACGCTACAAAGCGCCGCATTTGTTCGGCAGCCGGCAATTCATCTTCTACAATTACAATGTTCATGTGGT
>Ga0247806_10001637_pt1 | contig 10748 bp, 11 predicted proteins | sample UWRJL059202B1_FD_179935 | JGI IMG/M metagenome (GOLD analysis project Ga0247806, IMG submission 179935) | Plant litter microbial communities from Arlington Agricultural Research Station in Wisconsin, United States - UWRJ-L059-202B-1 | ecosystem: Environmental > Terrestrial > Plant litter >... | reverse complement strand
GGTGTTGCGCTCCACCCCCGGCGCCAGCCGCGCGTCGTTGCCGACCACTTCCAGCCGGGCGGAACTGTGAACCTTGCCCTCCGCCGCCACCGCGATGAAGGCCGAGTAATTCTCCTTGTCCGCGCCCTGCACGAACCAGTTGTTGCTGATCTGCCCCTCGGCCCCGCCGGGCAGGTCGATCATGTAATTGGTCGCCCGGCCCGCCGAGTCGTCGAAGCTGCTCGCGGCGATGTCGAACCGGATCGCGCGCGACTTGACGTAATGCCCGCCGCGCCCCTGCTCGAACCGGCTGCGTGTGATGCGCAGCTCGCCATATTCGCCGGTATAGATTGAATGGGCACACCCGCCCGGCCCCTCGCAGGTGCCCAGCCGCGAGAAGGTGCTGCGGTCGATCACGATCCGCCCGCTACCGTCGCCCGCGGTCAGGATGCCCTGCTGGCTGTCGCGGAACCAGCTCTGCGCCACCGTCAGGTCGCCCATCTCCAGCCGGATACCCGCGCCGTTGTAATCGGCCACGCGGATGTTTTCGAACACCAGCCCCGACACCTCGGCGCTGCGCCCGCGCAGCACCAGCGCCGCCTTGCCCTCGCAGGCGGTGCCGTCGAAGATCGCGCTGCCCGGCTCGACCGCAAGGTAAGAGATCCGCCCGGCATCCTGCACCGCGCATTGTTCATGCCGACCCGGTGCGATCGCGATGCTGCCGGTGCCCGCGCCGATCGCGGTCACCGCATCCTGCAATTGCGCGAAGCCTTGTCCGGTCTCGACCACGGTGAACGCGGCGCTGCGCTGCTGGGCCAGCGCGCCCAGCGGCACCGCAGCGACCATCGCGGCGAGCGCGACGGCCAGGGGCATGGGGAGACGGGGGCGGGCGCGCGGCGTGGGTGGGATCATGCTGGCGCGGGTAGCACAAAAGGGTAAATGCCTTCCAAGCCAATCTCGCTTCCAACCCCCGCGGCCAGTCTCAGGCAGAGCTACCGCCGCTTGCCCCGCTGGCGATCCCGCCTGCGCTTGGCGGCGAGCAGTTCGTCGAGGTCGATGATTTCGCTGCGCGCCATCATCCAGCGGATCATGGCCCATATCCAGAGACCGACCACGATCAGGAAACCCACGGTAAGCCAGATGGCGAAGACGCTGTTGTCCGGGTCGCTGGCCACCAACGCGGTGAACCCAACCGTGAGCAGCATTAGCACCGCCAGCCACACGCCGAAGGCGCGCCACCCGGCCGCACTGCGCGGCACGATCTTCAGGTTCCACTTGCCCTGCCGGTAGGCGATAAACGGCTTGTCCTCGTCACGCATCACGCATCCCCCTTCGCGGGCCGCCCCCGCTTCGCCCGCTCGGCCAGCGGCACCGCGACCCCGCGCCGCGCCAGCGCCTCGCGCAACAGCACCTCGATCTCGGCATTGACCGACCGCAACTCGTGCGCCGCCAGCCGCTCGATCGCGTCGTGCAAGCCCGGGTCGAGCCGCAGGGCAAAGGCTTTCCTCGCTGGCATCGGTTACTGGTACAGCGACCCCGCATTGACCACCGGGTTGACCTCGCGCTCGCCGCACAGGACCACCATCAGGTTGCTCACCATCGCCGCGCGGCGCTCATCGTCGAGATGGACGATGTCATCGGCAGCCAGCTTCTCCAGTGCCATCTGCACCATCGTCACTGCGCCCATTACCAGCTTGGCACGCGCCGCGATCACCGCCTCGGCCTGCTGGCGGCGCAGCATCGCGCTGGCGATCTCGGCGGCATAGGCGAGGTGAGTGAGCCCCGCCTCGTCGACCACGATCCCGGCGACCGACAGCCGCTCGTTCAATTCGGTGCGCAGTTCGGCATTGACCACGTCCGGGCTGCCGCGCAGCGTCACTTCCTCTTCCTCGAAATCGTCATAGGGATGGCGCGCACCCACGGTGCGCAGACCCGCCTCGATCTGGATCTCGACAAATTCCTGATAGCTGTCGACGTCGAACGTCGCCTGCGCCGTATCGCGCACGCGCCACACCACGTTGCACGCCATGTCGATCGGGTTGCCGCGCTTGTCGTTGATCTTGATCTTTTCCGAATGGAGATTGTGCGTTCGGACGGACACCTTCTTGCGCCCCATCCACGGCAGCACCCAGCGCAGCCCTTCCTTGCGATCGGTGCCCGTGTAGGCGCCGAACAAGGTGACGACCACGCCCTGGTTGGGCTGGATCATGTAGAAGCCGATGGCAACGAACAGGAACACCCCCGCCGCGAGCACCAGCGAGGCGCCGAACAGGCCCACGCTTCCGGGCGCGATCCCGCCGGTGGTCGCGGTCCAGGCGACGAATGCCAGCAGAACGAGCAGCACCAGCAGCAGCGGATACCCGCTGGTGGTGCTGGCGGGGCGCTCCTGGCTGCGGTTCACGGTGTTTTCGGAATGTAGCACGACGAATCCCCCTCGATAATTATGATATCGTATTTATATCATAGTGGGGGCGCTCGCAAGGCCCGGTGATGATGCGCCGCAGGCGTAGATCTTATTTCACGCAAAGGCGCTAAGGTGAGAAGTCGCGAAGAGCCTTGGCCTTCTTCGTCGAGCCTTTGCGCCTTTGCGTGCAAAAAAACTGGAGCGGCTTCGCCGAAAAACCGGCCTCGCGGTCGCCCTTCAAAATTCGCGGATCGCGCGCAAAAACGCCGCGCCATAGGCCTCGAGCTTCTTCTCGCCCACGCCCGGAATCGCGGCCAGTTCGGACCGGCTGGCCGGGCGGTGCGCGGCCATTTCGCGCAGCACCGCATCATGGAAGATCACATAGGGCGGCACCTGCGCCTCGCGCGCCAGATCGCGCCGCAGCGCGCGCAACGCCTCGAACAGCGGATCGTCGACCGGGTTGGGCGCGCCGCCATCGCGCCGCCGCCGCTCACGCACCTTCTCGGGCGGGCGGGCGATGTCGAGCCGCGTCTCGCCCTTGAGCAAGGCCCGCGCCCCGCCGCCCAGCATCAGCCCGCCATGCTCGGTCGGCACCAGCAGCCCGCGCGCCTGCAACGCCCGCGCCACCGGCTGCAACAGCTTGGCCTCGTCCGCCCCGACGATGCCCGAGACCGTCAGCCGGTCATGCCCGCGCTGGCTCACCCGCTCGTCATTGGCGCCGGTCAGCACCTTGACCAGATGCCCGATCCCGAAGCTCTGCCCCGTCCGGTAGGCCGCGCTGAGCAGCTTCTGCGCAGTCTGTGTCACGTCGAGCACTGCCGGTGCATCGAGGCAATTGTCGCAATTGCCGCAGGTCGCGGGCGGCTCCTCGCCGAAATGCGCCAGCAGCACCGCGCGGCGGCATTCGTGCGTCTCGACCAGCCGCGCCAGCGCATCGAGCCGCACCCGCTCACTCGCCCGCCGCGCTTCCTCGACCTCGCCGATCCGCTGGCGCGCGGTGGCGAAATCGCCCGCGCCCCACAGCATCAGCGCCTGCGCCGGATCGCCGTCGCGCCCGGCGCGGCCGGTCTCCTGGTAATAGCCCTCGATCGACTTGGGGATGCCGGCATGGGCGACGAAGCGCACGTCGGGCTTGTCGATCCCCATCCCGAAGGCGACGGTGGCGACCATCACCATGTCCTCGCTCTCGACGAACGCCGCCTGGTTGGCCGCGCGCACCTCGCCCGGCAGACCGGCATGATAGGGCAACACCCGGCGGCCGGTGGCGGCGGCGAGCTTGCTTGCCAGCTCCTCGGTCTTGGCGCGGGTCGGGACATAGACGATCCCGGGGCCGGGCTGCTCGGCCATCAGCGCGGCGATCTGCTTCAGCGGATTGTCGCGGTGGCGGATATGGTAGCGGATATTGGGCCGGTCGAACCCGGCGACGATCATCCCCTCGGCCGGTATGCCGAGCTGGGCGAGGATGTCCTCGCGCGTGTGCTCGTCGGCAGTGGCGGTCAGCGCCAGCCGCGGGACCGCCGGGAAGGCATCCATCAGCGGGCGCAACAGGCGGTAATCGGGGCGGAAATCGTGGCCCCATTCGGACACGCAATGCGCCTCGTCGACCGCGAACAGCGCCAGCGGGGCCGAGCCGAGCAGGTCGCGGAACCCTGGCTGGCTGGCGCGCTCGGGCGCGACATAGAGCAGGTCGAGTTGGCCTGCGCGGAACGCGTCCATCGTCTCGCGCCAGTCGGCATCCTGGCTGGTCAGCGTGGCGGCGGCGATACCGTTGGCGCGCGCGCTGCGCAGCTGGTCGTGCATCAGTGCGATCAGCGGCGAGATCACCACGCAGGTGCCCTCCAGCACCACTGCGGGCAATTGGTAGGTGAGCGACTTGCCCGCCCCGGTCGGCATCACCGCCAGCGTCGATTGCCGCGCCAGCACGCGCTCGACCACGCGCGGTTGAACCCCGCGGAAATCGGGAAAGCCGAACACCCGGCGCAGCGTGTCGCGCGCTTCGGCCATGTCGATCTGTGCTCGCATCGCGCGCCTGTGCCAGAGCGCGGAGCGCTTGGCAAAGTCGGCAAAAGCCGATTTTCACTTGGCCCGGGGTCGGCTAAGACCCGCCCACGGTTCAAATTTCCGAAACGAAGGACAGACCAATGAAGAAGCTCACTTATTTCGCCCCGATCGCGCTGCTCGCGCTCGCCGCCTGCGGCTCGTCGACCGACGCCTCCGAAGATGCGACTGCCGACACGGTCGAAATTCCCGCCGACGAGGCGATGAGCGGCGTGCCCGATCCTGTCGCTGACCCGGCCGCCGGGATCGACGCGCCGGTCGATGATATGGCTCCGGTCGAGACCACCGAAGACGTCGGCGATGCGGCTGAGGCTGCGGCAATGGATGCCGCCGCTGCCGCCGAAGCCGCGACGCAGGAAGCCGAAGCATCGATGGAATGACGAACGCCGTGGCGCGCATGGGGCTGACGCTGGCCCTGTGCGCGCTGCCGCTTGGCGGTTGCGGCGAGCGCAACGCCGAGGCGCCGGGCACGGCGACCGCGGGTGAAGCCCGAGCGTTGGCCGATGCGGAAGCGATGCTTGACGAGCGGGCACCCGCCGCTCCGGATGCAACTGCGCCCACACGCGCGGATTAGCGCCGGGCACCCGCGCGTGCTATGCAGCCGCATGCCCATGAATTCCACCAACTCTCTCGACTCCCAAGATTTTTCCGTTCTGCCTGACATCGGGCGGGACATTTTCACCGCCCCGCTCAAACGCCCCGCGCATGTCGGCGAGGACTGGCTCGAACCCGCGCAGGCGATCTATTCCGCCGACGAAAACGCCATCTGGGATGATCTGTTCTCCCGCCAGATGGCAATCCTGCCGGGCCGCGCCTGTTCGGCTCTGCTCCGCGGCCTCGACACGCTCGATCTCGGGCGCGGCGGGGTGCCCGAATTCGGTCGGCTGTCGGCTGAACTGGGCGCATTGACCGGGTGGAGCGTCGTTCCGGTGCCGATGCTGATCCCCGATCACGTGTTCTTCTGGCATCTCGCCAACCGCCGCTTCCCCGCCGGCAATTTCATCCGCACCCGCGAGACGTTCGACTATATCGAGCAGCCGGACGTGTTCCACGATGTGTTCGGCCACGTCCCGCTGCTGACCGATCCGATGTTCGCCGATTATATCCAGGCCTATGGCCGCGCCGGGTGGAAGGCGATGCGGCACAACCGCCTGAAGGCGCTCGGCGCGCTCTATTGGTACACGGTCGAGTTCGGCCTGATCATGGAGGACGGGGAGCCACGCATCTACGGCGCGGGCATTTCTTCCGGCCCGCGCGAGGCGGTGTTCGCGCTTGAGGGGCAATCGCCCAACCGGATCATGCTCAATGTCGACCGGGTGATGCGCACCGATTACGTGATCGACGACCTGCAACCGAGCTATTTCGTGATCGAGAGCTTTGCCGATCTCTATCACCAGACGGTCGAGCGCGATTTCGACCGGATCTACCGCCATCTCGGCCCCGGTTTCACCTATGCCAATGCGGCGGTGCTCGATATCGATCACTTGCTGCATCGGGGAACGCAGGAGTATTTTCTTCGCGGCGGGCGGGGCAGCAACGCCGACCCCGTCTAGCGCCCGCCAACGACAACGGCCCCAGATTGCTCCAGGGCCGTGCCGTTGAATGCAGGATGTCGCGCAAATTACATCGGTTGCGCGGGATCGACCGTTCCTTCCACGCCGGTCGAGCCTTCGCCGGGCATGGTGCCGTCGATCATCTCGCCGTTTTCATCCATCAGTTCCTGTTCCATGAGCGGGTCGGTTTCCGGCACCATCGTTTCGTCGGTCATCATCGGATCGGCCGCCATCGTATCGGCACCCATGGTATCGTCGGTCATCATCGCATCGTCTTCGACGGCGGTTTCGTCGGCACCGCCGCAGGCGGACACGGTAAGGCCCAGCACGGCAGCCGAGGCAAAGGCAACAATCTTGTTCATGACGTCATTCCTTTGGTGTTGGTGATCGCGAGACCGGCTGTCGGGGGCAGGGCCGCAGACTACTCGCTCAGTTGGTTTTGTCGGAGGTAACCAGATTGACCGGAATCAGCAGCGCAATGGCCCCCACTAGGGCCGCCAGCAACACGTCCACAGTGTAGCGCCCTTCGAGCAGATTGCCCTCGCTCACCATCGGACCGATCAACAGTCCGGCAAGCAGCGCCCCGGTGATGCCGGCGACGACATTGGTCACCAGACCATGCATGTCCACCCGGCGCGCGATCGTAGCGAACCATCCGAGGATGCCTCCCGCAACGATCAAAAAAGCCAGGCCCATGTCAAAATCTCGCGTCAAGGTCGATGCGGGATCAACCTTCGCCCAGCTTGAACGTTCCGAGCGGCATTGGCGCATGGCGCCGACAGGGGGCGCCCACCCCTCCGCCAATAGCGATGCGACAACAAAGGCTTGGAGCAATTTTGCCCGACTTGATTTCGGGCATTTGCCCTAGCGCATGGTGAGCCAGACGAGCGCCGCCCCGCCGATCACGATGCGATACCAGGCGAAGGGCGCAAAGCCGTGGACGCTGACATATTTGACGAACAGCCGGATCACCCCGAGCGCAACGACGAAGGCGGTGACGAAGCCGATCGCGATCTCGGTCCAGCCGATCAGTCCGCCGCCTGCGAGCAGCTTTTCCGGCTCGGACAGGATCTTGACCGTCGCCGCGCCCAGCATCGTCGGCACCGCAAGAAAGAAGCTGAATTCAGCGGCGGTCTTGCGTCCGATACCCATGGCCAGCGCGCCCATGATAGTTGCGCCCGACCGGCTGGTGCCCGGGATCATGGCCAGGCACTGGACAAACCCCACCCCGATCGCCTGCCGCCACGACAGCGCGGCCACACCCAGATCCTCGCTCGGGCGCAAACGGCGCTCCAGCACCAATATGGCAATGCCGCCCACCACCAGTGCCACCGCCACGGTCATCGGCGATTCGAGCATGGCGTTGATGATGTCCTTGACCATCAGGCCGATCACCGCCGCCGGCATGAAGCCAAGCAAAACATTGCGTGTGAACATCAGCGCTTCGCTTTCACGCCGAAGCAGCCCCATCCCCGTGGCCCAAAACAACCGGCGATAGCTGACGACCACGGCCAGGATCGCGCCGAGCTGGATGACGATGTTGAACTGGGCCCACTGGCCCGAATTATAGCCGAACAATTCGCTGGCCAGGATCAGATGCCCGGTCGAAGACACGGGCAGAAACTCGGTCAGTCCCTCGACAATCCCGAGCACGAAAGCGGTGAGCAAAGTATCCATCGCTCGCGGGCTTTGGCCGGCGCGCGTGCGAAGTCAACCCTTCGCACGCGCAGCATATGTCTTGTTGGAAGTGCGCCTACCAGATCGTGATGCGTTCCTCGGGCGGCAGGTACATCGCATCGTCGGGCCCGACATCGAACGCGTCGTACCAGGCCTGCAGATGGCGCACCGAATTGTTGAGTCGGAAATCGGACGGCGGATGGTTGCCCGAGATGATCTGCGAACGGATGAAGCTGTCGCGCGCTTTCGCCCGCCAGACCTGGGCATAGCCGAGGAAGAACCGCTGGTCGCCGGTCAACCCGTCGATCACCGGCGGCTCGGCCCCGTCGAGCGACAGCTGGTACGCCCGGTAGGCCATTTGCAGGCCGACCACGTCGCCGAGCGTTTCGCCCATCGCCAGGCCGGGATTGAGGCAGGTGGTGCCATCGTCGAGCGGACAATGCGCCGAGATCAGGGTGGCCATGCGCGCGTTCATTTCCTCGAAGCGGGCGCGGTCTTCGGGGGTCCACCAGTTCCGCAATGCGCCGGAGGCATCATATTGTGAGCCCTGATCGTCGAACCCGTGGCCCATCTCGTGCCCGATCACCGCGCCAATCGCGCCATAGTTCACCGCCGGATCGGCGCCGGCATCGAAGAACGGCGCCTGCAGGATCGCGGCCGGGAACACGATCTGGTTGAATGCTGGGTTGTAATAGGCGTTGACCGTCTGCGGCAGCATCCCCCACTCGCGCTTGTCGACCGGGCCGCCCAGCTTCGAGCGCGCATCCTCGGTCGCCCAGCGGATCGCGTCGATGCTGTTGCCAAGCGGGTCGTCGGCATTGATCGCCAGCCCGTCATAGGTTTCGAATTCGTCGGGATAGCCGATCATCGGCATGAACGAATCGAGCTTGGCGCGCGCCTGCGTGACGGTGGCCGGGGTCATCCAGTCGTTGTTGTCGAGGAAGCTGGACATCGCGCGGCGCAGGTTGGCCACCAGCTCGTCCATCTGTGCCTTGGAATCCGGTGGGAAATAGCGCTCCACATACAGCGCGCCGAGCTGTTCGCCGAGCTGGCTCTCGACCGCAGCGATGCTCCGCTTCCAGCGCGCTTGCTGCGTCGGCTGGCCATTCAATGCCGTGCCGTAGAAGGCGAAGTTGGCGTCGTCGATCGCCGTCGGCAGCACCGAGGCGTGCGCCGAGAGGAAGCGGACCGCCATATAGGCCTTGATCGTGGCCAGGGGGGTTTCCGTGAGCAATTCCATCATCGCCGGCAACCCGCCGCCGATCATGCCCAGCTCTTCCTCGCCCAGCCCCAGCGTGGTCGCTTCGGCCGCGCCGGGCGGAAGCTGCGCGGCAAGAAACTTGGTTTGGTCGGCGAAACCGCCCGATTCGAGCAGCGCCATCGTGGGGAATTCAGGAGCGAGCGCGACGAGTTCGTCGCGGCTGATGAGGTTGTAGGTCAGCTCGGGATTGCGCATCATCTGCCGCGCCCATTCGAGCTCGGCCACCTGATGTTCGAACGCATAGACAGCATCCGCCGCTGCCGCCGGATCGGCATAGCCCGCCTGGCCCAGCATGAGCTGCAGGAATTCCATATACTTGGCGCGCAGCTCGAGATTGACCGGGCTGTCGACCAAATAATAGTCGCGGTCAGGCAGGCCCATGCCGTCGAAGCCGACCGCCACCATGTAGGTGTTCGGATCCTTGTCATCGACGGTCACCCCGGCGCCCACCAGCCCGGGATAGCCCGGCTCCTCGAACAGCCGCACCAACGCGGTGAGGTCGGGGGCGGCGTAGATTTTGCCGAGATACGGCTGCGCCGGGGCGAGCCCCGCCGCATTGATGGCATCGGTATCGAGATAGGCGTTGTAGGCATCGACGATGCGCCGCTCGGTCGTGCCCGGCGCAGGGTTGGACGCGACAAGGTCCTGCACCAGCTTCTGCACGTTCTCGATCGAATGCTCGCGCAGCAGGTCGAACGCGCCGAAGCGCGTGCGGTCGGCGGGGATCTCGTTGGCGGCAATCCACTTGCCATTGGTGTAGGCGTTGAAATCGTCGCCCGGATCGAGCGTGGTGTCGACCTGCGTGGTGTCGACGCCCCAGGTTCCGAACGCCATCGTCGGATACGCCGGCTCGGCATCCTGCGCCAGCGCGGGCGTGGCAAGGGAGAGGATCAGCGCGGACGCGCCGAGCGCGAGTTTCTGGCGAAGGGTCATGACGGTTCTCTCGAATGTGCGGACTGCATGCGGGGTCGGCGCCGCTCGGCGCGCGAGAAGTTTCCGGGTGTTACAGCACGTCGCCGATGCGCGCATGCCGTTTGACGGTTTCAGATGATACTTCGTCGATTAGCCGAGCCTGACCGGCTGTGGCAAGCCGGTTCGGTGCTCAACCCGATGCGAGCGCAGGCGGAAATTCATGGAACTGGAGCGCCGCCAGCCGCGCGTACAGCCCGCCCTTGGCGTTCAGGCTGGCGTGATCGCCTTCCTCGACGATGCGCCCGCCATCCATCACCACGATCCGGTCCGCCGCGCGCACCGTCGCCAGCCGATGCGCGATCACCAGCGTGGTGCGGTCGCGCATGAGCACTTCCAGCGCCTGCTGCACCAATTGTTCGCTTTCGGCGTCCAACGCGCTGGTCGCCTCGTCGAGCAGCAGGATCGGGGCATCGCGCAGCAGCGCGCGTGCGATCGCCACCCGCTGGCGCTGCCCGCCCGACAGCCGTGCGCCGCCTTCGCCCAGGTACGTGTCGAGCCCCTCGGGCAGATCGCGCAGGAACACCTCGGCATTGGCCGCGCGCGCCGCGTCCCAGATCGCCTCCTCGCTCGCGTCCCATGCACCATAGCGCAGGTTGTCGCGCGCGCTGGCAGCGAACAGGATACCCTCCTGCGGGACCAGCGCCATGCGGCTGCGGACCTCGGCCGGGTCGGCCTCTCGCAGGGGCACGCCGTCGATCCGGACCACGCCGGCCGACGGATCGTAGAACCGCTCGGCCAGTTGGAAGATGGTCGACTTGCCCGCGCCGGACGGGCCGACGATGGCCACCGTCTCGCCCGGCTCGACGATCAGCGTGAAATCGCGGATCGCTGTGTCGGTCGGGCG
>Ga0247806_10001635_pt1 | contig 10758 bp, 7 predicted proteins | sample UWRJL059202B1_FD_179935 | JGI IMG/M metagenome (GOLD analysis project Ga0247806, IMG submission 179935) | Plant litter microbial communities from Arlington Agricultural Research Station in Wisconsin, United States - UWRJ-L059-202B-1 | ecosystem: Environmental > Terrestrial > Plant litter >... | reverse complement strand
TCGAAGCGTACATCATGCATCCTGAAGACGAGAAAATATCCTTGTCGGCCGAGGATTTCAGGATCGTGTATGCAAATGAGCACACCGCTGTTCTCACTTACCTGGAAACGACACAATCCAAGGGTAAAGATCCACAAACACGATGGGTTACGGGAACGTATGCCAAAGCGAAAAACGGCTGGAAGCTTGTGTACAGGCAAACTGCCAATTCCTATTAAGAACCATGTATTTTTCAAGGACTTCCTGCATCACCTGCGGGAAGTTCCTGTTTTCCGCAGCGCCGGATGCAAAGTCTTAAAAACAGCATCCCAAACCGAAGAATAGAATCCGAAATTGTAATCCGGATGCTGGTGGTGCAAATAGTGGAATTCTGACGTGCAGATATGTGCTCTTTGGGCCAGTTTCAGCCAGGGCAGGGGCAGCACGCTGTGATTCAGATGTCCGATCGTGCCCCAGAGTGAATTGATGACGAGGTAAATTGAAATGCCGATCGCCGAAAAAGGCAGCAGGTAGATGACGGCCAACATCATCAGGCCGAAACCAATCGACTCCATCGGATGCAATACAAACAAGCTCAGCAGATTGGTCGATTCATGTGTGTGGTGACGTGCATGCGCACGGCGAAAGTACTTCCAGAAATGTACCGCGCGGTGAAATACATACATCAGCAGGTCCATGATCAAAGTCAGGAAAATAACTTCGGCCAGCACCTGCCACCACTGCTGACCGTCCGCCAGGCGGATGAACCCATGCTTCCAAAGCAAAACACCCAGCACAAATACAAGGGTATTGCAAAGCACAGTGATCAGGCTCAGTAGTACGTCCGCTTTTAAAATCGGGTGCTGATCGCCCATGCGCTGTGCTGCGGAAAGGCGGCCCAATACCGAATACAAGCCGATAGAACCCAGATAGATGCCGAAATTAAGCACGAGCCCGTAAGCAATCAGCTGTGTCCAATGGAAGTGATTGAGGGTTTCCAGGATGTCTTGCATGCATCAGTTGGTTTTCTGTAAAGGTAAGGTTTTCAGGAATCCATTGTGTTAGATTTAGCTGTCGAAATTAATTTCGACCCTGTACTTAGCTGTTCATGACGATATTTCATGAAATTTCCGTGCTTGCAGTATATTTCACGGGTAAATAGATCGGTCTCAGCAGCTCATTTTTGATACATTTTCGTTTCATCTAATGGATTTTTTATTTTTACAGCCAAATCTCTTTGTTTTTGATTTCCCGGATATGATCTTCGCTTTCGACACATACTATTATGGCAACAAAGCCAAAACCGTTGCGCTCGCTTTCAACAGCTGGTATTCCAGCCAGGCGCTGGAAATTTATTCCGAGATCCTCGAAGGCGTTGCGGAATATACGCCGGGAGAATTCTACAAGCGCGAGCTGCCCTGCATCCTCAGCCTGCTGAAACAGATCGAGCCTTCGCTCATCGATCTCATCATCGTCGACAGCTTCGTGTTTCTCGATGATCAGGAAGCTTTGGGACTTGGCGGACATTTATACCATGCATTGGATGGGGCAGTTCCTGTCATCGGCGTGGCCAAAACCAACTTCGCGACGATCGACCGGAAAAAAGCGCAGGTATTCCGCGGAGAAAGCAAGCTGCCGCTCTACATTACGGCCATCGGCATGGATTTACCCGAAGCCGCAGAAAACATCCGGAGCATGCACGGTACATTCAGGATGCCGACCTTGCTGAAGCGACTGGATGATTTTACGAAGGATGTAATTAGTTAAGCAGCATGCTCAACACAATCGGCGCGACCAAAAAGAAAAATCAGGTATATCGTAAACAAACAAAAAAAGCGGCAATTCCTGGGAATCACCGCTTTTTGTCGGTATCATAATCCTGAAATGGAGGAAGCTTATTTCCAGACACCCATTTCACAAAACTTCTCGATGCGTTGATCTACGCGTGCATCTGCATCGATTTCCTGCAGGTCACGGATGTATTTTTTGATGTGTTTCTTCACGGTTGCAAAGATCTCTTCCTGGCTGCGGTGTGCGCCGTTGATCGGTTCTTTGATGACATCGTCCACGAGCTTGTTCTTTTTCATGTCCGTGGAAGTCAGTTTCAAAGCTTCTGCTGCCTTTTCCTTAAAATCCCAGGTTCTCCAGAGGATTGCTGAGCAGTTTTCAGGAGAGATCACAGAATACCAGGCATTTTCCAGCATCACGACTTTGTCGCCAACACCAATTCCCAGTGCACCACCGGAAGCTCCTTCACCGATCACGATGCAGATCACAGGCACTTTCAAACGCATCATCTCGAAGATATTGCGTGCGATTGCTTCGCCCTGACCTCTTTCTTCAGCTTCCAGACCCGGGAAAGCACCCGGCGTGTCGATGAAAGTTACGATCGGCTTGTTGAATTTCTCAGCGAGCTTCATCAGGCGCAATGCTTTTCTGTAGCCTTCCGGGTTCGCCATTCCGAAGTTACGGTACTGGCGCATTTTTGTGTTGATCCCTTTTTGCTGGCCGATAAACATCACCGACTGGCCATCGAGCATGCCGAAGCCGCCGATCATTGCCTTGTCGTCCTTGACGTTGCGGTCGCCGTGCAATTCCTGGAAAGTTCCGCCTGAAATGGCATTGATATACGCCAGTGAATAAGGTCTGTCCGGGTGACGGGAAAGCTGAACGCGCTGCCAGGGTGTTAAACCTGAGAATATTTCTTTGGTTTTATCTTCCAGTTTTTGTTCCAGGGCAGCGATCTGGTCGGCCATGTTGACGTCCGCGGATGCTGCAATCTCCCTGGTCTGAGCGATTTGCTCTTCGAGGGCCTTCAATGGTTCTTCAAAATCTAAATAAGTTGACATATCTCGTAATTTTGGGTGGCGAAAGGTACGAAAATACTTGACTTCTACTACCTTTGTTTGATGATATTATTTCCTCCGTGTAAGATAAACCTGGGATTGCACGTCCTCGGAAAGCGCGCTGACGGCTTTCACGAACTGGAAAGCCTCATGTATCAAATCCCCTTCACGGATATACTGGAAATAATGCCGGCGGAACAGTTTTCTTTCGTTTCCGGTGGACTTCCGATACCGGGAAGCGTGGATACAAATCTCTGTGTCAGGGCGTTTGAGCTGATGCGCGCGCGATACGGCATTCCACCTGTGGAGATCCATCTGCACAAGCAGATCCCGATGGGCGGCGGGCTCGGCGGCGGTTCTTCGGATGCAGCCTATGTGCTGCGTGGCCTGAATACTTTGTTTGCGCTAGGCCTGTCCGTCCAATCTTTGCAGATGCTGGCGGCAGAACTCGGAAGCGATTGTCCATTGTTTATCGATGAACTGCCGCAAATTGCGCGGGGCAGGGGAGAATTGCTGCAAGCTGTTGACATTTCCCTGCAAGGTTATTTCGTGAAACTCGTTAATGCCGGATTCCATGTCAGCACGCGGGATGCATTCGCCAGCGTAAATTTTTATACCGGCACGACTTCCGTTGCGGAGCTTGTTCAACAGCCTGTAGCGAACTGGAAAGAAAATCTGACCAATGGCTTTGAAGCTTCCGTATTTGCGATCCATCCGCAGTTGCAGGCAATCAAAGACCAGCTGTATGCCGAAGGCGCCGTATATGCAGCGATGTCGGGCAGCGGTTCCACGATGTTCGGAATTTTCCGCGATCAACCCGAAATGACCTTTTCAAAAAAGGATCCGGCTGTGCTGGAACATGTTTTAGCGCTTTAGGCAAAACAAGGCACAAAAAAACCGGAATCACAAAGGATCCCGGTTGGCGTTAATTTTGAGCTTTCTTAAATCGCGCCGATCTGGCTCTGAATATCCTGGAGGTACACATTTACAATCTGCTTGAGGATGTTTTCGTGGTCGTTCCGGCCTTTGATCAGGATTCTGGAGCCTTTGTTATCCGCAGTCAGGGAAATGTAGGAAACCGCATTCAAAGCTTTCGCACCGTCGCTGAAACCGAATGCACGGATGTCGAGCCCTTCGAGGTTCATGAAACCGGTAATGCCTGCTTTTCCAAAGTTTTCACCACCTTGCGGGATGATGAGCGTGTTCACGCCGGCACCTGCATTTTTCGTATTTCCCGTGACTTCCTGTTCGTTGATCCTGAAATCCATACCGCTGTAAGAGAAGGAGCCATCCGCAGATTTTGCGCCGCTTTCCATCGAGAAGAAGCCGAGCGCGAGGTCAGCAAGTGATTTTCCTTTTTTGCCGAGTCCGACATGGAAATTGATTTCCGGTGTGATGCTTCCATCTTTCAGCGCATCGCCCACCATGACAAATCCGAGCTTGCCTGAAAGCAGGTTCGTAAAAGGCTTGTCGCCAAGCGTAGCCATCGCGATCTGGAGCTGGAAGTTGGATTTCGTCAATTGTTGCTTGAATTCCGGTGCGAAATCGTCCATGAAGCTTTCGATCTTTTCCATGTCGAGGTTCATTGCAAGTCCGAGTCGTGCTTTTCCTTTGCCGAGCTTGTTGAGAATGTCTGCGCTATTGTCCTGTCCGAAGAACATGCGTCTTTGGAGCGCGTCGGACAACAGGTTTTCAGTTTCGATGACGGCCTGGCCTTTTTCGAAACGGAAAGCGGTTTGCAGGTAAGAATCCGCGACCAGCGCCTGCAGCTCTTTCTGTTTGGTCTCATTCAGCTTGCTGAGGTCGGTATTGGAAGTTGCGTAGAGGTTTTGAAGGCTTGTGCCGATCACGATGTCCGCTTTTTCTTTGAGTATCTGGTCTGTTTTTCCACCTGATTCATCACCGGTAGTCTTTTCAAATGCGGCAGCCAGCAAAGCTTTTCCGTCATAAGTTCCTTTTTTAGAAATCAGGATCGCGAGGTCGTTGCGCACACCGATGGCGATGTCTCCGTTGAGTGCGACCTGCAGGTCTCCGGATTCTTCGACATTCAGCCCGAGCGAAGTCAGCTTGTCCACCAATGAATCTGCGTTGCGCACATCCATGAAAGCGTAGACGGTGGCCGGCGTTCCCTTTGGGTCAAAAGGTCCTTCGAGTGCGAAGTGCACCGGTGTTTTCATGTCGAGGCTTTTGTTGAATTGGTTGACCTCATCGGTCAGCAATACATTGAGCTTCGGGATATTCCGGTAGTCTGCTTTTTCCAGGATGGCCGACAGATCTGCTTTTCCAAAAGCTACAATTGTAGGATTTTCTTTCAGGAAAGCAGAGACGTAAGTGCGTACTTCCCTTCCTTTGGATTTGCCCGAACAGGCAGTAAGCAGGGTGAGCCCTATGAAAACAGGCAGTAAGTGTTTGAAAATCCTCATTTTGTTTTTGTTTTTATTCCATCAAAAGTAACTATTTTTGATGACAGATAGATTCTCTGTTTTCACAATCATTTCCAATTTTTCTGTACATGCATTTCATCGAACCGTATTATAACTGGCGTCATTTTTACATCGCATCAGAAGATCCTTCTTCGCCTTTTTATGGCCGGGATTACAGCGAGTTTGAGTTTACCGATCAGATCTACAATTTCCTCATCCATCCGCAATGGGACAATATGGGGTCGCCGACTTTGTTCGTGAAGATTCTGTTTGTGGAATACGAGGAAGGGTATGTGATCATCGAGCTGTTTGGCGAGTGGAACGATGCAATTGAGAACGACATCATGACCCTGAAAAGGGACCTCATCGATCCGATGATCGAAAAAGGCATCCAGAAATTCATCCTGATCGGCGAAAATGTGCTGAATTTCCATTATTCAGACGATTGTTATTACGAAGAATGGTTCGATGAAGTCGAAGATGGCTGGATCGCGCTGATTAATTTTCACGACCATGTGATCCGCGAATTCGAGAAAATCCGCATCGACAGTTATTTTGTAATGGGCGGCGAGCTCGAGGAAATGGAGTGGAGGACGTATTCGCCGTTCCAGTTTTACGCGAAAGTCGAAAAATACGTCGACAAGCGCCTGGCATGATTTTTTTCGGACACAAGGGCGGAGGATTTCGTCAATATCGGAGCTTTGTGAAGTTGCTGGTGACTTTTCTGTCTATAACTTTCTAAATTGACATGATGGATAGACGTTGCGCAGTAACGCCAGTGTTTACAGGGACATAAGTGTTGCTAACGGTTATGAACGGCTATTTTCATGCCTGATTTTCCACGCTGCTGAATGACTCTGATTGTGTCAGAATGCTTTTCCTAAACCATGCTGATGCCATTCTTTAATTTTTTGGAAGTGCTATAAATTGATCTGGTGATACGCGTTGCGATGAGCAATACCAGTATTTACAGGGGCATAAAGGTTGTTAACGGTTATGAACGACTATTTTTCTGTCTGATTCCAGAGTTCCAAAACCTGTTTAACAGCCTGTAAAAGAATCAAATCCGCCCGAATGATTGTTTGAATAGCAGGAGAAAATATTCATTGATAATAACGTTTTGTTCGATAGTGAATATCAAATGTTTTTTCTACGGACCCAAGTCCACGCAAAAAAAACATTTTTACGTCTATCACATACAATTTTTAACCAATTCTATATACATTATGATCCACTACTATTATAGACTGAAGACTTCCGTCTTGCTGTTCCTGCTTTTATTGCTGGGCAGCTATCACAGTTTCTCACAGACAGTGCTTCTGAATCCTGCCGGCGATGGCGGATTTGAAACAGGAGCGAGCTTCGCCAGCAATGGCTGGACAACCGCCAATGGCTCTGCAACCGCCCGTGTTTGGTATGCAGGAACAGGACAGGCCGGCTTTACCGGGACTGCGGCTGCATTTATTGGTAACAATTCAACAACAGTCGGCACGAATGCGGGAGCGAGGCTGGTACACCTCTACAGAAGTATTGCCATTCCCCCGGGTGCAACAAATATCCAGCTCACCTTCAAGTATAAGCAGGCTGTTTCGGACAACACTTTTGATTTTCTGAAAGTGTACATGAGTTCTGCAGCGCCTGTATCCGGAACTGCGGTTGCCTCGGGATTGATCCTGACTGCTGATCCCGATGCCGTTATTACCTATCCGACTTTTACGGAACTGACGGCTACGATCCCGAATGCATGGGCCGGGGCGACCAATAACCTGATTTTTTCCTTTACGTCCAATAATTCAACTCCACACGGCTATGGTGCGATTGATGACGTTTCGGTGACTTACACACCTGCTCCCGACTGCACGGGAACACCAGTTGCCGGTACAGCTTCCGTATCCACAATTGCCAGTGTTTGCAACACGGATAACTTTACACTGACCCTGACAGGATCGGAAGGAGCAAGTGCGATCGCATACCAATGGCAATCCTCCCCGGACGGCGTGACATTTACGGATATTGTCGGAGGGACGACCTTGACATTTACAACGACACAGGCAGCGACCAGCTTTTACCGGGCCAAAGTGACCTGTACACCGTCAGCTGTCAGCGTTTATTCGAATACGGTGGAAGTGGGATACCTGCCTGCCTGCTATTGTGCTGCTTCAGCAACCAATGTCAATGCCACACTTGAAAAAATATCCAACGTAGCACTCAATACGCTCAATCATACTTCAACATCAGCGGCAGGGTACGAAGACTTTACAGCTTTTGCAGCAACGGTGGAGAAGGGTATTGCGCAGACGATTACGGTAACGGCTTCTAACGTTTATGACCAGGATCAGACGATCGTCTTTATAGATTACAACCGCAACGGTACATTCGACGATCCGGGAGAAACAGTTTATACATCGGCCATTGGTGAAGGGCCTTATGTGGGTACGTTCACAGTGCCGGCGAATGCAGTGAGTGGTATAACGCGCATGCGTGTCCGCTTTTTCGATTCATCAGATGGTCCGAATGACAGCCCTTGCGGGGTATCCACTTACGGACAGGTCGAGGATTATTCGATCAATATCGTTTGTCCTGCATCGCTTCCCGCGCCGACTGCCGTCAACGGCTCAACCTGTACCGGAAATACAGCATCGCTGAGTGCAACATCCACCTTGTCAGGCGTATCATTTGAATGGTATGCAGGAGCAATGGGTGGACCAGCGCTTTCCGGCACAACCCCTTTCACAACCCCTGTTCTGTCTGTAACAACTTCCTACTGGGCAGCTACAGTAGTGCCGGGTTGTCCGGCAGGTGCACGCACAGAAGTTATTGCGACGATCGATCCTGTGAATGCGCCGCTGACACCTGTACATGTGCTTTGTAACGGTGGTGCTACCGGTTCCTTTACACTCGGGACCATTGTCTGCGGAACAGAACCATTTACTTATTCAATCAATGGCGGTGCTTACGGCGCAATTCCTACGAACCTGACGGCGGGAACTTATTCCGTCATCATCAAGGATGCTGCTGCAAATCTGAGTGCTCCGGTCAGTGTTGTAATCACGCAGCCAACGACAACGATTGCGAATGCAACCGTAACGCCGGTTGCCGTATGCCCGGGAGCAACATCAGCAATTGTTTCTGCTGCTGCGGTCGTCAATCCATTGAATACCGGAACTGCAACGATCCAGTTTAGCCAGGCCGGGCAACCGACAGAGGTGAGCGGAGAAGAACCGGATATCCTGCTACACCCGAATATCATCAGTTCCGGTTCATTTGCAGCTTTGCCTGCCGGTGCAGTGGTAACGGAGGTACGTCTTTCCGTTCCTTCCCTGGTTCCGTTGGGCGGATCTTACGGGACGGATGTGGGATTCGGATTTACGGGTGCTGTTTTCTCAGAACATTATGGGGGGATTGGTGCACCTGATGATACAGAACCCTTTTCTTTCATGACAATCTTTGAAAATGAATCCGTCAATGTTGCCGGAGGAACTGTCAACCTGCATTATTATGATCTCTATGATGACAATGAGGATGCACCTGAATGCAATTTTCCAACAGGAAACTTTGCTACGTTAACGATTTCGTATACGTATCCAACGCCGGTGGGCATTACCTGGTGGGATGGACTTACCGGAGGTAATCAGCTGGGAGCGGCAGGAACGTTGGAGGCTGTCGGAACTTCGATCCTTCCAAATACATTGACGCCGGGAACCTACCAGTTCTTCGCGCAAGGGCAATCCGGCACCTGTACCAGTGCAGTAAGAACCCCGGTTACCGTAACGGTCAACGCAGCACCTGTACCGACCATTTCAAACAGTAGCCCCTTGACTTTCTGTGCAGGAGGAAACGTAACGCTGACATCTTCTGCGGCCAGCGGGAATGTTTGGTCCAATGCTTCCGTTTCCCAGGCGACGACCGTCAATGCGTCCGGTAGCTATTCCGTTACAACGACTTATCCGAATGGCTGTGTAGTGAGCTCGGCACCGGTATCTGTTACTGTCAATCCTTTGCCTGCGGTTCCAACGATCACGGCGGACGGTCCGCTGACTTTCTGTGCAGGTGGCGATGTTGTCCTGACTTCCTCCGCGGCTACCGGCAACAGCTGGTCTACAGCAGAGACAACAATGGCTATTACAGTAAATAGTTCAGCAGAAATCACCGTAGTTGCAACGGATGGCAATGGCTGTTCGGCAACTTCAGCTTCTGTAAGCGTGATTGTGAACCCGGTTGTCGCGCCAACAATTACTGCGAGCGGCCCGCTGAGCTTCTGTGCAGGTGGAAGTGTAACCCTGACCTCTTCCAATGTGGCAGGTAATACATGGTCGAGTATGGAAACTTCGCAGTCGATTACAGTTTCAACGGCAGGTTCGTATACTGTTACCGATAACACGGGATGTGGTGGGACTTCTGTACCGATGGTTGTTGTGGTGAATGCTTTGCCGGCTGTTCCAACAATCACCGCGGATGGTCCGCTGACTTTCTGCACGGGTGGCGATGTAGTCCTGACTTCTTCCGCAGCCAGCGGCAACAGCTGGTCTAACGCGGCATCAAGCCCAGCAATTACTGTATCTGAAGGAGGAACTTATACCGTAACCCATACCGATGCGAACGGTTGTTTCGCGATGTCTGCGCCAACGACAGTAGTTGTTAACGATTTGCCAACGGCCAATGCCGGCCAGGATGTAACCATCTGCGCAGGTGAACAGGTGGCTTTGACTGCAACCGGAACGGGTACTTTCAGCTGGAACAACGGCGTTTCGCAGGCTGTTCCTTTTACACCACTTGCTACTGCTACTTATACAGTTACGGTGGATAACGGAAGTTGTATCAATACGGATGCCGTGACTGTGACAGTCAACGCAAAACCGGTAGCTACTGCAACCTTATCTCCATCCAGCGACATAACGATCACCGCCACACCGGCCGGTCAGTCTGCCTATCAATGGATCAATTGTTCCAACAATGCGCCCGTTGGAGGGGCGATTTCTGCCAGCTTCGTAGCAACGAGCAACGGATCTTATGCCGTGATTGTTACAAATGCATCCGGTTGTTCGGATACATCTGCCTGTATTTCGATCAGCACGGTAGGTTTGTCTGAGCACAATGCCGACCTTCCTGTTGCGCTGTATCCAAACCCTACAAACGGGAAAGTAACACTTTCAATTGGTGCAATCCCGCAAGCGGACGTAACTGTTTACGATGCACAAGGCAAAGTGATTTCGACCCTGAAGCATTTACAGGATGGTGCGACGATCGATCTCGGTGCTTTCGAAACTGGCGTGTATGTGATCCACGTTGCGACGGATCAGGGGATACATATTACGCGCATTTTGAAAAACTAATCACTTACTAAACAGAACATATAACGCGTTCAGGCGGGGCTTCAGGAATGGAGCCCCGTTTTTTTGTATGCGCTATTGCTTAAGGTATTCCTGGAAAGGCTGTTCGTTAGTGGTGTATGATGCTGTCAGGTTCATCAGAAGATTGTATATTTGGGCCATCATTATTGAATTGCATCC
>Ga0247806_10001634_pt1 | contig 10762 bp, 16 predicted proteins | sample UWRJL059202B1_FD_179935 | JGI IMG/M metagenome (GOLD analysis project Ga0247806, IMG submission 179935) | Plant litter microbial communities from Arlington Agricultural Research Station in Wisconsin, United States - UWRJ-L059-202B-1 | ecosystem: Environmental > Terrestrial > Plant litter >... | reverse complement strand
GAAACCATATCCAGGAGCACCGGCAGGAAGAGTAATAGCCTATGGCAGCACGAACCAGATTGAGAATGGCGTGCAGACAACCTCCCTCGAAGATTTTTTATCGCGGAAAGAAGAAGCCGGCGAACCCCCTTCCGAGGTTTTTTACTCCCCGGATGTCTACAAAAACTCTTTGGAGAACAATCTGCTGGACGAAGAAATGAACAGCAAACCTAACAAAACGCTCAACCGTGTAATCGATGCCATCTGCGTAGCAGCAGTAATTGCAGCACTCATTTATGGCGCATTAACTCATCAAAGATAATGTTACACCATTTCATCCTAATCTGCCTCACTGCTTACCTTGGCATCCGTACAGGCTGCTGTATTTACTGGATATTTTTTGGTAAGCCGTGTAAAAGGCGCAAAGCAAAATAATTATGGAAACAAGAGAACTGCAGCAAAAGCTGCTCGCATATTACCAGGAGAACTTAGCCGCATTGCCGGAGGATTTTAAAAAAGCTATAAGGTTTTGTGATGAAAAAGAAATTGATATGGGCATTTGCAGATGCGCCGCACAGGTTTTTCAAGAGGATCTCTATGATTCAGAGTGGGTGGAAGAACACGTAAATACAAATGGCAGCGATTGGGGTAAACGCCCAGGTCACGCTCAAACAACCGAAGAAATCAAACAAGCCCTCCAACTCCGCATCGACATCCTGCAAAAGATATTAACGGCACAATAACAATAAAAATTTGGTTTAGATAAAACAAGGTTCTAATTTCACATTTTCAATCAAACTTCAAATGGATATACAATCTCTCAGCACACAGGCCTTGCACGAACTTCTGGCGAACACAAAGAAACAATCCGTCGTGGAGGAAATCAGGAATGAGATTCAGTTTCGTAACGACATCTCTTATTCTCCGATGACAGATACAGATATTGTCAAAGCAATAGGATTCCCTTACCCAGATGAGATATATGAGCCTGCAGAAGGACTTAAAAACCCTATAACTATTAAGCAACTAGGGTTTCCAACTACACAGTATCAACGTTTCCCTGCTAACGACGTTCAAAACAACGGAATCGATGCCGGAGAAAGTTTCTAACTGTAATAAGAAGTGGTACCATTCCAGAAAGCTGGCCAAGGCTGCAGCGAAGGAATACGCCCGCACTTACAAGCAGGAAAATCCGCAAACGCCATACCGCTGCGAGAACTGCTTAAACTGGCACCTGACAAGCCTGCCCAAGTGGAACTCCCGGAATTACACACGACGTAAAAACAAAGCAAAATTATGATACAAGAACAAATTCCGCCCTTCTATGTGGGGCAAGAAGTTGAAGCAATCAAAGACCATTCAGGCGGAAAATTTAAGAAAGGTCAAAGGTTTATTGTGGAAGAGATTTCACAATGCAGAAGTTCTTTTGCCATAAAAATAGGGATTTATGCTGAGAAAGGGCATGTCTGGGAATGTAGACAGTGTGGTAAACAGATGGAGAGTATGCACTATATAGCATCGTGTTTCAGAGCACTCACTCCTGAATATGAAGCAATCTCTTTCAGTAAAATACTTGAAGAACCTTTAGCCTGCTTAAATTAAAAAAACTATGACACAACTTCACAAAATACAATCTCTTAGAGATAACGCAATTGCAGCAGTAGATAACATATTCAAAATTCTGACCGATAAAGGTGAAGGTGCTAAATATGAGTATCTGTTAGGTAAAAAGATTTTTCCTGATCGCAAGATGCCCCACCGATTAAAACGTAAGCGTAAAAAAGCTGCAGGGATAAGCCGTGCAAACCGTATAGGGAAAGCTATGGTAAACGTTGCCTTGGCTGCAGCACAAAGTGCGATTATTTGTTCACAACCAATACCCGAATATGAATCAGGAGGCGTGAGCAGCACAAGAGAATGGATTGAAGAATCCGGACATATTGACAAAGATGTTTTCAACAATTTAAAACCTCGCAATGAAACTGACATTTAATCAATGGATGAAGTTCCTCAGATTTCAACAGTTTTGCAAGGCGTGTCTGTTCCCATTTTATATGATGGACCTAATCAATGGCAAATTCAAAATTAACAATTTAAATCAAAACAATGATACAAGACATCAAAATGACAGCAATCAGGATACAAAGTCCTGAGCACGAGAAAAAGGTAATTGCTGCTTATGAGAAAGCAGGTGCATGTGGTAAATTAATAAACCAAAAAAGCAGGTATCGGATCAATCGGGTATGGATAGTTGCAAAGCATAATGATGTCATTGACGCGTATGCATGTACAACGTTGCCAGAGGGATATACAGAAATTACAACAGAAGATTTAAAAATATTCGTAATAGGCAAAGAGAAAATGGAGAAGTTCGATGCTGCCAAAGAGCGTCCTAAACGCCTGCTCTCTGAACTCGGTCCTAACGAATGTGTGCACTGTAAGACACAGGAGCAGTTTGATGCGATTATAGGGTTGAATCCGAAGAACACTTGCAGCAAAACCCTTTGGGATATGTATAAAGAAAAAACATGCTACTACCCCAAAGGTGATGTAGGAAAAGGCGAATATGCAAAATTTAACTTTTACGAGCGGGAGGATTTCACGATTTACCCCGCCGAAGATTTCCTGCCAGAGGAAAAGGAATTAATCGGAAGTTTCATCCACGATGATTTTCTGAACCCGGAATCAGATTATAACAAACAGCTTAAAAAGGATGCTGAGGCTCTTGATAAGGTGCGGAATAAATTCCCTAAAGAACAGGATTACAAAGTTGAAATCATAAAAGCTAAAGTACCGGGTGACGTATTTCCTACTCAGGCGTGGCTGAACATGACCGGAGAACTCTATGCGAATGCCTGTGGATATGAGTTTATTTCTGCAACTTTCAATCCAGATACAACAGAAGTGGAGTTTAAGTGCGGCAAGAAACTACCTGAGCAGAAAATAAATGTTTCAATCCGTTCAGCAAAAGATGTTTTCGATGAAATGAACCAACCTGCACACGCTACAAAAGAAAATCTGAAAGTTGATATGGTCAACCATCCAAGCCATTACACCCAGCACAAGTTCGAATGTATTGACGTGATAGCCGAAGTCACGAAGGACTTGAAAGGTATCGAAGCGCATTGCATCGGCAATATCTTCAAATACCTGTGGCGCTTCAAGCAGAAGAACGGCGTGGAAGACGTGGAGAAGGCGGAATGGTATGTTGGACGCTTGATAAAAGAACTTAAAAAACCGGAGTAATGGAAATTTTTGAAACAGCAAGTTTCCATATCGTGAAGCCCTGCAATATGAAGTGCAAGTTCTGTTACGCCACTTTTGAGGATATGCACGTTGGCCCACAAATGGCTTTAGAAGTAGCGAAAGACATTCTGGATAAACTGAAGGCATCAGGTTTACAGAAAATTACTTTCGCGGGTGGAGAACCCATGCTCTACAAACACCTGGATGCAGCAATTGAATACAGCAAAGAGATAGGGCTTACTACTTCAATCATTACCAATGGTAGCCTTATCACTCGTGATATTCTTGACAGTTGGAAAGGTAAACTGGACTGGATAGGAGTTTCGATTGACACTGTAAATCCCTTTGCGAATAACAGAATTGGCAGAGAAACAAGGATGCTGCAGAATATGAAATATCAAGAACTCATTTATAAAATTCAGGTTCGCGGATTCAAGTTGAAGATAAACACCGTAGTGAATGCTTACAACCATCATGAGAATATGCTTCGGTTTATCAATTATGCAGACCCTTTACGCTGGAAAGTTTTTCAGGCACTCCGGATAGAAGGTCAGAATGATTCGCAATTTGACGAGATAAAAGTTACAGATGAACAATTCAAAGATTATCTTGAACGGAATGCACACCCTTCGATGGTTCCAGAGAATAACGATGTCATGACCGGAAGTTATCTTCTCATCGATCCTCTGGGAAGACTGTTTGAAAATTCAGCAGGAAAGCACACCTATTCAGATCCCTTACAGAGTAACACTTTTGAGCATTGTCTCGCTCAGATTAACCCAAACAAAGATAAATTCATTGCCCGTGGAGGCATTTATAAATGGTAATATGACAACCGAACTCACTAAAATATTCGAGGCAGCAGACCTGCCCGAACAACAGCAACAGTTAATCCGTGAAACTTTCGAAGAGAAGATGAAGGGATTGGAAACCTTCTTAGCGCATTCTAAGGATCTGGTGGTAACAGACATTTCACAGAAAGCAGAGATGAAGCTGGCGGCTACAACCCGTAAAGGCATCAAGGAAATCCGTGTAAATGCTGAGAAAGGTAAAGATGCCCTCAAAGCTCAATCGATTGCCTGGAACCGGCAGGTAGACAAAGTATTCAAGCACATCGAAACGGTGTGTAAGGAAGCAGAGGCTCACCTGATGAACCAGGAGAAATTCGAAGAACGTGAAGAAGAAAAACGTAAAAAGGCTCTTGCTGAAGAACGCCGGCAGTTTATCAGCCAGCAGGAGTATTCCGAGCACGTTGCCATCAATGAAGACTTTGAGAACATGAGTGCTTCACAGTTTGAAGAATGCTGTGCATCAGCTAAGCAGCAGTACGATGAAGCGGTGGAAGCTGAAGCACAGGCGCAGCGGGATCGCGATGCACAGGAGAAGGAGAACCAGCGTATCCGTGAAGAGAATGAGAGGTTGAGAGCAGCGCAGGAGAAGAAGGATGCACGTATCAAGCGATTCTCTGATGCCGGAGCAATTTATGACGGCAAGGAATTTAGATACATTGGGGATGAGACCGAGGTTGCAGTACTCGCAGAAACCGTTCTTTTCTTAGACGATAAGGCTTTTGATTTCAATTTAAAATGCTTCGCCGATCAAGTGAATCAATTGGTAGAGGATGAAGCCCGAGCCTTTGAAAAAGCTGAAAAAATCCGTAAAGAGCAGGAAGAAAGAGCCCTTGTTGAAAGGACGAACAAGCGTATCGAATACCTTACCGGACTTGGGTATGAAGAAGATTTCGGTGAAAGTTTCAATAAAAAATCTGTTTCTTCGGAATACGTCATTTTTATGGGCGAGGTAGAAGATGCTTCAGATGCCGATTTTTACACGAAAGTTAATAGTGTTGAAAATGCGGTTACTCAAGATAAACAGGACAGCGCCATCAAAATTGCTGAGGAACAAGCTGAACAACAGCGTAAAGCTGCTTCTGCACCGGATAAAGATAAAATTAAATCCTTTATGAAACAGGTAACAGCAGTACCGCTGCCATTGATTGAAGACCTCAATATCGAATCGGAGTTCAGCACTTTTATAAAAGATTTTGTAGAAACTGTAAAAGATTATCTGGAAACTTTGTAAAAACCAAATTTTTGGTTTAGTTTTGCTGGCACACCAAATGAAATTCAAGAATGCGCAAAAAATTAGAAGACAGACGACCTGCTCCGGTTAAGAAAAGTGAAACTGAAAGGAAGGAAAAAGTCTATGCCAGGTTTATTAACAGACCTGTTCACCCAAGACACGAAGCGATTATAGATTTCCTGAATGAGAACAAGGATTTGATTACCCTGAGTACCTTTTCGAAATCTATTGACGCAGATAATACCAATTTGTGTAAGGCAGTAAAAAGAGCAAAACTTGCAACCGGATACACCTGCACAATTCCTCAAAAACACTGGCCTGCAGCAGAAGCAGAAATCGAAAAACTTAAAGAACGTTTTAAAAAAGCAGCACAATGCCAATAACACTTGATCCGGCTCAGAAAGCCAATTACGATACCGTAATGTCGGTTATCACCTTAGCTGCGCAGCAGCGTAAATTTCAAACCATAATCCCTGAGGACACGCTGGAAATCGTAGTTGACAAACTACTGGAAGAAGGGTTTAGAAAATCAGTGGGAGAAGATACCCGTATAACTATTAAATGGGGTAAAAGCGTTTAAATTATGACTATCAAAAATTTCGTTGGTAAGAACCAACACGGAGAAAATAATAAAGTGAAATTCAGTCATTATTTTGATGGGGCTTTACACTACAACGTTCTCGATATGAAATCTGTTGATGGGGATGACCTTTATCAGTTCCAGGTTCCTATATCTGACACAGGAGGGGCAACATTTCATCGTTATGACAGTGCAATGTATTTTATGCGCTGGATACGGAAAGCATTGGAAAATAAGACAATTCTTAAACTCCCTGCCTGTGTTCGCTAAAAAAAAGAAAGCCCGGAATTAACCGGGCTACCCTTGAAAATGTTCACTAAAAATATGCAAGGGCAAAACTAAAGTATTTTTCACTAATAAATAAGCAAAACAATGATTAAAATCCATTTAAGCATCGAGTGCGACGATGAAAAGCAAATTGCACTGATTGGACAAGCCCTTCAAAGTATTGGAGGTGGACAACAATTTCTTGCCTCAGCACCGGAACCAGGCGCTACCCCTAAACCAGATAAAGCGGTAAAGGAGAAGGCTACAAAAGTTCTGACGGTTGCCGATCAAGTTCAGGAAACTAAACCGGCTGAAGAAACGAAGCCTGAAGCTCCTGCGGCAGAAAAACCTGTTGAAGAAGCAAAATCTGAAGCAACAAAATCTTCTGCACCGGCAAAACTGGAATACTCAGATCTGCGCCCTAAAGCCGTAGCTGTTACCAAACAGTTGAAGGAGTGGAAAGTGTTGGAACCGGGTAAGAAAATCGACGCGGTCCGTCTTGAAGTTCTGCCGGAATCAACTCAATTCGCCGACCTTGAAAAGAAACCGGAAGTCTGGGCAGCGATGTGGGAAGGTCTTGACATGCTGCTCACCGAACATAAACCTGTAGCCTAATGCCTGGGGAACACGCCAGACTAAGCCCCTCATCTTCTCACCGATGGCTGGCTTGTACCAAGTCGGTGCAACTGGAAAGCCGGTATCCTGAGAGTACAAGTAAGGCAGCTGATGAAGGCACGACGGCACACAAGTTATCAGAACTTCTCCTGAAGCTGTGGATGCACAACACCGGTCCGTACACTGATCCGAAAGAGTATTCGAAGAGGCAGCAGGAAATTAAGGCTGAGATTGCAGAAGTTCAGCAGGACGAACACTATCTTGCTGACCCAACCAACATGCAGCGGTACTGCGAAGAGTTCAGAGACTTCGTGATTGCTAAGTTCCAGGCTGCGCAGAAGAAAACGAAGGACGCTATGCTCGAACTGGAAACGAAGACCGATTTACGGGCATTCCTTCCGGAGGGATTCGGTACAGTGGATATTACGATCATCGCTGATGGGGTGTTGCAGATTATCGACCTGAAATACGGCAAAGGACATCACGTTGATGCTGATAACAATTCGCAGCTGATGATATATGCAGCCGGAGTTTATGAAGAGTATTGCAGCCTGTATGACATCCACACCGTAGAAATGACAATCTACCAGCCAAGGACGGATAACATCGGTACGTTCGAAATACCCGCCTCTGATTTACTGGATTGGGCTGAGAACTTCGTAAAGCCGAGAGCAATACTTGCATTCAACGGAGAAGGTGAATATGTTGCTGGCCATCACTGCAAGTTCTGTAAAGCTAAATTCGATTGTTCGGCAAAGGCCAAACACGAGATGGCGATACTTGAATACACAGAGTTTGATAACGATGTGCTGGATGACAACGCTCTTGCTGATATTGTTGACAGGGCAGGCTCGTTTATCGAGTGGGCGAAAGGAGTTAAAGAATTTGCTATCACAGAAGCCTTGTCAGGTAGAAGGAAATTACCAGGCTTCAAGATAGTGGAAGGAAAAAGTAACCGGAAATACGCTGACCCGGAAGCCGTGGCCAAAGTATTAATGGAAAACGGAGTACCAGAAGACAAAATATACAAGCCGGCTGAGGTAAGAGCCCTTACAGAACTATCAGGAATAGTTGGTAAGAAAGCCTTCGAAAATTACCTCGGAGATTTGTTAATAAAACCTGATGGTGCACCAACGCTTGCGCACACGAGTGACAAACGTCCGGAGTATAACCCGTTTAATAAAAACGTAAACGACATTTTCGCGGACGTGGAAGTAGATTAAAAGAAGTCGAAAATTTATTAATTAACACAAAAAATCGAAAAGATGCCAAACTTGAAAATTAAAGGACGAGTATTTTTCCCAAATGTATTTAAAGCAGTAGACTATCAAGGTGATGGAAACTATAAATTCAAAATGTCATTAGGGATTCGTAAAGATGACACTGAGCAGATTGAAAAAATCAAAAAAGCCTTTGCTGAAGCTCAGCAGCTTGGTTTTGAAAAAACTAAAAAGAAATTCGGTAAACTGTCCGATGTTCTTCGCGATGGTGACGAAGGAGCAAATTCAGAACGCCCGGAGTTCAACGGAATGTATTACCTGTCTTTAGCAAATACAGATAAGGTTCCTGTGGTAAAACGTATTAAAGGTACGAAGGATACAGAACCAATTACAGCTGAAAGCGGTGAGTTCTACGCAGGATGCATGGCTTGGGTTGATCTGGACATTTACCCTTCTAAATTTGGTAACATAGCAGTAAGCCTGGGGCCAATTATGAAAGCCGGAGAAGGTACACGTTTATCTGGTGGAAATAAATCTGCATCCGCTGCTTTTGCAGACGATTCGTTCTTCACTGAAGACGAAGATGACGCAGAATTTTCATAAACATTAAGTTTCACAGTTTGAAAGTACTCAGGTTTAACGCCTGAGTACTTATTTTTCCCTTTGCAACTATTAACATTTGAATAACAATAAAAATTTGGTGTAATTAATTTTACATTGTAATTTTGAACTTCTAAAAACAAATTAATTATGTCGAATCTAAAATTAAAAACAGAAGACGCAATAAAAGCGTACAAAGAAGCAACTGCTGAAGAAAAGAGATTTCTTGAAAAGTTGTACCCTCATTTCCAGTTTAGCAGAAACCCGACGGACTGGATTAAAAACTTTGACCAAGTCTGTGAAGCAACAGGTAAAAATCCTAATGACTATATAATTACTCCGGGTATGGATGAGGAAGAACGTCATAACATTTACGCTCGTAAGATGGTTTTGATATACAAAGTTTTTAACGAGGGATGGAAACCTGATTGGAGTTCAAAAGAGTACAAATACTATCCTTGGTTTAGAGGGAATGGAAGTTCTTTTTCGCTGCGTCTCGTGCATTACAACTATGTTGGCACGCATGTCAGTCCCCGCCTTTGCTCGCACTCTAGTGAAATAGTAAAATACATCTGTGAAAATTTCTCTAACGAATACAATCAATACTTAAGCTAATGGCTAAGAAATTAATTCCGGTTGCAAAACTGATGAAAGAAATTACCTCTTATGAGGCAGCATGCGCCCATCTAGGCAGGGCAGCAATGACGTTAAAAGATTTTAAAAAATATCCTGAAAACCAAAGGCAATACGCTTTTTCAGAGCATAAATTATTAACCATTCACGAAGTTTTCCACCAAAACAGAAAGCATGATTGGAATGCATCTGTTCCTAAATATTATCCTTGGTGGGATATGGAAACCTATAACGATGGAAGCATCAACGATGGCTTTTCGCTGCATATCGTGGATTTCCACTTTGTTATCACGGATGTCAGTTCCCGCCTTTGCTCGTTTTCAAGAGAAGAAGCTGAATTTATTGCAAATACATTTATTGAGGATTACCGAAATATTATAAAAGGGTAATCTTACAAAGGTTCCTTATATCAGTTGGTAGAATTTTACAAAGGTTCCTTATATCAGTTGGTAGAATTTTACGTGGAAACGCCGGGTTGATCACGGATACGTAGAAGGTCGCAGGTTCGAGTCCTGCAGGGATCACAAGACGACAATTGATTGGGTGTAGAATATCTTATGCACTATATGGATGGCAACTGAAACAATCAAGTTTGGTCTTTAATTTAAACGATTGAAAAGGAATAGCCGAACTGGACTTTAAGGATTTATCCTTTGAAGATATAGGTTTAAGCGGCGATGACCTTGAGACTGCGGATGAAGTTTATCAGACCAAAATTTATAGAGCCGTTTTTTAATACCTTTAAAATAGACAATGCGACGATTAACACTGGATATAGAGACGAAGAGTGGAACCGATATCGATCACGGTAGCTACAAGTATTGCGAAGATCCGGAATTTGATATCCTGATGACAGCTTGGGCTTATGATGACGAAGAGGTGCAAATCTGGGATTATACAGAAGGATCATTCCCTCAACAACTCATAGACGACATTCTCAATCCTGAAATAGAAAAACACGCTTGGAATGCGAACTTTGAACTGGATGCTTTCGAACGGTTCCTTGGAGTGAAGCTGGATGCAAATCAATGGCATTGTTCTATGGTGCGTTCTGCGATTATGGGGCTACCAATGGCGCTCGGAAAAGCCTCAGAGGTACTCAACATCAAAGATGCCAAACAGAAGTCAGGGAAGGCCTTAATCACATGGTTCTGCAATCCGCAGAAAGATGGAACTTTCAGAAGTCCTGCAGACCATCCTGAGAAATGGGAAACCTTTAAAACGTATTGTAAATATGATGTTCTGGCCGAACGTGAGATCGATAATAAGTTGAAGTTCTACCCAATCTCTGACTTCGAACATAAACTCTGGGTACTAGACAGGAAGATAAATCAGAACGGCGTACCGGTTGATGAAGAGTTTGTCAATGCCTGTATAGAAATGGCAGAAGAGGACAGAGTAAGGTTAATGCTTGAGCTTCGGGCATTGACAAATCTTGAAAATCCTAATAGTGTTTCTCAACTTGGAAAATGGGCAGCTGAAAGAACTGACCTTGTAAAAGTCTATTATACTCAAAAAGAAATTGCCGAAAAATTAAAAA
>Ga0247806_10001633_pt1 | contig 10768 bp, 11 predicted proteins | sample UWRJL059202B1_FD_179935 | JGI IMG/M metagenome (GOLD analysis project Ga0247806, IMG submission 179935) | Plant litter microbial communities from Arlington Agricultural Research Station in Wisconsin, United States - UWRJ-L059-202B-1 | ecosystem: Environmental > Terrestrial > Plant litter >... | reverse complement strand
GGTCCTTCTGGAATCTTACTTAAGTTTTCTGTAAAGACTTTAGTTTGTCTAAGGACTGCATCTGCTGAACCACCACTACTTACAATAGTTTTTAAATCGTCGAAGGCGGCAATAGACTGACTAATAGCTTGCTCTTGTTCTGTGATTTGACCATTGGTTTCAGATAACTTCTTTGTAAATTGTTCTAAGCTCTGTCCTACATTAGACGTGATTGATCTTAAAGATGAAAATGCAGCGATAAGTCCAGCCGCTCCTAGAGCATATGGATTCTTAGGCGCTAAAGAAGCTACCAATCCTCCAGTAGCCACGCCTTCAATAATACCAGAGCTAACTCTTCCTCCTCTTGATTCTGGATCAACTCCAAATATTCTTTTAGTTTGCTCTGCGATTAACGGAACTAAGAATGAAGCATTTAAGGCTAAACTTTGTCTAATTTCCCCTCTTCTTTCTCTTAGCGCCGCTGTGTTATCAGTTAAAACTCCTCTAGCTTCCGATCCAAGTTTGTTCCCATACTTTTTGTTAATTCTGTTCTCTACTCCTCCGGCACTAAATAATCCTCCAGAAAACAAACCTTTTTTGCTTTCTTTTTGAAACTGACTTAGGATATCTTGGATATATAAGTTCTGTTGGGATTTAGCGTATAGAGCTTGATTACCTCTTCTAACAGGTTGATTTACATTCTGATCTAAAAATCTTCTACCAGCAGGAGTTTGTCCCACGAATTTAGCAGCACTTTCGCTAATACCTAGCTCTCCTAATCTATCTCTTTTACCTTGTCTGGTCAAAAATCCCTTTTCGGCTGGAGTTAATTTTTCTCCCGCTAAAGACTTCTGTTGTAAAACGTCTCTTCTAGCTACGTTTAATCTATCAGCCTCAATCTTAGCGATTGACTCAACCCTACTCTTCATCTTAGAAAGAGCTTCGTTAACTAATAATAGATTTCTAGAGCGAATATCCGGTCCCGAGGCAAACCCAGTTACATCAATAACTCCTCTTCTACTACTAGAAGATGGTCCTCTAGATAATCCTGCTGTTCCTCCTAGTCCGGCCACAGACCCAAATCCAGCCGGTCCATCAGCCTTACTTCCATTTCTTCTAGCAGCTACGCCCGCGAATTGGGCCGACTGTCTCTGAACCTCTGCGTTTTGAGCTTTAATTAATTGAAGAACAATAGTCTCCTGATCTGCAATACTTTTCGCTTCGGCTAATCTCTTAACGTAATAAGAGTTACCTGTAGAAAGTAATCCATTAATTTGAGATTGAATTTGACTTTGTTTCTCAGAAGCATTATTAAGTCCAGCTAATTGTTTGACTGACTTTAAGGCAAATCCAACTACACTTCCAATAAGTTTAGTAAATACCGCAAGAATTAAAATTTTTCCAGGTCCAGCGATAGACGAAGCGATACCTCTAAGTAAATCTTCTCCGAATTGGGTTCCTAGACTCTTTCCGTCTCCTCTGTTTGAGGTAGATTCAAATAGATCATTGAATAATCCAATTAACCCTTTAAGGGTAGGTGCAATAGTAATACTACCAATCTTAGAAAATAGATTAGTAATATTTGTTCCAGCGATCTGAATGATATCGCCTAAAGTTTTATTTAATTCTTCGTTTCTTAGAATCGCTTCGTTAGTAGCGTTAGAAGAATCTCTAGTAGCCTGACTTAGAATAGAATAGCCTTTTGCTGCATCTCCTAGCAAGGCTTTTAATACGTTGATCTGCTGAATACCAGCAACCTGTCTAGCGATCTGGTTTCTTTGAACGTCCCCTAAAGTAACGAATCTTCTAGCTAAATTTTCAAGGATTTGATCTGCTGGTAATAGTTTACCGGGCATTGATTCAAACTCTACTCCAATACCTTTCAAGGCAGCTAATACTGGCGCAGAATTTACCCTAGTAAAAATAGTTTTTAATCCGTTACCGATTGTAGAACCAGTTCGTCCAGTAGTTTGAGCTACTGAGGTAATAATACCTAAAAGTTTATCAAAGCTAACTCCTGCATCTTGGGCGCTTGAACCCACTCGTTGCATAGCATCAGACAAATCTTTTTGAGATACAGCAAAGTTAGCATCAACTGTAGCTAGTTTATTAATAATAGCTGATGTATCTAACGCTTCACCCTTAAAGGTGTTCATCGCCGAAGTTAAATCTCTAACCGCATCAGCAGCTTTACTTCCAGATAATCTGGCTAGGATAAGAGCGTCATTAGCTCTTTTCGCTGACTCCTCAACTGATAAACCCTGTCTAGCAAATTCTTCCGCAGCAGAAGCAGCTTCCTGAAACGAAGAAGCGGTATTTTTAGCAGAGGTAAAAATACTCTTAGATAATCTATCGAATGAAGCTTGAGTTCCTCCAGCAATAACATTAATGCTCTGTAGTTTTTTCTCAACATCAATAGTCGATTTAACTAGATTAGTAAAAGCTTGACTAATTCCATAAAGAATTCCAGTAGTAGCTCCGAAGGCAATAACACGAGCGTTAGAAGATTGTAAGGACTTATCGAACTCTTTAATATCTCCAGTAATCTTACCTAAAGGGCGACCATCAACATCTAGTCTAATCTTTGGGATCGACCTCTGAACACGATTAATAGCTTCCGCGATTTGCCTAGGGGCTCCGCTTAAATCTAAATCAACTGGTAATGTAATTGCTGCTGGCATTTATTCCTTATTCCTTTGTCCTTATATTTACACTAAAGGCTAGGTAGAAATTCCATAGAAGTTTAAGTCTTTTTTGCTTACTCCTACTACCGATACAGTTTTACCATCCTCTACGTCACTATTCTTTTCGATAATTTCGTTTAGATTCATTCTTCCGTTATACCAATCTTCTAAATCATCCGGCTCGTTAATCACTTCTTGAGGTGGCTTAACTTCGTCGCTAAGAATATTCTTATAAAATGTACCGTATCTAGCTAGATCAACTTGACTCTTAGTTAATTTACTTACCGGCTTTCCGTAAAACTCATATATATTCTCAGCCATAGAATATATCGCTTGAAAGTCATTAGATAAAGCTGCTAGCCTTACCATTTTGTGAGAGATAGATTCTAAAGCTCTCTCATATAACCGTAGAATCCCTTGAGTATCTTCATTGTCTAACTCATCTATATCCTTCGATTTAAATAATAATTCTTTTAATTCGGCGTCTTTAAAGAAACTATGAAATACTTGGTCTGTATCTACTCTTTTTCTAGCAAAAGTCTCCGCCGTTCCACCTATTTTATAGGCTCTTTCTGTCAATAATTTAATAAGATATTTTTCGTTATCTTTAATCTGTTGGTTGAAAGATGCAATTTCTTTTGGAGCAAAATGTTTTCTTTTGTTTGAGTCAAGAATAGTAATCATTTCTTTAGTATTCTTTATCTCCTCTTCTTTGTCTTTCCCCCATAAGCCATCGCGGCATAACAACTTTAGAGATTCCTCTTCTGTTGGTATGCCGCGCTTAATAGCCTCGCTTAAGGCTAGCTCGTATTTATAATCGAATTCTAAAAGATCAATGGGAGAGAAGTGTTTAACAAAGATATATTCACCTTTATACTTACTAACAGTATAACCGGCTACAATCTCGCTATAGGCTTTTCTAATTAATCTTTCATCTTTCATTACTCTTTCTCTTCTTTAACTTCTTCCGTCTCTCCGTCAAGCTTTAACGCCGTAATATCTTTCCCTATCATTAACTTTTCAAAATTATCGAAGTCTTCTGGATGAGTTAATTTACCCATATACCACAATGATACATATAGACTAGCTTTATCAATAACATTTGAGTTGAACTCATCTTCCTCGTCCACTAGTTTGTCGTAATACTCTAGCTTCCCCGCTTCTTCTAGACCGGCAAAGAAAGGTCGTGGCTCACTATTAGGCTCTTGGATATAAGTCAAAAATAAAGTAAGCCAAGTAATTGTCTTATCTCTAGCTTTAGTTTCTGCCGTATTTCTAAATAGATTATTCCTAGTAGCCTGTAACTCTTCTAAGTTCTTTTCTATTTCTACCCACTCTTCAGTAATCTCTAGGACTCTCTCTTTCTCTTTCTTAGTCTTTTTTTGCTTAGTGCCTAGATACTGATATTCTTTTTGAATCTCAATAAACTTTAGATATTGTTTAGAGTATCTATCTTTATCTTCTTTCGATAAAAAGCCTCCCTCATTAGCATAGTGCTTCTCCACCATTGCGTCGGTTAACATACCAAGCCTAATACATCTAGCGTATTCCACCGCATATACTGTATCAGCTTCTTCTGCTTCGGGCCTAGAAGGTTTCTTAATAATAACTCGAAAGTCTCTTTCAACTTCCACTTCTTTGGTTAATTTCCCCTGCTCCGTATCTTCTGTAACCTCTTCGGTTACTTTTTTAGGAATATTAAAACTATAGATTTCTTTTAGTGCCATATTATTTACTTCTTTGTTCAATTAAATTTTTTGCTTTAGACCAATTAGTAGCCAATGGGCCAGCTAATACTTGTAGTAGATTTCTCTTCTGAAACTCTCCTAAATTTTTGTATTTATTTTCATAGAAGTCTTCACTCAAAATATACTTTAGAGTTGGGATGCTTACTCCGTAACCTAGTAAAGCTCTTTGAGTTGACTGCATAACTAATCTACTTTCAATTAAACTTTCGATGCCAAATTGTTGCACATAATTTACTTTTTTCATTCCATATACCTTTCAATTTCTTCATTTGTTTCTCTAAACCCATCGCCTATAAAATCGAGAATCCTTTTTCTATAGTGGTTAAATTTGTTTTGATCCAGATAATCAGCTTGATCTATTAAATTCTGATACTGGTCCGGCAAGTGGGCGCGTAACTTCGCATAATGTATATTATGGTCGTTTTGGATATCTTCTAGCTGAATTAGAAGACGTTTAGCCACAGCGTTGAAAATACGCTTGGCTTGAAAGCACAATACTTCCTTATTTGTTTCGTTCATAAACCTTGTTCCTTTAAAATGTTCCTTTACCTAAAAATGATTACATCATAAAACTATATTTGTGAACAAAAAAAGGAGTCAAGCTTCATCAGCTTGACTCTTTCTTTGTAATCTCAACTCAATTGTTTAGGTATTTGTTCCTGAGAAGAATAAACCACGACTCAAATCTCTTGGTCCACCAACTTGAGCTGTCCACTCTAGAGAAACGCTCTTGTTAGGTCCGATGCTTGAAGTCCATCTCTGAGAAGTTAGTTTAGCTCCTTTTAGAGTGTAGCTAACCGCAACTGGAGTTCCAGTAGTTCCTGGGCAGCTTGGCTTTTTAACTCCTACAGTTAAATTATAGTCCTTATCATCGCATAAAATGTCAGAGAAGTTACCAGTCACTAAGTCTCCTACATTCGCATCAATGGATAGAGTTGCGTTAATAGGGAAAGTAATTTCACGAGAGAATGGGAAAGCAGAACCTAGCTTATTCTGAGGCTCACGTCCTAAATCAACCGCAATAGTTACCTGCTGAATTTTAGCATCATTAATATCTACTCCAAGACTTGGGTTAGTTAAGCTAAAAATAACATCTCCTGGACGTAAGGCGGTAGCTTGACCAAGAACACCACTTGCTACAGTAGGTAGAGTAAATGTCTGTCCAGTTACTTTAGTTCCTTGAGCTGGATTGATAGAAGGAACTGGCTGTGCTACTGATCCAGAGTGAGTGGAGAAGTTCAAGCCTTCTACGCTTACTGATACAGTTGGGAAAGAACCTACCTGTGCGCTGAATGAATAGTTAGTAATGAATCCATTACCCATTGCCCAAACTTCATTCTTACCTACAGAGTCACCGCCTAATGCATCTTCACCTTCTGGGACAGTTAGAACGTAATAATTCTTTTCGTCGCTAGTTTTATTTAAGAAGCCAGAAATTGACTGAGCGGAGCCATCAGTTACGAAGCCTAGATTGGCTTCGTTAAGCATATTGGTTGATAGATAGGAGAACTCCATAGTAACACTACCTGGCTCAAGAATAACTTGGTCGATTGCAGCTTGCTGACCATATTGGTTTACGGGAGTTCTAGTCTGAGAACCACCATAGTTTGCGCTTTGAATACGGTATAGCTGTGAAATTGTTTGTGCTCCAGTTGCGTTAGTGCTAACGAAAAGGGCTTCAGTTGGGGAAATTACTCTGCTTCTTGACATGATATTATATTTTAAAGTTTAAGATTACTAACTAATTTTACAGTTTTCAAGTACTTTTGTGAACTTTTTATTCTTTTTTTACGCTCTAGGATAACGGTGGAAGTCTAAAGTAAAATCAATAAAGCCTACATATAAATCTGGGAACTTATTTGTTACCGCCGCTTGATTCAATCTAGAGAAATAAGCTTCGTCAACGTAAGCTAATTTATCGTAGGAAAAGTTTTGTTGGACTAAAGACTCATAGTTATATCCAGATTTTGTGTCTCCGAATCTATTCAGAGGGGTTGCATTATTTAATAAGCAAAAATTCGTTTTCTGTAAATCGCAAAAAATATTTCCTACTCCATTCACAGCGGATTCAGAATCTCCTAATATAATCGCTCTAGCCGAAAGACTTGAATTATTTAATCCTCCAAAGGCAAATTCTTCGTTTTCCATATTTTTGATCTTTAAAAAGATACAAGGAGCTACAATCTTATTAGATAAATCTCCGGTTGCCATAAATTTTAAAGATGGATTAACGATATAGTTGGTTTCAAAAATTAACTCTTCGTCAGATTTAGTAGTAGTATATATGTTAAAATCTTTAGCCGAGAAGTTACCGCTAACCTTCCAGTTCGGGTTAGAAGAGTTGAATATAGCTCTACCATTTTGATAATCTACCTTCAATCCGCTTGTCCCTCTACTCGTAAACAGATTATTTACGTAAACTCCACTAGGAATATTAACTCCTTGAATAGACTCGTCATAAACCCACTGCTTATACTGACTGCCATAAACTGAATATGCAGATAGATTATCGTCTCTAGTTTTTTCTAATAAAGCTGACTGATTGGAGAAAGCCTCTCCTTTACTTAGTAAGGAGTGGTCGAACCAAAGCACAAAGCTTGAGTAAAAATCGTCAATAAATGTTCTCTTCATATTATACTTGTTTCTCGATGAACTTAATTATCTCAGAGACATAATCAACTCCGTTAAAAGTTTTACCAGCCATAGTAGGAACTACTGCTTTTGTCTGTAAGGCAGGTCCAGAATAACTCTGTGGGAAATCTCTATTTCTAGAGAATAAATAATGGTTTAAGTTATCAATTCCGCCTTCCACAAAGTAAATCCAACTTCTTCCATCCCAAGGTAATCTATCAGCAGTCTCGGATAGTATTTCGGCGTAAGTAGGATAGTAGATTTTAAAGTAATATCTCTTAAGTTTTCCGTAGTAAGTAGGAGTTTGATTCAATACAATTCCATCAGCTAAGGTAGCTCTTAAATCTTCGATGGGGTTAGGTTCGCTACTATCAAAACCTAAAAAGCTGTATAAGTTACCCGGCGCAACAAACTTAGAGGATGCTCGCGCTCCAGCTAGAATCTCTTTAGTTACATCATGTTCGTCAAATCTTTTTAGTATCTCTTTATATATTTCCCTAAATTTTCTATTAGCAGTATTTCTAACTATAGGCGTAATAAACTTGTCCTCTATATCGAAATGTTTAGAGATAGCATTTAAGACGGCGTTCCTATTTACTTTAATGCTGGCCATTAAGGAGTCCTTTGCACGTAGAATGTTGAGTATTGTCTATCAAATAGCCCATGAGGACTGTCTCTAAAAATAACTCTCGTATTGTTTTTATCTACTTCGATTCGTGACGCCTCATTTACTAAATCTGATTCAGATAGTTTGATCTTAAGTCTAATCAATCCAAATTCTTGAGATAAATTAATCTGCTCTCCTCCAAGCGTAGAAATGAAAGCGTATTCTTTATCTTGCTTGTCGATATATTTAATTCTAGCTTTAATAGTTGTAGTTACGATGGTATTCTCAAACTCTTCACTACCTCTATGCTTATCATTAATGAAATCATAATCATCATCAGCATCATCTAGGTTATCTATAGGAGTTTTGATTTCCTTAATAACAATAATCTCTCTAGCGAAAGTATCGTGAATATCGTCGATACTAGAACTATATTTATCTTTGTCCGTTTGATTGATTAAGTTCATTAGGCGATAAATCCAAAAAATTGATCGTAAGAGTCTGGTCTAATTTTATTTTTCTTATAGAAGTAAACCAATTCGTCTAACTGAGTCTTATAAGCGTCTCTTAATTGCTTGTAGTTTTTAGCTACTTCGTTTTTACTAACTCTTCTAATCGTAGAGTCTCCCTCAGAAATTTCACTCCAATCATAGGATGCTGCTCCTAGGTTGCTAGTGATTCCTACCCCAGCCCATTTAATATAATAAAGAGATTTAAAAATATCCTTCTCTTCGTTATTCATATCTGGAACAAAGTCGTCTCCTTCAACTTTATATTCCATTTCGATAAGGACATTAAGTTGTCCAATATTGGATACTAGCCAATAATAAATCTGTGGAATAGATAAGTCGTCTGGACTTCCTAATTCCGTATAAATCTCTTCTGCTATATCCTGTGGTTTCATATTATAAATAGCCATTAACTTAACCCTAGATAGAAAAACGTCTTCTCTATCTAGAGTATAGTTATGACTATTAATTTACACTAATTAGCGTCCTTCGCTCAAAATTCTCTGAACTTCGTCACTAATTGGCTTAGGAAATTCAAAGCTATGCTCTAGAGTGTTAAATAAATCTGATTTCCTTAATCTATATTCTTTTAGCAACTGTTTTTCCATGGAAACTCTATCTTCTCTAGGAAGAATACTTAAACTAGAAGCATGAGTTTCGAGGTCCGTTTGGTTTAATCCATCTAAATACGCTTGATATTGTTCTTCGGTTTTATAATCTCTAAAGGTTACATCTTCTTCTCCTAGAAGTTCGTCAATGCTCTTTACGCCTCGTTTATTATGAAGCTTCCCGTCCACCTGTCTGTCAATAAGAGTTTTTACTTTCTTCCTTGTAGTTAGTTTCTCTGCTACTGGGGTTTCTTTAACTTCCTCTTTTGTTGTTTTTGCTTTTCTACTCATACCTCTGCTTACACGATTTGTCTTGCCCTGTGAACAAAAAAAAGAGGGCTCCTTTCGGAACCCTCAAATTTCTATTGTTTTATTGTTTAACTTAGACGATCAAACCAACGATAGGTCTGTTATCTAGAATTGCGCGGCCTTCTACAACTCTTGAGAAGAAACCAATTTTCTCGCTTCTCTTGTAGAACTGGTCGTCTGCTTGCACAACTACCTGTCCATTGCTGTAGTCGTCGTCAGTAATAACGGGTCTTAGGAACACGTCACGACTTAGATCGAATCCAATTACAATTTCCTGAGTGGCTCCATTGAATGAAGGTGATCCACTATAGAAGTTGTCGAAGATAGTGTTATACTTCTGACCCTTACCTAGTTCAATTAGCTTGTGAATGCTAACGTCGTAGATGGAAACTAAACCACCACCACGATAGATTTGCTCACGAACTGATTCAGGTAGAGGAACTGCTCCTCCGCTTTCAGTGCCGTTAGATAGATAACCACCACGAGTGTTCATTGGGTTATAAGCAAAGGCTCTGATTTGACCGATAATTTCAGGACTTACGAATAAGTCTGTTAGGCCCTGTGGGGTAACGCCCTCTGGAGTTCCGCCAACATAAGAGGTGTAGATACGGTCAATCTTAGTAAATAGAGTGTTTAAATCTTCTAGTAAGAATTGTCCTGCTACCTTTGAGCTATAAACCTGGCCATTACCAGCTAGTGCTGCTAATAGAGGTCCCCAAGCGTTTCTCTCTTGCTTAACAACGATTTCGTTAATCATTCTGTCAATACCCGCAGTTAAGACAGGTAGATTGGCGTTCTTGATATACTGTTCGTAGAAGCTAACCGCTGAATCCAAACGGTAAGTTGAGAATGTGTATTCTCCCAAACCTTGAATCAAGTTAGTTGGTAAACCACCCGCTACTGACTGAGACCAAATACGAACGTGGTTCTCTTTGGTTCCCAAGAAAGTATCAAGAGGAATGGTTGGTCTGTCGTTCTTAGAGAACTCTAGATCACGATAAACTGCGCCGGAAGTAGCCTTTGCATTCAACACTTGCTGAACTGCTGGTCTAATGAATTCCGCGAATGCTTGCTGAGAAGCTCTGGCGATGTCCGGGTTAGGATCAACCATGCTCTTAATAAGCTCAACTCTCTCTGGAGTTCTTTTTAAATTAATATTGCTATTTCTCATTTTAGTAATTTGTTATATTTTTATGCTTTATATTAGATGCAGTTCAATTGGAAGACAGCATATCCGTCTGCGCCGGAAGTTGATAGGAATGTTCCTACGTTATCCGCTCTATCTGCGGCACCTACAACTAGCTGACCAGCCTGCGCTGAACCACCAGTGTTGATATAACCCTTTAGTCCTGGCTGTGGAACTCCGCTGAAACCATTGATTTCAACCATACCACGCTTTAGAATTGGGATTGCCTTACCAGATGGAACTTTATCGAAGTAACGATACTGATCCTGAACGGTAACAACGTTTACATTGCTTCCGATAGGTACTACATCTACTAGAGCGATACCAATTACTCCAGTGTTAGATACTGCTTTCTTCACTTTCGCATAAACTTCCCATGAAGGGGAATATGTGCCTGCTGGCGTGCCAGGTAGTGAAGCGCCAGGTCCGTTGTGAAGGTCAGGATCAAAAGAAACAATCTGTAGGAAAGTTCCCTTGGAAACGTCAGCTTCAACGGTTGAGAAAAGG
>Ga0247806_10001632_pt1 | contig 10772 bp, 11 predicted proteins | sample UWRJL059202B1_FD_179935 | JGI IMG/M metagenome (GOLD analysis project Ga0247806, IMG submission 179935) | Plant litter microbial communities from Arlington Agricultural Research Station in Wisconsin, United States - UWRJ-L059-202B-1 | ecosystem: Environmental > Terrestrial > Plant litter >... | reverse complement strand
ATCGTCGCTTCGAACGACCCTGCCAAAAAGCAGGAGATGATCCAGCGCTCGAACGGTCGCATGACCTTCCCGCAGATCTTCATCGACGGAAAACACATCGGCGGCTCCGACGACCTGCACGCGCTTGACTGCAAGGGCGAGCTGGACGCACTGCTCGCCGCCTGATGACCACGCTCCCCGTCGCCCTGATCCAGACGCGCACCCCGGCCTCGCCGGGGGCCGCCTTCGCCCATGTCGCGCCACTGATCCGCGAGGCGGCGGCGGGCGGAGCGAAGCTGATCCTGACGCCTGAGGCGACCAATTTCCTGATCCGGGATCAGGCGGCCCGCGAGGCCGCGCTGACCACCGATGATCGCGACGAGGTGGTGCTGAAGCTGCGCGATCTGGCCAGGGAGCTGGGCGTCTGGCTGCTGATCGGTTCGGCTATCGTGCGGTCGGGGCATGAAGGCGACCACCGCGCCGCCAATCGGTCGATCCTGATCGACGATACCGGCGCGGTGCAGGCGACTTACGACAAGCTGCATGTCTATGACGTTGATCTGCCGACTGGCGAGCGCTGGCGCGAGAGCGCCTCGGTGCGGCCGGGCGACGGGGCGGTGGTGGCCGAAACGCCGTGGGGCGGGCTGGGCCTGACCATCTGCTACGACATCCGCTTCCCGCAACTGCATCGCGCGCTGGCCAAGGCCGGGGCGAAGATGATCGCCGTCCCCGCGGCCTTCACTGTTCCGACCGGCGAGGCGCACTGGGAGATCCTGCTGCGCGCCCGCGCCATCGAGTCCGGCGCCTGGATCCTCGCGCCCGCCCAGGCCGGAGCGCATGAGGACGGCCGCACGACCTGGGGCCGGTCAACCATCGTCGCGCCTTGGGGCGAGGTGGTCGCAAAACTCGACAATGATGCGCCCGGCGTCCTTTTCGCCACGCTCGATTTCGACGCTGTCGACAAGGCGCGCAATGCGGTGCCGCAACTGACCCATGACCGCGATTTCGCTCCGCCCGTCAGCCTGCCCCGATGATCCGCTACGCCCTGAGCTGTGACCACGGCCACGGGTTCGAGGCGTGGTTCGGGTCTTCGTCCGACTATGACGATCAGGCCGGGCGCGGACTGGTCGAGTGTCCGGTCTGCGGCTCGCGCGGGGTGTCCAAACAGATCATGGCCCCGGCGGTGAAGGGTGCGAAGACAGCCGCGTCGCCGGACATGGCCGCCAGGATGCAGACCATGATGATGGAAGCGGCCCGCCAGGTCCGCGCCCATGTCGAGCAGAATTTCGACTACGTCGGCGATGCCTTCGCCCGCGAGGCCCGCGACATCCATGAAGGTCGCTCCGAGAAGCGCGAGATCTACGGCGAGGCCACGCCCGCCGATGTGAAGAAGCTGCGCGATGACGGCGTGCCCGTCGCCCCGCTGCCGGCCCCGCCGCCGGGCAAGTCGGAACTGAACTGAGCCATGTCGGGGGACGGGGAGCGGTATCAGGAGTTCGAGCCGCCCGCGGCGCTCAAGCCCTTCGTCCGCGTCATCTGGACCTATGCCGACCCTGATCCCGCACCGGTGATCCAGCGCATCGCCCCCGACGGCTGTCCCGAGCTGATCTTCGACCTCGGCGCTCCCTATGAAGAACAAGACCAAGCCGGCGCCTGGCGGCTGCAGCCCTCGGCCCTGTTCGCGGGCCAGATGACCCGGCCCCTGGCTCTGCGGCCGGTCGGCCCGACCGAACTGGTGGCTATCCGCTTTGAGCCCGACGGCGCCCGCGACTGGCTGGGCCTGCCTTTGGCCGAGGCGACTGACCGGCGTCTGGATATGGTCGCGCGGCTGGCGGGCTTCTCGGCCCCTTCGGGCGATCCCGAGGGACAGGTCGCGGCCTTCACCGGCTGGATGGCGGATCAGCGCCGTCGCACGGACTGGCGCATTGATCCCCTGATCCGCGCCGAGATCGAGGCTGCGGCCGCAGATCGTCCGTCGCCCGTCCGCTCTCCCGCCGATCAGCGCGCCCTGCAGCGCCGCTTCGCCGACCGGGTCGGGGTCTCGCCCCGCATGCTGCGGTCGATCTTCCGCTTCCGCCGCGTCTTCGACCACGCGGCCCATCCGGGCGAGCCCGCCGCCGAGGGCTGGCTGGGCGCGGGGCTGGAGGCGGGTTATTTCGACCAGCCGCAGATGGCGCGAGACTTCCGCCGCTTCCTGGGCTGCACCGCCACCGAATGGGCGCGGGAGCAGCAGGCGCTGGCCCGCGCCATCGCGTCGCAATCCTACAAGCCTGACGCGGCTCATCCGGCCTAGCTTGCCTTCGAACCCCGGAGGGAGACCCGACCATGCTGACCGCCCTGATGCTGACCGCCGCCTTGCAGGCCGACCTGCGCCCTGATCTGGGTTGGATGTCCGGCTACTGGCTGTCCTGTGAGGGCGGGCGCGAGGTGGCCGAGACCTGGAGCACGCCGCGCGTGAACCTGATGGCCGGCACCTCGATCACCGTCCGCGATGGTCGGGTTGGCTGGGAACTCTCGCGCATCGCTCCGACCGGGCCGGAGGCGGGCGCCCCACTGGCCTATTTCGCCCATCCCGAGGGTCAGACGCCCACCACCTTTCCGGTGATCGAGTCCGCCCCCAGCCGGGTGGTCTTCCAGCAGGCTGCCCACGACTTCCCGCAGCGGGTCATCTATGAACGTGATGGTGATGTGCTGAACGCCCGCATCGAGGGCGAGATCAACGGCGAGGCGAGGGCGATCCGGTGGCGGTTCCAGAAGGCCGAATTGAACGCGCGCTGCCCGGCCTGAGCTGGCGGGCGATGACGGCGGACGATCTGGACGCCGTCGCCGCCATCGCCGTGCTCGGCTTTCCCGATCATTTCGAGGGCCGCGACTGTTTCGAGAACCGGCTGGCCCTGAACCCCTCCGGTTGCTTCGTTCTGGCGGACGGCGAGGGACCGCCCAAGGGCTATCTCGTCGCCTACCCGTGGCGGGCGGATGCCGCTCCGGCTCTGAACACCCTGATCGAGGCGATCCCGGACGACGCGGCCGTCATGTACCTGCACGATCTCGCCCTGCATCCCGACGTGCGTGGCGGGGGGCATACAGGAGCGGTGGTCGAGCAACTGGCGGAGGCCGCGCGTCAGGCGGGGTGGCCCGCCGTCAGCCTCGTTGCGGTCAACGCCGCCGCGCCCTTCTGGGCCCGGCACGGGTTCGAGGTTCGAGATCCGCCGGGCATGGCCGAAAAACTGGCGAGCTACGGCGACGACGCCCGCTACATGGTGCGCCCGCTCCAGACCGATCCGCGTCAGCCCTGGTCGCGGCTGCGGGTCCAGCCCTTGTCGGCCATGCATTGCACGAAGGCGGTCGAGCCTTCTGCGTGACCGGCGCTGGCGCGGCAGCTGTCGCGAGCGCTGTCGAAGGGCTGGGCGTTCTCGCCCGACCAGCCATAGTCGCTGCCGGCGTCAATGACGGTGACGCAGGCGGCGCTGGTCAGGGCGACGGCAGCAAGAGCGGTGAGGATCAGCAGGCGTTTCATGGGATCGGCTCCGGTGAAGGTTGATGCCGATTGGTGGCACGCCGTCGTTCGCCGATCCCGTTACAAGCCTGATAAGTAGGTGAAATCGCGGTAAGGCGACGCTTCAGCCCGCAGAGGCGGGCGGCGGCGCCCAGCTGCGGTCGCGCAGGCTTGAGCAGTCGGGCAGGGGGGTGTCGGCGGCCGGAGCCGCGGCCCCGCCGACGGCCAGCCACATGCCGATCCACTGGCCGCGATAGTCGTCCACGGCCGTGGGCCAGTCCCACTGCGGAATGGTGTCCTGCAACCGTCGGTCCAGGCGCCCGTTGCCCGTGGTGTTCACCACGACCGCCTCGGCCGCCTTCGAGGGGCGTCGACGATCCCAGCGCACACAGACCCCGGCCACGCCGCGGGTGGCCGTCACGGCCTCGGGCGCATCCTGGAGGAGGGCGGTGTCGGAAGCGGGCGCAGCCGTCAGCAGGCCGGCGAACATCAGGGCGATCATGGACGTCTCCTCGCCGCCGTCCCCGGGATCAGTCCCGTGTGGCGATCATCATATAGTTGATATCGGCGTCCTGCCCTTCGCGCCAGCGGTCCGCCAACAGGTCGTAGGCCAGGCCATAGGGGCCGGTCACCGTCACCGGCTCTTGCGCTAACATTCCCCGCAACTCGTCCGGCTTCAAGAACTGACGCCAGTCGTGGGTTCCCGCTGGCACCCAGCGCAGCACGTATTCGGCGGCGAACTTGCCCAACGCCAGCGCCTTGAGGGTCCGGTTCAGGGTGGCCACGATCATCAATCCGCCCGGCTTCACCAGCCGCGAACAGGCGCGCACGAAGGCTTCCGGGTCGGCGACGTGCTCGATCACCTCCATCGTCAGGACCACGTCGAACGGTCCGGCGCCTTCGGCTTCCAGCTGTTCGACGGTTGCGGCGCGGTAGGCGATGTACAGCCCCTGCTGCTCGGCGTGCGCCCGGGCCGTGCCGATGTTCTCGCTGGAGGCGTCCACCGCGGTGACGTCGAAGCCCAGCCGCCGCATGGGCTCCGCGATCAGGCCGCCGCCGCAGCCGACGTCCAGCAGGGTGAGACCGGCGAAGGCTTCGCGGGTCTTCACGTCCCGTCCGAACCGTTCGGCGGCGCGGTCGCGCACGAAGGCCAGCCGCGCCGGATTGAACCGGTGCAGGGGCGCGAAGGGACCGCGTGCGTCCCACCATTCGGCGGCCTGCGCCGAGAAGCGGGCCACGTCCGCGGGATCGATCGACGGCCCCGCCGCCTGATCGTTGAATTCCCCGGCGCTTTGGGGTTCCCGCGCCGATACCGTGCCGTTAGAAGCGACCATGGCGCAGCGATGAACCCGCGCGCCGTTTCACGCAAGACGGAGCGACCTGCGCAAGATGACGCGGCCTGAGTCAGATCGGTTGGTGATGAAGTTCGGAGGCACCTCGATGGGGGACCTCGAACGCATCCGTCGCGCCGCGCGCATCGTCGCCGCCGAGGCCGCTTCGGGCAAGAAAATCGCCGTCGTCGTCTCGGCCATGGCGGGCAAGACCAATGAGCTGGTGGCCTGGACCGACGGGGCGGGCCGCCCGGGCGCCGGTGTCGAGCTGTCGGACGACGAATACGACGTCGTCGTCGCCTCGGGCGAGCAGGTCACCTCGGGTCTTCTGGCCCTGACGTTGCGCAACATGGGTCTGAACGCGCGCAGCTGGATGGGCTGGCAGATCCCGATCATCACCGATGAGGCCCATGGCCGCGCCCGTATCGAGGACGTGCCGGGCGAAGTGCTCGGCGCCGCCATGGACCGGGGCGAGATCGCCGTGGTCCCCGGCTTCCAGGGCGTCACCCGCGACGGCCGCATCACCACCCTCGGGCGGGGCGGCTCCGACACCTCCGCGGTCGCCGTAGCGGCGGCGCTGGAGTGTCCCTGCGACATCTATACGGACGTCGACGGCGTCTACACCACTGACCCCCGCATCGAGTCCCGCGCGCGCCGCCTCGAAAAGGTCTCCTACGAGGAGATGCTGGAGATGGCGTCCCTGGGCGCCAAGGTGCTGCAGACCCGGTCGGTCGAACTGGCCATGGCGAAACAGGTCCCGGTGCGGGTCCTGTCCAGCTTCATCGAACCTGACGCGAACGGCGTCATGCCCGACAAGGGCGGAACCCTGATCTGCGACGAGGAGGAGATCGTGGAAAAACGCATCGTGTCCGGCGTGACCATGAGCCGTGACGAGGCCCGCATCACCCTGCTGGGCCTGTCCGACCGGGTGGACGCCCCCGCCGATGTCTTCACCCGACTGGCCGAGGCCAATGTGAACGTGGACATGATCGTCCAGTCGCAGGCCCGCAGCGAGGGCGCCGTGAACCTCACCTTCACCACCGGCCGCCGCGACGCCCAGCGCGCCGCCGAGCTGATGCAGGCGGCCCAGGTCGCCATCGGCTTTGAGGAACTGCGCGTCGACGAGGACGTGGCCAAGGTCTCGGTCGTCGGCGTCGGCATGCGCAGTCACGCGGGTGTCGCCCAGACCATGTTCAAGGCGCTCGCGGACAAGGGCGTGAAGTTCCAGGCCATCTCCACCTCGGAGATCAAGATCAGCGTTCTGATCGATGCGGCCTATGCGGAACTGGCCGTTCGTGCGCTTCATTCGGCTTACGGGTTGGAAGCGGTCTAGACCGAAATCGGTGAAGTTGGGCGCAGCCCAACTGAACTCAGATTTCGGTCCAGATTAATGCGAGAGCCTGATTCACGGCCTCAGCGGAATCGCGAAGCGATTCCCCCTCAGCCGATCAGGCTCTAGGAATCAAGCTTGGCGGCGCCCATCTGGGGCGCTGACCTATTGGAGGGGCCATGCCGGTTGGCGGATTGACGACGAGGGGGCCGCGGAACCTCCTTCGCCAGATCCGCGAGGCTATGGCGGGGGCGTCGCCGGCTCAGCAAAGGCTCGACACCGTCGTGCGCATCATCGCCCAGTCGATGGTCGCCGAGGTGTGCTCCATCTATCTGCGCCGCGCCTCGGGCGAGCTCGAACTGTTCGCCACCCAGGGCCTGAAACCTGACGCGGTGCACAACACCCGCCTGCGTCCCGGCGAGGGTCTGGTCGGCGAGGTGGCCCGCAGCGCCGTGCCGATCAGCCTGTCGGACGCGCCGTCGCACCCCAGCTTCTCCTATCGTCCGGAAACGGGTGAAGACCCGTACCACGCCTTCCTTGGCGCTCCCTTGCTGCGTGGCGGCCGGGCCATCGGCGTGCTGGTCGTCCAGAACCGGTCCGAGCGTCGTTATGACGAGGACGAGGTCGAGGACATCCAGACTATCGCCATGGTGCTGGCCGAGACCGTGGCCTCCGGCGAGTTGCTGGCGCAGGACGAGTTGCGCGACATCGAGGTCGCGCCCCACCGTCCTGAACGGCTCAAGGGCCAACGCTTCGCCGAAGGACTGGCCTACGGCCACGTTGTCCTGCACGAGGCTCCGGTGCCGCCGGAAAACCTGCTGGCCGAGAACCAGCAGGTCGAGGAAATCCGCCTGCGGGAGGCCCTGATCGGGCTGAAGGCCAACATCGACGGTATGCTGGAGGGCGGCGCCGGCAAGCTGGGCGGTCAGTCGTTCGAGGTGCTGGAAACCTACCGCATGTTCGCCGACGACAGGGGCTGGAACCGGTCGCTGGAGGAGGCCGTCCGCACCGGCCTGACCGCCGAGGCCGCCGTCGACCGCGTCCGAAACGAGCACCGCGCCCGCTTCGCCAAGGCCCGCGACCCCTATATCAAGGAGCGGCTGCACGACTTCGAGGATCTGGCCAACCGCCTGCTGCGCGTGCTGGCCGGCGACAACCCGGGCGAACGCGACCTGCCCGACGACGCCATCCTGGTGGCCCGCAACCTCGGTCCCGCCGACCTGCTGGAATACCCCCGCCACAAGCTGCGCGGGCTGCTGCTGGAAGAAGGCTCGGCGGCCAGCCATGCCGCCATCGTCGCGCGGGCGCTGGGCATCCCCTGCGTGGGCCGACTGCAGGGCCTGCGCGATCGCCTGTCCGAGGCGGATCTGGTCATTGTCGACGGCGAGACCGGCGAGGCCTATCTGCGGCCCCGCCCCGACATGCTGGCGGCGGTCCAGTCGCGGATGGAGGTCCGGCACCAGCGGCAGGCCGAGTTCGCCAAGCTGCGCGACGTCCCCGCCGTCACCGCCGACGGCCAGCGCATCAGCCTGCTCACCAATGCGGGCCTAGCGGTCGATCTGGAGAATCTGGACGCCACCGGCGCCGAGGGCATCGGCCTGTTCCGCACCGAGTTCCAGTTCATGGTCTCGGAAGAGCTGCCGCGTCTGGACAGTCAGATGGCGCTCTACAAGCTGGTGCTCGATACCGCCGGCGACCGGCCCGTTACCTTCCGGACCCTGGATATCGGGGGCGATAAGGTCCTGCCCTATCTGGAGACGGAGCGGGAAGAGAACCCGGCGCTGGGGCGCCGCGCCATCCGTCTCGGCCTGGATCGTCCCGCCATGCTGCGTCTCCAGCTGCGCGCCCTGCTGGGCGCCGCCGCCGGGCGCGAGCTGCGGGTCATGTTCCCGATGATCGCCACGGTGGACGAGTTCCGCGCCGCGCGGGAGCTGGTCGATATCGAGTGCAACTGGGCCCGCCGCCGGGGCCGCGAACTGCCCGCCCTGCTGCGGGTCGGGGCGATGATCGAATGTCCCAGCCTGCTGTGGCACCTCGACGCCCTGCTGCCGCTGACGGACTTCGTGTCCGTGGGCACCAATGACCTGTTCCAGTACATGTTCGCCGCCGACCGCACGAACCCGCTTGTCTCTGATCGCTACGATCCCCTGTCGCCGCCCGCGCTCAGGGCGCTGTCCGAGATCCAGAAAAAATGCGCCGACACCGGCACGCCGGTCTCGGTCTGCGGTGAGCTGGCCGGCCGGCCGCTTGAGGCCTTTGCCCTTCTGACGCTGGGCTTCACCCGGCTGTCGGCCCCCGCCGGAGGCGTCGGACCGGTCAAGCGCATGATCCTGTCCACCGACCTGGCCGCCGCCCGCCGGGGCATGGCCAGTCTGCTCGGCTCCTCGTCCGGCTCCGTCCGCGGCGAGCTCGAAACCCTGGCCCGGAAGTTGAACGTCGCGATCTGATCTGTGCCGGGCCGGGAACGGCCAAGGTGCTTAACAAATCATTGATCGGTCGACTCTTATGAGTTATCCACAAGGCGAGTTCGGTGGGTCTGCGGGGGCAGGCCCTGACTGTCATCCCGATATGATACAGGGGCCGGGTTCGAGTACGGCGGACGGTAGTTCCGGGTCGCCGAGCGTGGGGTCGGGCGTTATGGCGCTGGATGCGGGCAAGGGCCCGAATGAGTATGGTGCGCAGGCTGACTGGAAGGACATGGTCCCTTCCGTCACGGACGCTCCGACTCTGGGCGAAGGCCTGCGGATCGCGCGGGATCATTCAGGTCGCTCCTTGGCCGAGCTGTCCAGCGTCACGCGGGTCCCGGTCCGTTATCTGACCGCCCTCGAACAGAACGATTTCTCGGTCCTGCCCAACCGCGTCTTCTCCATCGGCTATGTGCGCGCCTACGCCGCCGCCCTGGGTCTGGACGAGCAGCTGGCGGTCGAACGCTTCAAGCGTGAAAGCCCGGATCCCTCGGTGCCGCTGCAGCCGCCGGTCGGCGTCGCCTTCGAAGAGGTGAAGCGTTATTCGCCCCGCCTGATCGCGGGCTGCGCCGTGCTGCTGATCGCCGTGGTCGGCTGGAACGTCTTCCAGCGCGTCAGCCTGATGCGCGCGCCCCAGCCTTCGGATATCGCCGAGGTGCCCGAGACCTGGCGTCTGGGCACCGTTCCGGGTCAGGACGCGGTCATCCGTCTGACCGCCCCGCGCCCGGCGCCGCCTGATCAGACCATTCCGGCCCTCTATGTCACCCCGGGTCTCGAAACCCAGCTGCCCGGCATCGATCCGACCTCGCCCGAGGGGCTGGCCGCCGCCGCCGCGACCCCCGTCGCCAAGGCCTTCAATCCGCGCGGCGCCATCTACGGCGCCTCCGCCAGCGCTTCGAACGTCATCATCCAGGCCCGCAAGGCCGCGGCTCTGGTGGTGCGCATGGCCGACGGCCGGGTGCTGTTCGCCCGTCAACTGGCCGCCGGGGAAGCCTGGCGCGCGCCGCCCGGTGTGGTCGCTGTGATCGACGCCAATGATTTCGGCGCTTTCGACGTCTATCTGAATGGCGAGCACGGCGGGGCGCTGACGGCGGAGCAGACGCCTCTGTCCCAGCTCAACACCCGCGCCCAGGCGCTGGCCCGTCAGGCCGCCGCCGAGGTCGCCGCCCGCACCGAGTCGGCCGCCCAGGCCGCCCAGGCCCAGCTTCAGGCGGTGACGATGCAGACGCCCGCGCCTGCCCCGCAGCCCGCGCCCGTCACGCCGGTCGGCTGAGGCCGCGACGTTTGCGACCTCGCCTGTCGTGGCCATGCCGCATTCGTGAGCCTATGTTGCCTCCGCAATGAGCGCTGACCACACCCTTGTCCGTCCCTGGCGTCACATCGAACGCCGCAAGAGCCGCCAGATCATGGTGGGCAACGTCGCCGTGGGCGGGGACGCGCCGATCAGCGTCCAGTCGATGACCAATACGCCGACGTCCGACGCCAATGCGACGATCGGGCAGATCCGTCAGCTGGAAGAGGCCGGCGCCGACATCGTTCGCGTCTCCTGCCCGGACGAGGAGTCTACCGCCGCCTTCCGTACCATCGCCCGCGAGGCGAAGGTCCCGCTCGTGGCCGATATCCACTTCCACTACAAACGCGGTATCGAGGCCGCCGAGGCCGGGGCCGCCTGTCTGCGGATCAACCCGGGCAACATCGGAAACGCCGACCGCGTGCGCGAGGTCATCAAGGCCGCCCGCGACAACGGCTGTTCCATGCGTATCGGCGTCAACGCCGGCTCGCTGGAGCGCGAACTGCTTGAGAAATACGGCGAGCCCTGCCCTGACGCGATGGTCGAAAGCGCGCTGAACCATGCGCGCATCCTGCAGGACAACGACTTCCACGAGTTCAAGATTTCGGTGAAGGCGTCCGACCCCTTCCTGACCGTCGCCGCCTATCACCAGCTGGCCGACGCCATCGACTGTCCGCTGCATCTCGGCGTCACCGAGGCGGGGCCGCTGCGTACCGGCACCATCAAGTCCGCCATCGGCATGGGCTCCATGCTGTGGGCGGGCATCGGCGACACCATCCGCGTCTCGCTGGCCGCTGATCCGGTCGAGGAGATCAAGGTCGGCTTCGACATCCTGAAGTCGCTGGGTCTGCGCCACCGCGGCGTCAACATCATCGCCTGC
>Ga0247806_10001631_pt1 | contig 10780 bp, 11 predicted proteins | sample UWRJL059202B1_FD_179935 | JGI IMG/M metagenome (GOLD analysis project Ga0247806, IMG submission 179935) | Plant litter microbial communities from Arlington Agricultural Research Station in Wisconsin, United States - UWRJ-L059-202B-1 | ecosystem: Environmental > Terrestrial > Plant litter >... | reverse complement strand
CGAGGGCGCCTACGCCGTGGCCGAAGCGAACATCAAATTCCGTCGGCCGGCGCGGCTCGACGACGCCCTGGTGATCGAAAGCCGCGCCACCGAATTGGGCGCCGCCAGCGTCCGCATGCACCAGTTGGTCTTGCGCGACGGGGACATTCTGGCAGAAGTAGCCATCCGTGTCGGGTTCGTCGCACCCGACGGTCGCCCTCGGCGCCAGCCTGCGGCTTGGCGCGAAGCCTTCGAACAATTCGCCGCGAAAGGCCCTGAATGACTGTGCTTTCCCTGCTCGCCGCCTCCACCACCAGCGCCCCGACGCGGTTGGAGCCGCTGCAATTGTTCCTCGATGCCGACATCGTCGTGCAGCTGGTCATTATCGGTCTGCTGCTCGCGTCGATCTGGGTGTGGACCCTGATCGTCGGCTTCACGCTCCGCCTGCGCAACCTGCGGACCAAGTCTGCCCAGTTCGAGGAAGACTTCTGGGAAAACGATGATGTCGAGGCGCTGCTCGATGCGCGCCGCCGCAAGGACAACCCCTCCGCGCGCGTCGCCGCTGCCGGGGTGACCGAACTGCGCCGCAGCCACAAGGCGGGGCTCAAGGATACTGCCGCCGCCCGCGAACGCGTGGCGCTGGCGATGGAGGGACAGGTCGCGCAGGAGGCCGATACGCTCGCCGAACGGCTCGGCTTCCTTGCCACCACCGGCTCCGTGGCGCCATTTGTCGGCCTGTTCGGCACCGTCTGGGGGATCATGAACAGCTTCTTCCAGATCGGCCAGCAACAGAATTCCTCGCTCGCGGTGGTCGCCCCGGGCATTTCGGAAGCGCTGTTCGCCACCGCCATCGGCCTGTTTGCGGCCATTCCGGCGGTGATCGCCTACAACCGTTTTTCGGGCAAGATCACCAGCTACGAAGCAAATCTGCAACGCTTCGCCGACAAGGTGCAGGCGTGGATCAGCCGCGAGATGGAGAGCACCTGATGGCCATGGGGCTCGCATCGGGGAAGAGCCGCGGACGCGGGCGCTCGTCGCGCCGCGCGCCGATGGCCGAGATCAACGTCACCCCGTTCGTCGACGTGATGCTGGTGCTGCTGATCATCTTCATGGTCACCGCGCCGCTGATGATGAGCGGCGTGCCGGTCGACCTGCCCGACAGCCGCGCCAACGCGCTCGAGCAGGAACCCGACCAGATCACCATCGCGCTCGATAGCGAGGGCTTCATCTATATCGACGACGTGCTGGTGGAGCAGGGCCAGTTGCCGCTCGCGCTGGATTCGGTCTCGGGCCCGCCCGGCGCGGAGCAGCCGCTGGTGACTTTGCGCGCGGACCGGGCGCTGGACTGGGGGCGGGTGATGGCAGTGATGGGCGAGCTCAACCGCTCGGGCTTCACCGCGATCTCGCTTGTCAGCAACAGTTCAGCCGAAGCGCCATAGCCCGATCCCGATATGGCACTGCGCGCTGATCTCACTCGCGAAGAATTTGTCGGCCTTGGCGTCGCGGTGGTGCTGCACGTGGGCCTGGCGGCGGTGCTGATGCTGCGCGACGACACGCCCGCGCTGCTGCCGACGCCCGAGCGGATCGAAGTCAGCCTCGCCACCGACGTCAGTCTGGAGAGCACGGCCCCTGACCCCTCGGCGGAACCCGCCGCGGCGGTGGCGCCGGTGCTGACCGATATTCCCACACCCGAAGAGGCCGCCGAGCCACCGCCCGTACCCGAGCCGGCGGTCGAACCACCGCCACGCCCCACGGCGCGCCCGACACCGCGCCCCAGCCCGAGCGCGCGCCCGACACCACGCCCCAGCCCGAGCGCGCAGCCGACCGCCCGCCCGACGCAAAGGCCCACGGCTACGCCGACGCCGCGCCCGACCACCAGCGCGCGCCCAACCGCCACTCCGACGCCGGCGCCGACGCGCAGCGCGGGCGGCAGCCGCATCGGGGCCGATTTCCTGGGCGGACAAAGCGCCAGCGAAGGCAATAGCGGCTCGCCCGCCGCCACCTTCGGCGCCACCGAGCAGGCCGCGCTCAGTTCGGCCATCACCCGCCAGTTGCGCCCGCACTGGACCGCCCCCTCGGGCGTCGATGTCGAGCAACTGGTGACGGTAATCTCGTGGGAGCTGAACGAAGACGGCTCGCTTCGCGGGACGCCGCGCATGATCAGCCAGACGGGGATCAACGACAGCAACCGCCCGCAGGCCGGGCTGCACGCCGAGCGGGCCATCCGCGCGGTGCAATTGGCCGCGCCTTTCAATCTGCCGGACCAGTTCTATAGTCGGTGGCGGCGGCTCCAATGGACATTCGATCGAAGGCTTTGATGATGCGAAACCTGCTTTTCCTCGCTCTTTTTACTGCGCTGGCGACGCCGGCTGCGGCGCAGAACAGCGACCTCGACCCATCGGCTATCCGGCGCCAAGCCCCCGCCGAAACGGTGTTCCAGGGGCAGGCGGACGAGGTGCTGACCGGAACCGTTACCGACGATTCGGCGTGGCAGGATCTCGGCATCGCTATTCCCGCCTTCGCCACCGACCGCGAGCAGCCGACCGCCGCCAATGCCGGTGGCACCGCCGCGCTGGGCAATGAACTGGCGCGCGTGGTGTTCAACGACTTGCGCAACAACGGCCTGTTCCGCCCCGTCGGGCCGGACTCGCTCCCGCGTCCGACCTATGCCCAGATCACCGCCCCCGCCTGGAGCACCTGGCAGGGTCGCTCGGCCGAAATGCTGGTTCAGGGCTATGTCCGCGCCGCCGCCGATGGCCGGCTGACCGTCGGCTGCTACCTCTACGACGTCGCGCTGCAGAACGAACTGGTGCGCGAGGGCTGGGTCGTCGCCGCGTCCGAGTGGCGCCGCGCGGCGCACAAATGCGCCGATCTGGTCTATTCGCGCCTGTCGGGCGAGAGCCCGTTCTTCGACAGCCGGATCGCCTATATCGCTGAGACGGGGCCGAAGGAAAACCGGATCAAGCGGCTCGCGATCATGGATTCGGATGGGGCCAACCACCGCTTCATCACCAATGGTCAGTCGACCGCGCTCACCCCGCGCTACTCGCCCGACTACTCGAAGATTGCCTACCTCTCCTATACCGACGGCAACCCGCGCATCTATGTGTATGACATTGCCACCGGTCGCCAGACGCTCGTGACCGAGAGCAGCAACCCGACCTTCGCCCCGCGTTGGAGCCCCGATGGCCGCTCGATCCTCTATTCGATGGCGATCGGCGGCAACACCGACATCTATCTCGTCCCCGCGACCGGCGGCAATTCGCGCCGGCTGACCGATTCCCCCGGTATCGACGTCGGCGGCTCGTTCTCGCCCGACGGACGCCAGATCGTGTTCGAAAGCGACCGTTCTGGCACGCAGCAGGTCTATGTGATGAACACTGATGGCACCGGCCAACGGCGGATCAGCTTCCACAGCGGTCGCGCCGGCACGCCCGAATGGAGCCCGCGCGGCGACCAGATCGCGTTCACCTACATCGCCGGCGACTTCAACATCGCGGTGATGAGTCCCGAGGGGCGCAACCTGCGTGTGCTCACGCGTGGCTGGCAGGACGAAGCGCCGACCTGGGCGCCCAATGGCCGCATCATCCAGTTTTTCCGTACCGAGCGCAATTCGGGCGAAACTTCGATCTGGCAGGTGGATCTCACCGGCGAGAACGAGCGTCGCTTGGCGACACCGGTGGGCGCGTCGGATCCGGCTTGGGGACCGGTTCTGCCGTAATTGCGTTATATTCCCCAGGGGCCGCAATCACCTCAGTTCCACTTTTGAAGGAGAGGCACGTCATGAAGCGTTTCGTCATAGCACTCACTCTTACCAGCGCGCTCGCGCTCGGCGCCTGCAAGAAGGATCCGCCTGCGGTTATCCCGCCAGCCCCGCGCGACGTGTCCACGCCTACGCCGTCGCCGGCGCCGGCGCCCGGCCCCCAGGCCAATCAGCCGGGTTCGCAGGGGCATTTCTCGGCCGCGATGGCCGGGGCCGACACGATCTTTTTCGATACCGACGGCTACGATATCGATAGCGAAGACATGGCGGCGCTGCGTCGTCAGGCCGAATACCTCACGCAATACACCTCCGCTCGCGCCACCGTGGAGGGTCATGCCGACGAACGCGGCACGCGCGACTACAACCTTGCGCTGGGTGAGCGGCGCGCGAACGCCGCGCGCAACTATCTCGTCAGCCTTGGCGTTGCGGAAAGCCGGCTGCGCACGATCAGCCATGGCGAGGAACGCCCGGCTGCAAACGGATCGAACGAAGCCGCTTGGGCGCGCAATCGGCGCGCCGTTACGGTGATGATCAACTAACCTCGCAAGCCGAAGGCCGGCAAGGTCGGGACGAATTGTCCGGGAGCGGGCGTGGTGGCTTGGGTCGCCGCGCCCGTTAACCCATGGGAGCCGCGTTCGAGAGCGGGGGCGGCCAGCGCCAGGCAAGCCGTCACGAAGATCGATACACCGGCCGCCAATGCCAATTGCTTGCTCATGAACTTTTCCCGGATACGGCTAATCGCACCGAAAATAGGTTGGAGGCGGCCCATTGCAATGCAGCAATTTGCCGCAAATTGTATCGTACGCGCGGTTCCCGTTGAGCCGCAGAACGCCTATATCCCTTGGATGGATATTTGCGGAACCGCTGGCCGATGAACCGCTCGGGCAGGTCGAACGACTGGGGCTTCCCTCGCTGGCGTGGCTACGAGTCCGCGCGTGAGGCGGCGACGGTCAAGCTGTGCGATCGCCATGGCTGCGAGGAAGTGGGCAATTGCCCCGCACCCAAAAGCCCCAACAGCCCCGACCGGTGGATGTTCTGCGCCAAGCACGCCGGCGAATACAACCGCGGGTGGAATTATTTCGAAGGCCTCGACAAGGAAGAGGCGACCGCACGCGAGAAATCCGAGCAATCGGAGAACGCCGGCTATGCCGAGGCGGCACATTACGGCTGGGCCGGATCGGGCGACGGCAGCCGGAGCGCCGACGAGATGCGTGCGCTCGAAGTGCTCGGGCTCGACGCCGATGCGGAATTTGAAGCCGTCAAAAAGGCGTGGCGCGCGCGCGCCAAGGAAGTGCACCCCGATGTCAGGCCCGGCGATGCCGTCGCGGCCGAGGCGTTTCAGGCCTGCTCGCTGGCTTACGAAGTGTTGCGCCAAGCCGAAGAGCGCCGCAGCTGGCGCGGCTGACGCCGCCCGCGCTTATTTCACGTCGAGAAATTTGCGGTTGCGTTCGCGGATCTTGGCTGCCGCATCGTCGTACAGGAATGGGATGAAGACGTAGCGCACCCCGCTGGTCACGGGATCGACCGTGTGCAGCAGCGAGCACGAAAACACCACCGCGCCCCCCGCAGCGGGCTTGTACGGGCGATGGCCGAACTCGGGAAAGCGCAACGTCCCACCTTCGTATTCCTCATTTAGCGCGATCGTCACGGCGAAGCGCCGATGCGCCGTTCCCCTGGTGGTGTTGTCGCGGTGCGGATTGAAATAGCCCAGGTCCTCTGCCTCGTACCGGCCGATGAGATAACGCTCGATCCGGGTCACGGGGAATTGGAAAGCCTTGGCGATTTCAGGAACGATGCGCCGGGTGATCCGCATCCGGATGCGTTCCTTGAGCGATTCGTCCATCACTTCGCAATCGGTCCGGCGCTTGCGACCGGAGTCCGACCGCAGGACCGTGCGCCCGTTCTCCTCGACCATGAAGCCCGAGGGGTTGACCCCCTGCCGCTGGCAATAGTCGAGCAGTTCCTCGCACAGCTCGGGTTCGAGCACGCGGGGAAGATAGAGCACCGGTGCGGGCGCGGAAAACTTGTCGAGCGATTCGGGCGTGGTGCTGCGATCGACCAGGTCAAGAATGCGGGTGATGTCCGATCGATCATCGGCGAACGGGATCACCTCGACCACGCGCAGGGCCATGTCGAGCAACACCCATCGGCGGGCCGGCAACGGGCTGCGGTCGCCCGGCTTGAACCCCGGCGGAACCACGCCGTAGAGCTTGCCGATCAGCCCGTCGCTATCCCAGAAATAGCGATAGCCCGGGATGCGCGCCTCGACCCGACCCGCTTCGTCCGCGGGATCCATGCTGACGCCGAAAAACGACGCGCGCCGGTCGTCGAACAGATCGCCGCGCGAACCCACCGCCTCGATCGCCGCGCGCGCATGATCGTCGCCCGCCGAGCCGAAGAAGCACAGCAACAGATGACGGCCCGCTGCCGTGTCGAACACGTAACGCGGGTTGCTGCTCGACTTTTGTTCGAACCAAGGCGCCGGGTCCCCGGGACGCAGGTCCTTTATCGCAGCCATGATCGTCCCCCCCTTGCGCGCTCGCTCTCCGGACACCCTGCAACAATCCGCTCAGCAAATGCAAATCGGGTTTGAGGGTAACGCGGCTTGCGCCAGCGTAAGGCCGTTCAGCGCTGCACCGTATCGCGCACCCACTCGGCCGGATCGGACGGGTTCTCCAACTCGCCTACGAACCGCGGGCTGGTGGCGCGAATGTAATACGGCACCACCGTATTGCCCTCGTGGCAGGCATATTCGAACATCTGGTAATCGTCGTCCCGCGACCAGGGGAAAGCGAGTGTGTAGCTGTCGGTCAGCACCACGGGGTCGCTCACCGTCGCTTGGTAAAATATCGTGTTGGGCCCTACCGGAGTCAGCCGCTCGACCACCGTCTGCTCGCGGCTGGTCGGGATCGGTTTGTTGCCCGGGCCGACGATATTCATCGGCGTCTCGCCGGTCAGGTTCGTGGTGGTAATCACCAGCGTATCCCCTTCCCATCGCCCGACCGATGCGCCGAGCCACTGGCGCATGTGGTCGGGCAGCGCGGTTTCGCTGACGATCGGGATGACGCGTGTTTCGTGGATCAGTTCGAGCTGGATCACCACCTGTCCAGGAGATTGGAAGATGCGCACGCCGTTGTTGTATGGAAACGGGGTCATCGAACTGGGCAGCCCACGCGAGAGGCAGCGGTCGAGCGAGTTGAAATCGGCGATCCGGTCGAACTGGACCACATTCCAGCTCGATCGCATTTCGCCTGACATACGCTCGCCTGCCGGCGTCAACGGAGGGATTCGGCCGTTGGCGGGCGATAGGATCAGCGACGTCTGCCGCAAAGGCGTTCCCCATTCGAACCAGTGTCCGCTGCCAATCTCGCCGCGCGCATCCTCCGCCTCGTAATTCGACGCGACCGCATCGGCATTGGCCAACGCCTCGCGGTATTCCTCCTCGGTGTAATAGGCGCGGTCGCCCAACTCCGGCGCGCGCTCGGTCGAAGTCCGGCCGACCACGTCCAGCGGCCAGGTGCCCGTAAGATCCGGCTCCCCCCAACTGGTGCGGGGCACTTGCCAATCGTCGGGCGCGGGAGGCGCGCCGGCGAGCACCGCCAGTTCGGCGGGCGAAGGCTGCTGCGCCGCCAGCGGCGCGGCGATCAGTACCCACGCGAGCGCTGCAAGAAGCTTACAGGATGGCATCGTCTCTCTCCCTTTTTCCGGGAGCAAACCATGCAGCGACCGCGTATGCAAGCGTTGGCGGGCCAGGGCTCAGCCGCGCTCGACCCGGTTGCGGCCCCGCTCTTTGGCGCGATAGAGCGCCTCGTCTGCCGCGCGCAGGGCAGAGGAGAGGTCGGGATAGGCGAAGGCATCGACGATTCCGCCGGAAAACGTGATCGCGCCGATCGGTCTGCCCGACACCTTGTCGACGAAATGACGCACGGAAAAGCGCGCGCGCGCGGCATCAAGTTCGCGCGCGGCGGCACCAAGGTCGAGCCCGCGGAACAGCAGCGCAAATTCCTCGCCCCCATGGCGCGCCACGTGGCAGTGGTCGGAAATCCGGTCGAGCGCTTCGCCGACCGCGCGGATGACGCGGTCGCCGGTCTCATGCCCGTGTCGGTCATTGACCTGCTTGAACAGGTCGATGTCGCACAAGGCCAGGCACAAGGCCGTGCCGTCGCGCCGCGCTTCGTCGCGCTCCTGCGCGAACACCCCCTCGAAGGCGCGCCGGTTGGGCAGATTGGTCAGGTGATCGACCGCCGCCTCGTGGCGCGCCTGTTCGAGGTTGTAGCGCAATTGCCGCGCCTCGACCTCGCGGCCGTGCATCTCGAGTTCCATGTCGCGCGTGCGGTCGAGCATGGCCCGGGCGATCCGTGCCAGCCTGGTGACGCTTTCACCGCACAAGCCCGTGGCTTCGACTTCCGCGATCTGCTGCTCAAGCTCGCGGCTGTAGCTGGAAACGGCCAGTTGCGCCGTGCGGCTGCTTTCGCCCAGCTGGGTGACAGAACTTTCCACCGACCGGGCAAGCTGATCGAGTTCGCGCGCCTGCCGATGTTTCCTGCGGTCATGGCCGGCATTCTCGTCGAGCCAGTCCTGGGTGATCGGCTGGCCCGCGCATTCGCGCTTGTGGACCTTGCTTGCCAGGGGCTGGTCGATTGCGGTGACGATGCTGTGCGCGCGGGCGAGATTCTCCGGCGACACCGCCAGATCGTGGCGTTGCAGGAATTGGCCGATAGCGGTGACCAGGGCTGCCCGTTCGCCCGTCACGGATGTGGGCCGCGCGGCAGGCAGCGGTTCGTGCCCCCGCGATGCCAAGGCAAACCGACGCAACAGACGCTTCCCGCTCGCCCCTGCTGCGCTACTCGGCTCATGGAACATCGGCGGATTCTTCCTTCCTTCCGGCGGTCGTCGCTGTTGGACTACCAAACCGCGCTGAAGGCACGACTTCGTCAGGCTAGGTATTGCGCCGGGGGGGAACGGCACTTTTGGGAAGCAGTTGGGCGAGGAGCCTCCCGGTCAGACTGCTTCGAGCGCCTGCGCAAAATCGGCAATCAGGTCGTCGGCATCCTCGATCCCGATCGAGATGCGCACCAGATTGTCGGTGATGCCCAGTGCGTTACGACGTTCCTCGGGGACCGACAGATGCGTCATCGCGGCCGGATGGCTGGCCAGCGTCTCAGTCCCGCCGAGGCTGACCGCGAGCTTGGCCACGCGCAGCGCGTCGAGGAAGCGGAACGCCTCGGCCTCGCCGCCGGCGATGAATAGGGAGAACGTGCTTCCGGGCCCGGTGCAATGGCGCAGATAGACGTCCTTGCGCGGGCCGTCTTCGAGCAGGCCGAGGAAACTTAGCCCTTCCACCTTGGGATGGTCTTTCAGGAAATTACACACCTTTACAGCGTTTTCGGTGCTGCGCTGCATCCGCAGTTCGACCGTTTCGAGGCTGCGCAGCAGCATCCAGGCGGTGTTGGGATCGCAGATCGTGCCCATGGTGTTGCGCAGGGTTCGGATGGAATCGATCCATTGCTTGGCGCCGGAAATGCCTCCGGCGACAAGATCGGAGTGGCCGCCGACGTATTTTGTCAGCGAATACAGCACGATATCGGCGCCGTGTTCGAGTGGTTTCTGATAAACCGGGCCGAGGAAGGTGTTGTCGATTGCGATCGGGGGGCGGGTCGCCGGATCGGGGAACAGCGCATTTCGGGTGGCGGCGACCGCCTCTATGTCGACCAGCGCGTTTGTCGGGTTCGCCGGACTTTCGAGGAAAATCAACGCCAACTTGCCGCCGCGTTCCTCCGCCAGCGCTTTGCCGCGGGCGATCGCATCGTCGCGTTCGGCTTGGCCGCCCGCGCTGGGGAAGTCGACATAGGCCACGCCATAACGGCCCATAACCTTGGCAATAAAGCTCTCAGTGGCGGCATAAAGGGGGCCTGAATGCACCACAACGTCACCCGAAGCGCACAACGCGAGAAGCAAAGTCGCGATGGCCGACATGCCGCTGGAGAACACCAGCGCATCCTCAGCCCCGTCCCAGATCGCCAGCCGATCCTCGACGATTTCCTGGTTCGGCCCGTTGAAGCGCGAATAGACCAGCCCCTCCGCCTCGCCGTGACGGCGCCCGGTCAGCCCCTCGAAATGCCGCTTGCCCGCCTCGGCGCTTTCGAAGGCGAAGGTGCTGGTAAGAAAGATCGGCGGCTTGAGCGCGCCTTCGGACAGCACCGGATCATAGCCATAGCCCATCATCAACGTCGATGGCTTGAGCGGTCGGCCGCCAATCTGGGTGATCGGGGGCTTGGGCTTGCGGCGCGGGGTGGGGGGATCGATCGGGTCGGCCATGGTTGCGAGTGTAACTTGTTGGCGCGGAGAATGCCAGCGGGGAGGGTGGGCGCGCGCCTAGCCGATGATCCCCGCTACGCCCCACACCACGCCAACGATCAGGAACACGCCCACCACGTCGAGCAGCAACCCGGCGCGGACCATGCCGGACAGCGGCACGCGGCCGGTGGCCCAGGCGATGGCGTTCGGCCCGGTGCCGGCGGGGAGCATGAAGCCCCAGCTGGCGGCCATCGCGGCGGGCAGGGCGAGCAGGAACGGGTCCGCCCCCAAGGCCACGCCGAGGCTGGCGACCACCGGCATCATCCCGCTGGCTGTGGCGACGTTGCTGGCAAACTCGGTCACCAGCACCACCAGCGCCACCACCGCGAGCGCCACCAGCACCAGTGGCCATGCGGCGAGCGGCAGCATGCTCTGGCCGATCCATTCGGCCAGCCCGCTGCGGGTCATCGCCGCCGCCAGCGCGAGGCCGCCGCCGAACATCATGATCACGCCCCACGGCGCGCGGTTCGCCTCGGGCCATTCGAGCATCCGGCGGCCCGTGCCATCGGGAATGAGGAACAGGGCGATGCCGATGATCACCGCGATGGTGCCGTCCTCCCATCCGCCATCGGGCAGCAGCGGCGCGACCAGCGGCACGGTCGCCCAGCCGAGAAAGGCAATTGCGATCACCGGCAGCAGGCGGCGTTCGGCGACGTTCATCGGCCCGGCCGACGCAATCCC
>Ga0247806_10001629_pt1 | contig 10785 bp, 7 predicted proteins | sample UWRJL059202B1_FD_179935 | JGI IMG/M metagenome (GOLD analysis project Ga0247806, IMG submission 179935) | Plant litter microbial communities from Arlington Agricultural Research Station in Wisconsin, United States - UWRJ-L059-202B-1 | ecosystem: Environmental > Terrestrial > Plant litter >... | reverse complement strand
ACGCCGCAGGTCAGGGCGTCCAGGTTGCGGCGCGCGACCTCTGGCTCCCCGTACTTGTTGGCGATGACCTCGCCCTGCTCCGTCACGCGGATGCGACCGGCGACCGTGCCTTGCGGCTGGCCCAGCACGGCGGCGAAGCTGGAGCCGCCGCCCCGGCCCACCGCGCCGCCCCGACCGTGGAACAGTTGCAGCCGCAGTCCCGCCTGGTCGGTGACTTGCAGCAGGGCGCGCGAAGCCTCGTGCAGTTCCCAGGTCGAGGTCAGGTAGGAGCCGTCCTTGTTGGAGTCGGAGTAGCCGATCATGACTTCCTGGACGCCCCGCGCTTTCGCGACGGCGAGGGCCGACGGCTCCTTCAGCAGCCGCTCCAGCGTCGGTCGGGAGGCGCGCAGGTCGTCGATGGTCTCGAACAGCGGCGCGGCCTGCACCGGACAGGACGCCGGGTCCTCGGGCCGGTAGAGGCCGACCTCCTTGAGCAGCAGATAGACCTCCAGCAGGTCAGAGGCCGCGTCGGTCTTGGAGACGATATGCGTCCGGATCGCCTGCGGCCCGAACAGGCGCAGGGCCTCCGCCGCCGCCTGCAGGATGCCGCGCTCCTTCAGCGTCTCCTCGGCATAGGTCTCATAGGGATTGAAAAGCAGCCGCCCGGACGCCAGTTCGGCGGCCAGCACCGAGAGGCGGCCCTCCTCGTCCAGCGCCGCATAGTCTTCCGCGACCCCGGCCACCTTCAGCAGGTCCGCCACCACCCGCTCGTGCACGTCGGAGTTCTGGCGCAGGTCCAGCGTCGCCATGTGGAAGCCGAACACGTCGGCGGCGGTGATCAGCCGGGCCAGACGGTCATCTGCGAAGACCGCGCCGTGGTTGGCCACCAGGCTGTCCTGCAGCACGGCCAGATCGGCGCGGAAGGCGTCCGGACCGTCATAGGGTTCGGCGGCGAAGGCGGCGGCGCGCGGCGCCGGCTGGCCGGTCAAAACGGGATGCGTCGCCGCCAGGCGGGCGTAGATCTGGCTCAGCACGCGACGGTACGGCTCGTCGGCGCGGTGCAGGGAGTGGTCGCCGGACGCCCCGGCCAGAGCCTCCAGGTCCGCTGAGATGACGCTCATCGATCCGGACAGGCTGAGCTCGGCGCCCAGCGCGTTCACCTCCTCCAGATAGAAGCGCAGAACCGACCGTGCCTGGGTCCGGAAAGCGGCCGTCAGAACGGCGCCGTCGACGTTGGGATTGCCGTCCCGGTCCCCGCCGACCCAGGTGCCGATGCGGATGAAGGGCGGCAGGTCCGGCGCATCAAGGCGTTTGCGCCAGTCGGCCAGCTGGGCGGGCGCGACATGCAGGAAGACGCGATCCAGGAAAGAGACGACGGTGTCGATCTCGTCCTGCACCACCAGCCCGGCCTGCCGCACCAGCCGGGTGGCCCACAGGATGGTAGTCTGGCGGCGCAGCCCCGCGTTCCTCGCGTCCAGATCGCAGGCGTCTCCGTTCTGGTCGCAGGCGTCCAGCAGGTCCGAGACGGCGGCGATCCGGTCGATGACGCTCTTGCGACGCACCTCCGAAGGGTGGGCCGTCAGCACCGGCGAGATCAGGGCCGAGGCCAGCAGGTCGCGGGCCTCGCCCGGCGACCGCCCGGCGGCCTTGAGCCGATCCAGCGCGCCCTCGGGCGTGTCGGGCCGCGCCCCCGCGGCGCTCTGTTCCTTGGCGCGACGCTTGCCTGCCCGGTCCTCGGCGACATTGGCCAGCAAGGAGAAGACGGCGAAGCCGTGGGCCAGACCGACCGCCTGATCCAGCGACAGCTCACCCAGCAGGGTCTCCAGCAGGCGGGCGTCCTTCTCGCCGGCGTCGCGGTGCCAGGCGACGGAGGCCTGCCGGACCGCCTCGATGCGGTCGTACAGATCCTGGCCGCCCTCGACGAGAATGACCTCGCCCAGCAGGCCGCCCAGAAGGCGGACTTCATCTCGCAACCGGTCGTCGGCGGCCTGGATCATCGCGGGGTCTCTCAGCGAGGAGGCTGTGAGCGTCACCGTATCAGGGGTTTCGGAACTGGCCATGCCTCAGCACAACGCCGAAACCGAACGTGTGTTCGGCTGGCTCCTCGCAGAGCGCCTCCTGAGTCTCAGGGCGTGGCGTCGAGGTCGAACACGTCGCGCAGGAACAGGTTGGTCACCTCGGCCTGGGCATCGGCGTTCGACTTCTTGCGGAAGCCGTGGCCCTCGTCCATCGCCAGCAGATACCAGACCGGCCGCCCGTCTTCCCGCACCGCCCGCACGATCTGCTCGGCTTCCGAGCGGGGCACACGCGGGTCGTTGGCGCCCTGGATGACCAGCAGCGGCCGGGTCATCCGGTCGGTCAGGTTCAGCGGCGAGATCTGGTCGAACACGGCCCGCATGGCCGGATCGCGTTCGTCGCCGTATTCGGCCCGGCGCAGGTCGCGGCGATAGCCCTCGGTGTTCTCCAGGAAGCTGACGAAGTTCGAGATGCCGACGATGTCCACCGCCCCGGCGAGGCGGTCGGAATAGGCGGCCAGCGAGGCCAGCACCATGAAGCCGCCGTACGAGCCGCCGTGCACCACGACACGCTCGGGGTCGAGGTCCGGCTGGGTCGCGATCCAGTCCAGCAGGGCCCCGATGTCACGCACCGAATCCTGGCGCAGCGGCCCGTTGTCCATCGCGACATAGGCCTTCCCGTAGCCGGTCGAGCCCCGGACGTTGGGCACGATCACCACGGCGTCCAGATCGGCCACCCATTGCTGGTAGGTCGGGTTGAAGCCGGGCCGCGACTGGCCTTCAGGCCCGCCGTGAATGTCGATGATCACCGGGCGACGCCCGTCGACGCCGGTCGGGCGATAGACGAAGGCGGGAACGCTCAACCCGTCAAATGACGGAAACCGCACCAGTTCCGGGGTGACGAAGGTCGAGGCGTCCACCGGCCCGACCTCGGACGCGGTCCAGCGGGTCAGTTCGCCGTCCGCGACGCTCCAGGTCCAGACATCGCCCGACGAGGCCGGGGTGGACATGTTGATGGCCAGCGACCGCCCATCCGGCGAGAATTTGACCGCGCCGACGACGCCGACTGGCAGGTCCGGCCGGGGCAGGGCGCGGCGGGTGCGCAGGTCGCGCAGGTGGACTTTCGAGAAGCCGTCTTCGTTGACGACCCACGCCAGCACCCGCCCATCGGGGGACAGGTCGAAGCTCTCCACATCCCACCGGGCTTCATCGGTCAGGGGCGTCACGGCGCCGTCAGCCAGAGAAATCTCGATCAGGCGCTGGGCGTCCGAGCCCTCGTCGCTGGTCGTGATCACCGACCGGCCGTCGGGGGTCAGCAAGGCCTCGCCGTAGGAGATGGGCGTCTCGCTGGGCCGGATACGGGTGGTCTGGCCGGTCGTTGTGTCGAGCAGCCACAACTGGCTGTCCTGGATCGAGATGTATTTGCCGATCAGGACGCGGCGGCCGTCCTCCGAGGCGTCGATGGGCGACCACGATCCCGTGCCTTCATAGACCGTCCGCCGGGCACCGGGATTGGCCAGGTCGGCGGCGACGATGTCGTAGTCGGGCTCGCCCGGGCGGACCTGGCTCCAGAAGGCGGTGCGGCCGTCGCCCGAGAAGATGACGCCCTGGTTGCGGGTGCCGGGCTCGGTCAGCGGAGCCTCGCTGCCGTCCAGACCGGCGACATAGATCTGGAAATATTCAGCGCCCCCGGTGTCGCGGGCATAGGCGTAGCGGTCGGCCGCGCCGGGCACGGCGGTGGCCTGGGCGATGGGCTCGCCGAAGAAGGTCAGCTGGCGGCGGTCGGCGCCCGGGGCGGCCACCCGGTGAACCTGGGCCGTCTCGCCAAACCGGGTGGTGATCAGCATGGAGCCGTCCGCCAGCCAGTCCTGGAAGGCGGCGGCCCGGGCGTTGCGGTAGCGCTGGATCGCCGGGCGAAGCTCGGGCGGCACGGCGGGGATGCCGTCGAACACCAGCGTCCCGATTTCGCGGCGTTCAGGGGGCGGGGCGGTCTGCGCCAGGGCGACGGGCGCCAAGGTGGTCAGCAGGGCGGTGGTCAGAGCCAGCCGGCAGGCCGTCATGCGCATCATTGTGGTCATCCCCTCGTGAAGCTGGAGTGATAGAACGGGGTTCTCGATGCGGCCACAAGCGTCAAACGCCGCCCGGCCTTGTCTCGGCCGCCTTTTTCGAGCATAAGCCGCCGCTTCCGACGCAAGTGAACCTCGCGTCTCCTCCCACACGACCCCGGTTTCGACCGGACGAGGTGGGCGAGAACCCTCTGCCGACGTGATCGTCGCCAGAGGCCGTTGTCGTATGGAGCCGCTTCACCCGTCGCAACGAGGTATTGAATGTTCGAGGCTCTGAACGAGCGGCTTACAGGCGTTTTCGACCGGATCACCGGTCGCGGCGCCCTGTCCGAAAAGGACGTGCAGGAAGCGATGCGCGAAGTGCGCGTGGCCCTGCTCGAGGCCGACGTCGCCTTGCCCGTCGTCAAGGACTTCATCGCGTTCGCCACCGAGCGCGCGACGGGTGAAGAGGTCATCCGTTCGGTCAAGCCGGCCGATCAGGTGGTCAAGATCGTCTATGACGGTCTGGTCGAGATGCTGGGGGGTGATGAGCCGACCCCGATCAACCTGAACGCCACCCCGCCCGCCGTGATCCTGATGGCCGGCCTGCAGGGCTCCGGCAAGACGACGACCTCGGCCAAGCTGGCGCTGCGCCTGACCAAGTTCGACCGCAAGAAGGTCATGATGGCCTCGCTGGACACGCGTCGTCCGGCCGCGATGGAGCAACTGGCCAAGCTGGGGGAGCAGATCGAGGTCGCGACCCTGCCGATCGTGGCGGGTGAGAGCGCGGTCCAGATCGCCAAGCGCGCCCTGACCTCGGCCAGGCTGCAGGGCTTCGACGTCCTGATCCTCGACACCGCCGGCCGCATCACGCTGGACGAGGCCCTGATGGCCGAGGTGGCCGAAGTCGCCGCCGTGTCCAGGCCGGTCGAAACCCTGCTGGTCGCCGACAGCCTGACCGGTCAGGATGCCGTCCGCACCGCCAAGGCCTTCCATGAACGCCTGCCCCTGACGGGTCTGGTGCTGACCCGGGCCGACGGCGACGGCCGCGGCGGCGCCATGCTGTCGATGCGGGCCGTCACCGGCCTGCCGATCAAATATCTGGGCGCCGGCGAAAAGGTCGATGCGCTGGACGTCTTCGACGCCCGCCGTGTCGCCGGTCGCATCCTGGGTCAGGGCGATATCGTCGCCCTGGTCGAGAAGGCGTCGCAGGAGCTGGACGCCTCCAAGGCCGAGGCCATGGCCCGCAAGCTGGCCAAGGGCCAGTTCGACCTGAACGACCTGGCCGCCCAGCTGCAGCAGATGAAGAAGATGGGCGGTCTTCAGGGCATCATGGGCATGCTGCCCGGTGTCGCGAAGATGAAGGCCCAGATGGCCGACGCCAACATCGACGACCGCATGATCGCCCGCCAGGAAGCGATCATCTCCTCGATGACCAAGGCCGAACGCAAGAAGCCGGATCTGCTGAACGCCAGCCGCAAGAAGCGCGTCGCCGCCGGCGCCGGTGTCGAGGTTCAGGACATCAACCGCCTGCTCAAGCAGCACCGGCAGATGGCCGACATGGTCAAGTCGCTGTCGCGCGGCGGACCCAAGAAGATGCAGCAGATGGCCGCCATGCTGGGCGGCCTCGGCGGCGGTGGCGCAGGTGGAGCCGACATGGCCCGCCTCAAGGCGATGGGCGGGGGCAAGATGCCCGAACCCGGTGCTGACGAAATGAAAGCCCTTCAGGACCGGCTCGCCGGACTGTCGGGCGGACAACTTCCGGGGGGCCTTCCGGGCCTGCCGGGCTTCCCTCCCAAGAAATAACGACTTCCCTGAAAGAGACCTGAAATGCTGAAGATTCGTCTGGCCCGCGGTGGCGCCAAGAAGCGCCCGTACTACTACATCGTCGTCGCTGACTCGCACTCGCCGCGCGACGGCAAGTTCATCGAGCGCGTCGGTTCGTACAACCCGATGCTGCCGCGCGACGGCGAACAGCCCCGCGTCACCCTGAAGGCCGACCGCATCTCGGAATGGCTGTCGAAGGGCGCCCAGCCGACCGACCGCGTCGCCCGCTTCCTGTCGCAGAACGAAGAGCTGGCCGGCAAGGTGAAGTGGACCCAGTCCAACAACCCGACCAAGGCCCAGCCGGGCAAGAAGGCGCAAGAGCGCGCCGCCGAACGCGCCCAGCGCGAAGCCGATCGCGCCGAAGCTGAAGCCGCCGCCAAGGTGGAAGCCGCTGAAGCCGCCGTCCGCGCCAAGGAAGAGGCCGCCGCCGCCGCCGAAGCCGCCAAGAACGCTCCGGCGGTCGAAGAGGCCCCGGCTGCTGAAGAAGCCCCCGCCGCTGAAGCCGCCGCCGAAGACGCCCCGGCCGCTGAAGAAGCGACCGAGGAAAAGTCGGAAGGCTGATTTCGTCCGGTTCGCCGGGTATGAAATAAGAGGGCGGCGTCCGTTCGGGCGCCGCCCTTCTCTTTGGAGACGATGTGAACGTGGCGCAGGACAAGCTCATTCAGGTCGGTCAGGTGGCCGGCGGCTTCGGCGTTCGGGGCGAGGTGCGGGTCACGGCCTACACCGCCGATCCGATGACCCTGCTGGCCTATCGCGATCTGCTGCGCGCTGACGGGTCGGCGGGCCTGACCCTGTTGTCAGCGCGGCCGGACAAAAACGGCGTTGTCGGCCGGGCGAAGGAGATCGCCACCAAGGAGGAGGCCGACGCCCTGCGTGGTCTCAAGCTGTTCATCCCGCGCGACCGGCTGCCCGAACCCGAAGAGGACGAGTTTTACCTGACCGATCTGGTGGGGGTTGAGGCGCGCGAGCCGGGCGGGGCCGTGCTGGGCACGGTCAGGTCGGTTCCGAACTTCGGCGCCTCCGACATGCTGGAGATCGCCCCGGCCGCCGGTGGGCCGACCTGGTATCTGCCGTTCACCCGTGACGCGGTGCCGGAACTGCATCTGGCCGACGGCTGGGTGCTGGTGGTGCGTCCCAACGAGGTCGGCGAGCGGGAGCCGGACTGAACCGCCGTCCTTGCCGGGCGTTACGCCGATCCAACAGGCAAGGCGACGCACATGAGTATCTTCAGTTCGATCTGGGACCGTATTCGAGGTCATCGCAAACCCGACGCGTCCGTCACTCCCACGCCGCAGACCCAGGCGCCCGTTTCCCAAACGCCCGCCGCGCCAGCCGCCCTGCCGCCAGTGGACGTCGAGGCCGTGCTGCAGTCGATGGCCGACCTGAAGGGCGAGAGCGCCGGCAACTGGCGCACCTCCATCGTTGATCTGCTCAAACTTCTGGGACTGGACTCCAGCCTCGAAGCTCGCAAATCGCTGGCGCAGGAGCTGAACGTGCACGCCGGAGACCATGGCTCGGCCGAGCAGAACATCGCCCTGTCGAAGGCGGTGTGGCGCAAGCTGGCCGAAAACGGCGGGCTGGTGCCGGACTCGTTGCGCGACTGAGCCTCGCCGTGGCCTTGCAGACCTTCAACTTGTCTTGTGTTGGAGAGCCGGCCCAAGTCGTGGGGTCTTCACGCCGTTCGGCGCTTCCGGCGCAGGACGGCGAGGGCCAGGAATCCCGCCAGCAGGCCCCAGAAGGCTGAGCCGATACCGAACAGAGCCACGCCCGAGGCGGTGGCGGCGAAGGCGATGACGGCGGCCTCGCGGTCGCGGGGCTCGGCCATGGCGCCGGACAAGGCGCCGGTCAGCGGGCCGATCAGCGCCAGCCCCGTCAGCACCGCCAGCGCGCCCGGCGGCATGGCGATGAACAGCCCGGCCAGCGGCGCGGCGAACAGGGCGACGACCAGATAGAGGCCGCCGTACAGCACGCCGACGACCCAGCGGCGCTGCGGATCCGGATGGGCGTCGGGGCCGGTGCAGATGGCCGCGACGATGGCGGCCATGTTGATCCCGTAGGCGCCGAACGGAGCCAGCGCCACGGTAGCGAGACCGGTCGAGAGCAGCAGGGGCCCCGGCGGCGGCTCATAGCCGGCGGCCTTCAGCACGACGAGGCCGGGCAGGTTCTGGGAGACGAGGGTCACCAGGAACAGCGGCAGGGCCAGGCTGATCGCGGCCTTCGGGTCGAAGGCGGGGACGACCGGCGCCAGCTGGCCGAACAGGCCGGTTCCGGGCGGGGTCGTCACCTGCCCGCGCAGGGCGAGGACCAGGAAGGCGCCGACCAGAACGGCGGGCAGGGCCCAGGTGGGGGCCAGCCGCCGCATGATCAGGAAGACGGCGAACAGCCCGGCCGCCAGCGCCAGATCGGCGGGGAAGACGAGGAACAGCTTCAGGCAGAAGGGTAGCAGAACGCCCGCCAGCATGGCCGAGGCGATGCCGCCGGGAATCCGCGCCGCCAGCCGCCCCAGCGCGGGCACGAGGCCGGTGACGACCATCAGCAGACCGGCGATGACGAAGGCGCCGACCGCGGTCGGCCAGCCGAGGCCCAGCGTCGAGGCCGCCAGCAGGGCCGCGCCCGGCGTCGACCAGGCGAGAATGACCGGGACCTTCATCCGCCAGCTGAGCAGCAGGCCGGGTCCGCCGATGCCGAGGCACAGGGCCGTGACCATGGAGACCATCTGGTCGGGCGAGGCGCCGAGCACATGCCCAGCCTGCACCACCAGGGCGACCGTCCCGCCGAAGCCGATGATCACTCCGACGGCGGCGGCCGAGAGGGCGGAAACGGGCAGGCGGGGGGCGGTCATGGCCGAGGTCCGGGGCCTCAGCTCTCCATGTCGTCCGGCAGGCCGACGGCGTGGAAGCCGGCGTCCACGTGGACGACTTCGCCCGTGGTCGAGCGGCCCAGATCCGAGCACAGCCACAGGGCGGCGCCGGCGACGCCTTCCATCGAGGTCTCTTCCTTGATCAGCGAGAACTGCGCCGACTTCGAGTGCAGGCCGCGGCCGCCCGAGATGCCGGCCAGCGACAGGGTGCGCATGGCGCCGGCCGAGATGGCGTTGACGCGGATGTTCTTGGGACCCAGGTCGCGGGCGATGTAGCGGGTCGCCGCTTCCAGCGCGGCCTTGGCGACGCCCATGGTGTTGTAGTTGGGGATGACCCGCTCGGAGCCGAGGTAGGTCAGGGTGATCAGGCTGCCGCCGTTGGGCATCAGTCTGGCGGCGCGCTTGGACACGTCGACGAAGCTGAAGGCCGAGATGTTCATGGCCAGCAGGAAGCTGTCGCGGGTGGTGTTGTCGACGAACGAGCCCTTCAGTTCGTCCTTGTTGGCGAAGGCCACCGAGTGGACGACGAAGTCGATCGTGCCGAAGGTCTTTTCCAGTTCGGCGAAGGCGGCGTCCATCGAGGCGTCGTCGGTGACGTCCGCCGGGATGAGCAGTTTGGCGCCGACGCTTTCGGCCAGCGGGCGCACGCGGCGCTCAAGGCTTTCGCCCAGATAGGTGAAGGCCAGTTCGGCGCCCTGGGCGGCCAGTTGGGAGGCGATACCCCAGGCGATGGAACTGGAATTGGCCACCCCCATGATCAGGCCCTTCTTGCCCTTCATCAGGTCGCCCTTGGGCATGTCCCAGTTGGATTCAGCGGCCATGGGGAGTCTTCCTTCTTTGGGGGCCTGACGCTCGCGACGCGGTCGCTCGCTGCTTGAGGCCAAGCGTTTCTTGATCAGGCTTCGAGTTTCGACAGGATCAGCGTGCCGTTGGTGCCGCCGAAGCCGAAGCTGTTGGACATGACGTGCTTGAGCGGGCCGTCGTGGCGGGCGCGCAGGATCGGCATGCCCTCGAACTCGGGATCGAGGGTTTCGATGTGGGCGCTCTCGGCGGCGAAGTCGTGCTTCATCATGAGCAGGCAGTAGATGGCCTCCTGCACGCCCGCAGCGCCGAGCGAGTGGCCCGTCAGCGACTTGGTCGAGGAGATCATCGGCACGTCGTCGCCGAAGACATTGCGGACGGCGCCCATTTCCTTGGAATCCCCGACCGGCGTCGAGGTGCCGTGCGGGTTCAGGTAGTCGATCTTCGGATTGCCGGCCATTTCGAGTGCGATCTTCATGCAGCGCTCGGCGCCCTCGCCCGAGGGGGCGACCATGTCATGGCCGTCCGAGTTGGCGCCGTAGCCGGTGACTTCGGCATAGATGGTCGCGCCACGCGCCACGGCGCGTTCGTATTCTTCCAGCACCACGATGCCGGCGCCGCCGGCGATGACGAAGCCGTCGCGGTCCTTGTCATAGGCGCGGCTGGCCTTGTCCGGCGTCTCGTTAAAATTGGAGGACATGGCGCCCATGGCGTCGAACAGGTTGGACATCGACCAGTCGATGTCTTCCACGCCGCCCGCGAAGACGATGTCCTGCTTGCCCCACGCGATCTGTTCGGCGGCCGCGCCGATGCAGTGGGCGCTGGTCGCGCAGGCCGAGCTGATCGAATAGTTGATGCCCTTCAGTTCGAACCAGGTCGACAGCACCGCCGACGGACCGGACGACATGACCTTGGGCACCGCGAACGGGCCGATCCGCTTGGGCGAGTTGCGCTCAACCGTCGTGGCGGCCGATTGCAGGATGACCTGCGTCGACGGGCCGCCCTCGCCGACGATCAGGCCGACGCGGGGATCCTTGATCTCTTCGGCGGTAAGGCCGGAGTCCTTCAGCGCTTCCTCGAAAGCGATGTGGCCCCAAGCCAGGCAGTTCGACAGGAACCGCGCCGCACGGCGATCCACCATCGGGGCCCAGTCTTCGGCGGTCCAGCCCATGGCGGGCGGCGCCCAGACCTGCGAGCGGAATCCGTATTTGATGTGGTCCGGCGCGCTCTGGACGCCTGACTTCGCGTTCTTCAGCGA
>Ga0247806_10001628_pt1 | contig 10787 bp, 10 predicted proteins | sample UWRJL059202B1_FD_179935 | JGI IMG/M metagenome (GOLD analysis project Ga0247806, IMG submission 179935) | Plant litter microbial communities from Arlington Agricultural Research Station in Wisconsin, United States - UWRJ-L059-202B-1 | ecosystem: Environmental > Terrestrial > Plant litter >... | reverse complement strand
AATCACCGGCCGGGCGATTTACGAAGGCACGCTGGACGTGGCTGAAGCTCAGGCGCTGTGTGATGGCTATCTCGCTAGCTGAAAGCGGCAAGCTACAAGCTGCAAGTAAAAGCAAATCTCGACCCGCTCTTGCTTGCAGCTTCAGGCTTGCAGCTTGCAGCTCTTAATCGGCTACACAGTCAGCAGAAAGCGTCAGCTCCAAGCTGTGAGTAAAAGCAAACTGCGCCCCGCTCTTGCTTGCAGCTTAAAGCTTGCAGCTTGCCGCTCTTAATCGGAGATTAAGCCCATGGCCCTGGCCAAACGCATCATCCCTTGCCTGGACGTCGACAATGGTCGCGTGGTCAAGGGCGTCAAGTTCGAGAACATCCGCGATGCGGGCGACCCGGTTGAAATTGCGCGTCTGTACGATGAGCAGGGCGCTGACGAAATCACTTTTCTGGACATCACAGCCAGCGTTGATGGCCGTGATACCACGTTGCATACCGTCGAGCGCATGGCCAGCCAGGTGTTCATCCCGCTGACCGTGGGTGGCGGCGTGCGCACCGTGCAGGACATCCGCAACCTGCTCAATGCGGGCGCCGACAAGGTGTCGATCAACACCGCTGCGGTGTTCAACCCGGAGTTCGTGGCCGAAGCGGCTCAGCATTTCGGGTCCCAGTGCATCGTGGTCGCCATCGACGCCAAGAAGGTCTCGTTGCCGGGCGAAACCCCGCGCTGGGAAATCTTCACCCACGGCGGCCGCAAGCCCACCGGGCTGGACGCGGTGTTGTGGGCCAAGAAAATGGAAGACCTCGGCGCCGGTGAAATCCTGCTGACCAGCATGGATCAGGACGGCATGAAGAATGGCTTCGACCTGGGTGTCACCCGGGCCATCAGCGATGCGCTGGGCATCCCGGTGATTGCCTCAGGCGGTGTCGGCAATCTTCAGCACTTGGCTGACGGCGTCATCGAAGGCCATGCCAGTGCCGTGCTCGCAGCCAGCATCTTCCACTTCGGCGAATACACCGTGCCGGAAGCCAAAGCGTACATGGCCAAGCGCGGGATTGTGGTGCGCTGATTGATAGTGTGGGACCGGCTTTAGCCGGGAAAGGGCCCGGGTATTTCCCTGCACATGAGCCTCTGGAATACCACATTCCCGGCTAAAGCCGGTCCCACGAATGCTACTGGCGCCGTAAACGTCCTTGCTCTGGACAAGCCCTTTGCAGCGCTGCACTCTGTGCGCTGCCCGCGTCAGGAAGATGCCTATGTTCAGATCTCGTTTTTTTGCACTGACCGCTTTTAGCGCATTGCTGACCGCTGCCACCGAGGTCGCCGCCACCGACGACGCTATCGATGTGCCGGGCGCCGACTCCATCGTGTTGATGACGGAAAACCTTCCGCCTTACAACATGGCGGTTGATGGCAAAAACTTCGCCCAGGAAAGCAATATCGAAGGCATCGCCGCCGAAGTGGTGCGCGAGACCTTCAAGCGTGCCGGTATCGGCTACAGCATGACGCTGCGCTTTCCCTGGGAGCGCATCTACAAGCTGGCGCTGGATAAGCCCGGCTATGGCGTGTTTTCCACTGCGCGGCTGCCTGAGCGTGAGGCGCTGTTCAAGTGGGTCGGCCCGGTAGGCGCCTACGATTGGATCATGTTGGCCAAGGCAGAGAGCCCGATCACACTGACCTCCCTCGAACAGGCCAAGGCCTACCGCATTGGCGCCTATAAAGGCGACGCCATTGGCGAACGGCTGCTATCCCAGGGCCTCAACCCTGTGCTGTTGCTGCGCGATCAGGACAACGCCAAGAAACTCGTCAACGGCCAGATCGATCTCTGGGCCGCAGGGGATCCTACGGGGCCTTACCTGGCTCGGCTGGAAGGTGTCACGGGCCTCAAGACCGTCCTGCGCTTTCATCACGCCGACTTGTACCTGGCCCTGAACAAGGAAACCCCGGACGAAGTCGTCAACAAGCTGCAGGCTGCGCTGGATCAGCTGCGCGCCGAGGGCGGTGTGGACAAGATCCTGGGGCGCTATCGCTAGCAGCCAGCGCCAGACCTGTAGGAGCTCCGAAGGCTGCGAATCGCGGCGGTCAGGCAGCCCCGCGTTCCCTGCCTGCGGCAGCACCTACAGATGCATCAGACTCCCCCGACCTCCAACACATCTTCACGCACCTCTGACTGCTGATCGGCATGATCGAACGCATAGGTGCAGACCTTCACCGGCAGTTTGTGCGCGGGCAGGATGATCTTGCGCCATGCCCGGTTATAGCCTGCAGGGTCCTTGCAATCGGTGGTCTGCACAGGGCCAACCTTGAACGTCTGCTTGGTGATCAGCCGCGGGTCGTGGTCCCAATTGATCAGGTACCTGCCAGCACGCTGGCTGAACTTCACTTGAGCGGGGGCAGCGGGGCCTGCGGCCTGAAGTTCGGTGGCGAAGGTCAGGGCGTTGCGCATCAAACCGGGAGACGGTCGCTCATCGGCCGACTCCACCCCTATAAGACACAGCAGATGCAGACCAGATTGCGGGCCGATTGGCGCGTCTATCCGGGCATTGGCGGCCTCAATAGCGGGGCTGTAGTCGTTGGGGTCCTCGCATTGAATTGCATCGCGCGCGGTTTTATAGCGATAGAAGGGTTTATCGATGCTGAAAGCCACGTTCCAGCGCGGATAATTCTCTTTGCCCTGCGCATCGCGCTTGACCTTGGCGTAGCGCTGAATGTACTCGGTCGCCTGAACGGAGAACGTCGGAAACAGCGGGCATCGTTCGGGGGCGGTGGTCAACAGACCGTCCACGAAACACGGGCCCAGGTAACTGATCGGATTGCCGAAACTGCCGTCCTGGGGCGTCGTGGCGTTCATCACCGCATACACCTCATTGGTATCGCGGATCAGCGCAGGGCTGCCGGAACTTCCTTCCTTGATATCCTTGCACTGGTTTTTGACGGTGTGACGCCAGACCCAGGGATGCTCGATGAACTGCGCAGATAGCTGATGCGTGCAGGCCGTCAAGCGCAGATAATGGCGCTTGAACGGTATCGGCGCGCCGACAATGAGGATGTCGGTGCCCTCTGCCGGTGCCTGCTCGGCCAATCGCAAGGGGGTAATCCCGGCGTCGATCAGCGACTGCAGCGGCGCCTGCAACTCCACAATCGCCAGGTCCACACCCTGCATGCTGCTCCACCTGACGCGCTTGAGGGCAAAGGGCTGTTGCTGATCGACGGTGTCAGTGAAGTAATTGAAGGTAACAGTGCCGGTCACCTGTTGGTCGGTGATGATAATGCCGTTGTGGGGACGATAGATGCAGTGGCCGCTGGTCAGCACATAGGCAGGCCCGGTGGTGCGCAGAGTGGTTCGGGTATCTATCAGTGTCGCGGTGCAACTGCGGCCGTTGTCAGTGCGGATCCGGCCGATGCCTTTGAAATGGTCGAAGAGGCCCTCCTGATTGGTCAGAACTCTGGGCGGCGCCAAGTTTTCCAGCCCGTCGCCGTAGTCGATGGGCTGGGCGATGACAGTCAGACAATGCAGAGCGAATCCGCAACTTAAAAGGGCAATGCGTTTTGTTTTCATGGCGATCCTTGCTTTGAAAACCCCGGGGAGGGGACGTCAGCGCATGAAGCCATTGATTCCCAATGTCCGTGTGGTAACTATTTATTGCTGTGTTACAGGCGCGGATCCCTGATCGCCCCCGCCCCGCATCAGTGCACCGTCGGCCAAGCCGACAGTTGAATGATCACTCGCCTGCAGCCTGATGCGGGTTTGGGATGGCGCACCAAATCAGCCGGGATTCGCACCGCATTGAAGCATTTGATTCAGTAAATTAAATTGTTGAATTATTTGATTCTTGGTCCTAGTCTGTTCCTCGACACGCCTGCTGGCGACTTCTTGCAACGAGTAAGACGGGGGAGCAACACATGACTGTGAAAGTACTCTTGAGCCTGGCGGTCGCGACCGCATTTTCGGCCTCCACCTGGGCGGCGGACTGGACGGTAGGCGCCAACGTTGGCAACGTCCCGTGGGAGTTTCAGGACGCCAAAGGCGAGATCGTCGGCTTCGAAGTCGATGTCGTCAAAGAAGTTGCCAAGCGCGCCGGTAAAACCGTCGAATTCATCAATATCCCGTTCAACGGCCTGTTCAGCGCCGTGCAGTCCAAGCGTGCCGACATCGCGATTTCCTCGATCACCATCACCCCGAAACGCCTGGAGTCGGTCGCGTTTGCCCAGCCGTACTACGACAGCGACCAGTCGCTCTCGGTGTTGACCAAATCCGGTATCGATGGCCTCAAGGGCATGCAGGGCAAGGTCGTCGGCGTCGATACCGGCTCTACCGGCGACATGTGGGTCACGGCGCATCAGGCTGAATACAAGTTCGGTGACGTGTCCCGTTACGAAGGCCTTTCCCCGGCCATGCTTGACCTGGCGTCCGGGCGCATGGACGGCTATGTCAGCGACATCCCGGCGGTCCTGTACTACATCAAGGACAAGCCGCAATACAAAGTCGTGGCCCGCATTCCTACTGGCGAGAAGTATTCGCTGATGCACGCTAAGGGCTGGGAATCAGCGACTCAGGTCAACGACATCATCAGCGCCATGAAGAAAGAAGGCGTGATCGCCGGCCTGCACAAGAAGTGGTTTGGCGCTGATGCCGACGCCGATTCGAGCACCGTCAAAGTCGTTGATGTCCTCAAGTAAACGCTGGCTGTTCAACCTGGCGCCGCTGCGCCGTCACCAAGGAATCGCAATGGAGTTGGTGCAGACTTTCTTCAACTGGGGCGTGTTCGTCGACGCATTGCCGCTGATGCTGCGTGGCCTCGGGGTGACGGTGTTGCTGGGCGTGGTCTCTATCGTGCTCGGCCTGGTCGGCGGCTTGCTGCTGGCCATGCTGCGCCTCTACAGCTACGCACCTGTGCGCCTGCTGGCGCGCATCTACATTGACGTGATGCGCTCCATACCGCTGCTGGTCCTGCTGGTCCTGATTTATTACGCACTGCCGTTCGTGGGCATTCGGCTGTCGTCGTTTGCCGCTGCGGCAGCGGCGTTGTCATTGGTGTCCTGTGCCTATTCGGCGGAGATCTTTCGCTCGGGCATCGAGGCCATCCCGCGGGGGCAGTTTGAAGCCGCCGCCTCTCAGGGCATGAGCTTTTTCAACACCATGCGCGACGTGATCCTGCCGCAAGCCATGCGCATCGTCATGCCGCCCATGACCAGCAACTGCATCAACGTCATGAAAGACACGGCATTGGCGTCCGTGGTGGCCATGCCCGACCTGCTCAAACAGGCGACTCAAGCCCAGGCACTGGCTGCCAACCCGACTCCGCTGGTGGGCGCGGCGATCATGTACCTGCTGTTGCTGCTGCCCCTGGTGCAACTGGTGAGCTGGGTCGAGCGACGTAACGGTTCCGGGAGGAAGAACTGATGAGCGCAGTCATTGAAATTGAAGGCGTCGCCAAGTTCTACGGGCAGTTTCAGGCCCTGGCGGACATCAACCTGTCGGTAGAGCAAGGCGAGGTGGTGGTGATTCTCGGGCCGTCGGGTTCCGGTAAATCCACGCTGATCCGCTGCATCAATCTGCTTGAGGAATACCAGCAAGGCGTTATCCGCGTCGCCGATCAGCGTGTCGAAAGCGGCCCCAGGCTGGCGGGCATTCGCTGCGAAGTTGGCATGGTGTTCCAGAACTTCAACCTCTACCCGCACATGACCGTGCTGGCCAACGTTGCACTGGCACCGGTGCGCTTGCGCGGCATGTCACGCCGTGATGCTCAAGAGCGTGCGCGGCTGCTGTTGGAGAAGGTCGGCATGAGCGCCCACGCAGAAAAATACCCCGGCCAGTTGTCCGGCGGCCAGCAACAGAGGGTCGCGATTGCCCGAACCATGGCCATGGAGCCACGGGTGATCCTGTTCGATGAGCCGACTTCAGCCCTGGACCCGGAAATGGTCGGTGAAGTGCTGGACGTGATGCAGAACCTGGCGCGTTCCGGCGTGACCATGGTGGTGGTCACCCATGAAATGGGCTTTGCCCGCAAGGTCGCCGATCGAGTGATCTTCATGGAAAACGGCCGGATCATCGAACAGAACAACCCTCACGATTTTTTCACGGCCCCTCAGGAGCCGCGTACTCAAGCCTTCCTGCAGGCCATCCTGCATCACTGATCACTTTGGAGACTGCCCACGTGAACGCCCTCGACATGAGTTATGTTCGTAGCCAATTCCCCATGCTGGCTGACGGCTACGCCTACCTGGATAACGCGGGCGGGTCCGCCGTGCTTGGCCGGGTGGCCGACCGTGTGCGCGATTACCTGCTCAACAGCAGTGTGCAGCTGGGCGCGTCCTATGGCGGGTCGGTGTCTGCGGGCGCGCGAGTGATCGAAGCCCGCGAGGCGGTGGCGCAGTTGATCAATGCTTATCACCCCGAAGAGTGCGTGATGGGCGGCTCGACCACGCATTTGCTGCAGATCCTGTGTCGGGCCGTCGCGCCGTCGATCAACAGCGGCGACGAAATCATCGTCACCAACTGCGACCACGAAGCCAATATCGGCCCGTGGCAGCGCCTGTGCGAAGAGCGTGGTGCGACGTTGCGAGTCTGGTCAGTCGATCCGTCTAGCCTGGAGCTGGAGCTAAAGGACCTGGATGCGCTGCTCAACTCGCGTACTCGCTATGTGGCCATGACCCATGCCTCGAACATCCTGGGCAGCGTCAACCCGGTGGCCGAAGTCGCCCGACGCGTGCATGCCTTGGGCGGTAAGTTGTGCGTCGACGCCGTGGCTTATGCGCCGCACCGTCTGGTGGATGTGCAGGCCAGCGGCGCTGACTATTACGTGTTCAGTTTCTACAAGGTGTTCGGCCCGCACTTCGCCGTGTTGTGGGGCCACCGCGATGCGCTGCTGGAACTGCCGAGCCTCAACCACTTTTTCATCGGCCAGGACGTCATCCCCTACAAGTTGCAGCCGGGCAACCTCAACTACGAACTGTCCTACGGCTGCATGGGCATCCGCGATTACTTGCTGGATATCGGTCAGCGTCTCGGGGCGACCGGCGCGCCGCGTCAGGTGATGCAGGCAGCGTTTGATGCCTTTGAAGTGCAGGAAGACGTGCTCGCCGAAACCCTGTTGGCCTTTCTGCGTGAGGCGCCTGGCGTGCGCATCATCGGCAAACCTCGGGTCACGGCAGGGGATCGCGTGCCGACTATCAGCTTTGTGGTCGAGGGCGTGCAGTCCGAAGCCATTGTGCGGCGCATTGATGCTCAGCAGATGGGCATTCGTTTTGGTGACTTCTACGCTCGCCACCTGATCGAAGAGTTGGGCCTGGCCCAGTACGGCGGCGTGGTGCGTGTTTCCATTGCCCACTACAACACCGTTGATGAGATGCAGCGGCTGGTCGAGCACCTGGCCCAGGCGATCACCGATTTGCGCCAATCCTGATATTTGCGAGCGTTTTCCATGCCTGTACCTCAAACCCTTGCCGAGCTGCGTGCAGCCATCGTCGAGCAACAAGATCGCCTGACCGCGCGCATGCGTGACGCGGCGCAGTACCTCAACGATCATCCTCATGATGTGGCGCTCAATACCGTTGCCGCGTTGGCGGCGCGCTCAGGGATTGCGTCTTCGGCGTTCATCCGCCTGGCCAAAGCCCTGGGATTCAATGGTTTCAGCGATTTGCAGCGGTTGTTCAAGGCGCCGCTGCAACAGGCAGGCTCAACCAGTTTCAGTGAGCGTATCCGCCATTACGACGGCGAAGAGTTGCTGGAAGACCCGACCGATGTGGGCGCGATTCTGACCGCGTTCAGCCGGGCCAATATCGTGTCCCTGGAGCATTTGGCCGAGGGCCAGCAAGTCGAGGCGCTGGAACAGGCCATCACCTTGCTGCAACAGGCGCGCACCACCTTTGTGGTGGGCATGCGCCGCTCGTTTCCCATGGCCAGCTATCTGAGTTATGCCCTGAGTCGCGTCGGTCGGCGCGCCGTGCATATCAGCGGGCTCGGCGGTTCGCTGCGCGAGCAGGTCGGCGCGCTGCACAGCGATGATGTGTTGGTGGCGGTGAGTTTCCCGCCTTATGCCCAGGAAACCATCGAGGCCTGCCAGCAGGCTTCGGCGGCGGGCACCCCTATCGTGGCGATCACTGACAGCATCATCAGCCCGATCAGCCAGTGCGCGGCGGTGATCATTGAGGTTAACGACGCCGAACTACTGGGTTTCCGCTCACTGACGGCGGCGTTCTGCGTGGCTCAAACCCTGGCGATGGGCCTGGCCTTCCGCGACGGTCAGTCCCTCAGCGGCCCGGACCACGATGCCCTGAACAATATCGACTGTTGAGCAGTGCTCGGCAGTCTTGCGTGCCTCCAACCATCTGCGCCTGTGCAGGAGATTGCTTCTATGGCTTCACCCCTACGCGATCTGGTCGGCTACGGCCAAAACCGCCCTCAGGGCACCTGGCCCAACGGCGCACGCCTGGCCATCAGCCTCGTCATCAACTACGAGGAAGGCTCCGAGCGCTCGCTGGCGATGGGCGATCCGGATCAGGAAAGCATGACCGAATGGGGCAGCTATCAATTCCCCGATGGCGTGCGCAACCTGGCCATGGAGTCCATGTATGAGTACGGCTCACGGGTCGGTATCTGGCGCATCCTCGATATCCTCGAAAAAGCTGGCGTACCTTCGACCTTCCACGCCTGCGCGGTCGCCTTCGAGCAGAACCCGGATGTCGCCAAGGCCGCCGTCGCCCTGGGCCATGAAGTGTGCAGCCATGGTTATCGCTGGGAAGAAGTCTTCCGCCTGACCGAAGCAGAAGAGCGCGAACACATTCGCCTGGCAATCGAGTCTTTCGAGCGCACCTGCGGCAAGCGTCCGGTGGGCTGGTATTGCCGTTACGGCGCGAGCGTGCGCACGCGTCGACTGGTGGCAGAAGAGGGCGGCTTTCTCTATGACTCAGACGCTTACAACGACGACGTACCGTATTTCGTCGATGTCGAAGGCAAGCAGCATCTGGTGGTGCCGTACACCAGCGACGTGAACGACTTCCGCTACTGGAACTCGCCGGGCCTGTCTCAGGCGTCGGACTTTTTCGAGTACATGAAAGAAAGCTTCGAAGTGCTCTACGACGAGTCGGCCGATGGTCTGCGCATGATGTCCGTGGGGCTGCACCCGCGCATGGTCGGCCGTCCGGGTCGGGTTCGGGCGCTCAAAAAATTCATCGAATACGCCCAAGGGCACGAAGGCGTGTGGTTCGCCACCCGCGAGCAAATTGCCCGCGCCTGGCTGGCACGCACCTGAGGAGATCTGTCCCATGCAGGCATTGGATGTGGTGGTGCGCAACGCCAAGGTGATCACGGCGGCGGATACCTTCGTCAGTGATATCGGCATTCGTGACGGCAAAATCGTTGCGCTGGGTCTTGGTCTGGGTAACGCCCTGCGGGAGATCAATGCTGCCGGACGTTCGGTAACGCCCGGTGGCATCGACAGCCATGTGCATCTGGATCAGCCCACTGGCGATGGTTCGGTGATGGCCGACGACTTTGAAAGCGGGACCCGCTCTGCAGCCTGTGGCGGCACGACCACGGTGATCCCGTTCGCCTGCCAACAGAAAGGCCAGAGCCTGCGAGCGGCGGTCGAAGACTATCATCGGCGGGCTGATGGCAAGCCGCTGATCGACTATGCCTTCCACCTGATCGTCACTGACCCCACCGAAGATGTGCTCAGCAGGGAGCTGCCCGAGCTGATTGCCGAGGGTTACACCTCGTTCAAGATCTACATGACCTACGACGCGCTCAAGCTCGACGACCGGCAGATTCTGGAAACCCTTTCGGTAGCCCGCGCCGAAGGGGCAATGGTGATGCTGCACGCCGAGAACAGTGATTGCATCGCCTGGCTGACCGAGCGCCTGCTGGCTGCGGGGCATTCGGCACCGCGTTATCACGCCAGCTCGCGCCCGATGCTGGTGGAGCGCGAAGCCACGCACCGGGCCATTGCCCTGGCCGAACTGGTGGATGTGCCGATCCTGATCGTGCATGTGTCTGGCCGTGAGGCCATCGAGCAGATTCGCTGGGCGCAGGACCATGGCTTGAAGGTGTATGCCGAGACCTGCCCGCAGTACCTGTTTCTAACCGCTGACTCCCTGGGGTGTGATGACAGTTTTGAAGGCGCCAAGTGTATTTGCAGCCCGCCGCCTCGGGATGCCGCCAATCAGCAGGTGATCTGGGATGGATTGCAGAATGGCTCGTTCGCGGTGTTCTCTTCCGATCACGCGCCGTTTCGCTACGAAGGCCCGGACGGCAAACGCGCTCACGGTGAGCAGGCGCCGTTTTCGGAAGTCGCCAATGGCATCCCCGGCATCGAGACCCGTATGGCGTTGTTGTGGTCCGAGGGAGTGTGCAGCGGGCGTATCACGGCTCAGGAATTCGTCGCCCTGACGTCCACCAACGCCGCGCGGATGTACGGCCTGTATCCTCGCAAAGGCAGCATTGCGATTGGTGGCGATGCCGACCTGGTGATCTGGGATGAGGGGCTGGACTTCGAGTTGCACAATGACCTGCTTCACCACCGCGTCGACTACACGCCTTACGCGGGCATGCGCCTCAACGCCTGGCCTGCGCTGACCCTGGCGCGTGGCGAAGTGGTCTGGGACGGGCAGCCCCGTGGAGAACCGGGCCGAGGGCAGTTCTTGCCCTGCGCCAGGCCGGAGCCGGCCAAGGCGAGGCGGCGAGTGGGGCAATTGCCGGTTTGAATGAGCTGCAGGACTGCGCAGTTGTTGGGCCGACCGTCAATTTGTGGGAGCGAATTCATTCGCGAAGGCATTCGTACAGACGCTGAAGATGGGTC
>Ga0247806_10001627_pt1 | contig 10790 bp, 9 predicted proteins | sample UWRJL059202B1_FD_179935 | JGI IMG/M metagenome (GOLD analysis project Ga0247806, IMG submission 179935) | Plant litter microbial communities from Arlington Agricultural Research Station in Wisconsin, United States - UWRJ-L059-202B-1 | ecosystem: Environmental > Terrestrial > Plant litter >... | reverse complement strand
TTGGCCTGTTGTCAGCTGGGCGAAGGTCTTGCCGGAAAAAGCTGTCTTGCAGCTGGCGTCGACGGCCTTGATGCCGACGCGCAAGGTTTCGCGCAGCGTCAGGCGGCCCTGGTAACCGAATTCCGGGGCGGCCTGGATAAATGGCCCCTGCATGTACCAGATGCCGCCATTGGCGTACGGCGTCTGCATGTGGCGATCGAGAAACTCCGGCACGCCCAGTTCGACGGCGCCGGGTCCGACCTGATCGGACGGGATCAAACGGTCGCAGGCGGCGATCAGGAACGCCCATTCTTGCGGGGTGAAAAACGTTGGTTTGTAATCACTGGCTTTGACTGCCGGCGACGCACCTGACTGGGCGTCACTTGCCGGAGTCTGGGCGAAGGCGGAAGCGGGAAGACCAGCACTGGCCAGGGTTACAACGGGGATTAGCGTCAACGACTTACGCAAGAAATCGCGACGGCCGGGGGAGGTATCGTTATCGGACATCAGTTATTCACTCCTGGGTCTAAACACGGGTGTGCCTGGTGTTTCTGATTTTTCTTATAAGTTGCCGCATGCGCGGCAACTGGATTGCTGCCTAATTATGATCAAGCTAACTAATCAGTCATGACTAAAACAGCTATTGCCGTCTGTTGCCAGGCAAACGACGGACTTAAACGTTTCATCAGATCTTGAACTGGCGAACCAGGCTGTTGAGGTTAGTGCCCAGCGATGACACCTCGCGCATGGTGCGTGCGCTCTGCTCGGTTTCGTCGGCGAGGCTTTCCACCGCACCGGCGATTTGATGCACGCTGCGGTTGATCTCTTCGGCGACCGAGGTCTGCTCTTCCGCTGCGCTGGCAATCTGCGCGTTCATCGCGTTGATCGTGCCGATCAAACCCGAGATCGAATCCAGTGACGCGCCGACCGCATTGGTCTGCTGATTGGCGCCCTCGCCTGCTTCGGTTGAACGCTGCATGGCGGCCACTGAAGCCGTGGTGCCAGCCTCAAGCCGGGTGATCATGCCCTGGATTTCCTGGGTGCTCTGCTGGGTACGACTGGCCAGCGCGCGCACTTCATCGGCAACTACCGCAAAGCCGCGACCGGCTTCACCGGCACGCGCCGCTTCGATTGCGGCGTTGAGCGCCAACAGGTTGGTCTGGTCCGCGATGGAGCGAATCACGTCGAGCACCGAAACAATGGAACGCACGTCTTGCTGCAGGCTGTCGAGGCTGGTCCCGCTCAAACGGATATCAGAGACCAACGCGCTCATGCCGAGAATGTTGTTGCCCACCACTTTACGCGCCGCATGCCCTTGCTGATCGGTCTCAGCGGCCGCTTCGGCGGCACGTTGGGCACTCATTGCGACTTCCTGGGCGGCAGACGACATTTCGTTGATGGCGGTTGCGACCTGATCAGTCTCGTTGCGCTGGCGCTGCATCGCTTGCTCGGAGCGCAAGGTCTGTTGAGTCGCTTGAACCACGAGGCCGTCCAGTTCGGTGGTCATCTGCGCCACCTGCCGGACCATGGCGTGGATCTTGTCGACGAACCGGTTGAACGAGGCGGCGAGATCACCCAACTCGTCGCGGCTGGTGATGACCAGACGATGGGTGAGATCCCCGTCACCGGCGGCGATGTCATCCAGATTGGTCTTGAGCATGCGCAGCGGACGAACGACACCGTTGGCGGTCCAGATACCCGCAGCGGCGGTCACCAGCAACAACACCAGGGTCACGAGAAAGATGCTACCCAGCAAATCACGGGTGCGCTCAGTCACCGCAGCCTGCTCCACGAGCATGGCGGCGTCGATGTCATCCATATTGATGGCACTGCCGAGCACCATGTCCCATTTTTCCAGGTAAACCGTGTAGCCAAGCTTGGGAACCTGAACGGTCTCCTGGCCAGGCTTGGGCGCAGCGTAATCGACATAGTGCTTGCCGTTTTTAGCCACTTCCACAAACGTCTGGTAGTGGTATGAACCGTCGGGATCCTTGGTGTCCCAGAAACTCTTGCCTACACCTGCTGTACTGTCGCCACGGAAGATACGCACGCCTTTGCCGTCGTAGCCGAAGAAGTAGCCCTCTTCCCCGAACTTGACCGGCTTCAGAACCTCCAGCGCTTTGTCGCGAGCGGCCATATCGCCATTGGCCGAAGCGTCATGCAGGGGCTTGATGGTGGTCAGCGCGATGTCCACGTAGTTCTTCAGGATTTCGCGGTTGCGCTGGACCAGACTGTCGCGGGTTTCACGCATTTCCTGATCAGCGCTGCTCTGTAACATCCACGACGCAAGGCCGCTGATGATCAATGCGAACAGCAAAGCGGGGATGATGGCTAAGCACAGCAACTTGTGTTTGACGGTAAGTTTCATGAACGAGATGCCCTCCTGGTGAGTGTGGTTTTTGAGCGTATCGGCGCTGTAAGACCTATCTTGAAAAAATAGCTGGAATTTTGGCGCCAATATTTAGTTGCTGGCCATTTAACATCATGAATCGTGCGGTTACAACAAAAGCAGCAGCAGACGGCCATGGACGGAAGCTATAAATCATTGGGCAGCGGGACATCAGCCTGAGCATTCCAACGGAACCGACGGGTATGCAATCCGCTCTTTATTTCAATTGACTCATCGCGCACGGAGGTCGCAATGCTCAAGAATATCGACGCAGGTGTGCTCAACATTACCTTTGATGAAGCCGGGCCAAGCGATGGCTGGCCGGTGATATTGCTCCACGGCTTTCCCTACGACATCCACGCCTATGACCCAGTCATCCCGATCCTGGTGGGGCATGGTGCAAGAGTCATTACCCCGTACCTCAGAGGGTTCGGCCCGACTCGTTTTCTGGACGAGACTACGCCACGCTCAGGCCAGCAAGCAGCCATCGGCCATGACCTTCTCGAACTGATCAACGCGCTCCAGTTGGACGCGGCTTATCTGGTCGGATACGACTGGGGCGGCCGAGCGGCGTGTATCGTCGCGGCGTTGTGGCCAGAGCGAGTGCTCGGCCTCGTCAGCATTGGCGCGTACGCGATTCAGGACATCGCATCGGCAATGAAGCCGCAGAAACCAGAGGCCGAATTTCCGTACTGGTATCAGTACTACTTCCACAGTGAAAGAGGCCGTAACGCACTGACCGAGAATCGCCGGGCGCTGTGTCATTTGCTCTGGCGGCAATGGTCGCCCACCTGGAAGTTCTCCGAGCGAAGCTTCGAGCGATCGGCGCGGTCTTTCGATAATCCGGATTTCGTCGACGTGGTCATTCACTCCTACCGGCATCGATTCGGGCTTGTGCAGGGGGATCCCGCCTATGCACAAACCGAAGCCGAACTGGCCAGCTTGCCACCCATCCAGACACCGACCTTTGCCCTCGATGGCGCCGACAGCGGTTTCTCACCAGACGGCACTGGCGCGCACGCCGAACGGTTCACCGGGCACTATCAGCACCGCATGATCGCCGGCGCCGGGCACAACGTCCCACAGGAAAAACCCGTGGAGCTGGCCGCCGTTATCGTTGCACTGAAAAACCACGTCTCGCGCAATATTCAGTGAACCCGTCCAGCAACGGAATGCCTATAGCTAAACCCTACAAACCAAGGAACAACGATGAACCTGTCTGACGCATTTCAAGTGGTGGAATCGCTCTCCGCAAACGATGCCAATCATAAAATCCAGAGTGGCTGGACGCTGCTTGCGGTGGTGACCACTTCCCACCCGAACGGCGAACTGCATCCGTGCTACGTGTTGGGCAAAGCCAAACACGCTGAAACGACGAGTAGCGCGCAGCAGTCGACGTGAAGCGGGCACACGGATGAACGGGAGGGTCGAAATCTGCGCTTCAGACCGCAGGACTTCGTTCCCTTCTCATTTGCGTCACCAAGGTAAACCGATCTTCAGGGTGGGTGGTTTCCGACACAACCATCACGGCGCCCTCCTCGTCCCGATATTGTCGAATGATGTTCAAACCTGGCGAGCCCGCTTCGGCGTTGAGGCTTTTGGCAATATCGGCCGTCAGCAGCACGGCACGCACTTGTTGGTCCACCACGTCGATATGCCGACCGAAATGTTGCTCGATCAACGCTGCGATCAACTCATCCGGATGCTGCTCGGCCAATTCGATGACTGCTGAGTAAGTGTCCTGGGCGTAGACGTCAGTCCAGCACAGCGGCGCGCGCAGGTTTTGTTCGTCGACCCGAATACTCGAAACGCAAAAGTAGTGCTCGCCTGGAATCAGTCCCAAGCGGCGCGCCAAGGCGATGTCCGCGACAAAATGGTGGACCTTTTGAATGCTGCGAACCTGGGTTTCCGCCAGGTGTACCAGATCAGACACCGATGCCAGCGACTGCGAATAACCGCCCTTGGGCGATGCGGCTTCGACTCGCGTACCCACCCGTTTGCGCCGCGAAACCAGCCCTTGGTTCTGTAACTGGGTGATGGCCGCGCGCACCGTGTGTCGGCTCACTTCGTAGAGTTCGCACAGCTCGAACTCGGTGGGCAGCAGCGTGCCCACCGGGTAACCACCGCTGGCGATCTTCTCAATCAAGTCCTTTGCAACGACTGCATAGCGCGTCTGGTTCATACCTTTCATCAGTCCCGAGCGATCACCGAGTTGACAGTGTATCAGCGAGCACGTAAGAATTATGTACGGACATATTTAATATGTCCGATCAATAACAACATATTCAGGATGTCCTCATGTCCAGCACCGTCTTTGACTCCGCCCTGTTCCGCGACATGTTCGGTACTGCCGAAATGCGCGGCGTGTTTTCCGACCAAGCCCTGATCGAACGCTACATCGAAGTGGAAGTGGCGCTGGCCCGCGCCGAAGCACGCTGCGGCGTGATCCCCGCCGAAGCTGCCGAGCAGATTGCGCAACTGGCGACCTACGCGTCCCTCGACATGGCGCTGATGCAGCACGAGACCGAAATCGTCGGCTACCCGATTCTGCCGCTGGTTGAGCAACTGTCGAAAACCTGCGGTGAAGCCGGGCGTTACGTGCACTGGGGGGCTACGACTCAGGACATCATGGACACCGCTGTCGTGCTGCAAGTGCGTGCCGCGTTGGCCATTGTCGAACGCGATATCCAGGCCGTACGCGGTTTGCTGGCCGACCTTGCCAAACGCTATCGCGATACGCCAATGGCCGGCCGCACCCATCTGCAACATGCACTGCCAATCACCTTTGGCTACAAATGCGCGGTCTGGCTGAGCATGTTCGACCGCCATGCCGAACGCCTCGTCGAGCTGCGTCCTCGGGTGGAGATCGGGCAATTCGCTGGCGCCGCTGGCACGCTGGCATCACTGGGCGACAAAGGTCTGGAAGTTCAGGAAGCCTTGATGGCCGAGCTGGGGCTGGGTGTGCCGCAAGCCACCTGGCACGTTGCCCGCGACGGCCTCGCTGAAACCCTCAACTTCCTCGGCCTGGTCACCGGTTCGCTGGGTAAGGTCGCGCTGGACGTGATGATGATGATGACCAGCGAGCTGGGTGAGGTGTACGAACCTTTCGTCAAAGGTCGTGGCGCGAGCAGCACCATGCCGCAGAAGCGCAATCCGATCTCCTGCGAATTGATGTACGCCGCCGCCAAGGGTGTTCGGCAACACGCCGGGCTGATGCTCGACGCCATGATTCAGGACTTTGAGCGTTCGACCGGCCCGTGGCAGGCCGAGTGGATCGCCATTCCCGAAGCCTTCGCCCTGAGCGCTGCGTCCCTGGGCCAGGCCAAATTCATGCTCGCTGGACTGGAAGTGCGCACCGAGCGCATGCGCCAGAACCTGGACATGACCCAAGGCCTGATCGTCGCCGAAGCCGTAATGATGGGCCTCGCCCCGGCGCTCGGCCGTCAGGTGGCGCATGACGTGGTGTATGCCGCGTGCCGCATGGCCAACGATCAGGGCACCAGCCTGCTGGATGCGTTGCTGGCTCAAGGTGAAGCCACCGCGCAACTGGATATCGAGGAACTCAAGCGCCTCACCGATCCAGCCAATTATCTGGGCCTCGCACCGCAGATGGTCGATATCGCCCTGGCGCGAGAAGGCTCCGTCAAACGCTGATCTTCACCGGGTTCGGCATGACCGGGCCCGCTTTTCTCTGCCAATAAGAACAACGAGATCGAAGACATGTCCACGACTGCAAAAAAACCGTTTTACCGGGATCTGACCTTCCAGGTCATCGCCGCCATGCTGCTGGGTATCGCCTTTGGCTTCCTGGCCCCGGAGCTGGCTGCCAAGTTCAAAATCCTTGGCGATATCTTCCTCAAGCTGATCAAGACGGCGGTCGCACCGCTGGTATTTTTTACCGTGGTGCATGGCATTGCCTCGGCCGGTGATATCAAGCGCGTCGGCAAGGTCGGTTTACGCGCGCTGATTTACTTTGAAGTGGTCTCGACCATCGCTCTGGCCCTTGGTCTGCTGTGGGGCAACCTGTTGAGCATCGGTTCGGGCATGCATGACGCGCATCCGAGCAGCGCTACTGCAGCGGCGGCCAGCGCGGCGGTCGCCAAAGGGCACGCCCCGGCGTCGACCATGGATTTCATCTACGGCATCTTCCCGGACAACTTCGTTGGCGCTTTCTCCGGGGGCCAACTCCTGCAAGTACTGGTGATTTCCGTGCTGTTCGGCTTCGCCCTGCTGGCCCTCAAGCCTGAGCGTCGCGCGGTCATCGAAGAGGGGTTGAGTCGTATCTCGGAGTGCTTCTTCGAGTTCATCAACCTGATCATGAAGATCGCCCCGCTTGGCGCGTTCGGTTCGGTGGCCTACGCCGTCGGCAGCAATGGCACAGCGGTACTGATGTCGCTGGCCAATCTGGTGCTGATGTTCTACGTGGCGATTGCCTTCTTCATTTTCGTGGTACTCGGCATCGTCTGCCGCTTGTCCGGGTTCAGCCTGTGGCGCTTCCTGAAGTACATCAAGGATGAAATTTTCATTGTGTTGGGCACTGCTTCATCTGAAAGCGCTCTGCCCAGACTGCTTCAGAAACTGGAGAAGTTTGGTTGCTCCAAGCAGAGCGTCGGTCTGGTACTGCCCACCGGCTATGCATTCAACCTCGATGGCACCTCGATCTACATGTCGCTGGGCGTGCTGTTCATTGCCAATGCCTACGGCGTGCCGATGACCTGGGAGCAGCAATTGGGCACGGTGGCCATCATGCTGGTGACGTCCAAAGGTGCGGCGGCCGTTTCAGGCGGCAGCTTCGTGGTGTTTGCGGCGACGGTGACCGCTATCGGCATACTGCCCGTAGAAGGCCTGGCGCTACTGTTCGGCGTCTACCGTTTCATGTCGATGGCGATCGCTACCTGCAACACCATCGGCAACAGCGTTGCAACCGTGGTGGTTTCCAAATGGTCGGGTGAGTTCACCGAGCAGACCGCCAAAGCCGAGTACCACCGGGTATTGGGTAGAAAGTTGGAGGCTGCACTCTAAATCGGGAGTTGCTATCAATCCCTACCTTGGCTTATCAAGGCAGGGATTGAGCCTGCGCAACTTTTACATAGAGTTTTTCGAAGTAAAAACCGAATCCGTTACTTGGTTTGGCATTAAACCATTTGTGGATCAGTCCTTGCCTATTACAACGGCGCTTCTATATTCAACTGAGTTTGATACTTCTCACTCATTGAAGAAGCGTCCATGACACCACTTCACTCACTGATCATTTGCGAATATTGCGACGCGGTCTACGACACCGCCCCGCTGCTCAAACAGCAAAAAGCCTACTGTGTCTGCTGCGGTGCCGTCATCCAGCGTTACTCCGCCGTTACGCTGCAACAGCGAATGGCCTTATGTGTAACTGCCGCTGTCTTATTGGTTTTCGCCAACTTCTATCCGGTGATGAGTATCAGTTTGCAAGGGTTGAAAAACTCGGCGACGTTATGGGATTCCGTCGCTGCCCTGAGTAACGGCCCTATTCTGTTCATTGCGCTGGTGGCGGGCATTTCGATTATCGTCGCGCCTGTGTTGCAGGTCATTCTATTGATTTGGGTGTTAGCGTTTGCCATGGCCAGGCGGCGCGCCCCTGCTTTCAGCTTTTGCATGCGCTGGCTGGAATCGTTGCGCCCCTGGAGCATGCTCGAAGTCTGCCTGTTGGGTGCCATGGTCGCGGTATTCAAGCTGGCCGGACTGCTTGACGTCGTGCCGGGTATCGGGTTGGCCGCGCTGGCCGCACTGAGCATCCTCATGATCAAGATCGCCGGACGTGACATCCGGGCATTATGGAATCAACCGTGAACACGCCGCCGCGAGCAGCGGATCTGAACCTGTGTCTGTGCCACAGCTGCGGCCGGGCTTGCGACGCTACCAGCCATCCGCAACAGTGCGACCGCTGCGGGGCGCCCTTGCACGCGATCAAACCCGATTCATTGACGCGCACCTCGGCCTCTTTGCTGGCCGCATTGATTCTCTATGTGCCCGCCAATCTGCTGCCGGTGATGAACACCAGCATGCTCGGCAGCGGCGCTGACAGCACGATCATCTCGGGCGTACTGGAATTCTGGGAGGCCGGCGCCTGGGACATCGCCGCGATTATCTTTATTGCCAGCATTGGCGTGCCTGCGATCAAGTTTGGCGCATTGACGCTGCTGCTGATCACCTCGCAACGGGGCAGCAGTTGGGCTTGCCGACAACGTTCGAAGTTATTTCGCTTTGTCGAACTGGTGGGCTATTGGTCCATGCTGGATGTGCTGGTGGTCGCGCTCGTGGCAGCGTTGGTCAAATTCGATGCGTTGGGCGATATCGAACCTCGGGTCGGGATCCTGTTTTTCGGCATGGTCGTGGTCTTCACCATGCTCTCGGCCATGAGCTTCGACCCGCGCCTGATCTGGCGGACCGCACCGGCTACTGCACCAGACAGGCCAGCCCACCATGGCCCTTGAAACCTCGCAGGGCCCGCCCGCTCCAGGCGCTATCAAGACCTCCAGCCGCTGGAGCGTCTCGCTGGTGTGGATCGTGCCGATCATTGCCTTGCTGGTCGGCATTTCCCTGGTGGTCCATAACCGCATGCAGGCCGGTCCAGAAATAACCATCACGTTCAAGACCGGTGAAGGGCTGACCGCCGAAAAGACCCAGGTCAAATACCGCAATGTGGTGATCGGCCATGTGTCTGAAGTCGAGCTGAGCGAAGACCAGAAGAGCGTCACCGCGACCGTCAAGCTCGCCAAACAGGCTGCGTCCTTTACCAGGGAAGACGCGAAATACTGGGTGGTGCGCCCACGCATCGGGGCTGGAGGCGTGTCCGGGATCGACACGCTGCTGTCGGGCGCTTTTATTGGCGCAGACTCCGGTGAATCGCAACGCACCGTGAAGAACTTCATCGGGCTCGAAGCACCACCACCGATTACCTACGGCGAACCGGGAAAACGCTTCACGCTGGTGACCAAGGATCTGGCTTCCCTGGACATCGGTTCGCCCCTCTACTACCGCAAAATCCCGGTGGGTCAGGTGGTTGGCTATGCGCTGGATAAAGAGGGCAAGGGTGTCGACGTTGAGGTGTTCATCAATGCACCGAACGACGCCTACGTCACCAGTGATACACGGTTCTGGAATGCCAGCGGCATCGATATCGGCGTGAGCGCCAACGGGTTTTCGGTGAAGACCGAATCGCTGTCAGCGGTACTTATTGGTGGTATCGCGTTTGGCGCACCGGAATACGGCCTGACCAGCGCCGCTGCCTCGGAGGGAACCCGTTTTGATTTGTTTACCGACGCACAGGCCGCCCTCGCGCCGCCGCCAGGCAGAGCACAATATCTGGCATTGCGCTTTGACCAGGCGCTCAGGGGCTTGAAAGTCGGTGCGCCGGTGGAGTTTCAAGGCCTGGAAATCGGCAGAGTGGTGTCGATCAACCTGGATTTCGACCTCAAGACCCGCAGCTTCCCGATCATTGTCGGCATCGTCATTTACCCGGAAAGCATGGGGCAGGCGCACATCAAGATGCTTGCTTTGCTCAAGCATGATCCCAGGGATCTGGAGGGCGGCATTCGCATTATCGGCAGTTTCGTTGAACACGGGCTGCGCGCTCAGGCCCGTTCGGGAAACCTGTTGACCGGGCAACTGTACATTTCCCTGGATTTCTATCCGAAGGCGCCAACCGTCGCGTTTGACCCCAATGCTCGCCCGGTCATGCTGCCAACGGTGCCCAGCAGCCTTGAGCTTTTGCAGGAGCAGCTGCAGGCCGTCATCGAAAAAATCGCCAATCTGCCGCTGGATCGTATCGCCACCAATCTGGATGGCAGCCTGAACGAGCTGCGTAACGGCCTCAAACAATTCAACAGCCAGACGCTGCCGGGCGTTCGCAGCACGCTGGATGATGTACGAAAAACCTTGAAATCGGCCAGTGCTACGCTGGCCGACGACTCACCGCAACGTGAACAGCTGAGTGACGCCATAGACGAACTGGGGCGCATGTCGCGCTCGTTGCGCGATCTTTCCGACTATCTGGGTCGCCATCCCGAGTCGCTGATTCGCGGCCGACCCAAAGACTCTCAATTCGACTCCAGGCCTGAACAGCGGAGTCCATGAATTGACCACTCAAAGGAGTGAATCCCCCATGCGGGCGACTTTCAACGCACCTTTGTTCATGATTATTCTGTTGCTGGCCGCCTGCCGCAGCGATCCGGTGCATTACCACACGCTGACGCCGCTGCACTCCGGCACACCGCGTTCAACGCAGGTCGGCGAAAGCGTGCGGATCGAACGGGTCATGGTGCCGCCACAAGTTGATCGCTCACAGATCGTCATCCGCCAGGGCAGCAATGAACTGATCCTTCTGGAAACCGAATGGTGGGGTGCGAGCCTCGCCGATGAAGTGCAAAGCGCGCTGATCAATGAGCTG
>Ga0247806_10001626_pt1 | contig 10794 bp, 11 predicted proteins | sample UWRJL059202B1_FD_179935 | JGI IMG/M metagenome (GOLD analysis project Ga0247806, IMG submission 179935) | Plant litter microbial communities from Arlington Agricultural Research Station in Wisconsin, United States - UWRJ-L059-202B-1 | ecosystem: Environmental > Terrestrial > Plant litter >... | reverse complement strand
TGGTCAATGGGCTAATGACGGTGCGCGTGGGTATCGCCGCGACGCGAGTGGTGCGACCCATGCCATTCGAGACACAGCCGCAGCCGAGCGTGCGGGACTATATTCCCGAATTGACCAGGCTGGTCGCAGACACAGCCAAATAAAATGGCTCAGGCGGCGTGTTCCAGTTCGCTGTAGCGATCAAAGGTTTCGACCTTAGGTCTGGCGAAATAATATCCTTGGAACAAATTGATACCGACAGCCCGCAAGCTTCTCATTTCGGCCTGGGTCTCGACTCCTTCAGCGAGAAGCGTGATGCCCAACTCAGTGGTAATCCCGACAATACCGCGGACGATGGCTTGCTTGACGCTGGATTCGTTAATGCCGCGAACCAGCTCCATGTCCAGCTTGATCAAATCCGCCTGGAATTTTGCGAGCAGGGCCAAACCTGCAAAACCTGCGCCAAAATCGTCCAGCGCGGTGATGAAGCCCATCTTGCGGTATTCGGAAATGATATGCTGGACGTGGGCAACGTCGACGATGTCTTCGTTCTCGGTGAACTCGAACATCAGGCGCTTGGTATCGAACCGCACCCGCTCGGCTGCCTCTAGGGTGGCGCGGATACAGGCCTTTGGCTCGTAAACCGCGTTCGGCATGAAGTTGATGCTGAGTTTGCTGTCACTGTCGGGAACGCCAGCGCCAGCCAACTCGATCGCCTTGACCCGGCATGCCTGGTCGAATGCATACCGATTATTGTCATTGACCTGAGTGAGAACCTGATAGGCGCCTTCGCCTGCCACACCGCGCACCAAGGCTTCGTAGCCCCAGATACGCGCATTGGCCATATCCACGATCGGCTGGAAGGCCATGGTAAAAGGGACCGCAAACGCGTTTGCATCGGTGTTGCGACAGCCCTGACAGCCTGTTCCTGTCATGCGACTGGCGCAGACTGTGCTGTACAGACGGAATATGGCGGGTGCATCTAGTTCCTAAACAACTGTCAGATCATATTATCTAATGGGCAGACGGCGGTATGGTTGCAGTCTACTCGGCGGCCTGCATGAACTGCGGCACCGAACGCGGCTTGCGCCCATACTCCGCATGCGGGTTTTCAGTCAAATACTGGCGGCGGGCTTCGAGCACCTTGGGGCGATTATCGATCGCCCATTTGCCGAGGATTTTGAGCGGCCCCTGCAGGTCATGGCCTAATTCCGTCAGTTCGTAATCGACGCGTGGCGGGATCGAGGGGGTTACCGTGCGGGTGATGAAGCCATCCATCTCGAGCTCGCGCAGGGTCGCTGTCAGCACCTTCTGGCTGATGCCACCGACCATGCGCTTGATCTCCGAAAACCGCTTCGGGCCATCGCTGAGCATGTTGATGATCAACACGGTCCACTTGCCACCGATCTGGTGCAGTATTTCACTGACCGGGCGGCAGTCATTGTGTTCAGCGATGGTTGTTGGTTTCATTTTGGTAACTTCCGTTTCGATTTTGTGCCGCCTTGCCGAAGCAAAACAGGTTCTTCATATAGCGTCAGTTACTAACGGATACCATGGTACTGACATGAAAAAAATCGCTGTCTTGAACGGAAGCATCGCCGCCGTTTCGGTTAACCGGACGCTACTGCAGGCACTGGAAAAGCTTGGCGCGGGCCGGCTTGCGTTCGATTACGTCGATATCGCCAGCCTGCCGCACTATGACAACGACCTCTGGGCCAACCCGCCTGCCGGGGTGACCAAGCTCAAGCAGCAGATCGAAGCTGCGGACGGCGTGCTGATCGCCATGCCCGAATATAACCGCTCGTTTCCGGGTGTGCTGAAGAACGCGCTGGACTGGGCATCGCGCCCTTATGGGCAGAGTTCATGGGCCGACAAGCCCGTCGCCACTGTCGGGGCCACACCGGGCGCCACGGGCACGGCAGCCGGCCAGGGCCATCTGCGGACCATCCTGCCGGTTTACGGCATGCTCGTGATGGGCCAGCCCGAAGTCTATCTGAACATCAAGCCCAGCCTGATCGCCGAAGATTTTACCATCACCGACGAGTCGACCCGCGCGTTTCTGGGCGGTTTTGTCGATCGCTTCACGCGCTTCGTCGATCTGCATGGCGCCGATCAGCAAACTGCCATCGCGGCTCAATAATTGTGGTCAGTCCTTGGCGGCGCTGGCCGCCAGGGTCACCTTAAGCCCATCAAGCGCGTCGCTCATCAGGATCTGGCACGACAGGCGCGAATTGGCTTTGACGTCGCCAACGCTGTCCAGCCTGTCCTCTTCCTCGTCACTCGGCGCGCCGACGACGTCCATCCATTCGGCATCGACATAGACGTGGCAGGTGGCGCAACTCAATGCGCCGCCGCACTCGGCCTTGATGTTGAGGCCCCAATCGCGGATGACCTCCATGACGCGCCAGCCTTCAAGGCCCTCAAGCGCGTGGTTTTCACCAGCCTGGTCGGTGACGTGGATAATCATACGGGGCTCCTCATCGTGGGGCCGTGCTTACCCCGCCATGGCCACCACCCGCAAGGGGAGCGGCCTTAGCCATTGGTGTCAGGCGACGCCCAGCTTCTTCTGCAGCTTGGTCGAACTGGTGGTGTACTGGAACACCACGCGCTCACCCGGCGCGACGATCGCCTTGGCGGCCTGGGCCATCAATGCAGCTTCATGGAAGCCCGACAGGATCAGCTTGAGCTTGCCGGGATAGGAATTGATGTCGCCGATGGCGAAGATTCCGGGCACTGAGGTCTGGAACTTCTCTGTGTCGACGACGATGGTGTTATCGTTTAGCTCAAGGCCCCAATCGGCGACCGGACCCAGCTTCATGGTCAGCCCGAAGAACGGCAGCAGCCGCGTTGCGGGAACCGACAGATCGCCGGCATCGGTGGTCAGGTGGACATGGTTGATCTGGCCGTCTTCGCCGTCGAGCTTGGCGATCTGGCCGGTCAGGAAGTTGATCTTTCCCTCACCCACCAGCTCCTGCATCTTGTTGACCGATGCGGGCGCCGCCTTGAACACGGCGCGACGATGCACCAGCGTCAGCGAGCGCACGATGGGCTGCAGGTTGAGCGTCCAGTCGAGGGCGGAATCACCGCCGCCGACGATCACCAGATCCTGGCCACGGAAATCATCCATCTTGCGAACAGAATAGAATACCGACTTGTTTTCAAACGCTTCGATGTTTTCGACTGGTGGACGCTTGGGCTGGAACGAGCCGCCGCCAGCCGCGATCACCACGACCTTGCAGTTGAAAATCTCGTCGGCATCGGTGGCCAGCTTGAACGAACCGTCAGCCTGCTTTTCAATCGAATTGACCATGCGATTGAAATGGAATTCGGGCGAGAACGGCGCGATCTGGGCCATAAGATTGTCGGTCAGCTGCTGGCCGGTAACGACTGGAAAACCTGGAATATCGTAGATCGGCTTTTCCGGATAAAGCTCGGCGCATTGCCCGCCTGGGCGGTCCAGAATGTCGATGAAATGGCATTTGAGATCGAGCAGACCGAGTTCAAAGGCTGCGAACAGACCACAGGGGCCCGCGCCGATCACGACGACATCGGTGGTGATTTCAGTGCTCATGACGATCTAAAAGTCCATTTTGACCAAAGCATTACCTGGGGACACGCCCGTTTCGGCGGAACCCAGGCTGCGCTCTAAGTTGAGTGACGCGATCCACTTACCTCAGGAGACGCGGCGAAGGAAGGGGCGCGTGCCGACCGGAATTTCGGTGACGCCAACCGGTTGATAAAACAGCGCCACTTCCGGCAGGCGGTTCTCGATCAGGGCTTCGCAAGTTGGCTCGTGGGTGACCACGAAGGCGTTGAACCCGCAACGGCGCATCAACGGGATCTGGTCTTGCAAAACGTCGCCAACGGCCCGGATTTCTTTAGCATAGTGGTAACGTTCAGACAGCAAACGTGCTGTTGAATAGCCACGGCCGTCGCTGAAGGCGGGGAATTTGATGGCGATCGAGGCAAACCGGCCCAGATCGGCCTCGACCTCCTCGATGCGCTCGCCGGGCGACACCAGCAGACCCAGCGGATGCTGGCTCGACAGGAACGCCTCGCGATTGGCGAGGAACAGCGGCAGCGGCACATGTTTGTAGCTGGCCGTGGCCGGCACATCGCCTTCGGCCCATTCGTGGAATGGATCGGCGATGAAAGCGCCGTCTTTCCCGTCTTTCCAGAGGTTATGTTTGGTCGCAGCGGTCATGGGCGAGGCAATCGCTCCGTTGAAATCGAAATGGATGCCGCACTCTTTCTTGTTGAGGCCGCGCCACCGTCCGGCACGCGGGTCCTCGCCTTCGGCAACCACCGAAGTGCAGGGCGCGCAACCGATCGACTTATAGCCATTAGCGAACAGCGGGTGTTCGGGCAAGGCGTGGTCGATCTTGTACTGGTTGACATCGGCGTCGTTGAAATAGGCCAGCGGATTGACCTTGATACGATCATCGCTGGTCAGTTCGAAATGCGGCAGCACGCCGCGCTCCTTGGTCTGAAAGCGCTTGCGGCCGGTGACCCAGCCGCCATACTGCTCGGTGATCGGCTCTAGCGGCTCGGTCTTGCGGATATGGCAGCAACTATCGGGATCGGTTTCCCACAGTGTCCCGACGGGATCGAAGCGCTGGACGTCCGCCTGGTTTGGATGAATGGCATGCACATTGATCAGGCCGAGGTGCTTTTTCAGCGTCTCGACATAAGCCAGCGTCTCGGGAAAATGCTTACCGGTTTCGAGGAAGTACACCGGCAGGCTCGGGTCGACCTGCGCCACAAGATGCAACAGCACGGCCGAGTCGGCGCCGAACGACGACACGATCGCCAGATCGCCGGGCAAAACATCGTGCGCTGCCTGACGCAGCACGCCAACGGCGTCCATTTCGTCGAACATGCCGTTGAGGGCAAGTATGCCCAGCGCGCGCAGTTTGTCGTGCGCAGCCGGGGTGTGTGCAAGCTTAGGCATTGCCATAAAGGGCCTCCTTGAACGGCGCTTCCCCAAGACGCCGGTAGGCTTGAATGAACGTCTCGTCGGCGTTTTCGCGCCGCGCGATATAGGTATCGACCAGTTTTTCGATGGCGCCAGGCACGTTCTCGGCTTCAAAGCCGGGTCCGATGATCTTGCCGACCGACGCGTGTTCGGTGGCGTCGCCGCCCAGCGTGATCTGGTAGAGCTCGCCGCCCTTTTTCTCGACGCCCAGAATGCCGATGTGGCCGACATGGTGATGGCCGCAGGCGTTAATGCAGCCCGAAATCTTGATCTTGAGATCCCCGATTTCGGCCTGCCGCGCCGGCTCGGCGAATTTGCGCGAAATTTCCTGCGCGATCGGGATCGAGCGGGCGTTGGCCAGCGCGCAGAAATCGAGGCCCGGGCAGCAGATCATGTCGGTGATCAGCCCGGTATTGCCATCGGCGAAACCTGTGGCCACCAGCGCGTCATAGACCGCCCGCAAATCTGCGATGGCGACATGCGGCAGCACCAGGTTCTGCTCATGCGTCACGCGGAGTTCGTCATAGCCGTAGTGCTCGGCGATGTCGGCGATATCGTCCATCTGCTTGTCGGTCGCATCGCCCGGCGCCCCACCAACGGGCTTGAGCGAAATGGTGACCGACACATAGCCCGGCTCGCGGTGCGAGTTGATATTGTGGTCGAGCCAGCGGCCATAGGCGGGGTCGATGATCGATTGATAGGCGACGTCGATTTTGGCAGTCTGCGGCTTGAACTGCGGTGGCTCGAAATAGGCGGTGATGCGATCGACTTCCTCGGCTGGGAGCGTCAACACGCCACCGCGAACCTCGGCGAATTCGGCCTCGACCTGGCCCTTGATGGTCTCGAGCCCCTCTTCGTGGACGAGAATCTTGATACGCGCCTTGTACTTGTTGTCGCGACGGCCATAGCGGTTATAGACCCGCATGATGGATTCCAGATACGCCAGCAAATGCTCGTTGGGCACATAGCTGTTGATCAGCTTGCCGATCATCGGCGTGCGGCCAAGCCCACCGCCGACCCAGACTTCCCAGCCGATTTCGCCCGCGGCATTGGTCGCAGCTTGCAGCCCAATATCGTGGAAACGGATGGCAGCGCGATCATTCGGCGCGCCCGTGACGGCGATCTTGAACTTGCGTGGCAGATAGCTGAACTCGGGATGCAGGCTCGACCACTGGCGCAGGATTTCGGCAATCGGGCGCGGGTCGATGATCTCGTCGGCGGCAGCCCCGGCGAAATGATCGGCGGTGACGTTGCGAATGCAATTGCCCGAGGTCTGGATGGCGTGCATTTCGACCGACGCCAGCTCTTCCAGAATAACCGGGATGTCCTTGAGCTTGGGCCAGTTGAACTGGATGTTCTGGCGCGTCGTGAAGTGGCCATAGCCGCGATCGTAGGTGCGGGCGATATGGGCAAACATCCGCATCTGCCTGGAAGACAAAGTGCCATAGGGGACAGCAATACGCAGCATATAGGCGTGCAGCTGCAAGTATAAACCGTTCATCAGGCGAAGTGGACGAAATTGTTCTTCGCTCAATTCACCCGATAGACGGCGTTTTACCTGGTCAGCAAACTGCGCGGTGCGGCCCGCAACGAAAGCCGCGTCGAATTCGTCATATCGATACATGACCGTCCTCACCCAGATGCTGGCGGTCGTAAATCTCGCCGTTCAATGTCAAAGGCGCGGTTGGACCCGCCGCCCGGATACGTTCGCGCAGGCGCCTGGGGGTGATAACACCATTGTCCTGCGTCACTTCTTCGATCTCGACACCGACAATGCGGCCGGTGCCCTTGGTCGCGGCAATGGCAGCGTCGCGCTCGGCTGTCTCTTCCTTGGAAAAGACGCGGGCGGTCTGCAGGTCTTCGACCCAATTGTTTGATATATCGAGGTAAACCGTCCCGCCGGAGGTCAGCTCGTTGCCTGTCAGAATTTCCATATCGCTATGCTACCTTGAAGCTGCGCGCGGCAAGTTGGGCAGCATTTGCCCAATCTCCAGCCGCGACGGCTTCGCCTATTAAAATGATTGCCGGACCATCGGCGAACGCCACATCACTCTCGATCAACGACCGCAGATTGCCCGAATATGATGACATGTCGGGACGCCCGGCATTGACCACGACGCCAACCGGCAGGTTTGAGCTCGCACCATGCGCGACCAGCCGGGCCGCGACGTCCGAAGCGACCGATTTGCCCATGTAGAGCGCCAGCGTCAAACCCGACTGCGCCAGCGAAACCCAGTGGGTCAGATCGGTGTCGTCTGCCCCATGCGCGGTCGCCATGATGAAGCCGCTAGAAACCTTGCGTAGGGTGACCGGCGTTGCGGTATCGGCGGCGGCGGCCAGCGCGGCGCTGACACCCGGCACGATGCGATAGGCAATGCCCAACTTGCGGAGGGCTGCGATTTCCTCGCCGGCCCGGCCGAACACCATGGGATCGCCGGATTTGAGGCGCGCAACGCGCTTGCCTTCCTTGGCGAGGCGCACGATCAGAGTATCGATCTGGGCTTGGGAAAAGCTGTGATGACCCTTGGCCTTGCCGACATCGATCCGCTCGGCATCGCGCCGGCCCATGTCGACGACGATTGTGGGGACCAGTTGGTCGTGCACGATCACGTCGGCTTCCTGCAGCAGCCGCTGGGCGCGCAGGGTCAGCAAATCCTCCGAACCCGGCCCAGCACCGATCAGCCAGACGACGCCCTGCCCGGCTCCAGCCGACACATGGTTCTCGAGCAAGACTTCGGCCTCGTACTGACCGGCTATAGGGCTGGCGGTAACGGCGGCTTCGACCTGCGGGGAGGTCACGAGCGCCTCGTAGTAGCGACGACGCGAGGCGCCGTCGTGAATCAAATGCTCGACCCGGTGACGCAAGCCACCGGCAAGTCTGGCGATTTTGCCAAAGCCGGGCGACAGCATGGCTTCGATCCGGGCACGAACGAGGCGTGCGAGAACGGGTGCATTCCCTTCGCTCGAAATGGCGATGGTCAGCGGCGCACGGTCGACAATGGAAGGGGTGTAGAAATCGCACTCGGCGGGCACGTCGACGACATTGAGCGGGATGCGGCGGACGCGGGCTTCGGCTTTCGCCAGATCGGCATCGGCGCTTTCTTCGGCAACGAAGACGAGGGCCGCGCCGTCGAGGTCGGCAGGCTCGAAACCACGCTCGCGGATGTCGACGGAAAACGCCGAAAAATCGGCTTCGATGTGGCGGGAGATAATCACGACTTGCGCAGTAGTCTTAGTGACCAGCCGGACCTTGTTGAGGGCTTCTTCTGCGCCGCCGATGATGACGATGCGACGACCCTGCACTTTGTAGCTCAACGGAAATGTGTTGAGAGAGCCCATCTTGATCCTACTGCGAATGGGCCGGAAACTAGTCCGAACTGCCCCCTGCCCACAAGGCACCGCACTGCAAACGCTGTTATATTTCCCTTGGGAGGCAGCGCTTGGAATGGCACGACACTTGAGGGCGCAGTGGCGCTAAAAGAATCTTGGCGGATTGGGCGGCGAGCAAATTTTGCTCGATGCCCCAGTTTGCTAGAGCCTACCCCTGCCGGTTCGGGACATGCACCACGAGGCCATCGAGGTTATCCTTGACCTTGATCTGGCAGCTCAGGCGGCTCTGGGTTTTTACGTCGAAGGCGAAATCCAGCATGTCTTCTTCCATCATCGAGGGGCCGCCGACCGTTTCGGTCCATGCGTCATCGATATAGACGTGGCAGGTGGCGCAGGTGCAGGCGCCGCCGCATTCGGCCACGATGCCGGGAATGCCGGCCATGATCGCGGTTTCCATCACGGTGGAGCCGGTCTGGGCGTCGGTCTCGATGCGTTCGCCGTCCTGCTGGACGAAAGTGATCTTGGTCATGAGGTCTCGAGGGCTTGCTGTGTGAAACCGATATAGGGGATGGATGCGGTTTTAGAAACCCCGCCACCCGCGTACGCGATGTCATCCCGGCCTTGAGCTGGGACCCATCCTCAGGTGCAGCTGCAGGTTTGAGATGGTTCGGACGGTCGACCTCGCGGCTACGGAGCGATCTCGGGATAGGCCCCGGGTCAAGCCCGGGGTGACACCGTGGGTGGGGTGAGCCTGAGGATCAGAGCCCCAGCAGGGCTTCGAGATAATGCCGTTCGATCCCGAACATCGCTTTGGTCTCGGCGATCTGTTTGAGCACGGCGTCGCGGTCGCGGACGTTGCGCTGGTCTTTTTCGGCGACGATGAGATTGTTCTTGGGCGTGTGCGCGTCGGAGACGAACTGGAACACCTTGGTGCGGTAGCCGTGCAGTTCGAGCAGCAGCGCCCGCAGCGCGTCGGTGACCATCTCGGCCTGACGCTCGAGGAAAATGCCGTGGCGCAGCAGCGGTTCGAGCGTGCCATCGGGTTTGCCGGCTTCCATCTGGCGGCGGATTTGCTTGTGGCAACATGGCGCCACGGCGATCAGCGACGCCCCGGCCGCAATGCCCTTGAAGATCGCGTCGTCGGTCGCCGTGTCGCAGGCATGCAGCGCGATCACCGCGTCGGCGCCCGTCGCGTCGTAGTCGAGAATGGTACCGGGCTCGAAGCTGAGGCCTGAAAAACCCGATGCGGCAGCCGTGGCATTGCCGTCTGCGACCAGGCCATCGCGCATTTCCACACCGACAATATCAGCCGGTTGCTTGGCGACATTGGCGAGGTAGTCATAAAGCGCGAAATCGAGGTAGCCCTTGCCCGCGCCCATATCGACAATGCGGGGTTTGTCGGCGTTGATGGCTTGAATCAAAGGCGCAAAGATTTCCACCATCTTGTTGATCTGGCGGAACTTATCCTGCGCGTCGTTGCGCACGACGCCATCCTTGCCGGTGATCCCGAGGGCGTGCAGATACGGCTTGTCGGTGACGCTCAGCGGGCGGTTCTTGGCGCGGTCATGCTCGCCCGACGGCGCAGTGCGGCCGGTAACTTCGGTGCGCTTGAGGCGGATCTTGTCGCCATTGCGCTCGAAATTGAGATCGAACTCAGTCGTCGCCAATTGCGCGCTGCGAAACTCACTGGCCAGAGCCGTGCGCAGATTGCCGAGGGCTTCGGGCTGGATCTGGTTCTTGATGATGTCGCGCGTCTTGTAGTGAAACGTGAAGCTGAACTTGTCGCTTCCCTTGGCGACGATCTTTTTGACGTCGATGGATTTGAGCTCCGGCTCGGTGCCGTGATATCCCGCCAGCTTGAGCTTGACGAGCGAGCCATCCATGAACGCCGTCTTGGTGGCGCTCAAAAATTCCTCGATGCGGTCGGGCGAGCTCAATGGCGTTCCTTCGTCGTCAAAAACCGGATTTTGGGGAAATCCTGCTTGGCGCGATCGGCCCACCAGGCGTTTTGCGCCAGGAACACCGGCGCGCCGGTGCGGTCGTCGGCCATGTTCATTTTCTGGGCGGCGATGAAGCGTTTCAGCTCCTCGGGCTCGTCGCTCTCGATCCAGCGGGCCACTTCATAATTGAGGCTCTCGAAGGTGATCGGCACGCCATATTCCTTGGCGACACGCGAGGACAGCACTTCCAATTGGAGTTGCCCGACCACGCCCACGATCCAGTCGGCACCGACCTGGCGGCGGAACACCTGGGTTACGCCCTCTTCGGACAAGTCGGACAGCGCCTTGGCCATCTGCTTGGTCTTCATGTGATCGGTGAGGCGAACGCGGCGGATGATTTCCGGCGCGAAATTGGGAATACCAGTCACATTGATGGTGGCGCCCTCGGTCAGCGTATCGCCCACCGACAGCGTGCCGTGATTGGGAATGCCGACGATGTCGCCGGCCACGGCCTGTTCGGCCAGTTCACGGTCATTGCCGAAAAAGAACATCGGATTGGACACGGCCATG
>Ga0247806_10001625_pt1 | contig 10800 bp, 8 predicted proteins | sample UWRJL059202B1_FD_179935 | JGI IMG/M metagenome (GOLD analysis project Ga0247806, IMG submission 179935) | Plant litter microbial communities from Arlington Agricultural Research Station in Wisconsin, United States - UWRJ-L059-202B-1 | ecosystem: Environmental > Terrestrial > Plant litter >... | reverse complement strand
AGGGCACATTCATTAAAGACCAAGCTATGCTGGTCTGGAATGAATGAGGGTAGGGGGGGGGTAGGGAACCTGTCCCTCTCCTGTCCTGTCCTGTCCTGTCCTGTCCTGTCCTGTCCTATAGTAGTATCGCTCCCCTAACATAAATTAGAAGCGTAGCTAAGTTTTTATCTCCTTTTCTCTTTAAGGTGTACTCTAAGTAGCGTCGAAAGGCGTGTAACGTTCAGCTAACGAAATTATATGGTAAGAGTGTTATTTCAATAACTGATTAAAGGTGTTCGCCGCGTTAATTAAATTGAGCAGAGCCAGCTGTACCTGTGAAATGGTGAAGGCTCTTATACTCGGGCATGAACAGCGCTAGAAATGTTGAATCAACAAATAATAGATTAAGCAATACAAACGATACAGAAAATCAATAATGTATTTAACAATTATAACACTACCTTTACTGGGGTCTATCGCAGCTGGTTTATTAGGAAAAAAAGTAGGAGTAACAGGAGCACAATTAATTACTACAAGCTTAGTAATTATTACCACACTATTAGCAGTAACTGCTTTTTTTGAAGTAGGTATAAATAGTATACCTGAAAAGGGGATCTGGGAAATCCCTTAAGCGGGTGAAACTATCAAACTCCGGGGACCCCCTAAAGCTTCTGATACCAAGCTATATCTGAAAGGTTATAGTGGATGAACTAATTACTCATGTAAGGTAAAAAGTCAGAAGATGCCTGAAAAGAAAATGGGCAATCGCGGATCTAAATCAGTAGTATGTAAGAATGCTATTGTAAAAGAGCAACGAGCATACGGTAGTTGATGCATTAAATTAATGCATTTAAGATGTGCTCTAACGGGTTTCGAAAGAAATTATCAAGTCAAAAACCCTTCTAACCAAATAAATAAACGAAATTCGTATTCTTCTTCGGCCATACAGTCACAGATTAACTCAAACTTATTAAATGCTAACTTTGTTCCCCCCAGAGGCCGAAGGCCTCCCCCCTAGGGGAGGCTTGCTACATGGGGGAGGCCTTCGGCCTCTGGAGGGGGGGGGGGAAGTTACTGGCTTTATAGATGCTGAAGGGTGTTAATATAAATAGACCCCGTCATTCTTTGCTTTGCTCTAACGTAGTGCCGTAGTTTTGTAAATTTAAATAACATTAACTTCGCTACTACGTAGTAGCGCGCGCGAATTTATGCGGCTATTTATTTAATCAAAATAATTGTTATAACAATTCGCTATTACTAAATACTATTGATGTAAGAAGTATTATATACTCCTTTATAGTAACAATTTTAGTAATATTGAACAATCCGCAGATAACCAAAGCACGAAGTGCAAACTTTAAATCTTCGTTTATGTATGAATGAAGGTTAAGCATGCTCCCTCCTTTCCTCCGTTGATATATTAATTTTATTAATTCAAATTATTTTAAACAGTTAATATTTACTCGAAGCCTAATTACTAATAATAAAAATAAGTCAGAACTTGGGGGTAATTGAATTGAAGCAGCTCAAGAAAAAATCATGAATAAATTAAATCCTTGATTTGTTACTGGATTTACAGATGCTGAAGGCTGTTTTTTAATTAATATTCGTCCTAATTCAAAAATGAAAACTGGGTATTCTATAGAATTGGTTTTTAAAATATCTTTACATATAAAAGATAAAGCATTGGTAACTAACCTTAGCAAATTTTTTTCGGTAGGTACAGTTACAACTAGAGGATCTGATTGTATTCAATATTGAGTTGGTTCTTTAAAAGAGTTACAAGTTATTGTTAATCATTTTGATAACTATCCTCTGATATCTCAGAAATGTGCAGACTTCTTGTTATTTAAGCAAGTGGTAGATTTAATGAAACGTAAAGAACATTTAACCAAAGAAGGGTTAAATAAAATAGTTTCAATTAAATCAAGCTTAAATAATGGTTTATCTGAGGATTTAATGGCAGCCTTTCCTGCTATTTTACCAGTCATAAGACCTCAAATTATGAGTCCAAAAATTATGGACCCAAATTGAGTATCTGGGTTCGTAAATGGTGAAGGTTGCTTTTACTTAGTAACTAAAAAATCGTTAAAAGGAGGTTCTGTCGGTTTTAGATTATTAGTTACACAACATATACGGGATGCCGCTTTATTAAAAAGTTTGGTAGATTACTTAGGATGTGGCAAATATTACCCTAGACCTCGTACTACTATGTATGGGGATTATCTTGTTACATCTTTAAACGATTTTAAAAATAAAATTATTCCTTTTTTTGAGAAATACCCCCTTCAAGGTTTAAAATCTTGTGATTTTAATGATTTAAAAAAAGTTTTCTTGTTAAGAGAAGATAATAATGGTATAATTACTCCTGAAATCTTGGAAAAATTTGAACAAATAAAATCTGGGATGAACACAGGAAGAGATTTTATATCTGAGGAAGAAATATTACAAACCCCTAAAAAAGGAAGCGCACTTCGTTCGAGAAAGGTAACTACTGGACAAGCAAACAAAAGATATTACTCTCCCGGTCGAACTATAGATAGCAACTATTTAAAAAAAAGTGATTCTATAATTAATCCTGGAGTACTATTTAAAAATAAAGAGGTACAAACCTGTTTATTAATTTGTTATTTACAATTTCAAATTGATTATGTCTTATTAGGAGGAATTTTAGGGGTCGCACTAGGAACCCTCCGATTATTATACGTAGGAATTTCAGCGATCATGCGTTTGTTGGTTTCACTTCGTATTAATAATAATTTTTTTAATTCATTTGTCTTAAGACGAAAAATGAAAATATTTCAACAATTAAGATCCTTACACAATAATACCAACAATACACCAGGGAATAAAAGACATTATTCAACTGCAATAAACAAAGGCGATCAAACTAAATTTAACCAATGATTGGGGGGGTTAATAGATGGGGACGGTCAATTTCAGACTACTAAAAAAGGTATTTCTAGTTTTAAAATTGTAATGCATATAAAAGATAAATCCTTATTATATACACTAAAACATAAATATGGAGGATTTATTAAAGAGATAGCAGGATCTAATGCATTGAAATATAAACTGCAAAACCCAAAAGGTTTAATTGATTTAATAAATGATGTAAATGGTTCAATTAGGAATCCTATAAGAATGCTTCAACTAAACAGGATATGTGTGAAATATAATATAAAACTTAAAGTACCTGAACCTTTAACTTATGACAGTGGTTGATTTAGTGGTTTGGTAGATAGTGATGGTTCGATTTATATAGATGAAAAGTCGGGTCAATTAACTATTAGTGTTACCCAAAAGAATATATATTTATTAGAACCTTTACAAAAAATATACGTAGGTAAAATAGATATTGTCAGATCTAAAGGAGAAGTGTTTAAATATAGTATTTTTAAAAAAGAAGAAGTCTTAAATTTAGTAGATGTTTATTTTCAAATTTGCCCTTTAAAATCTAGTAAAGCTTTAAAGATAAATTTAATAAAAGATTTCTATCTATTGGAGCCTTATAGAAATTTAGATGTCAATAAAATCGATAAATTCAACCAATGAATACAATTTAAGAACAAGTGGGACAAAATTGTTTAATTCATTTTTTAAAAATGAAAAATTATTATTATCAGTGAGTAGGAATTTCAGAGACCATACGTTTGTTGTCAACTTGTTTATTCATTCCCATGCTTTACGTTTTTAGTTTAGTGGTCCGCACAAGCGATCAAAAGCACCTGTTAAGATGGAAAATAAGCAAATTAATAAAAAATTATTCTATATTATATCTCATTAATAATACTAACGATCCAAATAGTGGAGAGGTTTTTGCACCGTCCCCTAGCACAAAGTGCCATGAGGGGGATACTAAAATTAGTACTAATCTAAGTATTGATAGTAATAACAATAGTAGTCCTACAGATGATGATGCTGATAGAAAATTTAACGAATGATTAGCTGGATTAATTTACGGTGATGGCTGTTTTCAAGTATCAAAAAAAGGATATTCCAGTCTAGAAATAGTTATGGAACTAAGAGATAAACATTGTTTATATCAAATTAAAGATAAATTTGGTGGTTCAGTTAAGCTACGGGCTGGTGACAATCATTTAAGATATAGATTACACCATAAAGCAGGTCTGTTAAAACTAATAGGTTGTGTAAATGGTTTAATCATAAACCCTACCCGAATCCTTCAATTAGGTAAGATATGTGAGAGCTATAATATAAAATTGATTTACCCTCAACCTTTAACTTATAATAGCGGCTGGTTTTCAGGATTCTTTGATTCCGATGGGAGTATTTATATGAGTGATAAATCAGGTCAATTGTTTATTACTGCATCTCGTCCCCCCCGCACTTAATAGGAAGGAATAGGAAGGATTACATATATACGTAATCCTCCTATTAGATGCGGGGGGGGGGATAGGTGGGTGAAAATCCCACTCTTTAGTTCCTTTATATTGAGCCGGAAGACTTTCTATACATATTTATTTTATTATTTAATTTAGGCAAGCCGGAGATCCGAGACCTTGCCAATTCGTCCGAAGGACTAAGGCAGGAGGTAGGAGTGTAGGGATAGGGGCTAACATATCCATTTATAGTAGGCAGCCTTTATATATTCAACTTAGGAATTGTCAACTCTGGAATATCTGGGTCGGAAAAGAAGAGAAGTGTGCTAAAGCAAACCAATTGAAGGATTTGGGTTGAAATAGTAGGCTTCATCGTCCGGCAATCGTAATTTGTATACGAAAATAAATATAATAATGAAATATAAAATAAGTAATCGATTAAAGGAGGAAATCAGCTTAAAATAAAAAGCTTTATTTCAAGGTTTAAAAAAAAGTTTTAATTTTGAAATCGTACTACAGATGAGTAATAAAAATAATACCTTGCGTGAGAAATATTACATTGTGAACCGAACGGTGATTTTTATCATCCGATGCTCAAAATATTTTACGACGCAGTGGATGATACCATTGTATAACATTAATGAATCCTGCAGGTGGTAAGAAGGTGCTCGAGATATATTACCTTGCGATGAGAGTAACAAGAATAATATGAGTCCGCTTTTTGCATAAGGAGAATAATAAATTGACATTAGGGGTATTCTGCGTAGTCTCAGTCTTAGCTGAAATGTTAGATCTGCACTTACTAATGCTAGGAATCAACATAAAGCCTTCGAGACGGGTAGCCCCAATAAGTTTTGACCCTAGGGTAGCCCGCAAATGTGCTTTATTGACAGGAAAGTTCAAATTTCCAGCCAAAGTAGGATACTCTGAAAGAGGTCGATTCTATTCAACAAGTAAAGCATGTATCTCTAATACAAAAAAAAATAGAGGCGGTAGTGAATAGTGAGTTGCCCGATACAGAACACATAGGCAAACTTAATCCTATGTGAATAACTGGTTTTATAGATGCAGAGGGTTGCTTCATGATGGCAATCAGAAAAAATATTAAATGCTTAATTGGCTATTCAGTTCAAGTAGTTTTCCAAGTGGAATTACATAAAAAGGATCGAGCTATACTAGAACTTATTAAATCGACATTAGGAGTAGGAATTATCACGGACAAAAAAACTAGAGCTACTGTAAATTATACAGTATCATGCATTAGAGATTTAAAGGTAGTTATAGCTCACTTTGATAAATATCCATTAATTACTAAGAAATGAGCGGACTATCAACTATTTAAAAGAGCATTTTATATACTTGAGTCTAAAGAACATTTAAGAAATCCTGAAGGGTTTAAAAACCTCTTAGCTATCAAAAATTCAATGAATAAGGGTCTTTCAGACCCTTTAAAAGTAGCTTTATCTGATGCAACTCCTGTCGAAAGACCTTTAGTTCTAAATCAAGCAGTCCTAGATCCTAATTGACTAGCTGGATTTACTGCGGGTGAAGGTTGTTTCTATGTAAATCTAATAAAATCCCCTAGAAGCAAATTAGGTGAATCAGTACAATTAAGATTTCAAATAACTCAACATATAAGAGACAAGCAATTACTGGAGAGTGTAGCGAAATATTTAGAGTGTGGGGGATATTCAGCGTCTGCTAAAGATGTAGACTGGGGTAAATTTCTTGTAACAACTTTTGAAGATATAACTTCCAAGATAGTACCCTTCTTTGATCAATATCCGCTTCAGGGTGTGAAATCTAAAGATTTTGAGGAATTTAAAAAAATTGTGCGATTAATGGAAGAAAGAGTTCATTTAACTAGTGAAGGTTTAGAACAAATACGCAAAATTAAAGTGCGTATGAATAAAGGAAGAGAATTGGAGTAGCTTTGCAGCCCTATGGACGAAGCGTATATAAAAGGTAGCAATAGCTATCTCTTCTATAATGCTTAGATCTTAAATCAACCAAAGGCAATTTAATATTTACTGCATAAGTAAAAATTTATATCGTATTTAGTGGCAGCTTTGTACTAAGTATGATATAGCGTCGCCCCGCCCGATTTTATTTGGGCGTGGGGCGAAGGCACGCTCCTTAAAGTTTAAGTTGCGTCGCTTGGCACAAAGTAAAGGGAGGGGGGGAGGGGGTGGGGCGCTGCTTTGCATTATGCAGCGCCCTACGGCTTCTTTCTTCTAACACTGCCTAAATTTTAACTTTGTCTAATGAACGGAGAGCCCCTTCCCCACGCTTACATAGCTTCTACTCTCCCCCTCCCCTGGATAATTTAAGTGCGCCCTTTCGTTCGTTCTTTGATTAATTTTAACCTTTGCCCCACCTAGTAGTTGCGCTTATACACTAGTCGTGCTTCAGATCGTAGGTCGAGCGAAGCGCTAAATTAAAATTGATCAAAGAAAGAGAAAGCACCTTTTTAGAATTCATCGGCACATAAATGTATTTGGATTCTAGAGCAAAGCTGGCGTTCCTCCCGCACTCTTAGCACTTGTATCTAGATCTTCTAGCTGAATACGTTCTACCACACCCTTTCTTAGAGATATATAGATTCATATAAATCTCTCATATGTATAGAATCTATATATTCCTTTTTATCTAATATTACCGTCCGGAGCCCCTCGCCACATATTAGTATCTATATGTGTCGAGGGGAGGAGGCTTTATTAATTCTATTAATTTCCTAACTATCATTGATAGTTAGGATATTAGTAGATTTAACTAAGTAGGTGTTGTTATATATCAGAATGGTCAATAGAAAGCCTACTTAAACCTTCTTTTTTTGGAATTGTTCCAAAAAAACTCTTCTCTCTCATTGATTTTAATTAAATTAAATTAGATTAAAATCTATGAGAGTAGTGAGAGGCATTTCGGAAGGAAAAAGGGGGGCCTTAATTTTTTTTTTGAATATACCAGATTCTTATATATAGAGAGATTATATTTTTTGACATATCAAAATCGGAATTTTGATATGTCAAAAAATATAATCTCACGTCTATATATGAATCTGATATATCTAAAAAAAAATGTCAGTACTGCTACCGCATTTTGTAGCTTTTATTTTACCTACTGTAGAACGTATAATGAACCAGTATCTAAGCAAGCGCAAAGAGTGTGGGGGGGGGGAAGCAATGAAAGCGCAGGGTAGGTCCTATCTATCTATGATAGCTTTCTCTGCCTTTAATTAATTTTAATTTTAATTAAATTTGATTAAAGGCTGAAGAAAGAGGGGTAGGGAACCTTCCCTCTGGAGTTAAACAAATTTAAGTATTAAGATCTCCCTCCCCTAAGGAGATAGGAGGTTTCATATAAAGAGGATTATACCCTTCCGTTCAATGCGGTTTATTAGCTTAAGCTAACCAAACAGCATTGAGGGAGGGTCTAATCCACTGGTATATATAAGAATCCTTCCAATATCTGCGAGGAGGAAAAATAAATATATGTTGGATGCTTTAGTTGAACTATATGGTGGTACTATATACCCCATGGTTAAAGTAGGCGCATTTAAATGAACTTGTTTTAAAAAAGCTGAAGTTTTATCTTTAGTTAATGTTTATTTTAAAGCTAATCCTTGTAGATCCGAGAAAAAAGTTAGATTACACATGGTTAGTAGATTTTTTGAGCTTAGAGGATTACATGCACATAAAGCAACACCTGATTCAGTATTAGGTAAAGCTTGAAAAAATTTTATCGTTAAATGAGATAGCGTCGTATCTAAATAAGCTCTACAACAGGGGGGCACTTCGCATACGCTTCTGTTTTTTTCATGTTAAAGAAAAAAATGGTAAGGATCGCAGCCTAAGTATTAGATATAGAGTAAATCTTTAGTTGACAAAGAGATGGTCCATTTCATTAATTTGAATAGTATCTATTTGCATTATCAATAACAAAATTGCATTTAAATTTGAAAGCTATTACATATTGGCTGGCATACTCTTTTTTCTTATTTTTCTTAGATTTCTATCTTTTACAACTTAGTTGAAAAGAAAAGCTTAATAGTTATTGGACTCTGTTACTAGACAAAAATAAAACGGATCAAATAAAAGACAATGTGTCTTCCTTATCTTCTAGTTCTCATAGTCACTCGTTTAACTTTGATCCTTTTTATTCTGCACATAAACACATAGATCCTAAATGGTTAGCTTGATTTATTGGTTTTTCTGAAGGTGACGGTGGTTTACACGTGAGTAGAGGTCACTGTACATTTGGCATTACTCAGAATGAAGAATCAGTTTTACAAGAAATCAAATCTGTTTTAGGTTTTGGTAGAGTGTATTTTGATCATTCTGCTAATTGTTTCAGGTATCGTGTATCTACTGCCGCTGAAGTCTTAAAATTAGCTCTTTTATTTAATGGTAATTTGGCTACTAAAAATAAGATAGAACAGCTAGAAAAATGAATTGAGGCCTTAAATAAAAAAGATGCAAATCTCACTTTTATTTGTAGACCTTTCCTGCCTACGCTCAATGATGGTTGGCTTTCGGGATTCACCGACGCTGAGGGTTGTTTCTATGTTAGTGTAATAAAACAAAAATCTAAAAGCAATCTTGTAAACAGTGAGGGGGTCGCGGTGGTAAAAGTCTATAATAGAATAGTTACACGCTTCGTTATAGACCAAAAGGAGGAAACCATTTTATTACACATTAAAACTTTATTCGGTTTTGGAAGTGTTTGTAAAACAGGTGATCCAGGCGTATTCCGATATGTTAATGGATCCTACAAAGCGAATTATGTTACAGTTGATTATTATGGATTATTTCCCCTTAAAACCAAAAAACAAGCAGCCTACCTAAAATGATGTGATATTCGTACAAAATTATTAGCTAAAGAACATTTATCACCGGAAGGGCTTGAAAAAATAAGAGAATTAGCTAAGTTAATAAATAATGAGTAGTTAGCTACTCGTTAGTCTATTTGTCGCTTCAAATTTAAGTTATGAAAGTTTGCTTTAGTCACTTGCTCGATTTGGGTATATTCCCAAATGGGTTAAGTTGTAATGCCATAAACTGGCAAATTACATGAAGAGTATCTAGGGATGGTCGCGTTTAAATAGGCCATCCTACAATTTAGTCATAGTCTATATGACTAAATATAATATTCCACTGTATGCTGGGAACCTCTAATGTCTTATATACTAATAAAGTTTTGTTAACACAGTAAGCCAGGACCTTCCCGCCACCCCCCTCTGTTAGGGGGTCCCCTTCTTTCTTCTTCCTTTTCCTGTCTATTCCCCCTCCTACTCTATAATAGGAAGGATATAATGGATATATATGATCATTAAATACTATGTAAGATAGTATTTAAGAATCTCCTCGTAGGGCCCGCCTTTAATAGGAGGATATATTAGATATATTAGATTGAAATTAATCCATATGGATTAATTTAAATCATATATATCTATTATATCCTACCTATTAAAGCGGGGGGGGGGCCGGGGCCCGGGGGGGCCTACGAGGAATATATATAATAAACCCACCTATTAAAGCTGCCATGTGGGTTGGGAGGAAAAAAAGGGGGGGGTAGGGTAGCGGAGCTGTGCGAACCATTTATAGTGACAAAGATAAGAATGCAACAATGAGTTATCAGCAGGAAACCAATAGATATACAATATCTGAGTGGGTTCCTCAGAGACTATACGTGGAAAATCAACAGGAAAGTTTTCGATTTCGCCTGCAAAGATCCCAGCCAGTCAGCGTCTTGTGAGACGTGAGCGCTGGATACCTTCGTTGCTAGCACGGGAATAGTGCTACACACTAAGCTCCTGCTTCAAGTTGCCTATGATCCCACCTATAATAGCAGGCACAGTGTGCCTGCTATTTTCGGGGGGGGTAGCACCCAATTACTGCGTGGGTTAATATTAGGGAAACACATTTCACGTTGATTAAGATATAGTCCGACTTAAAAAATTATTATCTAAATTGCTTTAATCTACTGAGCCGGTAGAATAAGCAATACTTTATTCACATCGTCTGGCTGGCCAGCTAGTTTCACCGGTGGTTAAACTGCATAACTCAAGGTAGGGGGGGGAAGCCGAACTTTGGCTTAAAAGCAACCAAAAGTCTAAAAATATTATTTGGTATGGTATAAAAACAAAGTGAAAAATAAAAAAAGTAATCGATTAAAGGAGGAAATCAGCTTAAATAAAAGCTTTATTTCAAGGTTAAAAAAAATATGTTTTAATTTTGAAATCGTACTATAGATGAGTAATAAAAAAAATAAATAAATGAAAATAATTAACAAAACACATACACGAAGATTAGAATAGACGAAAGGTTACAATTTTGCCAACTTCTTAGGTCTCCCCCTTTTTGGCTATTTATTTTTATTATATTTTTTAAATTAACAATCCTTCGCCTAGATTTGCTCGTTACATATAGATAGCAGATATATATTCCGCCCCACCATGGCAGCACTCACTGGAAGGCTA
>Ga0247806_10001624_pt1 | contig 10801 bp, 10 predicted proteins | sample UWRJL059202B1_FD_179935 | JGI IMG/M metagenome (GOLD analysis project Ga0247806, IMG submission 179935) | Plant litter microbial communities from Arlington Agricultural Research Station in Wisconsin, United States - UWRJ-L059-202B-1 | ecosystem: Environmental > Terrestrial > Plant litter >... | reverse complement strand
TCGCCTATCGCAAAAAACGCCCCGAGCTTCACGCGAAATCCGCGTACAAAATGCCCGGCGGCGTACCGATGGCCTGGTTGTCACTCGCGTTCATGGGTTTCGTGCTGTGCCTGCTGGCCCTGAGACCGGACACCCGTATTGCCTTGATCGTCATGCCGGGATGGTTTGTCTGGTTGGCGATTGCGTACCAGTTGACGCGCAGTCGCAGGCCAAAACCGCTGCCGGAGTCGGCGAGTCAAATTGGTTGAACGGCGCGTTATGTTTAAGCATGGGGAGCCCCTTGGAAACGGCCCCCCGTGTAGGACACGCTAATAGGGCACAACAACTGGGTTAATCGATCGCGCATCCCGATGTATGACAATGTAGTGAGATGTAATTGCAGAAATACAACGCGCAGTTGAAGAAGCTGATGCGGGTGAATTCGCCAGCGTGGATGAAGTGAAAGCCGTCATGGAGAAGTGGACGAACAATGCGCGTTGAGTGGCTCAAAACTGCTCCAAAGAACCTGGACGAAAAAAGCAAACCTAGACATCCCGTGAGGTCATCGTGACTGTATTCGAGCGTGAATCGATGTATCAGATGCTGGCCAGTCGGGATTGAATTGACCTGTGCAACACACTCATTGGTTGCCATCCTGGAGTCAGCGTTGCAAGGCGCCTAGGCTCTGTAAACAATGATGCTGCACACAGGGCGCGAGCCAGCGAGACCATCGCGCAAAGGTGACTTCACTGAACTCTTACGATGGGATACCCTTCCGAGATAACCAAGGTTGTGCCTCAGAAGCAACCGAGTTTTTCCAATCGATCTCAAGGCTCAAGTGCCCGAACGGTCGAGCTAGCGACACCAAAAACAGAGAGGCGCACTTGGACTACCTAGCAGCACTGACCGCTTTCGTAGAGTCTGCCAATGGGAATAGCTTCTCCAAAGCAGCCATGCGTCTGGGGATAAAAGCTTCTACAGTTTCGCGTTACATCAAAGATTTAGAGCAAGATCTCGGCATTGCACTTTTCAATCGTTCAACACGAAAACTTGCATTGACGGAAGGTGGGCAAACATTCTTGTACCATGCCCAAAAAGTTCTCTTTGAATTGTCAGAAGCCAAGGCGGCAACGTCCGCTCTCAATCAAAATCCCCGAGGGAGATTGAAGGTGAGTCTTCCGCCTGCTTTTGCGCGTCATCATATACTCCCTCTAGTAGGCGAGTTTATCGAGCGTTACCCAGACATCACACTGGATCTCTGTATTGAGGAGTCACAAGTCGATCTGATCGCGACCGGAATCGATCTTGCGATTCGAATTGGCAGGCTAGCCAACTCCAATCTCAAGGCGAAAAAGCTGGCTGAGGTAGAGACTTTCCTATGTGTGAGTCCAGAATTTGCAACTCGTTATCCTCAACCGGATTGCCCTGATCAATTGCCCGTCGACATGATGATCATCGGACGCCAGTGCCCCGAGGCGTTGATATGTGCCAACGACAGCGAGCAGGTTTCGTTGCCCGTTGGTGCTGTGCTTTGGATAAATGACCTTGACGCTCAGCTAATCGCGGTGAGCAGCGGGTTGGGAATGGCGTTGCTTCCAGATTGGCTTGCCAGCGCCAGTTTGCGCGATGGTCGACTGGTGCGTTGGCTGCCTGATTGGGAGGTCAAGGTCTCACTGGAATCTGACGCCATCTGGTTTGTATATCCGCCGAAGCGAATCGTTTCTTCGAAGGTGCGATGTTTCATTGATTTCATTGCTGATCGCGTGGTTGACCCACCCGGGTGGCAGCGATAACTCCCGGTATGAGCCAGTCATACCGGGAGTCCATTTAGCTGAACCGAATATCCAGTGATCGCAGATATGTCTGTAAACCTGCATCCTGAATCGGGATCAGAAATGCTTCGCGATCGGACTCGTTGAAGTGAGCATGCCAATAGCCGGGTGGTGTGACGAACGCAAGCCCTGGTGTCCAATCTACGCGGCTTGGATTGCGAATATGGCCATTTTCGTCCAGTTCAGTACCTACAAGCGAATAGCATCCGGTTGGGCAATCAATGATGAAGTCCAAGGCGATGGATTGGTGCCGATGAGGTTTCTGGATCGAGCCGGCTGGGAGGATGCCGTACATAGCCCACAGCACATGGGTCACTGTGCGTGTCTGAGGGAAGTTTCTATTACCAAGCAGAATGCTGATGCGGCTGCGATCCTGTGCATGTGGATCATCAGCGACTTCACGAAGCTTTGCAGATGCGACATCCGCAGGGTAGAGAGTCGGGGTGAAGCGGTCTTCACTTCTGCATACGCCTAAGTAGCGGAGAAGAGGCTCATCATGTACCCAGTAGAATCGTGCGTCCGCCGATGCCTTGAGGATTGTGCTGTTCATCCCTGGCAGGGTGATAAAACAACCTTTCGTCCATTCAAATGCTGTTTCACCGTACGCAAGGCTGCCGCGACCATCGATTACATACAAGACCTGTGAGGTCGCGTTGGGCGCCAATGTGACGTCATCGCCAGCGTTCAGTCGAATAAAACTAGCGCAAAGACCTGGGCCGGTTGCGGGGCCTTCACACTCTAGTTTTTCGCTCAAATCGAGAGCAACTATTCGAGATGGGCCCGAATCATAGAGCGAAGCAGGGAAAGTCTGGTACGGGATGCGGGTGATCAAGTTTGCGCTGATCGGATTTGCCGCTTTGCTGTACTCGAAGTATTCGGCATCGATCTCATGTGGAGATACTTCCAGGCTTGAATGCGGTTGAATTGCACTGTTCATAATGTGGTCTCGTTTTGGGGTCTCATCATCAGCACGCTGCAGGAGCCAGCACGCCACGGTGGATTCAATATACGAGTCTGGTACGGGGCCAGGAATAACCGAACCAGCACATCACTTGTGTCTAAAGGGGTGTTTACCTCAGTAATGAAGTAGACGATGCGCCAGAAATGGCTGAGCAAACAGAGGTATGACAAGACATGCACGCCGAAAGTTCTTCGACTTGCACGCGACCAACAAGAGCCAGATCGCCGGAAAAGCGCTGCACTACATCGCGGCCTTGTATGAAGTTGAACGAGAGGCACGCGAGCTGGAACCCCGTGATCGGCAGCGAATACGGCGAGAAAAAGCAGCGCCAATCATTGAGGCACTTCATGCCTGGATGATTGCCCAGAAACAGCTTGTGCCTGAAGGATCGGCCATCGCCAAAGCCCTGGATTACAGCCTCAGACGCTGGATACCGCTGACGCGTTATCTCGATGACGGGGCCGTCCCCATTGACAATAATTGGTGCGAGAACCAAATCCGGCCGTGGGCACTTGGGCGCTCGAACTGGTTGTTTGCGGGCTCGTTACGCAGCGGAAAACGTGCGGCTGCGATCATGAGTTTGATCCAGTCGGCGCGGCTCAACGGGCATGATCCGTATGCTTACCTGAAAGACGTTTTGATGCGTTTGCCGACGCAGCGGGCGAGTGAAATTACCGAGTTGCTGCCTCATAAGTGGGCATCAATTTAGCCAGGGTGGCTGGATTAGCTTGAGGCATCACAATGATGCTCTACTGACCGGCATTATTTACTCGCTTCAGGATCCTGTGATGCCATCACCTGCCCATACTCCGATTATCGTAGCAACGCGGAATACTTATGTGGAACGCATCCACTGGGGATCACTCGCCGTGGTGGATGCCACAGGCGCATCAGTTGTGCATGTCGGAGCCCCTGACACCTACGTATTTTCGCGCTCGACATTGAAGCCTTTTCAGGCGGTACCACTGGTAAGGGATGGGGGGCACCATCACTTTGGATTCTCTGCGGCAGAGCTAGCCATTACCTGTGGCAGTCACTCGGGCGAAGATTTTCACGTGATAGCAATCACCCGGCTGCTTGAAAAAATTTCCAAGTCAGAAGCTGACCTGCGTTGCGGATGCCATCTACCGATCCAATACGGTGAACACAACCTTCCACCGCTTGGGAGCACGTTCGATCAGAGACATAACAACTGCTCAGGTAAACATGCGGGATTTCTAGGTTACTGTTCTTTACATGGACATAACCAAAATTACCTTGATCCGGATCACCCTCTCCAAGTAGATATCCGTCAAGGCATTGCGAGGCTGGCAAACCTCCCGTCAAACCAGCTTTGGTCTGGAATAGACGGTTGCAGTGCTCCAAACTACGGCATGTCTTTGTCGCGCCTTGCGTTGCTCTGGGCGCGTCTTGCCACTGGCGAGTCGGGCATCGATAGTGATCACGATAATGCATTGTCTTCGATTGCTTCCGCGATGGCTTCCCACCCCGAGATGGTGTCAGGTACGGGTCGTTGTGATCAGGCCATAGCGCTAGCATCTAACGGCGATTGCATTGCTAAGGTCGGCGCAGATGGTGTCTACACGGTTGGGATTCGTAGTCGCGGCCTGGGTATAGCTATTAAAATTGCAGACGGAAGCCTAGGGCCGCTTTACACGACTGCTGTCAGCGTACTACTACAGCTGGGCTTGATTCGCGAACATGAGCTTCTAAAGCCATGGATTGATCCAGCTGTGAGGAGCATTGCGGGTGAGTGCGTAGGTCAATTGCAGACAAGATTGAAGCTAGCCAAGCTCTGAGATCGGCCACACGATCCCGATAACCAAGCTGCTCCACGGTATGCTCGTTACAAAGCCGCAAGGTGGGTTCGCCAGACGCTTACCGACTTCGAGTGTAGGATGGGCGGCGGATAGATAACTTCGCCGGACGGTTACGGATCAGCGGCAAAGCGTCGTGATTTTTGGATAAGTCAAATGGGCTCTATAGCAAGATGGCATGCTTAGACCGTTACGATTATTTGGCTAGCCATCGCCTTTGAGCGAAAATTTACCTTGCATGATAGTCACGCATTCGCCGGAGATTCTGACCTCTTCCGCACTATCGTAGGTGTACCGCACATTGATAACGCTCGGCCTTCCTACACTTACTCCTTGCATCACACGAGCTGTCATTGTCTTCTTTGAGTACAACCTCGCGAGTAGCGCAACGGCTGCAGCTGTTGCGCTACCAGTTCCAGGATCTTCGGTCATACGATTAGTGAAGGTACGAGCCTCCAGATTGACATCAGCGGTGTCATGCAAGCCCCCCGAGACTTTCGTGTACGCGTAAATCGAGGTAGCTCCGCTGACAGGTACCGTAAGCTTGTACTCCGTTAGATTCGGGACGCATTGTCTTAACGCTTCCTGACTCTTTAGCTCGACAATAATGAATGGTAAACCCACGGATGCAACCTGGGGTGCATGAGTGGCGACCTCTATTTCGTCAGCACTCAAAGACAGGCACGCTGCTATCTGCTTTAGCTCGACTGTTGCAAGCCTAGATAGCTGCTCTGGCGCAACCAACTCAGCTCCAATAGGCTTGCCTGCTTCAAAGAGAATCCGTATGCGAACCAGGCCCGCAGCCTCTTCGAAAATCATGGTTTTAGGTGGCAAGCTCCCAGCGTTATACATCTCCATAGCAAGGACGTACGCAGTTCCGATGTTGGGGTGCCCGGCGAAAGGAAATTCCTTTGAAGGAGAAAAGATTCGTACCCATGCTGAGTTTTCAGGATTTTTCGGCGGCAATACAAAAGTAGTTTCGCTGTACCCGAATTCAGCTGCAATACGTTGCATTTGCTCGCTCGAAAGACTATCAGCATCCAACACCACAGCCACTGGATTGCCCTGAAACGCTAAGGATGAGAAGACATCCGCAGTTACGTATCGACGTTCCATCTGAAGATCTCGTCTTAAAATTGTTATGATACTTGGTGTTGCGCGTTAGAGAAATGCATTGAGCAGTCAGTCAGGCGCCCACTGCATCGTCCCTTATCATGTAGCCACGGCCCGAGGTACACGGTAAATGCGAGGGCTGTGGGGGTTCGTAAGATGACTTGGCCGGACGCTTACTATCCTCTCGCTCCGATAGCTGCTTCAACATACCTTTTGCAGCGGCGTGTAAACGCTCAATCGAGCAACCTCTTTTGAGGGGGCTCCACAGACTGGTCGCTAAGAGTCGAAAGCGGCCAGCTACGAAGGCAGCTTTCGGCCAATCTCAGAAGGTCATACCGCCAGCGACATCAAGCGTGGTACCCGTTACCCAGCCTGCATCTTCCGATACGGCATACGCTACCGCTGCTGCAATGTCTTGAGGCTTGCCTACGCGACCCAGCGGGGTCTTGGCGATGAAAAACTCATCCATGCCTCGTGCAGAGTCCGCGTTTCCTTCTGTATGAACAAACCCCGGTGCTATGCCCATAACACGAATGCCCCGAGGGCCTAGCTCCATGCCCAGGGAGCGGGTCAGCGTGTTCACCGCTCCTTTTGTTGCGCAATACACGTGCACCTGCGGATAAGGACTGTGGGCCAGGCCTGAACTGATATTAACGATGACTGAGCCGGCATTCATTACCCGAGCAGCTGCTTGTGTGGTGAGCAACAGCCCGCGTACGTTTAGGTTGAAATGCTCGTCGAAACTGTCAGCACTCAACTCGTCGAGTGAGTCAGGTTTATATATGCCAGCGTTATTCACCAGAATATCCAGCCTGCCAAACGCTTGAACAGCCGAGTCGATCAAAGGCCCGATATCTGCGGGACGAGAGATGTCAGCCTTGAACGCGATGGCTTCACCGCCAGCGTCGACAATGCGCTTTACCACACGATTGGCGTCTGCGACGCTTCGTGAATAGTTGATGATAACTTTTGCACCGTCTGCCGCCAGCCGCTCGGCAATACCTGCACCGATGCCTTTTGAAGATCCTGTCACGATGGCAACTTTCCCTTCTAACTTACCCATGAATAGCGCTCCTGTGAATGTAGGCGCCATGTTAGGCTTGATCACTCCTTTTATTAATAGGCGCAATCGGCATGCAATATGAAGCTTTGCTTCACAATAATGCTATTCGCCCAGACCTCTTATCCGGTATCGCTGCCTTCGCTCAGGTCGCAAAATACGGGAGCTTTACCAAAGCGGCTGCAGTAATGGGTATCTCGCCATCGGCTCTTTCACAAACCCTGCGCACACTAGAGAGCCGGCTGGGCGTGCGGCTGCTCGAGCGCTCCACGCGAAAAGTCGGTTTGACCGAACTTGGTCAACGTTTTTTGGGATACGCGCAGCCGGGGCTTGCGACCCTTGCATCAGCCATCGAAGATGTAAACGAACTACGAGATAAACCTACCGGCCTTTTGCGACTCAATGTGTCTCGCACTGCTGCCGACATTGTCCTGGCGCCTCACTTGGCGGCGTTCATGGACGCCTATCCTGACATCACTCTGGATATCCATTGCGACAACGCACTGCTGGATCTGGTGGCAGGCGGCTTTGATGCCGGCATCAGGGTCGGCGAAAACCTTGCACAGGACGTAGTCGCGTTACCCATGGGAGGCAGTCATCGTATAGCTACCGTAGCAGCACCGAGTTACCTGCAAGATCGCGAGCTCGTGCGCACGCCTGAGGATCTGCGCCTACATCGATGCTTAAATATCCGTTTGGCTGGCGGCGTTTACCGATGGGAATACACTCAGGATGGCCGTTTAATCGAAATCCAGCCTCCCAGCCCACTGATTAGCAATGATGCAGACACTTTGATGCAGGCAATCCGCGCCGGAGCCGGCATCGGATGTGCGTTTGAAGCCCAGGTACGAGCTGAGATCGCTAGCGGGCAACTTATAGCGCTGCTTGAGCCCTGGTGGCCCAGCGTCTCGCCGTTCCATCTGTACTATCCAAGCCGAATGCATATCCCACGAAAACTAAGCGCTTTCATTGATTTTATGAGAGCAAAGGTTGAGCAGCGGTAGGTGCCCGCCTAAGCTGGTAACCGCTTTCCCGGTCGAAAGATACGAAATACAGCGTGTCTGCCTCGCAGAGTGGAGTCAGACCAAAATTGTTTGAACTGGTCTGTCCTCTATTCTGCCCCTTACTCCCGGCCAGATCGTGAGATCTATGTCCATGTTCTGCCAGACGTAGAGGTAAAGCGATTATGGGCGCAGATCACCGCGTCCAGTGTCATGGCGTTTGGAGTAGGAGGCACCCATCAGATAGAAGCACCCGCCTGCAATGATAAACACCGCGAGCATATAGAACATGAAATGCGCCGGCTGCGATGCCAGGGCAAATCCGCACAACACCGGCCCCAGCGCACCGCCTAGGCTGGACAGGTTTTGCGCGCCGTAGTACATGCCGCGCAGATGCTCCGGCGCGATGCGGTCGATGAACATATACTCCGCCGGGAAGACGATGACTTCGCCCACGGTAAATATCGCCACTGCCAATGCCCAATGCAGCACACTGGTGGACAACGCAAAACCGACGACGCCCAGCAGAAAAAGACTGAAGCCCGCTGTCAGCCACTGGTTCAAATGCTCATTGGTAATGCGCTTGCCCACAATGTACTGCAAGCAGATCACCACCGTAGCATTAACCGCCACAACCGTACTGATGACCTGGTAGGTAAATTCTGGTGTGCTTGTTGTCACTAAGTATTGCGAGATGTAGCCGGTGAACTGGCCGAATGCCACAGCGCTCAATGCACCGCCAACAGTGAAGCAGACCAGGCGATAGTCCTTGAGCAGAATGCGTCCCACAGCGACGAACGACACCGGGGCATTGGCCGGATCGGCGGAACTGAGGCTCCTGTCGCCCCAGACCATATAGGTCAGGAAGAAGCCGAGGCCGAGAATCGCAGACATCAAGAACGGTAGTTTCATATCCATGTGCGCGAGCCCAGCGCCAATGAACGGCCCCACCGCGTAACCAATGTTGATTAGTGTGTAGCGCACCGAAAATACTCTGCCACGTTCGGCTTCCGGCAACAGTTTGCCGAACGCGGCCTTGACCACGATATCGATCACTGAATAGGCGAAATTGAAAGACACCAGAAACAGGAAAAATAGCCACAGGTGCGCCGTGACGCACATACCCACGAAGCCTACTGTGAAAAACCCCGTGAAGCTCAGGATCAATCGATAGCTGGAGATTTTGTCAGTCAGATAGCCGCCGTAAAGGCTTAGCAACGAGCCGACAAGCATCGCACCGCCCACCACCAAACCGATTTCGCTGATGCCCAATGTGAAGTTGGATGACAGATAAATCACCATATACGGCAGGGTAATGGCGCGCCCCAGTGTCAGAAACAATGCAGACGACAGCAGCAGATTGACCGAAAACGGGTAGTGTCTAAAGGCAGCGAGCATCTGAGTTGCTTCCTGTATTCGGCACTATTAAACGTAAGCCACAGATAGTTACACATCCAACCTTTACTGGGCAGCGACCCTACAAATAATCAGTTCGACCGCCTGAGGGCCCACGGCTGGATCAAGTGTTTTTTGGGTCTACCCCACGTAGGGCTTAGCAACTCGCGCATCCTCCTCCCCACTGTCGTCCAGCGCTTTGGCAATGAGTCCGCTGCGCAGACAGCCATTTATGAAGTTCTGAACGTACTCAGCAGCAAGCGCTCTCCCTTTCGGAATAGCCATCGCCTGACGAATTTCCGTAAAGTTGTCACTCAACACTCTGACGCCTGTCGTACTTCGGGCGAAGCGCTCCAGAGGCTGACGAACTCCTGCAGCTGCATCGAGGCCTAGCGTCAAGAACTCATCAACGGCGACGGCTGAAGTATTCGCTCGAACCAACTCGGCATTTTTCAACGTCCGGGACAAGAACAGGTCATAGGCCGCTCCCCTACCCACTGCGATCCTGCAGCCGCCAGCGTCTAAGGCAGAAGCGAGATTAAACTTGCTTTCCGTTCGCACCAGATAGGTTCCATCGATATAGACGTAGGGGCTTGAGAAGGAAATTTTCTCAGCCCTGACTGGCTCAATGGCTAGAAACGCAAGATCCCAAGCTCCTTCCTCAAGTGCTGCGAAGACCTTGCCGGCGGCGTCATAGGCGGTCAGTGAAATAGCCATTTCAAGCTCATCAGCGAGTGCATTGGCCAACACGACCGACACACCAGAGAAAACTTGGGTCTTCTCGTCAAGCTTCGCCAGTACAGGATTACCGAGGTTAATTGCGACCCGCAGCTTTCCCTGTGGAGCTATATCTTTTCGTACGGCGGCAAGATCAAATTCCACGGCTACTCACTCCTCTCTGTTTCTGATTTCTTACCCGCAGTTGCATTCGAACTGACAATGCATTTTCCGATGATCAATACCATTGCCACGCCGACGGTGCCGGCACCGTAATGAGCCCAGGCCGGTACCGCCGGCAGGCTTATATCAGTGATCGCCATACTGCCCGCGATCCAACCGAGCAATGCAGCTCCAAGGGTGATGACAATCGGATATCGATCCATGAAATGCAGTACCAACTTGCTGCCCCAGATGATGATCGGGATGCTGATCACGATGCCAAAGATGACCAGCTCAATCTGCCCGCCGGATGCCCCTGCGACTGCGACTGCGACCACGTTGTCCAGGCTCATTACCGCATCGGCAACGATGATGGTCTTGATCGCCCCCCAAAGCTTTGGGCTCGTCGACATGTTCTCGTGTGCGTCCTCACCCTCAGGAACCATCAGCTTGATACCAATCCAGAGGAGCAATACGGCACCCATCAATTTCAGGAAAGGCAATTCCAACAGCTGAAGTGCGAAGAAGATCATCCCTATTCGCAATAGGATCGCGCCCAGCGCGCCGCCAATAATGGCGCGATTACGCTGTGCTTCAGGGAGCTTGCGACACGCCAGCGCGATGACAACCGCGTTGTCGCCGCCCAGCAAAATATCGATGGCGATGATTTGCATCACGGCCAGCCAGAACCCTGGCGAGTTTATGAGTTCGATCAAAATGAGCTCTCCAGGCCGTCAGCGAACTTCAGGAACCCGTACCCAGCC
>Ga0247806_10001623_pt1 | contig 10803 bp, 10 predicted proteins | sample UWRJL059202B1_FD_179935 | JGI IMG/M metagenome (GOLD analysis project Ga0247806, IMG submission 179935) | Plant litter microbial communities from Arlington Agricultural Research Station in Wisconsin, United States - UWRJ-L059-202B-1 | ecosystem: Environmental > Terrestrial > Plant litter >... | reverse complement strand
GATGGTAAAGGTGCTGCCGGTGCTTTATTAGCGGATGAGCAGATTGCCACCAACTTTAAAGCCATCGTGGCCAACCTGCAAAAAACTACTGCGGCCTCGAATAAAATAGCTGCAGAATTAGATCAGTTCTCCAGGAAACTGAATACCAAAGGCGGTCTTGCCGATAAGATGTTAACTGACACGGCCGTATTTGCGCAATTGCAGCGCTCCGTTGCAGAATTGCAGAAAACAACAAAATCCGCTGCCGTGATGACAGAAAATTTAAATAATGCTTCTGCTAAGTTTAACCAGACGGACAATGCCGTGGGTTTATTGATCAATGACCCCGCCACCGCGCAGCAAGTGAAGTCGATCATGACCAACCTGGAAACCAGTAGTCAAAAATTGGATGAGGATCTAAAAGCTTTACAAAGCAATTTCCTATTCAGAGGTTACTTCAAAAAGAAAGCTAAAGAAGAGGCTAAAGTTCAGGAAGAACAACAAAAAGACACCAATTAAACAAGCAATTTACGGTAGTGCCGACCAGGTAAGAACTGTTGGCCAAACATAGCTTAAGGTAAGCACATTGCAATTTGATGTTTATGCCGAAGCAAGAAATATTAAACGAAAAAGAGGCCGTATTACTACGGCCTCTTTTTCGTTTAATAGATAAATAGATTATTTTTTAGCGGCCCTGATGTCTAATTCATTGATGATGTTTTTAGCACCGCCTAACACATCAATGCACCAAAGCACATAACGGATATCCACACTGATGGTCCTTTTAAATTGTTTGTCAAAAGCAATATCCCCGCTCATGGCTTCCCAATTTCCATCAAAGGCCAGACCGATCAATTCGCCGTTAGCGTTTAATACAGGCGAGCCTGAGTTTCCACCGGTAATGTCATTATTGGAGATGAAACCTACGGTTAAGGTGCCATCGTTACCGTAGCGACCAAAATTCTTTTTATTGTAGTTTTCAATCAGGTTAGCTGGCAGATCAAATTCACCGTCGCCGGGAACATATTTCTGCATCACCCCTTCAATCGTTGTGGTGGGCTGGTAAGTAATTCCATTTTTTGGAGAATAGTCCTGCACCTTACCATAGGAAATGCGCATGGTAGAGTTGGCGTCAGGATACATCTGCTTTCCTTTATTTTTCTCGAGAATGGCCTTCAGGTAAAGGTGATCCAGCTCTGCTTTTTTAGTTTCAAAATCTGACACGATGGAACCGAAGTTATTGGCGATATAATCTGCCGGAACCAGGTTGATTGCATATTGGAATCCCGGGTCTTTTTTAACATCCTCTTGAGAAGGATTAGTGGCAATGAAAGCCTTCAACTTCTCCGGATTAATGAAATGACTGTTTGCCCAGAGGTAGTCAGCATATTTCTGGAAGGTCGTTTCCGCGTTACCCGTCCAGTATTTTTCTGCAATCGCCGCAAAAAACTGAGGCTGTGCTTTTACAGGCACGTCCTGGTAAAAAGAAGCCAGGATTTTCGCGAAGATCTTTTTATCGGCACTTTCTGTATAGGTAGAAGTATATTTAGCTAAACTAGAAGCCATTTTTTCCTGCACCTGTTTGTTAAAAGCCTCATCGCCCCTGCTGATGCTCAATTTTAGCAACGTATTACCTGTGGTGATGGCCTGAGGTACCCATGCAGAAGCCAGAAAGCCTTCGTTGATATAGGTTCTTTGCACCGCAATTGGCGTTAAGGTTTCATAGATAGCATCGTATTGCTCCATCAGACCAGCAAATTCTGTTTTCTGTGCAGCCCATTCTGTAAATGCTTTTTCTTCCTGTCTTTTGGTATCAGCAACTTTAAGCTTTTTCAACTGTTCGGTCTGGCCGATATAGTATTTCCAGTAGTTGGCGATATTGGCATATTGTGAAGAAAGTTTTAAGCGGGTATCAACCGATTTATCCATATCCTCTTTCCATGAAGTCAGGCGGATATTGCGCAATTTAACGATCGTTGGGTTAACTTTTTCCGTGGCTAAATCAACGCCATATGACGTTAAATAACGATCTGTACGACCCGGGTAACCATAAACCATGGAGAAATCACCATTTTTTACACCTTTTATCGAAATAGGAAGGAACTTTTTAGGCGTATATGGTGTATTGCTCACATCATATTTAGCGGGCACATTCCCTTTACCGGCATAAACCCTGAACACAGAGAAATCACCTGTATGGCGTGGCCATTCCCAATTATCCGTATCTCCACCAAATTTACCTATGTTTTGCGGTGGCGCACCTACCAGACGAACATCGTCAAAGCGCTCATAAACAAAGAGAATAAACTGGTTTGATTTATAAAAATCTTTAACGTTAGCTTCCAGGTTGTCGTTAGTAACAGCGGTTTTGGCGATAGCAGCAAATACTTCTTTCATTTTCGCTTCTTTCTCTGCACCTTTTAAACCCTGTGTAGCACTTAGTACCTGCGTTGTTACGTCTTCCATTTTTAACAGGAAACGAACAAACAAACCATCAATAGGTTTCTCTTCGCCATAATTCTTGGCATAAAAACCATTATCAAGCATGTTGTTTTGGGCCGTAGAGTTAGCGGCGATGGCATCGTAACCACAGTGGTGATTGGTGAAGATCAAACCTTTGTCGGAAACAATTTCTCCCGTACAAAAGCCTCCAAAATGAACAATGGCATCTTTCAGGCTGGAACCATTGGCGCGGTATAAATCATCCGACGTCAGTTTAAATCCCTGCTTTTTCATTTGCTCTTGATTTTTACCGATCAGCATAGGGATCCACATCCCCTCGTCTGCTTTTACGGTGTTGGTGAACGAGCAAATGGTCACCAACAATAGCAAATAGAGTATTCTTTTCATATGTGTTATAATTTACCGCAAAGGTAAAGAAGATTAGTTTATTTTGGTAAGGTCAGTATAAATCTAGTGCCTTTATGCAGTTCACTTTCCACCTCAATAGTACCTTTTAAGGCTTCGACTTGCGTTTTAACTAAGTAAAGACCCATTCCTTTTCCTTCGACGGTGGTGTCAATACGTTTATATAAGCCGAAAAGGTTATCGCCATCCTTTTCCAGGTCAATACCTTTTCCATTGTCTTCGAAGACTAATTGTATGGCATCAGGCAGCTCCTCCCCTTTTACCGATATGATTGGTGGAATGCCGGGGCGCCTGTAGCGGATGCTGTTGGTCACCAGGTTATAGAAAACGCTATAAATAAACGCCCGGATGGTGTTTAATACCGGCGTGCTGTTAAAATCAGTTTGGAAGGTAACGTGGTGTTTAACAATTAAATGTTTAATACTGAGTTGCAAATCGCTCATTAACTGTGTAATATCTACGATTTCCTTTCTTTCCCGCACTTGTTCCCTCACCTGGAGCACATGATTTAAGTCGGTAATAACGTTATCAAGCTTTTTTACGGAAGCCGATAACCTATTCAGCAACTCTACCGCCCCATCGGTATGTTCCATAAAATCTTCCAGGAGCGAGGAAAGGCCCATAATATTTGCCACCGGTGCCCGGAGGTTGTGAGAAACCACATAGGTAAACTGCTCGAGGTCCTTGTTTCGTTGTAGCAATTCAGCAGTGATTCTCTCCCGCTCCATGGCGGCTACCTTCACCTTGGTAATGTCTCCTATGGAGAGCAAGAAGCCCATGTCTTGATGCTGTTCGCTCCCAATGGGGATCCAACGCAGGGTATACCACTTTTCGCTGCCATCGGGCTCCAAACGGCTGATTTCATATTCAATTTTTTCGCCCTTTAATACCCGCGCGATGACAGCCCGAATAATATCATGGCGCTCAGGATCAAAATAACCCAGGATACTTTCGCCCTCCTTGGGATCCTTATAACCTTGAAGCAGGGAAACGCCTACAGCCAGTGCGTTATAAGATACCACATTCAAATCAGCATCTACCAGTACATAACCTACGTCGGTATTGTTATAAATGGTTCTTAAATTGGCATCACTCCGCTGTAACGTTTGTTCGGCAATGGCGCGCTGGCTCCGGTCAGATATATCCCTGATAATGAAACTGGCCTGTCTTTTACCTTTTGCATCATTAAACAAAACCATAGTTACCTCGCCAGGAATTTCCGTGCCATCTTTTTGAATAAAAAGCAATTCCGCTTTTGCACGGCCCAGGCTGTTCCGTGTCTTTAACACATCGAGCAGTTTGGGTTCTGCGAAATGAAAAAGATCCTGCACCGGCATGCGGCAAATCTCTTCTTCGTTCATTTGAAAAAGAGCACAGGCTGCAGGGTTAGCTGCAAATATTCCTTCGTCAGGTACCGTCAGTAAAAAGCCGTCCACACTATTTTCAAAGAAAGACCTGAATTGTGCCTCGCTATCTTTTATCGCATCATCTACCCCTTTTCGATCCGTAATATCCATAACCATCGCTAAAATCCCTCTGCAATTCCCTTGCGGGTCTAATAGCGGACTAGTGGTCGTGGTCGTCCAGATGGTGCTGCCACTTTTAGTCACAAATCGCACATCTAAACTTGTTTTCGTGGTTTGCTTACATGCTGTAATCTGCTCAATCACCTTTTCCTGCTCATCAGGAAGCAACAGTGTGGAAAAAGGAAGGCCAATGATTTCTGCGCGAGAAAACCCTAAAAGGGTAATAAAGTTATCGTTTACAAAGCTGACTTTGTGTTCATTGTCCAATGTGCAAATGCCCTCTTGGGCATTTTGTACGATAATCTTGTATTGATCTTCATGATCGAAATCAGAATTAATGGCTTCACTCATATGTTTTTTCTCTTATAGACTGATTCGCTCAAACAACGCCTATAAAGGGAATGTGTTTTAAAAATAAGCATATTAATAGGCTACTGCAATATGAATCAAACATTTTAGATCTTTTCTTGTTTAGATTTAAAGGCGAAAATTTAAACAGATGAAATATTCCATATCTGATCTTGAAAAGCTCTCAGGAGTACAATCCCATACCATCAGAATATGGGAGCAGCGGTACCAGGCATTAAAACCTCATCGGTCTGCGGGTAATACGCGTTACTATGATGATAATCATTTAAAAAGATTATTAAACCTGGTGACGCTAAATCATTCGGGGATCAAAATATCACAGGCATGTGCGCTCACAGATGCGGAAATAAATGATTTAATTGAAAAAGCCATTACTGAAAGTGCCGTAACAACGACAGAATTTGAACAATACATCAACCAACTTTTAATACACGGTTTAGCCTATGATGAGCAGCCTTTTCATAAGCTGTTGTCAGGTGCCATTGCACAATATGGCTTGACGACCATTTATGAGCAGGTACTTTATCCGATCCTTAACCGGGCGGGGCTGATGTGGCAGCAGGATAAAATCTGCCCGGCACAGGAACACTTTTTATCAAACCTGATCCGTCAGAAGCTTTTTACCGCTATCGATGGACTTCCCGCCCATACGAATGACACTACCTGGCTACTTTTTTTACCGGAAGATGAAGGGCATGATATTGGTTTATTATTTGCTAAGTATGTATTGAGAAATGCCGGACAAAAAGTGATATATTTAGGAAGCCATGTGCCATTGAGCGCTTTGGCCACCACCATAAAAGATAACCAAATAGACCACATGCTGTTGTTTATGACACATGCGCGTTTAATACCAGATACCCAGGACTACATAAATCAACTAGCTCATCAGTTTAAGTCCGCCCGGATACACCTGGCAGGCAACAGCAGATTGCTTTCTGAAGTTAACATGCCTAAAAAAGTACATTGGTTTAGAAGCATTGGCGACCTTAAACGTTACATCCACCCCATTTCATAGATATGATGCACAGCACAACGACGAACAAAAACATCGCAGTAATCGGCTCCGGCTTCGCGGGCCTCAGCGCAGCTGCATACCTGGCCAAAGATGGCCATCAGGTAGACGTTTTTGAAAAAAATGACCAGGTAGGTGGCCGGGCAAGGCAATTAAAAGCAGGTGGTTTTGTTTTTGACATGGGACCAAGCTGGTATTGGATGCCTGATGTTTTTGAGCAGTTCTTTAATGATTTCGGTTACCAGGCAAGCGACTTTTATGACTTAACATTATTAGACCCTTCTTTTGCTGTGGTATTTGATAAAGCAGATGTATTGAATATCCCTGCTGATTATACAGCCTTGCTTGAATTATTTGAAGGCCTGGAACCTGGAAGTGCCTCCAGGCTGGATGCTTTCATGGAAGAAGCGGCATTTAAATATAAGGTGGGGATGGAAAAACTGGTGCATAAACCAGGCTTATCCTTGTTGGAGTTTATGGATGCCGACTTAATTAAAGGGGTATTTAAACTACAGGTATTTACTTCCTTCAGCAAACATGTACGCAAACATTTTAAACACCCGCACTTAATCGCTTTAATGGAGTTTCCGGTCTTATTTCTAGGCGCCACGCCTGAAGATACGCCGGCATTATACAGTTTAATGAATTATGCGGGATTAAAATTAGGAACCTGGTACCCTACCGGTGGTTTTGGGGAGGTGATCACGGCGATGAAAACCATCTGCGAACAACTTGGGGTTACCTTTCATCTTAATGAGTCTGTTACCCATATCCATGTAGAGAAAAATAGGGCCACTACGTTGACTACCACCAGGAGAACAGCCGCTTTTGACGCAGTAGTGGCATCAGGTGATTACCACCATATGGAACAGCAGTTGTTACTGCCACCTTATCGGAATTATAATGCCAAATATTGGGAAAGCCGCGTGCTGGCGCCATCATGCCTCATTTTTTACCTGGGCATAAACACCAAAGTGAATCGCTTAGAACACCATAATTTGTTTTTTGATGAGGACCTGAAGGTTCATGCGCATGAAATTTACAAGGACCCTCAATGGCCATCCAAACCACTTTTCTATGTTTGCTGCCCTTCTAAAACAGATATTACCGTAGCCCCGGAAGGCCAGGAGAATCTGTTTGTGCTGGTACCCATTGCCCCTGGCTTAACAGACAGCGAGGAACAACGGGAAAGCTATTTTGACATGGTGATGGACCGCCTGGAAACCTATTGCAAGCAAGATATCCGCCAGGATATCGTGTATAAAAAGAGTTATTGTGTGCAGGATTTTGTGGATGACTACCATTCCTTCAAAGGCAATGCCTATGGACTGGCAAATACCCTCATGCAAACAGCCAACTTAAAACCGTCGTTAAGAAACAAAAAAGTAAACAACTTATTTTATGCGGGCCAGTTGACTGTTCCCGGTCCGGGTGTGCCTCCTTCCCTGATTTCAGGAAAAGTGGCTGCTAAAGAATTGATAAAAGAGCTAACCAACACGCACTATGAAAGAACTATTTGACCAGCTGTCTGCAGAGTGCAGCAAAATTACCACCAGAAGATATAGCACCAGTTTCTCACTGGGAATCTATTTTCTAAGTAAAAAGATAAGAGGACCTATCTATGCTATTTATGGTTTTGTTAGGTTTGCAGATGAAATTGTGGATAGCTTTCACGAATATGATAAGAAATACTTGTTGGATAAATTCAGACGGGATTGCTTTGAAGCCATTGCACAGGGAATTAGCTTAAACCCGGTATTGAATTCTTTTCAAAAGGTGGTTAATGATTACGAGATTGATCATTCCTTGATCCATGAGTTTTTAAACAGTATGGAGATGGACCTGGAACCAGCAATTTACAGTCGTGATAAGTATGAAAGTTATATCTTAGGTTCGGCTGAAGTAGTAGGCCTGATGTGCTTGAATGTATTTACAGATGGTGATAAGGATTACTACGAGCGACTCAAGCCTTTTGCTATGAAGCTGGGTTCGACTTTTCAAAAGGTAAACTTTTTGCGTGATGTAAAAGCCGATTACATGAACTTGAACCGGAATTACTTTCCCGGAGTAGATCTGGGTAATTTTTCTGATCTTCAGAAAAAATCAATAGAACAGGAAATAGAAGAAGAATTCAGGCTGGCACTGATCGGCATTAAACAATTGCCGCTGTCATCCAGAAGTGGCGTTTATCTTTCCTATATCTATTATAAAGAATTGTTTAATAAAATTAAAAGCATATCTGCGAATGAAATCATGGACCGTCGAATCCGCATTTCCAACCCACATAAAATTGGATTGATGTTTGATTCCATGATCCGATACAAAATGAACTTCTTATGAAAACCTTACTGATCCTTTTTACCTTTTTATGGAGCCCTGCACCAAATAACCTGCACAAGCCTTCACTTGTGGAGATTAGAAACTTGCTTATGCAGGCTGCAGAAAGCAAAAAAGCGAATACACAGCTGAAAGCCGCTTTGGCGCAATATGCCGAGAACAATACCGTCATCAATGGCTACCGGGGTGTGTCGACCATGATTGAGGCAAAACACATGTTTAATCCCCTGTCCAGGTGGAACAAGTTTAAAGAAGGCAGGGCCATGATGGAAGATGCCATTAAAACCGATGTTAACAACTTTGAATTGCGCTACCTGCGTTTCGCCATACAGACCAGTGTGCCACCGGTATTGGGTTACTCGAAAAACATCGAGGAAGATAAAAAACTGTTAATTGCCCAGCTGGAGAGAGTTAAAGACAGTGACCTGCGAACACGTACTGTGAAATATTTAATGAGTACAAAATATTGTACACCGGAAGAACTGAATAAGTTAAAAAAATGGAAGACCGCGTAATACTTGTCGATGAACACGACAAACAGATCGGGACGATGGAGAAACTGGAAGCCCACCTGAGTGGAACACTACACCGGGCTTTTTCAGTATTTATCTTTAATAGCCGCCAAGAGCTGCTTTTACAGCAACGAGCAATTGATAAGTACCATTCTGGGGGTCTGTGGACCAACACCTGCTGTAGTCACCCGAAGCCAGGCGAAGCATTGGATTATGCCGCAAACCGCCGCTTAATGGAGGAAATGGGCATGGCAGGCGACTTAGTCTATGGCTTTCCTTTTACCTATAAGGCAGCATTTTCTAATGAGCTAATTGAACATGAGTATGATCATGTGTTTTTTGGACAATCGGATGTGTTGCCCATACCAAACCGGGAGGAAGTAGCGGCCTACAAATATGTGAGCTTAGCTGCGTTACAACAGGACCTGATCGATAATCCAGCGCAATATAGTGCCTGGCTGAATATATGTTTTGATAAAATAGTTGAATATAAAGAACTGAAATTATGGACAGTTGGATTGTAAAAGTTTTAGTGGTACTCATTGCCTTCATTTTAATGGAAGTGGTTGCCTGGGTTACCCATAAATATATCATGCATGGATTATTTTGGTTTTTACACCGGGATCACCACCACAAAGATCACCCTGGCTTTTTCGAAAGAAATGACTTCTTTTTCCTGATTTTTGCCATCCCTGGCATCATTTGCCTCGCCTTGGGAAGCTTTTACGGTGTTCCACTCGCTTTATACATTGGCATCGGAATCACCGCTTATGGTGCTGCTTACTTCTTTGTACACGATATCTTTATCCACCAACGTTTTAAGGTATTAAGAAATACGAATAATCGTTATTTTAAGGCTTTACGCAGGGCGCATAAAATGCACCACAAACATGTCAATAAGGAACATGGTGAATGCTTCGGGATGTTATGGGTACCGTTAAAGTATTTTAAATCATGAAGTATACCTACCTGTTAGTGAACTTCTTTACCATCATCGTGCCTTTTATCTATTCTTTTCACCCTAAACTCAATTTCTATAAAACCTGGCGTGCCTTTTTCCCTGCGGTGATTATCACTGCCCTGTTTTTCATTCTTTGGGATAATTACTTTACTGGATTGGGCATCTGGGGCTTTAATGGGCAGTATACACTGGGCATCTTTTTTGGCCACCTTCCGCTGGAGGAAATTCTCTTCTTTTTCTGTATCCCCTATGCCTGTGTGTATACCTATCACTGCATAGACCTTTTTATTAAAAAGCCTTTACCTGCAGCAATTGAAAATTGGCTGACCCCTTTATTTATCACAAGTTTCTTTTTTATTTCTGCGTTATTTTATCACCAAACCTATACGCTCTTCGCCTTTATTTGTCCGGCAATCCTGTTGGTCATAGCGAAATATGTACTAAAGGTGAACTGGCTGCTGAAATTTTACCTAATCTATGGCATCTTACTCCTGCCCTTTCTGGTGGTGAACGGGGTGCTCACCGGCACTGGACTCGAAGACCCGGTGGTTTGGTACAATGAAGAGGAGATCTTTGGGCTGAGGATTCTGACCATTCCTGTGGAGGATGTTTTTTATGGCATGGCCATGGTACTGATGAACTTATTGATTTATAAAAGAAAAGAGGCTTAAGCCTCTTTTCTTTTATCATAACTATTGTTTTTTCAGGAATTCTGTTCTTAACACAATGCTAGTACCATCTACTTTACAATCCACTTCATCAGGATCATCCGTTAGCCTTATTCTTTTAACCACGGCGCCTTTTTTAACGGTCATTGAAGATCCTTTAACTTTTAAAGTTTTCATCACCACTACTGAATCCCCATCGGAAAGCAGGTTACCATTTGCATCTTTAACTTCCATTCTAATTTCTTATCTATCAAACAAATTAACAATTATTAAACTTTGACAAATATAAATAATTCCTTTAAATTACGATTGCTTTTCGTGGATTGGTGGAAGTTTCCAGGAACATAGCGTTTACATGCAGAATATTTGAAAGCGCAGTGTGGCTGCAGGCAAGCGCATACCAGCCTTTGAGCTGGCTCATGACAGCTTGCATACTCAGTCAGAATCGCTCGAGCCAGAGCCGAACACTTCTGCTGTTTTGTCGGTAAGTGGTGTGGCGTTGCCAATAACCACAGGGTAATCTTCCAGCGGTAGCTTACGCTCCCCTTTCAGTTTAATTGATAAAATA